>JRHI01001798.1_pt1 | contig 16664 bp, 15 predicted proteins | sample 215371 | NCBI WGS metagenome assembly JRHI01 (sample SAMN02929681, study PRJNA255918) | sediment metagenome | biome: cave system; feature: Ice Cave; material: Sediment; isolation source: sediment from deep within a dark volcanic ice cave with no known source of... ...
AGGCCGCCACGAAGTTCCACGGCGAACGGGTCATCCTCCGCCCGTTTTCTAGGCCGTCAACTTGATCTCTCGCTCGAAGTGGTCGGCTACGAGCCGAATCGCAGCATCACGGTGCGGACGGACTCGCGTTTCCTGTCGTTTGAGGGCACACGGATTGTTGAGCCGGTTGGTGATGCGGCTGCCCGGGTCACGTTCGGGGGTCACGGGCACGCGCACGGGTTGTGGAGGTTGGTCGAGCCGCTGATGGTCGAAGTCGGTGTTCGCCAGTTGCGGGGTCAGCTAGGCAGGCTCAAGGAGCTGTTAGAAGCCGTGTCCTAGCCGGTTCGGCTCCTCGAATGGCCAGACGTCGGTTGGAGAATGACGCGCCATCGCCCCGGGGTGACCTTCCTTGGGGGGAGAGATGACACAGGGGCGATAGCGGTGACTACTTGTCGGCCGACGGCGACCGCGGAACTGGGATGGGGGAGATCTGCGAGGTTTGAGGGGTCCCCGATTTGCGCTCCTTGGCGTCGTCGGCCTTCATCTCGCCGTACTGGTTGCGCCAGCGGTGGAAGGTGGCCTCGGAGATCTCCAGATTCCGGGGCGACCTCCTCCGTGCTCTTGCCCTGGGCCGGAAGCTTGTCGGCCTCTGCCAGCCGCGGATCACCTGTCGGGGCTGTGATGACGCTACTTCATCTGCGCTGTCCTCCGTGCCCCACGTTGGGGCGGTGGACTCGCACGGGGTGGATCAGCTCACGGGGACCCGATCACTTCGACCAGCTGGCAAACTATCCGGTCCGGAGGATTTCGATGCAGTCGCCGCATGTCGGGCTCGGGGTTTGCCGTGACCGCGGTGAGGCTTGGGAGGCGCTATGTCGAACTTTGTGCTGACCGGACCGCTTGCCAGACCCGTTCCGGGGTCAGGGGCATGTCAATGTGGCGGACGCCGACATGACTTAGTGCGTCCACAACTGCATTCTGGACCGCCGGAGTTGCGCCGATGGTTCCGGACTCGCCGATGCCTTTGGCACCCAATTCGTTGAGTGGAGTCGGCGTCTCCATCGACAGGAGCTCGAAAGTGGGGAGTTCGCAGGCTGAGATCATTGCGTAGTCCGCCAGGTTCGAAGTAATCGGATTGCCGTCGGCGTTGTAACGCATTTCCTCCATAAGTGCCTGGGCAACGCCTTGCGCAATCCCGCCGTGGCGCTGCCCCTCGGTGATTAGTGGGTTGAGGATCGTACCGGAGTCGTCGACGGCGACAAGACGTTGGAGCACAACGCGACCGGTCTCGGTATCCACGTCGACAACGGCGACGTGGGCACCGAACGGGAATGTCGGGCCTTGCGGGGTGAAGTCAATGTCCGCGCGGAGGCCACCCTCACCCGCTTCGGCGGCGACTTGCGCCCATGTGCGGGCCACAGAGGGCGTCCCGGCCACGTGGAACCGTCCCTCGGCCTGGTTAAACACGACGTCCTGAGGGTCGGCTTCAAGAGAGTCCGCTGCCACCTGTCGGGCTTGGTCGACGATCTGCGCCGATGCCTCGCTTAGGGCGGGTCCAGCGGTCTGGAGCGACCGCGATCCCATCGTGCCTTGACCGAATCGGATATTGTCGGTGTCGCCCTGTATGAAGATGATGTCGTCGAGGGGGATACCGAGCCGGTCCGTTACGAGCATCGCGAACGTCGTCGCATGACCTTGGCCGTGGCTGAAGGTGCCGGCCCGGACAATGGCCTTACCCTCGGCTGTGATCTCGACGCCTCCGTATTCGTCGCCCGGCACGGGGTTGGTGATCTCTACGTACGTTGAGATGCCGATGCCGAGTTGATGCACGTCCCCACTGATGCGGCGTGCCGTTTGCTCGTGCCGGATCGCCGCATAGCCGACGGCCTCAATGGCGAGGTCCAGGGCAGCCTGGTAGTTGCCGGAGTCGTAGGTCGTGCCTGTTTTGGTTGAGAACGGAAATTGCTTGGGGCCGACGAGGTTCCGGCGGCGGATTTCGACGGGGTCGATGCCGATCTCGGCCGCAAAGATGTCGATGGCCCGCTCGATCGCCGCGGTCGCCTCGGGCCGTCCGGCCCCGCGGTAGGCGACCGTCGGGCAGGTATTGGTCACCAACGATTTGGCCCCGAACTCGACTCTGGGAATGTCGTAGGTGCCCGACGACATCATACGCGTCAATATGGGGAGGAACCCGCCGAGCGCAGGGTAGGCCCCGCAGTCTTGTAGGACGGTGGTGCGGTAGGCGAGAAGCTTCCCCGCGGTCGTTCCACCCAGTTCGACATGTAGGACTTGCCCACGGCCGTGTCCGAGGGTGAGCATGCTCTCGGAGCGGGTCTCGACCCACCGGACGGGGCGGCCGACGCGCTTGGCGATCCATCCCAGAAGCTGTTCCTCCGGATAGAACGCGGCTTTGGCGCCGAACCCGCCTCCGACGTCGGGAGCGATCACGCGGACCATGGAATCGGCCAGGCCGAGGCTTTCGGCGATCTGGGTGCGCAGCGAGTTCGGAGCCTGAGTTGATGCCCATTGGATGAGCCGGCCGTCCTCGCCCCACGCTGCGGCGGCCGCCCGGACCTCGAGCGGACATGGCGCCAGACGTTGGTTGACTATGCGCTGGCGGACCACCACCTCGCAGCCGTCAAAAAGGTCGTCGGAGGGAACGGATCCGAACATGGTGTCGAGATCGAAGGCGACATTGGTGCCGGCGGCTTCGAAGAGGAGGGCGCCGTGTTCGGCAGCTTCCAGGTCGACAACCGCGGGTAGTGGGTCATAGTCGACGACCACTAGCTCCGCAGCGTCCACCGCTTGGGTGTTCGTCTCGGCGACGATGACGGCTACTGGATCGCCGACGTAGCGCACCCGGTCGTTGGCAAGCCACGGCCGGAGCATTGCCTGGTTGAGCATTGGCATCGACGGGGCGACGTCGGCGAGGTCGATGTCGTCGCCGGTGAACACTGCGATGACCCCCGCAGCGCTTCTGGCTTCGCTCGTATCGATGCCCGTAAGGCGGCCGTGTGCGATCGTTGACCGCACATAGACGATGTGTGCTGCGCCATCGACGCGAACGTCGTCGACGTAGTTACCCCCGACGGTAAGGAAAGCGGAATCCTCGCGACGCAGTACGCGATTGCCGAGAATGCTCATTTTCGCCTACAGCCTTCGGAGATGAGGTAGTTGAGGAGCGAGCCGTGCCGGCGAGGTGGCATCAAGGGACTGCAGGTTTACTCGGTCGCATCCGGCGTCGGCGTATGCACGCAAGCGCTCGGCTACCTCGTCTGCGCTGCCGACGATCGTCCCCAGACTGCGGTCCATGACGTCGGCGTCAACCCTGTAGGCAGCCGCCAGCTGCCGCCGCCGGTCTTTGGCCTTTTGCCCGTTTTGGGTTACCGAAACGAAAGGCGACTCGCTGATCGGAATACGCCGTCCGGACCTCGCCTCGACCTCCCTTATGACACTGATTTGGTCGTTGAGCTCGGCGATCGAATACCTGTTGTAGGCCACCAGATCGACGTTGCCGCCGGCCAGGGCGTTCGGTTGCAGGTCGATACGGTCGCCTAGGACAGCTGCGGTTTCGATGCTTCTGCGGGCGGCGCCGCCCACGACGATCGGGGGAGCGGGGCAGGCGAGGAACGCCCCAAGTGGAAGGTCGACTCGGTAGTGGTGTCCGGCAACGTGTGCTTCGCCGTGCTCGAAGAGCAGTCTGCAGATCTCGACGGTCTCAGTAAGCCGGGCGAGGCGCTCGGACGGCTTGGGGAAGTTCACGCCGGCCGCTTCGAATTCGGCCCGATACCAGCCGGCCCCAATCCCGAGTTCCACGCGCCCATTTGAAAGTCGTTGAAGAGTACTGACGGAGTGGGCCAGCTCGGTCGGGCTGCGCGCCAAGACGTTGGCCACCAGGGTCAGGAGTCGGATTCTGGTGGTTGACGAGGCGCAGGCTGCTAGCACGGTGAGGGCGTGCGCGTAGGCTTGAGGTCCGGTTCCCTCGAAGCTGGGGACGTAAAGGTGATCGGGCATCGCCATACCGTCATAGCCGAGTTCTTCGATCTCTTTGGCTGCGGCGGTTGCCCGTTCCGGCGACTGAAACGCCGGTGTGTAGACGAAAAGTTCCACGTCACTCCCGGTCCGTGTGACAGTTCAATCCCAGAATGCGTCCACCTCGTTTTGGTCCTCGGAGAGAACCCGGCCACGTACGATCAAGCCGTCGCGCAGGTCGAACACGATGGTGTCCATCGTTCGGATGTGGCGGCCTTCCCGTCGTGCCTCGACGAGGGCGGTCACCATGCCGTGTCTGTCGTTGGCGAGGATGTCGTCGATCTCTATGACCTCGAAGGTGCCTTCGGAACGGACCAAGACGGACGCGAAGAGGCTTTCGACTTCATCTCGGCCCCGGTAGCGGCCGGAGATGGGGCCGCTGCCGGGTTCATTCCACTCGGCGTCCTCGGCGAATACCTCGGCGATCATCGCCGGATCGCCGAACTCGTCAAACATCCGCCTCAGAACGGACTCGTTAGCGTGGATCACCTTGGCCGTCCTGGCGCTAGCTGGGGCGCTCGCATCACTGGAGGGCAGCGGTGAATGCGCTGACCCAGGCGTCCTGATTCTTGACCGAGACCTCGTTGCTGATCACGATCGCGTACTTCTTGATCTCTTCGTCGGTGAACGGGAATGCCGGGTCACCCTTGAAGGATGCGGTCGGCGTCGCCTTGGAGTTGGCCGGGACCGCGGCAATGGCTTGGCAGTAGCCGGTCTGATTAGCGGGGGCGATGCATTCGTTGATCAACATCTGTGCGTAGTAGGTAACGTCGGCAGGAAGCCCCTTGGGTACATATACGCCGTCGGCCGACAGGGATACTCCCTCCGTCGGGACAATCCATGCTCCGTTGGTGATCGAGGGACCATCGCCGACGATGGCGAGCGACATACTGGCTTGCCCCTTATTGATAAGATCGATCAGCTGCGTGTCGTTCTGGATGATCGCAGCCATCTGCGGCTTGAACGTCTTGATCTTGTTGAACACCGGCGCCATGTCGTCCTTGGCTGGATCAAGACCGAGCACCTTGGCAATGGGCCAGACCATCAGGTTGGGGTCGAGATTGAATGTGAACTTACCCTTGTATTTCGGGTCGAAGAGATCGTTCCACGAGATGGGGCCCGCGAACTGGACCTTGTCCTTTCGATAGACGACAGGAAGGGTGTAGGTGTAAAGGTTTGCCCAGTTGGCCGTGTTGTTGTCGGGTTTGCCGGCGACTGACAGGTCGGCGAAGTTCGTGACGAGAGTCAGATCCAACGGCACGGAGTACTTTCGCAGGGACGCCGCGAAGCAATGCGGCGCAACCGTGTACACGACATCGACGGGGGGCCGCTGACCGGCTTTGACTGCTTGTTCCACTTTCGTTTGCATCTCGGGAAAGTCGGTGAGATCGAACTGGACCGGGATTCCCGTCTTCGCCGTAAACGTCGCGGCCGGAAACTTCATCAGGTTGGTCGAGTAAGGATCGCCCCAGGCCCGCATGATCAGCTTCGACGGCTTCGTGGTGGGTTTGGGTAGCGTTGACACCGTCGAACTGGTGGCAGCCGCCCCGGCGGCCGTGGTTCCCGGGCCAGCTGCTTGTACCCCCGTCTTGCTGCTACTACAGGCGGCCACGAGCAGGCCGGCACCGGCGGCGACGCCGCCGGCCACGAACCTTCGTCGTGTCATCTCCGCGGGTTGTTCACGGTCACGTTCCATGACGGTTCCTCTCTTTCACCGATTGCTTGTCTGATCCCGTGGGGTGCTTGGCAGTGTCGTCGGGTCGCGCACGGTCACGCGCCGCCACTGAGGCTGGCTGCATGTCGTAGAGCTTCTGGCAGATCTGCCACCCTTCGGCGAGCTTGGCGAGGCTAAACAGATCGGTACCGACGAAATGCTCGTCACCGATCTGCAACCGAAAGTCGACTCGGGCAACCGCGACGCCTCCAGCGACGTCAATCCACAGCGCCTCGGTGATCTCCTCGACCGTGGTCCCCGCCGCGACCGTGTCTACCACCTCATCGGCGAACGCGGTCGCCGGGACGGTCATGAGCTGACCGGTCTTTCGATCGGGGTAGGAGACGACCGCATCTGGATGGAACACGGCAGCGAACCCGGCGCGATCGCCGGTGCGTACCGCGTGCTGGTACACGGCCAGCAGGTCGGCGACCACAGAATTACCGGCCCCTCTCACGTCGGTCCCTTCTCACAGGAGCGCCTAAGGCCAGGCGGTCCGAGTAGTCCGCTGCGAGTCATCTCAACCCGCCGCGAACGCGCCATCGACCGCGACGATCGCTCCACTGACATAGGAGGCCGCCCCACTGAGCAGAAAGGCGATGACCGCAGCGACCTCTTCGGGACGGCCCATCCGTTTCATGGGGACTCGCTCGGCGATGGAGGCGATCTGGTCCTCCTCGGACACGTCGGGACGGAACTGGGCCCGGGTCATCGGTGTGAGGATTTCTCCCGGGGCCACCGCGTTGACCCGGACACCTTCGGAGGCGTGCTGGATAGCCATTTGTCGGGTCAGGTTGACTACTCCTCCCTTGGAGGCGTCATACGCGCACTCGTCGAGATAGCCCCGCTGGCCGTAGAGAGAGGCGATGTTGACGATGGCGCCGCGCCCCGAGCCCCGCAGGTGGGGCAGAAGATGCTTGGAGACGAGAAAGACCGATCTCAGGTTGGTGTTGAGCACCCGGTCCCAGTCCGCTACCGAGCAGGTTTCTACGCCTCCCTCGACCAGAAAAATTCCGGCGGCGTTGACGAGGCCATCGATTCGGCCGAACGCTTCCATGGTCGCCCGCGCCGCCTGCTCGACGGCCTGCGGGTCGCACACATCGCAGGTGAAGGCACGGCCTGCCAAAAGGCTGGCGGTGTCGGCCGCGGCGGCCTCGTCGCGATCCCACACGGCAATCGATGCGCCCGCCTCCGCGGCCAGGGCCGAGGTGGCGCGCCCGATACCGGATCCGCCGCCGGTGACCACCACGACATGGCCCGTGAGCATTGTCTCTCCTCGCCTACGCGATGACCGCGAGGACGCTGCCCACGGCCACCGTCTCGCCCACTGCGACGCGTATCTCTGTGACCGTCCCCGAAACTGGGGAGTCGATGGTGGTCTCGACCTTGTCGGTCTCGACGTCGACGAGCGCCTCGCCCTCCGAGATCGGCTCGCCAGCTTGTCGATACCAGCGCGCGACGGTCGCCTCGGTCATCGACACACCCCACTTGGGCAGCACGACCTCGGCCACGGTTGTCCCCTTCGCGGAGGTGTTGTCGACCGGCCGGGTGTCCGCCTGCCCGGCGAATCCGTTCGTTGAAGCGGCATGGTTGCCCGCATCTGCGCAATCATATATCATCACTCCACCGGAGGGAAGACCCCGGTCGGGGCCGAACCTTTGGTCCGGCCGCTCGACGCGACGGAGGTGTGGGATGGCTCTAACAGCTGACGCCGGCTCAGCGGTTCGCACCGAGGTCGTCGATCACCCGCAGCTTCGTCTTTATCGGATGATGGCGCGGGTCCGGGAGTTCGAGTCGCTGTGTCAGCGTCTCTGGCTGGCCCGCGTGGGCCCAGGGCCTCATGGCGAGGTGGAGCGTCAGCAGCAGATGCCCGGATTCGTGCACCTGTCGATCGGCCAAGAGGCGGTGTCGGTGGGGGTGTGCACGGTTTTGCGCGACGACGACAACATTGCGAGCACCCATCGTGGCCATGGCCATGTGATCGCCAAAGGCGGAGACCTCAACAAGATCATGGCTGAGCTTTACGGACGGGCCACCGGATATTGCCGGGGCAAGGGCGGCTCGATGCACATCTTCGCGCCCGAGATCGGCGTCCTCGGCACGAACGGCATCGTCGCCGGCGGCATACCCCACGCGGTTGGAGCAGCGCTGTCTCACAAACTTCTTGGTCGGGACAGCGTAGCGGTCAGCTTCTTCGGCGACGGTGCGTCAAACCAGGGCGTGTTCTTCGAGTCGATGAATCTCGCGGCCCTTTGGGGGCTGGCGGTGGTGTTCGTGTGCGAGAACAACCTCTACAGCGAGTGGACCAACTATGAGCGACTCACCGCCGGCGCCAAGATCGCAGACCGAGCGAGCCCGTTCGGTATCCCCGCCGTTCAAGTCGACGGCACTGACGTCCTGGCCGTACGAGACGCTACCGGGGAGGCGGTTCGGCGAGCGCGGGCGGGCCGCGGCCCGAGCTTGATCGAGGCTCGGACCTACATCCACTGCGGACATATGGAAGGTGAAGAGGTTTTCGCCGGACGGTATCGCAGCGACGAAGAAATCACGTCGTGGGAGCTCCGGGACCCGCTGATCACCTTCGGCCAACGGTTGATTGCGGCTCGCATCGCCGACGGCGCAGCTCTCGAGCAGGTCCGCGCCGACGAGCGAGAACGAGCCGAGGCGGCTCTTCGCTTCGCCATTGAGAGCCCGCCACCTGACCCAGAAGAGTTGACCCAGCATGTATGGGCGGCGGAGGAGGGGTGATGGCTTCCACCTACTTTACGCATGCCATCCGCGACGCCATCGCCGAGGCCATGCGCGAGGACGACTCGGTGTACGTCTTCGGCGAAGACATCGACAAGTCCGTGCTGGGTCCGACTCAGGGCCTGGTCGGCGAGTTCGGCGCAACACGAGTTCGCAACACGCCGATTTCTGAGCAGGCAGTGCTGGGGTCACTCATCGGGGCCTCCCTGACGGGGCTGCGCCCGATTATGGACTTCATGTTCGCTTCCTTTTTCTACGTAGCCATGGACCAGATCGTCAACCAAGCCGCCCATATCCGGTACATGTCCGGCGGCCAAGTCAACCTTCCTATGGTGCTCCTCGGGGGTGTCGGCCCGCAGGGTCAGGCCGGTTCTCAACACTCCGAATCGCCGCACGCCGCGCTGATCGGCGTGGGAGGGCTGAAGGTCGTCTTCCCGTCGACGCCAGCCGACGCCAAGGGCCTCATGATCTCCGCCATAAAGGACCCGAACCCGGTGATGTTCCTCATGGACATCTCGCTCACGGGGACACGCGGAGAGATTCCTCCGTCGGCGCCAGCCGTGCCACTCGGATCTTGCGACGTAAAGCGCGAGGGAAGTGACGTGACCGTGGTGGCCGTCGGCTCGGCCGTAAGCCAAGCCCTGTCCGCCGCGGCTGAGCTGGAAAAGCGCGGCGTGTCCATCGAGGTTGTCGATCCCCGCAGCCTGGTGCCCTTGGATCTCGACACCATCCTGGCCTCGATCCGCAAGACCGGGCGGCTCGTGGTCGCCGACCCGGGCCGCAGGTCCTGCGGGTTCGGCGCCGAGGTCATCGCCATGGCCACGGAGAACGCTTGGTCGGATCTAGCGGCCCAGCCCGTTCGGGTCACCTGGCCAGATATTCCCGTCCCATACAGCCCGGCGCTGGAGTACGCCTGCCAGGTGACCGTCGAGGACGTCTTGGCCGGGATCGAGCGGGTTCTCGTCCCATCACAGCGCTCCCGCGTCTGAGCCGATGGAGGCTCCCCGTCCGGCGGCCGTCGACGAACCCCGCACATCGGCCGACGCCCCGACGCTGCATCCGACCGGGACGACCGCGGCAGGCCCCGCCGTACGGCTACGGGAAGCGACAAAACTATACGGCGAGTTTGCTGCCGCCGACCATGTGACCCTGGACATCGCCGACCGGGAGCTGTTCACCCTGCTGGGCCCGTCAGGGTCAGGCAAGACGACCATAATCCGCATGATCGCCGGGCTGATCCGCCCGACATCGGGTCAGATATGGATCGGTGATGAGGAGGTCGCCGAGCGCCCACCGTACGAGCGCCACGTTGCGTTGGTCTTCCAGTCTCTGGCGTTGTTCCCCCACATGTCGGTGTTCTCCAATATCGCCTTCCCGTTGCGGATGCGCCGGGTAGGCCGAAAGGAGATTCAACGCAAAGTGCGGACCGCGCTCGAGGTGGTCCGCCTCCCGGATGTGGGCAGCCGCCGCATCAACGAGCTCTCCGGCGGCCAGCAACAGCGTGTCGCCCTGGCCCGTGCCCTCGTGTATGAACCGAAGCTCCTCCTGCTCGACGAGCCACTCGGCGCTCTCGACCGCCGCCTGCGTGAGGAGATGCAGCTAGAGATTGTTCGCCTGCATCAAACGATCGACGTGACGATCGTGAACGTCACCCACGACCAGCGCGAGGCACTCATGATCTCGGACCGCATCGGGGTGATGCGCGCCGGGCGCCTCGAACAGGTCGGCACCAGCCAAGAGATGTATCCACGGCCCCGGACCCGGTTCGTGGCTGAGTTCCTTGGCGACGCCAACCTCCTTGACGGTATCGGCCGCACCGATGGCGCGACCGCTTGGGTGGAGCTCCCCAGCTCGACAAGCGTGCGTGTCGCCGACCTGGACGCAGGCTGGATAGGACAGCCGGTCTGCGTTGTCGTCCGAGCGGAGACGATCCGCATCGACGCGGCCGGAACGACGCTGCGCACACCCAACGACTTCACCGGTAGCGTCATCCTGCGCGCCTTTGAGGGCGCAGCGATGTACTACGAGATCCAGGTGCCCGGCGTATCCGATCGCCTCAAAGTGAGCGCTCAGGCCGCAGTCCGCCACCAAATCTTTGAGCAGGGCGATTCTGTTCGTATCGGATGGGACACAGCCGACACTCCAACCCTGCCCGGTGAGGCTCAGTGAGCGCCCTTCAATCCTCGGGGCGCGACGTCGCATTCGGGTGGCGTCTGGTGGATCTTGCTGTCGCCGTGGGTCGCAGAGTCAGGTTCCGCAGAGCGAAAGGCGGCGTCCCCTACCTGCTGCTGGTTCCTTCCGTCCTGTTGATTGGAACCTTGGCCGCAGGCGTCGTATATCTGAGCTGGCTGAGCTTTCACCGCTACGACACTTTCCTCGGCCGACAGGGGCCTCTCTCCCTGGACAACTATCGCCGACTGACCAGCGGCGTCGGATCCAGCCATTACCGCCAAACGCTGATCCGGACAATCGTCACCTCGCTGGCCGTGACCGGAGGCGCCGTCGTCGCCGCTGTCCCCGTCGCATACATCGTGGTACGCATCCAGGAGCGCCGCTGGAGGGTCGTCGCCCTGCTATTCCTGCTCGTACCCTTCCTGATGGGCGAAACGGTACGCGCCTTCGGTTGGCTACTTCTCATCGGGAAGGGCGGGGCGCTGAGCTGGGCGTTCCGCAATTTCGGCTTGAGTGTGCAGCTGATCGGCAAGCCGGTCGCGGTGTGGTTCGGGATGATGCAGGTGATGCTGCCGATCGCCACGTTGGTATTGATGCCAGCAGTGAGGCGCATCAACCCGGATCTCGAACGCGCCGCACTGACCATGGGTGCCCGACCCCGACATGTGTGGGTGAGGATCATCGTTCCGCTCGCCCGCGAGGGCGTCCTCGGCGCCGCCGTCGTCGTGTTCACCCTGAGCATGACCGAATTCGCCATCCCCGACGTGCTCGGCCTCGGGAAGCTCCCCATGGTTGCCAACGCCATACAACTCCTGTACTTCGACAACAACAATATCTACGTCGGATCGGCGTTCTCGCTGATCTTGGTGGTCGTGGTCACCGTGTTCGTCGTAGCCATGGTCGGCTTTGGTCGTACCGCGCGGTCAACCTGATGGGACGGATCGCTCGAGTCACGACCGTCGCCGTGCTGTTCGCCGCGTCACTGCCAACCTTGGTGGTACTGATCTCGTCGTTCAGTTCCGGCCAGAACCTCGATTTCCCACCCCCCGGATTGTCATTCCACGGCTATACCGACCTCTTCCACGACCGCGTCGTCACCGCCGCACTGGTACGCAGCGTCATCGTCGGGATCGAATGCGTCATGATCTCGCTGCCGATCGGCCTGGCCGCAGCATTCGCCCTCAACCGCTACCGGGTACGCGGACGCAGCCTGGTCAGCGCTTTTCTGCTGCTCGGGTTCTCCAGCCCACTGGTTGTCTCGGGAATGGGATTTCTGGTGCTGTTCACTCGGCTAGGTCTCATTGGGGACCTGTGGCCAATGAGCGTGGCCATTGTGACCGTGAACTTCCCGTTCATGATGCTGACGATCGGATCGTCCATCGACCAGCTCAACCCTGAACTCGAGGAAGCCGCGAAGACCATGGGCGCCGAGAAGGTCCAGACCTTCCTGTTCGTAACTCTTCCGGGGGTGATGCCCGGCGTGCTCATCGGGTCGATTCTGCTGTTCATCTTTGGCATGACCGAGTTCCTGGTGTCATTGATCATCGCCACCACAGCCAACCAAACCCTTCCGGTGGTGCTCTTCGCTAGCTTGCGTGGCGCCCTCAAACCCCGGCACGCCGCAGCCGGCGGCATTTACATCTGGCTCGCCCTGGTCGTGGTGTTTCTGATGACCCGATTCCGAGCCCTCGAGCAGTTCCTTTATCGGCGGGAGTCATGACCTCTCTGGTTGGCAGCCCCGGCCGCCGCGACGTACACCCAATTCTGGGGTGGGCCTTCGAGTTGCTCCCAGAGTTAACCGAGTTGCGCCGCAGCTTTCACCGACGCCCGGAGCTCGGCTTCGCCGAAACCGAGACCGCCGCCGTTACAGAGACCGCGTTGAGACGGCACATTCCCGACGTGTCCGCCATATCCGTGGGCGGCACCGGGCTTCTTGCTCATCGTGGCGGGCTGCGTCCCACGGTTGTGCTGCGCGCCTGCCTCGACGCGTTGCCAATCGATGACCCCAAAGACGTCGACTATGCGTCGAGCACTCCCGGCGTGTGCCACGCCTGCGGACACGACGCCCAAATCGCCGAGGTGATCGGCGCCCTCGCCATCCTGGCGCGCCAACACCCCGACACGCCAGTCGGCGGCTTGTTCCAGCCCGCCGAGGAAATCGACCAAGGAGCGCTCGCTGTCCTCGAGGACGACGCCTTTCAATCCCTCGGTCCGCTTCGTGCGATGATCGGCGTTCACGGCCATCCTGGCCTCGACGCGGGCTTCTTTGCTATCCGGTCGGGTCCGGTCATGGCATGCATCACCACCGTCTGCTGCAAGGTTGTGGGCCAAGGCGGACATGGGGCCGAACCGCACCGCGGGCCTGATGCCGTCACCGCCGCGGCGAGCCTCGTGGTGGACTGGCAAGTCGCCCTGGCACGACGTGTAGACCGCGGCACACCGGTGGTGTTCTCGGTGGGCAGGATCGCTGGTGGGACAACATCAAACGTGATCCCCGGCCGGGTCGATATCGAAGGGACGCTGCGGTACTTGGATCCCGCACTCCGACCGTCCCTGGACCAAGTGCTTCAGGGCGTGGCGAGGGGAGTGGAGGCCCGCTTCGGCGTTGAAGTTGAAGTCGAGTTGCGCGAGGTTGTCCCGGCACTGGTAAATGACGCCGGACTGTCAAGCATCGTCGCCGAGGCCGCGTCCGGGGTAGTCGGACCGGACAGACTTGGCGCAGTCGAGTATTCGCTCGGCGGCGACGACTTCGCCCGGTACTGCCAGGTCTACCCCGGTTGCTACATCTTCGTCGGGGAACGGCAACCAGGGCGGCCGCCGTACGGGTGGCACGACCCTTCCTATGACATCGACGAGCAATCCATCGCCTACGCCGCGGCCGTGCTTGCCGCATCGGCGCTGGCTGCCGTCAAAGGAGGTCCGGGTGCTTAAGCCGCCATTTCCGGCCAGTGAGTACGCCGGCCGTCTTCGTCGTTTCCAGGATCGGATGGCGGAGAGAGGCATCGGGGGCGCAATACTCACCGGCGAGGCCAACTACAACTACTTCACGGGTTACCACCATTTCGCGCCTTGGACGACACATTGTCGGTCCGTCTTCGCTGTCATACCCACGAGTGGTGAGCCGGTGCTGTTGTTGCATGCCTTCCCGGCGGCTGACGCCCGCCGTGACTGCTGGTTCGCCGATGTCCGCGGCTACGACAGTTTGACCTACGCGCCCGTCGACCAGGTCGTTGCGATTGCCGGAGAACTCGGTATGGCTGGATCCTTAATCGGGATGGAGCTTGGGGCCGAGCATCGCATAGGACTGACCGCCGTCGAGTTCGACGACCTTCGTCACGCCCTCAAACCGTCGACGGTTGTGGACGTCGGCGACATTCTGTGGGATCTGCGCATAATCAAGTCTGAAGCCGAAATCTCCATGCTCGTCGAGTCGGGTCGGATAGCAGCTCGCGCCTTCGAGCAGTGCTTCGCGAGTGTGCGGGTCGGCATGACTGAGTTGGAAGTGGCCTCAATATTGGGGCAGACGATCTTGGCCGAGGGCGGCCGCGTCGGTTTCTTTATCATGACCTCCGGCCCTGGCTCCTATGACCGTACCGCCGGCCATCCCCGCGACCGAGCGCTACAACCCGGTGACATGCTCTGGACTGATCTCGGTGTCGTCTACGGCGGGTACTGGACCGATCACTGCCGAGCCGCCGTCCTGGGACCAGCGAGCGACGGCCAAAAGGAGAACTGGGACGCTCTGCGCGAACTCACGTGGGGAGCTGTTCAGGCCTGCCTTCCCGGTCTCACGCCGTCCGACATTGTCAATGGCCTCAACCATGCTGCTGAGGCGCGTGGCCTTCGATTCACGTTCGCAGCGGGTCGGATCGGTCACGGGATCGGCCTGATGAGCACCGAGCCGCCGCACATCGCCCCCTACGACAACACCGTCTTCAAGCCAGGTATGACCTTCACCATTGAGCCCGGTTGGGTCGATCAACAGCTGGGAACGTTCGTCGCTGAAGAGAACCTGGTCGTACGCGATGGCGGTCCGGAGTTGCTGACGGTAACCCCACGCGAGCTCATCGAGATCGGTATCTGAAAGGGGTGTGGATGGCCGTAGAAACGGTGGAGTTGACCTGTGACGTCCTGGTGATAGGGACCGAGGGGGCGGGATCGCGGGCAGTCATCGAAGCGGCAGACGCGGGCTGCGATGTAATCGCGGTGACCAAGAGCGTGATCGGCAAGAGCGGAGCCACACTGACCGCCGACGCCGACATCGACGTCGACTCCAAAGCGTGCATCGACATTTTCGGTCTACCAGGAGACCCGCATGACTCCGAGCAGGCCTTCTTCGAGGACATGATCGTCGAGGGGGACTACACCAACGACCAGACCCTCGTTGAGATCCACGTATCCGAAGCAGCCAAACGGATCAAGGAACTCGTCGACTGGGGAGCCCGGATCGACCGGCTGACTCACGCCCCCGGCCACCGCTACCCGCGGGGCATCTGGATCCCCGGCCAAGAGTATCGCCGGGTCCTGGCCCGCGAGGTCAAGAAACGGCCGTCGCGGTTGCTCCAGTACGTCATGGTCACCGATTTGGTCAAACACGGGGAACGGGTCATTGGGGCGTGTGGAGTCGATCTGACCACCGGACATTTCGTAGTGATCAGAGCCAAAGCCACAATCCTGTGTACGGGCGGAGCCCTGCGGATGTACGAACACACCACGGGCCCAGAGGAACTTACCGGCGACGGCCTCGCCGCCGCCTTTCGGGCCGGCGCAGCGCTGACCGACATGGAGTTCCCCATGTTCCTTCCCTACATCCTGATCTCTCCGCAGGCCGTCGACGGTGTCGACTATCCGTATCTGCTCTCTGCCTATCTGGAGGCCTACGCCCTGAACCGTCTGGGCCAGCGGTACATGGGTAAGTGGGATCCCGTGCGCTTCGAGCGCACCACTCGCGATGTGAACTCCGTCGCGGCGATGCTCGAGGTGGTCGAGGGCCGCGGAAGCCCCAACGGTGGCACCTACCTGTCGCTTCGCCATCTCCCTCGCAACGTTTTGGACTTTGGCATGCGCGAGTGGCTGCCGACGAACATCTCCAACTACAAGTACGGTGGCTTCGATATGCACGCCTTCTTGGGTGACCTATCGGAGAATGCCGTGGAGACCGCTCCGGCCTGCCATTTCTGGAACGGCGGCATCTGCATCGATGGGCAGTGCCGAACAACGGTGGAAGGCCTGTGGGCGGCCGGCGAAGGCTCGGCAGGGATTCACGGCGCCAACCGACTTTCCGGCAATGCACTCACCATGACCCAGGTGTTCGGACCTCGTGCCGGCGCGGACGCGGCCGACTACGCCAAGCAACACGATCATGTGGCAGTCGACACCGACCAGGTCGAGGCACTACGCGCGAAGATCTACCAGTTCCTTGGACGCAAGGGAGCCGACCCCATCCAGCTTCGAACTCGCCTGCGCCGACTGGCCCACCTAAACGCCGGGCCGGTTAGGGAAGACCAGTCGGCCCTGGAGCACGCCATAGGCCAGATCGACGTGATGCGCGGCGAGTGGGCAGAGCTGGGAACGCAAACAGACACACCCGTCTACAACCAAGAATGGATCGAGTGCCTCCAGATCGAGAACATGCTGCAGTGTTTGGAGCTTGTCCTCCGCGCATCGCTGCTACGCACCGAGAGCCGCGGCGCGGCCTACCGGCGAGACTTTCCCGAGACAAACAACCGTGACTGGTGCAAGAACATCGTGTTCGGACGCTCGGCAGATGGTGCGCGCACGACAGAAATTCGTCCGGTCGTAGTCACTTCGCTCGAACCCCCTGACAATGTCCACCCCTATGGGCAAAAGCTGCACGCATCGTTCGCTGCTCACTGATGTCCTGGAAGAACACGCCCGACATAGATGCCGCAACAAATATCGAAAATGAGTGGAGGTCGACAAGTGGCCCGAGATGGTACCGTCGCCGAACAAATCCTGAAGGAGGACTTACCGCTCCCAAGTGTTACCGCCGAATCGG
>JRHI01001799.1_pt1 | contig 16663 bp, 13 predicted proteins | sample 215371 | NCBI WGS metagenome assembly JRHI01 (sample SAMN02929681, study PRJNA255918) | sediment metagenome | biome: cave system; feature: Ice Cave; material: Sediment; isolation source: sediment from deep within a dark volcanic ice cave with no known source of... ...
GAACACGCCAGACCCTGCGACGAGGGCGCCCTTAACGGTGAGCGGGAAGATCAGGCAGAGCGTGACCCGGCGCTGGGCGATCGTGCTCGCGAAGCCGGTGCACTCACGACAGGCTTGGAGATGGGAGCGCAGCGCGCGACCCCGCAGCCGCCGCTGGTCCCCGTCGGAGATCGATCGCTGCACGCCCGAGCACTCAAGATCCCGGCCGTGCTCGATCTGGGCGAGGTTCCGGCGACCTTCGAAGACGCTCTGGGAGATCGCCGCGGCGGTGCCGCCGAGGGCTTCGGCGATCTCGCCGTAAGAGAGACCCACGAGTTCGCGCAGCAGCAGCGCGGCACGCTGGCGCTCGGGAAGCTCGAGCAGGTCGGCGACCAGCGCGTGCGTGCGCGCGCGCACCGCGAGCGGATCCGTACCCCCGGCCGGAAAAGCCTCCTCGAGCGTGTCGAGCGACTCGGTCTCCCGCCGGCCGCGTAAGAGTCCGACCGCTTCATTGTGAGCGATCCGAAAGAGCCACGGCCGTAGCTTGACCACCTCCCCGCGGCTGGCGAGCGCCGCGCGCGCCTTGACCATCGTCGTCTGGGCGGCGTCTTCGGCATCGGCCTGGTTGAGCAGAATCGAGCTGCAGCAGCGCACGATGGCGGGCTGGAGCGGGTGGCGATCAGCGCGAATGCATCGTCGTCGCCGAGCGCCGATAGCGCGCTCAGGCGCTCGTCGCTGAGGCTGCGCAGCGGCCGCAGCACGCCGCCGCGCCGCGCGCGCGGCTTGACCGACGCGCGCTGCTCGCCCGCGCGGACCGGAAGCACGCCGGTTGCAGCCATGGGCTGCTAATCGGCCATTCGTCCAGCGCACTTGAATTAATTCGACCAGGGCGGCCCGAAAAACCACTAAAGGCCCGGTAAGGACATAAGATCACGGGTAGCCGTCGGTTGGTCACCGACACATCTTCGGGAGGAGCATCAAGTGCACAAGCGAGTCGGGCTGTTCGGACGAGGGGTCGTCACGCTCGCTGCGACGGCGGTGCTGGCCGCCTGTGGCAGTTCGTCCTCGACGAGCTCCGGCGGCGCCGCCCCTGGCGGGGCCAAGGCCGGAGTGGTCACAGTCGTGCAAGGCACGGCGCCCGACTCCCTCGATCCCGGCTTCGGCTACACGACCCAGGCGGCCAGCGCCGACTGGCTCTCCTACACCGGGCTCTACACCTACGCCCACAAGGCAGGCGTCGAGGGCAGCCAGGTGATCCCCGGACTGGCCAGCGCCCTGCCGAGCGTCTCCGCCGACGGCAAGACCTACACGATGACGCTCCGCCAGGGCCTCACCTACTCGGACGGCAAGCCGGTCAAGGCGAGCGATTTCGCCTCCACGATCCAACGGACGATCAAGCTCAATTGGGGCGGCAAGTCCTTCTTCACCGACAACATCGCAGGGGCGACGGCCTTCGACAAGGGCACAGCCAAGACGATCTCCGGGATCACGACCGACGACGCCACCGGCAAGATCACCGTCGCCCTGCTCAAGGCCTACGGCGCCTTCGCCAACGTGCTCGCATTCCCGGCCGCGGGCTTCGTGCCCGCGGGGAGCCCTCTGACCAATCAGACCAACTCCCCGCCGCCCGGCGCCGGCCCGTACATGATCAAGAACGTCGTGCCAAACAAGTCCTACTCAGTCGCGCGCAACCCGAACTGGAAGCCGCTGCCGGGAATCGACGCCGGCCACGTCGACGTCAACGTGCAGATCAACTCCAACACCCAGAGCGAGGCCGAGTCAGTCCTCAACAACTCGGCCGACGCCTTCGACTACGGCGACACGATCCCGCCGGCGCTGCTCGCGCAGATCCAGAGCAAGGCGGCCGGGCGCTTCATGAAGGAGCCCACGGTCTCGACCTACTACTTCTTTCTCAACACCAAGGTCAAGCCGTTCAACAACCTGGCCGCCCGCCAGGCGGTCAACATGGCGGTTGACCGCGACGCGATCTCGCGGCTGAGCAGCGGTTCGCTCACACCCGGCTGCTTCTTCCTGCCGCCCGGGATCACCGGCCACCCGACGGGGCCGTGCCCCTACGGAGACAAGCCGGACCTGGCCAAGGCCAAGACGCTGGTGAGCAAGGCCGGACTGACCGGCACGCCCGTGACCGTCTGGGGACAGATGCGCAGTCCGCGCCGGGAATACATCGACTACTACACGAGCGTGCTCAATCAGATCGGCTTCAAGGCGACCGAGAAGATCCTCGCCGACGCCCAGTACTTCCCGACGATCGGCAACCTGAAGCTGAGCCCCCAGACCGGATTCGCCGACTGGAACCAGGACTTCCCCAACCCGTCGGACTTCTACCTGCTGCTCAACGCGACGGCGATCCAGCAGACCAACAACCAGAACTTCTCCCAGATCAACGACCCGCATGTACAGAGCGAGCTGGCAGCCCTCGACAAAGTCCCGGCGACCCAGCTCCAATCGGTCGCAGCGCGCTGGGCGGCGCTCGATCAGTACGTGGCAAAGCAGGCCTACGAGGTGGTCTACGGCTCGAGCGTGGACCCGAAGTTCTTCAGCACCCGGATCGACTTCGCCTCGGCTGTGTTCCACCCGGTGTACGGCAACGACTGGAGCACGTGGCAGCTGAAGTAACGTGACGGGTGGGCGGACCCACCCAGCCCAACCGCCCCCCAGATGGCCATCGACCCCGCCACCACCGCCGGCGCGTTCGGGACAGACGTTCCCGGGCTGGCGGGGGCCGCGACCCCCGAGCACCCGCCCGGCATCGGCCCCTACCAGCTCGCCTGGCGGCGGCTGCGCCGCAACCGGGCGGCCCTTGCCTTCGGCGTTCTCTTCCTGCTCGTCATCGTCCTCTGCCTGCTCGCCCCGGTCTATGCCCACCAGATCGCCCACACGGGCCCCAACGACAACCACGTCACAGACGTCGTACAAGTCGGCGGCATGGCGCGCGACGTCGTCTCGAAGACGGGGATCCCGATCGGGCCGACGTGGCACGGGCGCTTCCTGCTCGGCGCCGATCCCAACGGCCGCGACATCGCCGTGCGGCTGCTCTATGGCGGACGCAACTCGCTGGAGATCGGCTTCGTGGCCACCCTCCTGACGATGATCCTTGCCGTCGTCGCCGGGATCAGCGCGGGCTACTTCCGCGGCCGCGTGGATGGGGTCATCGCCCGCGTGCTGGACCTGATCTGGGCGTATCCCGCGGTCCTGCTCGGTGTCGCCCTCGGCGTCACCCTCGCGGTCAACGGTCTCGACTTCGGCCTCTTCCAGCTCCAGGGAAGCTCGCTGCTGGTGCCCGCGGTGATCATCGGCGTCGTCTACGTGCCCTACGTCGCCAAGCCGCTTCGGGGCCAGGTGCTCGTCCTGCGCGAGAAAGAGTTCGTCGACGCCGCGCGTGCCCAGGGCCTCGGCCACATACGGATCATGGCCGGGGAGATCCTGCCGAACGTCGCCTCGACGATCATCGTCTTCCTACCCTTGATCCTCGCCAACGCGATTCTGCTCGAGGCCGGCCTTTCCTACCTCGGTGCCGGAGTCCAGGCCCCGAACCCGTCCTGGGGAACGATGATCAGCGACGGGATCCGGCTGATCCCGAGTGCGATGCACCTGGTCTTCGTCCCCGGGTTGATGCTCGTGCTCACGGTGCTCGGCGTCAATGTCTTCGGCGACGGGGTGCGGGACGCGGTCGACCCGCGGGCCAAGGTCCGCATCGATGCGCCGGGCGGCGCAGGCGGCTGAAAACACCCCCTGATGCTCCGCTTCTGCGTCCGGCGCCTCGTCTCGACCGTGGTCGTGCTCTTCGCGATCTCGATCCTGACCTTCCTGATCTTCCAGGCGATCCCCAACGGCGACCCGGCTCTGCGCCTGGCCGGACGTCTGGCCCAGCCACAGCAGATCGCCGACGTGCGCAGGCAGTGGGGCTTCGACAAGCCGATCTACGTCCAATACGAGAGGACGATGGCGAAGATCCTCGACGGAAGCATCATCTCCTACACCCAGCAGCTGAATGTCGAGGCCCAGATCCGCCAGGACCTCCCGGTGACGATCTCCCTGGCCGTCGGGGCCGGCGTGATCTGGCTTTTTCTCGGGGTGGTGTTCGGCCTCCTGAGCGCGGTCACGGCCGGACGCGGGCTGGATCGCTTCCTGACCGTGCTCTCGCTGGTCGGCGTCTCGACGCCGGTGTTCTTCCTTGGGGCGGTCATGCTCTACTTCCTCGGCTACAAGTGGAACATCTTCCCGCTCAGCGGATACGTCAAGCTGACCGTCGATCCGTGGGGCTGGTTCACGCACCTCCTGATGCCGTGGTTCGCGCTCTCGGTGCTCTTCATAGGCGTCTACTCGCGCATCCTGCGCTCCACGATCCTCGACACCCAGAGCGAGGACTTCGTCCGCACCGCCCGCGCGAAGGGGATCAGCGAGCGGCGCGTGATGGTCAGACATGTCCTGCGTAACTCGATGATCCCGATCATCTCGCTCTGGGGCCTGGACTTCGCGGCGGTGATCGGTGGGGGCGCGCTGCTGACCGAGTCCGTCTTCAACCTGGGTGGCGTCGGCCAGTACGCGGCCGAGTCGATCGGGCGCCTGGACATCCCTCCGGTGCTCGTGATCGTCATGTTCGGTGCCGCGGCCGTGGTCGTGATCGGCGCACTGGTCGACGTCGCCTACGCGGCGCTGGACCCGCGGATCAGGCTCTGATGGCCGCGGAGCCCGGCGGCCCCCTGCTGGAGGTGTCAGACCTGCACGTGTCCTTCGCCACCGAAGAGGGGGTCGTACAGGCCGTCGACGGCGTCTCGTTCGCCGTCGACCGGGGCGAAGTCGTCGCAGTGGTGGGGGAATCGGGGAGCGGCAAGTCGGTCACGGCGATGACATTAATGGGCCTCACCCGCGGCGCGAATGCGCGCTTCTCCGGGACGGCGCACCTCGGCGGGCAAGAGCTGATCGGCGCGAGCGACGCCGTGCTGCGCCGGGTGCGCGGAGCCGAGATCGCGATGGTCTTCCAGGATCCGATGAGCTCGCTCGACCCGGTCTACCGGATCGGCGATCAGATCGTCGAGCAGATCCGCGCGCATGACTCGAAGATCTCCAGGCGAGCGGCGCTCGCGCAGGCCATCGAGTTGATGGAGGCGGTCGGCATCCCCCACGCCGGCGAGCGAGCGCGTGCGTTTCCGCACGAGTTCTCCGGCGGGATGCGCCAGCGAGTGATGATCGCAATGGCGCTGTCGTGCTCGCCCAGCCTGCTGATAGCAGATGAGCCGACGACCGCGCTCGACGTGACGATCCAGGCCCAGATCCTCGAGCAGCTCCGCCGGCTGCGCAGCGAGACCGGCGCCGGGATCATCCTCGTCACCCATGACCTCGGCGTGGTTGCCGACATCGCCGATCGCGTCCTCGTGATGTACGCCGGGCGGGTCGTCGAGCAGGGCACGCTGGACGAGCTCTTCTACGATCCACAACACCCGTACACCTGGGGGCTGCTCGGGTCGATCACGCGGATCGACGGCGACCGGCGGGTCCGCCTGCCGGCGATCCCCGGGCTCCCTCCGTCGCTGATGCGCCCCCCGACAGGCTGTCACTTCCGCCCCCGCTGCCGCCACGAGTTCGCCCGCTGCACAGAGGTGCCGGGACTCGAGGCGCGCGCGGGCGAGCACGCCGATCACCGTGACCGCTGCTGGCTCACGGCGGACGAGAAGCGCCGGCTGCGAGGAGTCGACGGGGCAATCGGCCTGGCGAGCGACGAGACGGTGATCGCGTGAGCGCGGCCCCCGTGCCGCTGCTCGAAGTCGAGCATCTCGAGGTTCACTTCCCGATCCGCGCCGGCGTGCTGTTCGATCGCAAGGTCGGCCAGGTCCACGCGGTCGACGACGTCTCGTTCTCACTCCAGGAAGGAGAGACCCTCGGTATCGTCGGTGAGTCCGGTTGCGGCAAGACGACGCTGATCCGGGCCCTCGTGCGTCTGCTCGACCCTACGGGCGGTACGGTCACGTTCCGCGGCGGCGACATCACTACCGCCGGTCGGCGGCGCCTCGGCCCGGTCCGCCGCGAGATGCAAATGGTCTTCCAGGACCCGCAGGCGTCGCTCAACCCGCGCAAGCGCGTCGGCCAGATCCTCGCGACGCCGCTTCGCCTGCGAGGCGTCCCGCGGGCGGAGATCGAGCAGCGCTCGCGCGAGCTGCTCGCCCAGGTCGGGCTCAATCCGGAGCACCTCGGGCGCTATCCCCACGAGTTCTCGGGCGGCCAGCGCCAACGGATCGGGATCGCGAGGGCGCTGGCGATGGAGCCGCGGCTGGTCGTGCTCGACGAGCCGGTGTCGGCACTCGACGTGTCGATCCAGGCGCAGGTGATCAATCTGCTCGAGGAGCTCCAGGAATCACTCGGGCTGACCTACGTGTTCGTCGCCCACGATCTGTCGATCGTCCGCCACATCGCCGATCGCATCGCGGTGATGTACGTGGGTAAGCTGATGGAGCTGGCGCCGGCCGGCGAGCTCTACGGCAAGCCGATCCACCCGTACACCGCCGCCCTGCTGAGCGCGATCCCGATCCCCGACCCGCGCGAGAATCGAGCGCGGGTGCGCCACGTGCTCGAAGGCGAGCCGCCGAACCCGACCTCGCCGCCTGAGGGCTGCCGCTTCCACACGCGCTGTCCCCGGGCGAGCGCGATCTGCCGGACCGTCGAGCCGCCGCTGGCCAGCTACGCGGGCGGCCACCTGGCCGCCTGCCACCATCCTCTCAACGTCACGCCGGCCGAGATCGCGGCCGCTACACGCTCGCCGGCTAGCCCGCTCGGCGCCGGCGAGGAGCTGCCGCGGTCGCCGTAGCCCGATGGTTCGTCTCCTGACGTTCCACTAGGACGCCGGCAGCCGCGGCTCGGGCGGCGGCCCGTCGCCACCCGGGAGCAGCATCAGCTGCCACCACCCCACGTCGTGCCAGGCGCCGGCCTTCCACCCAATCTGCCGGAAGACTCCGACCGGCTCGAAGCCGACCGCCCGGTGGAGACCGACGCTCGCCTCGTTCGGGAGCGTGATGCCGGCACAGGCGACCCGCAGACCCTGCCGGCGCATCAACTCGAAGAGCGCGAGGTAGACCCGGCGGCCGAAGCCGCGCCGGTGGTGAGCGCGGTCGACGAAGATCGAGACATCGGCCGCCCATCGGTAGGCGGCCCGCGACTGATGAGGCGAAGCGTAGGCGTAGGCGACCACGAGGCCGCCGTCCTCGATCACGAGCCAGGGATGTGTGCGGCTGATCACGGCGATCCGCGCGCCCATCTCGGCGGCATCGGGCGGCGGTGACCCCTCGAACGAAATGGGGCCGTCGGCGACGGCAGGCGCGTAGATCGCCGCACAGCCGGCGCTGTCGCGGGCGGGGTCGGCGTGGCGGAGGATGACCGGCATCGTGCTGCGTGTAATCGGGGCGCCCGGATTCGAACCGGGGACCTCACCGACCCGAACGGTGCGCGCTACCAGGCTGCGCCACGCCCCGATGAGCTCAGTATCCCACAGGGGCGTTGTTTCAGCGGTCTCTCGCGTTCAGCCCGCGAGCCGGCCGAGCGGAGGGACGATCCCGTCCGGATTCGGCAGCCGCAGGGAGGAAACCGACGGCTTGGGAAGTCCCAGGTCGAGCGACGCGGGTCCGTTGAGCGCGTTGGTGATGACGGGCGCGAGCGCGGGGAGAGCGATCGGCGAAGGCTTCGGCAGCGAGACGCCGTTCGATCCGGCGCCGCCCAGCAGTCCGCCGCCGGCGCCGCTGGACATCCCGGCCGGGACCGGCACACGGGCCGCGGTGCCGGTGGGCTTCGCGGGCCCACCGCTGGAACTGCTCGAGGGCGGCGAACCCGCGCGGCTACCGAGCGTCAGACGCTGAGCTGAGGATCCCCGCGCCGGCGCCACAGTCGCATGCAAGACGCCGGCGCCTGCCCCTGCTGACGGCGCCTGCGCGCCACCGCCGGCGCCCGGGGCGCGGGCCCCGACGATCAGGGCCGCGGACGACGCTGCGCGCGCGCCCGGGCCAGGGCGTGCGTGGCGAGCGTCGTGCGCCCCCAGACCGACTACGATTCCGCCGCCCGCACCCGCGACGACGATCGCTGCGACCGCGGTCGCAGCCCGGCCAAGACCACTCGCAGTGCCGTTCGGATCGGCGAAGTGGGCGATCGTCTGAAGCGGGCGCAGCGCGGAGAGCGGATGCGCGCCCGCGGCGGGCAGCGTCGCGTCGCCGCGGGCCCCCCGCCGCAGACGCAGCCACGGGAACGGAAGCAGGGCCGCGATCTTGTCGACCCGGCCGGGAGCGTGAAACCAGGATTCGTCGACGCTGGCCATCCTGGCTGCGCGCCGGCAAGGCTGACAGTGGGACAGGTGGCGGGCCAGTTGACGACGCTCGCGCAGGCCGAACGAACTCCCGGGCCGCTCGCCGCTGGTGCTGATTACCATCTGGACCTGTTTACAGCGTCGCCCGCTGACCAGCTCGTCGTATTCGGCGTGCAGACGCCGCCGGGCGCGGAAAAGGGTGCTCTCGACCACGGGTTTGCTCATCCCCATGCGCGCCCCGATCTCCCCGTAGGAGAGGCCCTCGAGTTCGCGCATGACCATGATGCGGTGATGATTCTCCGACAGTCCCCCGAAGGCTCCGCGGAGATCGTCGAGGCGCTGCTTGTTCTCGATCGCGACCTCAGGGGCGCATGACAGGGACTGCCAGCCCTCGGTCGCCTCCCCGGTCCCCTCCGGCCCCTCGAGCGAGATCTCAGGGCCCCGCCGGCGACGACGGAATTCGTCGATGCAGGCGTTTCTGGCGATCTCGTAGATCCACGGCTTGAAGGCGACCGGTCCCTGGGTTTCTCGGAGGCGGCGCAGCGCCGAGATGAAGACGTCCTGGGTGAGGTCCTCCGCGCGGCCGTGGTCTCCGAGCAGCCTCAGAACATAGGCGCGAATCTTGGCTCCGTAACGACTGTAGAGCTGCTCGAACGCCGTGACGCTCCCGCCCCGGACCGCGACGATCAACTCGCGATCTGTGCACGAGGGTGCGACTTGGGGCACGCTCTGAGCGAATGACATGACCAGCTGCTTCCCCCTGGGGGCCTACCCCTACCGTTCCTAGCCTGAACTCTATCGTTTATCTGGGCCCGGTCCACCCCGGCAAAGCTGGACGATTTGGCTGCGCACTGCGCAAAAAATCGGCAAATGACGTTGAGCTCGTCTGGCCGAGGCGGCATACTTGTAGCCATGTAGAAAACGGCAAAGGAGGAGACGGACCGATGGCCAATCACCTGACGCCTACCGAACTCGCACGAGAGGCTGGCCTTGAGAGGCGAGATGTGATCGTCAAGTGTGTCGAACTGGGCGTCCCGATCTTCAACGGTCGGATCGACAAGACCCTCTTCCTCTCCAGTCTTCAGGAGATGGCACCCGCGCAGCAGCACCAAGCCCAGGCAGCGAACGCTTAGAGGTTTATGGCCCGGCTTCGCCGGGCTTTTTGGGCTATTCCTGGGCCGATTGCCGCAGAAGCGTCGAGGTGGTCTGCTCGAGGATCTTCCGCCACGCCCGTGTTTGCTCGCGCTCGGCCTCGAAGTGCTTGACCACCTTGCGCACCCGGGTGGCAGAGATCTCGACCTCGTGTCGGGCGCAGATCCGTTTAAAGCGCGCGTAGTCGTGCGCGAGCTTCAGCGTTACCGACTGAAACCCGTGGCGAGCGATGTCAACGCGTGAGGTGTAGTTCATGATGCTCGTCTGGAACATCAGCTCGTCGTTTGGCTCGGGCTCGATCAGGATGATGTCGACCCCGGGATAGCGCTCCTCCCATCGCCGGGCCAGTTCGTGCAGGCGCTGATAGGCCAGCAGCTTGAACGACTGGTAGCCGATCTGAGGAAAGCCCATGTCGGATACGCGACGAGGCCGTGAGCCCGTGATCGTGGGGATCTTTCGCTCGAAGTCGTTGACGTAGGGCACGAGCGGATTGACCACGATGACGAATTTTGCCCCGGCCTCGACAGCTATGTCGAGATTCGTCGTTGAGAGGATGCCGCCGTCGATCAACTCGCGGTCTTTGACCTTGACCGGCTTGTAGAGCATCGGGAGCGCCCCGGAGGCGCTCACTGCGGTCGAGATCGGAACGTCGTCCCAGCCCTCGGCTCCGAGCACGATCCGCTCGCATGTGTCGAGGTCGGTCGCCGCCAGATACAGCTCGTTGGGCAGCAGGCGGAAGTCATTCGTACGGTCGGGATCGGACAGGATCGTCCGTACGTAACGCTCGATGCCCTGGCCGGAGTAGAGCCCGGAGGGAAGCGCCTCAGCCAGACCGACGGCGAGGTCGACCGCGGAGATCTGCCCCAGATCCCGGACCAGGTCTCGCACGACCCGCGCCAGGCGCAACGGCAGCATCACGCCCTTGCTGAGGAACTCCCCGTAGTTGGGCTTGAGCAGTGCGCTGATCCGAGCGTCCGGGAACGGGGTCGGCACTTGCTGGACGATCACCCGCATCATCTCCTCGGGTGTGACGCCGTTGGCCACCGCGGCGGCGACGAAGGCTCCCGCGCTGGTGCCCACGTAGACGTCGAACTGATTGACGGTGCGGTTGACCGACAGCAGATCGAGCGCCCGTAGAGCCCCTATCTCGTACACCCCGCCGGTGAAGCCGCCTCCGCCGAGCACGAGGGCTGAGCGTGACCGCGGCTGGCGGCGGCGCTTACGTGGCTCACGCGGGCGTTCCGTGCCCGCGGTTTCAAGCTTGACAACCTTGCCCATGCTCCGCTCGATTGTACGGAGAGAGGCCGTGCCCACCGCGCTTTTCGCCGCTCTCAGCGGTTAGTTGTCTCTGATGCGCCGGTTTCTCGCTCAATTGGCGGCTGGCTGCTGCCCGCTGCTCAGTCCCGCGGCCGCGCTCGGGCAACCGACCGCCACCGCCCAGCGGACGCTGGGCAACGCGCTGTCGCGGTCGCTCCGCGCCGCCCAGGGCGCGAGTGGGGCGTACGTCGTCGACCTCAGGACCGGCCAAGCGCTGTTCTCCGCCGCACCGATCACACCGCGGATCCCGGCCTCGGTGGAAAAGCTCTATACGACCTCGGCAGCGCTGCTGCGCTTCGGTCCGAACGCGAACCTCCTCACTCGGATTCTGGGTTCGGGAACCACCGACCCCGCGGGCGGTTGGCACGGCACTCTCTATTTGCAGGGGGGCGGCGATCCGACGTTCGGCTCGGACGCCTACGACAGCTTCGCCTACGGCACCGGCGCGACCATTCAGCGGCTGGTCTCGACCCTGGTCCGCCAGACCGGGATCACCTCGGTGGACGGGCCGATCGTGGGCGATGAGTCGCTGTTCGACTCATTGCGGGGTACGCCGGCGACCGGCTTTCAGGCCTCGTTCGCGGTCGAGGGGCTCCTCAGCTCGCTGGCCTACGATCGCGGGCTGGCTGACGAGCAGGGCACGGCGTTTCAGATCCATCCGGCGCTGTATGCCGCCCAGCGGCTGGCCGGTGCCCTGCGTGGTGCGGGCGTGGCAATCCCCGCCCGCACCAAGATCTACAGTGGGGCAGCCCGCGCCGGCGCGACGCTCCTCGCCGCCGTCCAGTCGCCACCGATGGCCACGCTCATCCGGCTGACCAACACGCCCTCGGACAACTTCCTGGCCGAGATGCTGCTCAAGGACATCGGCGCCCGGTTCGGTGGCCGCGGCTCGACCGCGGCGGGCGCCGCGGTGGTCCGCAGCCAGCTCGCGCAGAGCTTTGGCATCCATCCTCGCCTCGAGGACGGATCAGGTCTTTCCCGCAACGATCTCACCAGCCCTCGTGACATAGTCACGCTGCTGAGCTCGCTGGCCCCGAACCCCGCCTTCATCAGATCGCTGTCGATCGCGGGCGTTTCCGGGACGCTCCAGGCCGGCCTTCAGGGCACCGCCGCCCAGGGCCGCTGCCGCGGCAAGACCGGGACCCTGCATGACGTCGCGAACCTCGTCGGGCTGTGCACCGCCCGGGACGGGCACCAGCTGGCGTTCGCCTTCCTGATGAACTCGGTGGACCCAGTCAACGGCCACGCGCTGGAGGACCGAATGGCCGTCGCCGTGGCGAAGTACGCGGGCTGAGCCCGCCGCCCGGTCCCCCGGGGCGCCGAGGCCGGTAGTGGCGCGTCGCCGGCAGCATGTGTCACGACTCTGTCGCACCGTGTAAGAACCTCGGGACTGAGGAGATGGGTTCGGTCGCTTCGTCGGCTCGGTCGCTTCGTCGGCTCGGTCGCTTCGTCGGCCCCCCCAGAGCCCGAACAAAGAACCAAACCGCTCTTCGTGAATGGATTGCGGTTCGAAGTTCGGCCTCAGCGCGAAGTCCGAACCGAGATCCTTCCGCTGGAGAACCGGTTGGCGCCTTGTTCGGCCGTCGCCGGACGCCGCTGGCGTTCGGCCGTCGCCGTCGCCGGACGTCGCCGGCGTTCAGCCGTCGCCGGACGCGGGCCCCTTGGCGAACCGTGCACGTGTCCGGTGAAGCTGTCGGTCCCGGCGCGGCCGGGGGGTCCGTCCCGCGTCCCGCGCCCCGCGCCCCGCGCCCCGCCACCCGCGCCCCGCGCCCCGCGCCCCGCGCCCCGCCAGCGTTCAGGACAGCAGCGCCCGCAGGCCGTCCTCGTCCAAAACCGGCACGCCGAGGCGCTCGGCCTGGGCGAGCTTGGTACCCGGGCTCGCCCCGGCGACGACGTAGGAGGTCTTCTTTGACACCGACCCGGTGACCTTGCCGCCGGCGGCGACGACCATTTCGGTTGCCTGCTCGCGGGTCAGATCGGGCAGCGTGCCCGTGAGCACGAGCGTCTGCCCGGCCAGGGGGCCCTCCCCGGGGGGCGGTCCCTCCTCCTCCATTCGCAGACCTTCGCTGCGAAGATCTTCAATCAGCGCATGCATCAGCGGGTCACTGAGCTGTTGATGGATCGTCTGCGCCATCTTCGGCCCCACCCCCGAGGTCTGCTCGATCTCCTCCGGCGAAGCGTTCAGCAACGCGTCGACGGTGCGAGAGTGCTGGGCCAGGTTCCGGCCCGTCACGTATCCGACCTCCTCGATCCCCACCGCATACAGCACCCGCCCGAACGGCTGCTGCTTGGAGGCCTCGATCGCCGCCACCAGTTTCTCGGCCGAAACCTGCCCGAATCCCGGCCGCTCGGCGATCTGCTCGGCGCTGAGGCGGTAGAAGTCCGCGGCCGTCCGGACCCAGCCGAGTTCCATGAACTGGCTGACCTGCCGCTCACCCAGGCCGTCGATGTCCATCGCACCGACGTAGTGCTTGAGCAGCTGCCAGCGCCGCCCCGGGCAGTCCCGGTTGGGGCAGCGCGTGAACACGGACTCCCGTGGCTTAACCGTCGGGGTATTGCACACTGGGCAGAGATCGGGTGGCCGGGCGGGGGGCGGGCGATCGCTGTGCTCGGCGACGTGCGGCGCGGGCGAGAGCACCTGCGGGATCACGTCGCCGGCTCGGAGGACGATCACGTCCTCGCCTTCCCTTATGTCCTTGCGGGCCAGGTCCTCCTCGTTGTGGAGCGTGGCCAGCTTGATCGTCACCCCGCCGACGTGCACCGGCTCTAGCATCGCGTAGGGGTGCAGGTCGCCGAACTTCCCCGGGTTCCAGCCGATCTGTTTGAGCTTGGTCACCGCGGTGGTGGGTGGAAACTTCCAGGCGATCGCCCACCGCGGCTCCCGCCCCACGACGCCCAGGCGCCGCTGCAGCTCAACCTCGTTGACCTTCACCACCACACCATCGATCTCGAAGTCGAGCGACCCTCGGCGCTCCTCCCAGGAGCGGCATTGCGCCACCACCTCGTCCTCGACCCGCAGCTTCTTCACATCAGGGTGCACCGGGAAGCGATGCTCGCGCAGCCATTCCAGCGCGTCCCAGTGCGCGTTGAACGTGATCCCCTCGGTGGTGCCGACCGCGTAGGCCCAGAACGACAGCGGCCGGTCCGCGGCCAGCTTCGGGTCGAGTTGTCGGATCGTGCCGGCGGCCGAGTTGCGCGGATTCATGAATGTCGAAAGCCCCGCCTGCGCCCGGCGCTCGTTCAGCGCCGCGAAGTCCGGCAACGACATGTACACCTCGCCGCGCACTTCGATCAGCGTCGGCGGATCTTCCATGGCGAGGCTCAGCGGGATCCCGGCGATCGTCTTGAGGTTGTGCGAGACGTCCTCCCCCACCTCGCCGTTGCCGCGGGTGGCGCCGCGCTCGAAGCTGCCGTGGCGATACAGCAGCGAGATCGCCAAGCCGTCGATCTTCGGCTCGGCCACGTACTCGAACTCCGGATCCTCGATGCCCTCGCGCGCGAGGTGGTTGCGCATCCGCTGAATCCAGGCCCGCAGCTCCTCGGCCGACCGCGCATTGGCCAGCGACAGCATCGGTTGTGGGTGACGGACCTTTTCGAGATCGCCGACCGGCTCTCCGCCCACCCGCTGGGTCGGCGAGTCGGGCGTGATCAGCTCCGGATGCTCGGCCTCGATCTTCCTCAGCTCGTCGATCAGGGCGTCGTATTGATCGTCGCCAATCTCCGGATCGTCGAGGACGTAGTACCGATGACCGTGATAGTCGAGCTGACGGCGAAGCTCGGCGGCGCGCGCCTGCGGATCAGGCGGGTTTGACCCCCGGGTGCTCACGCTTGCACCTCGCCGGCGTCGACCTCCTCGGCGGCGGGCGTAATCAGCCGGGCCAGGTCATACCGGGCGAGTGCATCGAGTCCCTCGCGGTCGGTGAGGTCGAAATGGATCGGCGTCACGGCGATCCTGCCGGCGGCGACCGCGGCCAAATCGGTGCCGGTCTCGTCGCGCTCGTAGCTCGCGTCGCCGTAGATCCGGTACAGGCGCCGTTTTCCCGCACCCTCGTCGACCAGCGCGAGCTCATCCCGGTAGATCCGCTTGCCCAGCTTGGCCACCTCCACTCCATCGGGCTCAGTACCGGGGACGTTGATGTTCAGCAGGGTGCCGGAGGGCAGCGGCACGCTCTCGAGCTCGGCCACCAACCGGGCCGTGAACGCCGCCGCGGTGGCGAACTCGAAGCCGGTGGCTGAGGTGAAGTCGAGCTCACACGCCTTCGACTGCTGAGACACGGCGATGCCCGGCAGCCCCAGCACGATCGCTTCGAGCGCCGCCGCCACCGTGCCCGAGTAGGTGATGTCGTCACCGAGGTTCGACCCATGGTTGATCCCGGACACCACCAGCTCCGCTTCGAACCCCTCGATCAGCCCGAGCCGAGCCAGACGCACGCAGTCGACCGGCGTCCCGTCGGTGGCGTAGCCGACGGTTCCATCGCCGAAGTCGACCTCCTGCACCCACAACGGCCTCCGAGTGGTGATCGACCGGGCCATCGCCGAGCGGTTCCCATCGGGCGCGACCACCGCGAGCTCGATCCCGCCGAGGGCCAGCAGCTCCTTGCGAAGTGCCTGCAGCCCCGCCGCCTCGATCCCGTCGTCGTTGGTCAGCAGCACTCGCACGTCCTAATGATCCTAGTGACGCGCGCGGCCGCCGCGAAGCGCGGCACCGAGCGCTGCCGCAACCATCAGCGGTTCGCGTTCGAGCGCTCGCCAGGTGATGCGAAGCATGTGGTATCCAGCCGCCTCGAGCACAGTCTGCTTTCTGCGGTCGTTCTCGAACGCCGAGCGGTGACCGTGAAACCGGTAGCCGTCCACTTCGAGGATCACGTGGTGCGTGGGCCAGTAGAAGTCCACCTCGTAGCCATCGACGCGCGCGTTGACCAGGGGCGGAGGTAGACGGGCCTCGCGGATCAGGGAGTTCATCCGCAGTTCGCCCTCCGAGCGCGTCCAGGCCGGACCGCCTTCGCGGTCCAATTCGGCCCTGAGAGCCGCAGCGCCACTACGGTTCGGGTTGCGCGCGAGCGCCTTACGCAGCTCGTCTTCACTGGTCAGCCCGAGCGCATAGGCCTCGGCGATCGCCCGCTCGAGCTCGCCGGACCCGACCTGGGAGCCGAAGTCGAGCAGCGTACGGGCCGGCGAGGTGATCGGGATCCCATTCCGGAGCCGCCGCTCGCTCTTGGAGAGGACGGGGGCGCGGTGCGCGCAAAGCCCGCTGTGCTTGCGGCCACTCTGCCCGGCAACCGTGACCTCGACGATTTCAGGCAGCAGCGAAGAGAAGCCCCAGAGGCCGGCCGCCGAGCGATGACTGACTACGGCACGTCCGCGGCAGGCGAGCACAGCAGCCAACTCGCGCGCGCCCGGGACCAGAATCGGCTGCCCGACCAGATAGACCCCTCGGTGAATGAGGTGCAGCGTCCCCCGCCGGCGGCGGGTGAGGATCGCGTCCTTGCGCAGCCCGGCAGCGTAGAGCTGCTCGGTGCCGATCAGCTCGAGTTGGCGAGCCGCCACCCCGGCCGCCGCGCGATCGCCCGCACCGAGATCGCGAACAAAGCGCCAAACCCCCTCCACCGAGACGATCTCGGTGCGAACTTCGGCCTGAGGCCGAAGTTCGCACCACGATTCACGCGCGCCGACCGGCTTGGTTCGTTGTTCGGGCTTCCGGCGCGCCATCGACCCTCAGAGCGGCGCAGACCGTAACGCCTCCCCCTCGATGCCGAAGTTCCACACGCCGCGACACAGTCGTGACACCCCGGCCGCCGCACCGCACCGCACCGCACCACACCGCACCACACCACACCACACCGCACCGCAGCACCGCACCGCAGCACCGCACCGCACCGCACCGCACCGCACCGCACCGCACCCGTGGTT
>JRHI01001800.1_pt1 | contig 16662 bp, 11 predicted proteins | sample 215371 | NCBI WGS metagenome assembly JRHI01 (sample SAMN02929681, study PRJNA255918) | sediment metagenome | biome: cave system; feature: Ice Cave; material: Sediment; isolation source: sediment from deep within a dark volcanic ice cave with no known source of... ...
GACACGCACATGCGCCAGCCGCGGCACTTGTCCTGGTCGATGAGGACAATGCCGTCTTCTTCGCGCTTGTAGATGGCACCGGAGGGACAGGCCGCCACGCATGCCGGTTGAGACAGTGCTCGCACAGCCGCGGCAGGTACATCATAAAGGTGTTTTCGAACTGCCCGTAGATCTCCTTCTGCACGCCCTCGAAGTTGACATCGGCCGACCGCTTGGCAAACTCGCCGCCCAGGATCTCCTCCCAGTTCGGGCCCCACTCGATTTTCTCCATGCGCTCGCCAGTGATGAGCGAGCGGGGGCGCGCCGTCGGAAAGGCCTCCAGCTCCGGTGCCTTCTGCAGGTGCTCGTAGTCGAATGTGAAAGGCTCGTAGTAGTCATCGATCTCGGGCAGGTCGGGATTGGCGAAGATCTTGGCCAGCACACGCCATTTGCCGCCGATCTTCGGCTGCAGCTTGCCATTCCTCTTGCGCACCCAGCCGCCGTTCCAGCGATCCTGGTTCTCCCAATCCTTGGGATAGCCGATGCCGGGCTTGGTCTCGACATTGTTGAACCAAGCGTATTCCATGCCTTCGCGGTTGGTCCAAACGTTCTTGCACGTTACCGAGCAGGTGTGACACCCGATGCACTTGTCGAGGTTCAGCACCATGGCGATTTGTGCGCGGATTTTCATGAAGTGGCTCCAACCTAAGTTCGCAGTTTTGGCCGATGTCGCGGTGCTGGCTTTGATCCAGGTCAAACACGCTGGAGGGCCGTGCGCCGTCTAGCTCGCCACGCTGATCGGTTGCGACGGAAGCGCATCCTTGGCCGGGCGTTCGAGCCAGTCGACCTTGGCCATCTTGCGCAAGATGACGAACTCGTCGCGATTGGTGCCGATGGTGCCGTAGTAGTTGAAGCCGTAGGACTGTTGGGCGTAACCGCCGATCATGTGCGTCGGCTTCACCACGATGCGCGTCACGGAATTGTGGATGCCGCCGCGCTGGCCGGTCATCTCCGAGCCTGGCACGTTCACGATCTTCTCCTGCGCGTGATACATCATGCACATGCCCTGCTTCACACGCTGCGAGACGACCGCGCGGGCAACCAGCGCACCGTTGGAGTTGTAGGCTTCGATCCAGTCGTTATCGACGATGCCGGCCAAGCGCGCGTCCTTCTCGCTGATCCACACGATCGGACCGCCACGGCTTAGGGTGAGCATCAGCAGATTGTCGGTATAGGTGGAGTGGATGCCCCACTTCTGATGCGGGGTGATGAAGTTGAGGACGATCTGCTTCTCGCCGTTGGGCTTGGTGTCAATCACCGGCTTGACTGAGCGTGTATCGATCGGCGGGCGGTAGACGCACAGCGCCTCGCCGAACGCCCGCATCCACAGGTGGTCCTGGTAGAGCTGCTGGCGGCCCGTGAGCGTGCGCCAGGGGATCAGCTCGTGCACGTTGGTGTAGCCGGCGTTGTAGCAGACCTTCTCCGATTCCAACCCGGACCAGATCGGCGACGAGATGATTTTGCGCGGCTGGGCAACCACGTCGCGGAAACGGATCTTTTCGTCCTCTTTTGGAATGGCGAGGTGGGTATGCTCGCGCCCGGTGAATCCGCCAAGCGAGGCCCAGGCTTTGACGGCGACTTCGCCGTTGGTTTCCGGCGCCAGCGTCAGGATCACCTCGGCGGCGTCGATGTCGGTCTCGATCTTGGGCAGTCCCTTGGTCGGCCCCTCGTCCGTGACTACACCATTCAGGCGCTTGAGGAAGTCGACCTCGTGCTCGGTGTTCCAGGCCATGCCCTTGCCGCCGTTGCCGAGTTTGGACATGAGCGGTCCGAGCGACGTGAAGCGTTTGTAGAGATTGGGGTAGTCGCGCTCGACGACCGTGACCGATGGCATGGTCTTGCCGGCGATCGGTTCGCATTCTCCGCGCTGCCAGTCCTTGACGCCGATGGCCTGCGCAATCTCGGCCGGCGTATCGTGCAGGATGGGCGAGAGCACCAAGTCTTGCTCGACGCCCAGCACTTCGGGCGCCACCTCAGAGAACTTCTTGGCGATGGCCTTGTAGATCTCCCAGTCGCTGCGCGCCTCCCACGACGGATCGACTGCGCCCGTCAGAGGGTGGATGAAGGGGTGCATATCCGAAGTGTTAAGGTCGTTTTTCTCGTACCAGGTGGCGGTGGGAAGCACGATGTCGGAGTAGACGCACGTGGTCGACATGCGGAAGTCGAGAGTGACGAGCAGGTCGAGCTTTCCTTCCGGCGCTTCGTCATGCCACACCACATCGCTTGGCTTCTGCGCGCCCATCTCGCCCAGCTGCTTGCCTATCACGCCATGCGACGTGCCGAGCAGGTGCTTGAGGAAGTACTCGTGCCCCTTGCCGGACGAGCCCAGCAAGTTGGAGCGCCACACGAACATGTTGCGCGGCCAGTTCTTCGGGTTGTCCGGGTCGTGACAAGAGAGTTTTAGCTCACCGGATTTCAGCGCCGCGGCCACATAGTCCTTCGGCTCCTTGCCCGACACCGCGATCTTCTTGGTTAGCTCGAGCGGATTGGTCTCGAGCTGTGGGGCTGACGGGAGCCAGCCCATGCGCTCGGCGCGCACGTTGTAATCGATTAGCGCTCCATCCCAGGGGCCCGCCGGAGCCGTCGGCGAGATGATCTCGGACACATCGAGCGTCTCGTAGCGCCACTGGTCGGTGTGCGCATAGAAGAACGAGGTCGAGTTGTGCTGGCGCGGCGGCCGGCTCCAGTCGAGCCCGAACGCCAGCGGCAGCCAGCCCGATTGCGGGCGCAGCTTCTCCTGTCCCACGTAGTGCGACCAGCCCCCGCCCGATTGACCGATGCAGCCGCACATCACCAACATGTTGATGACGCCGCGGTAGTTCATGTCGCAGTGGAACCAGTGGTTCATGGCCGCGCCGATGATGATCATCGACCGGCCATTGGTCTTCTCGGCATTGCGTGCGAATTCGCGGGCGGTCTGGATGATCTGATCGCGGGGCACGCCGCTGATTCTCTCGGCCCATGCCGGCGTGTAGGGCACGTTTTCGTCGTAGGACTTGGCCACGTGCTCGCCGCCAAAGCCGCGGTCGACGCCATAGTTGGCGACGAACAGATCGAACACAGAGGCAACCAGCGCCTCGCCATCCTTCAGCTTGACGCGCTTGGCTGGCACGTTGCGCACCAGGACGCTTGGATGGTCGGTGCCGGCGAAGTGATCATGCTCACGGTTGCCGAAGTAAGGAAAAGCAACGGCGGCAAACTCATCCTTGATGTCGTCGAGCGACAAGCGCAGCCTGGTGTCGGCACCGGCGGCATTCTTCTCCTCCAGATTCCACTTACCCTTTTCGCCCCAACGGAAACCAACCGAGCCATTGGGCACAACAATTGCTCCGGACGTCTCGTCGAACGCTACCGACTTCCAGTCCGGATTGTTGCTCTCGCCCAAATCGCCTTCGAAATCCGAGGTGCGCAGCAGCCGATCCGGGACCAGCTGGTCACCTTGCTTCACCAGCCGTACCAGCATTGGCATGTCGCTATATTGGCGGACGTAATCCTCGAAATACTTGGCCTTCCGGTCAATGTGGAACTCGCGCAGGATGACGTGACCCATGGCCATGGCGAGGGCCGCGTCGGTGCCCTGCTTCACCGAGATCCATAGATCGGCGAACTTTGACGCCTCCGAATAGTCCGGGCAGATGACGACGCTCTTGGCGCCCTTGTAGCGAACCTCGGTGTAGAAGTGGGCGTCTGGCGTGCGCGTTTGGGGGACGTTTGATCCCCAGATGATCAGGAAGCCCGCGTTGTACCAATCCGCCGATTCCGGGACGTCGGTCTGCTCGCCCCAAGTCTGGGGAGAAGCGGGCGGCAGGTCGCAATACCAGTCATAGAACGACATGCACACGCCGCCCAGCAGCGAGAGGTAGCGCGATCCCGCAGCGTAGCTGACCATCGACATGGCGGGAATCGGCGAAAAGCCGATGACGCGGTCAGGGCCGTAGGTCTTGGCGGTGTAGGCGTTGGCGGCAGCGATGATCTCGGTGACTTCATCCCAAGTCGCGCGCACGAAGCCGCCGAGGCCGCGCTTCTTGGTGTAGGCGGCGCGCTTCTCGGGGTTCTCGACGATTGAGGCCCAGGCCCCGACGGGTGTCCGCAGCGCGCGTGCCTCGCGCCACAACTTGAGCAGGCGCGAGCGCACCAGCGGATACTTCACGCGATTGCCGGAATAGAGGTACCAGCTGTAGCTGGCGCCCCTCGAGCAGCCGCGCGGCTCGTGGTTCGGCAAGTCGGGGCGCGTGCGCGGGTAATCGGTCTGTTGCGTTTCCCAGGTGACGATGCCGCCCTTGACGTAGATCTTCCAGGAGCACGAGCCCGTGCAGTTGGCGCCGTGCGTGGAGCGCACGATCTTGTCGTGCTGCCAGCGCTTGCGGTACCCGTCTTCCCAGCGCCGGTCCTCGTTGGTGGTGATGCCGTGACCGTCGGCAAACTCGTCCTCGATGCGCTTGAAGAAGGTGAGTCGGTCCAGGAAATGGCTCATCTGGTGTCCCCTATTCGGCGGGTTGAGCGGCAGGCGCGCGGGCGGAGGGTGGCCTTCCCCGCTCGATGTCACGTAACAGGCCGCCGCGACGCGTGTAGAACCACCAGGTGATGGCAATGCAGGAGAGATAGAAGACGAAGAATCCCCACAGTGCCGCCTGCGGGCCGCCAGTCATACTGATCGAGGTGCCGTAGCTCTTGGGGATGAAGAAGGCGCCGTAGGCCGCGATGGCGGAGGTGAAGCCGATGATCGCCGCACTCTCCTTATCGCCTTGCCTCGCACGCGTTGCGGTGTCTGCAGTCGGCATCAGCCGGTCCATCTCGGTGCGCATGATCGCGGGGATCATCTGGAACGTTGACGCGTTGCCGACGCCGCTGACGAAGAACAGGAACAGGAACATGGCGAAGAAGCCTGGCCAGCTGCCGACACCGAGGAAGTAGAGGACGCCAACGACGCCCATGGCCATGCCGACGAACGCCCAGAACGTGACGCGACCACCGCCATACTTGTCCGACATCCAGCCCGTGAGCGAGCGGGACAGCGCACCGACCAACGGGCCGAGGAAGGCGTAGGCGAGCGCATTGACCTCGGGGAACTGCGTCTTGGCGAGCAGCGGGAAGCCCGCCGAATAGCCGATGAACGAGCCGAAGGTGCCGGTGTAGAGCCAGCACATGATCCAGTTGTGCTTGCGCTCGAAGATCACCGCCTGCTCGGCGAACGAGGCTTTGGCGGAAGCGATGTCGTTCATGCCGAACCAGGCCGCGAAGGCGCTGGCGACGATAAACGGCACCCAGATGTAGCCGGCGTTCTGCAGCCACATCGGCACGCTTCCGGTTGCTTCCTTGACCATTATCGGCTCGCCACCGAGCCAGCCGAATACGCCGGCGGTGATGACGAGCGGCACGACGAACTGCACCACGCTGACACCGAGATTGCCCAGCCCGGCATTGAGGGCGAGAGCGTTGCCCTTTTCCGCCTTCGGGAAGAAGAAGGAGATGTTCGCCATTGAGGAAGCAAAATTGCCGCCGCCGAAGCCGCACAGCAGTGCGAGCGCCAGGAACAGCCAGTAGGGTGTCGCCGGGTTCTGCACCGCCATACCGATGCCAATAGCGGGGACGATCAGCGACCAGGTGGTCAGCGTGGTCCACAGGCGGCCCCCGAAAATCGGCACCATGAACGAGTAGAAGATGCGCAGGGTCGCGCCCGAAAGCCCCGGTAGCGCGGCGAGCCAGAACAACTGGTCGGTCGTGTAGGTAAAGCCGATGGCAGGCAGCTTCGCCACAACCACCGACCAAACCATCCACACGGCGAACGAGAGCAGCAGCGACGGGATCGAGATTAGTAAGTTGCGTCGCGCGAGCTTGCGACCGGTCGACTGCCAGAAGTCCTTGTCCTCCGGCCTCCAGTCCTCGATGAGATGCGGTCCAAGCATGCCGACATGCTTCGGCTCATGAATTTCCTGCATCTCGGGCAGCTCGGGGAGCTTCTTGAGCTCGGCGCCATAGACGCCCTTCTCCATGGCTCGGATCGAGAGGTGCATCCAAACCAGCGCCAGCGCGGAGAGAGCGAACAGCGCCATGAAGCAGCTCTGCCACACGCCCGTCAGATCGTTGAGCGCACCGAACAAGATCGGAAGGACAAAACCGCCGAGCCCACCGACCAGACCGACAACGCCTCCGACGGAGCCCATGTGCTGCGGGTAGTAGACGGGGATGTGCTTGTAGACCGCTGCCTTGCCAAGGCTCATGAAGAAGCCCAACACGAAGGCGATCACGGTGAAGGCGACAAGGCCGGTTTCCAACCGAAAGCTCATCGGTCCGCGAATGCCCTGCACCAGGTACTCGGTCGGAGGGTAGGAAAGGACAAAGCAGCAGACGACGGACATGCCGAACGTCCAGTACATGATGCGGCGCGCGCCGTATTTGTCGGAGAGGACACCCCCGTAGACGCGGAACAGGCTGGCCGGGACCGAGTAGGCTGCACCGATCATGCCGGCGGTGGTGATGTCGAGGCCGTAGACCCCAATCAGGTACCGCGGCAACCATAGAGCAAGCGCCACGAAGCCGCCGAACACGAAGAAATAGTAGAGCGAGAAGCGCCAGACTTGGATGTTCCTTAGAGGCGCAAGCATGCTCGCAAGCGACTCAGGCTTGGTCCCGCTGCGACGGCGCGACTCCAGCTGCGGATCATCTTTTGTTGTAAGCCAGAAGACGATTCCCATCACCGCGATGGCTGCTGCCCAAACGTTGGCGACGGTCTGCCAGCCGTAGGCCACCATGATGAATGGCGCGACGAACTTGGTAACGGCCGCGCCGACATTGCCGGCGCCGAAGATGCCGAGCGCGGTGCCCTGTTGCTCGATCGGATACCACTTGGAGACGTAGGCGATGCCGACCGCAAACGAACCGCCGGCAATGCCAACGCCGAGCGCGGCCAGCAGGAACGTCGGATAGTCGTACGCAAAGGTGAGCAGCCAAGTGGCCACCGCCGCCGAGAGCATCACTGCGGTGTAGACGATGCGTCCGCCGTACTGGTCCGTCCAGATGCCAAGCATCAGGCGGATCAGCGAGCCGGTCAGGATCGGTGTGCCGACCAGCAACCCGAATTGCGTATCGTTGAGGCCTAGATCTTTCTTGATCTGCACGCCAATGATGGAAAAGATCGTCCACACCGCAAAGCAGACCGTGAAGGCGATGGTCGAAGTCCACAAAGCCCGTTGCTGATCGATGGTGCGTACTTCCGCCAAGTGCTGCATGGCATCGTCCCCAAGACCGCCCATACTGTCTTGATGACAATTGCCACTTGGCGGCTGTCACACCTTTGATTTGGATCAAGAGTGGCCGCGGCGCTCCGACCGGTGGTTCGACATGCACCAAGGTCGCGAGCACGCGAAGGTCAAGGAGTTGAGTCCGGACCGGCTGCGTGGGTCAGTGCGTCGACATTCCGCACCGAGATGCGCCGCGAATCGAGCCTCTTGATGATCCCGATCGCTTCCAGCTGTTTCAACTGGCGGCTGACGGTTTCCAAGCGGAGACCGAGATAGTCGGCCATTTCGGTGCGCGTGAGCGGCATGATCAGCTGGCGGCATGGCCCCTGCTCGCAATCGGGACATGGTCGCGACGTGCGTTGCAGGATGGTTAGCAGCAGCGCCGCCACCTTCTCTTGCGCAGTCTTGCGGCCGAGCAGGAGCATCCAATCGCGAGCGGCATCGACCGAGTCCAGCGTACGCTCGAGAAAAATCTGCTTCAGGTCGGACTGTTCGTGCATGAACCCTTCAAAATAGGTGCGACCGTAGCAACAGAGCTGAACCTCCGTCGCTGTCTCGGCTGTGTAAGGAAATGCCGCGCGGTACGGCCGACCAAGAAAATCGCCAGGAAACAGCAACGCCACGATCTGCTGACGGCCATCCGACAGGGTCTTGCAAAGCTTGATGACGCCCGAGAGCACCGTCGCGCACCAATCCTCGGACGCAGCCACGCCGGCGATCAGCTGTCCCGCCGGATACAAACGCCGATAGGATCTGCGGTTGAGACGCGCGAGCTGCTGGGTGCTGAGCACTCCGCATAGCGCGGTCTCTCGCACGGAACATGCAGAACAGGCTTTCGGCCGAAGGGCCATCAAGGTCGTGTGCTCCTGATCACCATAAGCGATCCATGCACAATTGGCCGCAGCTTGGTTTGATCCAGGTCAAGCGGCGGTTGTCGGCTTGCGGCAGCATCGAAGCACCGCAGAAGGATGTGGCCCGTGAGTGATTTCTGCCTCAGTCCAAAAGCATTGGCCGGCATCGCACGCCAGGCCGGCCTGATGGATCGAATGGTCCTACGTGCCGGCATCGGCCCGTCCACCACAGTTCGAAGCGTTGATCCGGTCCTCTGGTACGAGGCGCGCCTCAAATGCATTGGCTGCGCAATGAGCCAGCATTGTGTGGGGTTTGTCGCATCGCCCAGACCAGCTGGGCAGACGCAAGTCCCGAGCTTTTGCGCCAATCGAACGTTCTTTGCCGATCTAGACCAGCGGGTCAACAAACTGGAGTTGGGAGGAGCAAATGATAGTCCAGCACGCATCGGATTTCCTCACGCGCCTGCGCCAGACCTGGCGTCGGGCTTTGAGCAAACGTCGAACGATCAATGAATTGGCGGCATGCCCGCCAGGTGAGCTGAGGCGCATTGCCTCTGATGTGGGGCTGAGCGGCGACGACTTGCGCCAACTCTGTCTCAGCCACAATGGGCCGTCCGAGTTATTGGCGCAGCGACTGCAACTGTTGGGGATCGATCCGGAGTTTGTGCGGCAAGCGGCGCCCACGACGTCTAGAGACCTTGCACGTGTATGCGCGTCCTGCAAGGCGTCGCGCCGTTGCGCGCGCGATTTGGCTCGCGGCGACGTCCAGGCCGGCATGGATGCCTATTGTCTGAACGGCCCGACCATCGATGCCCTGATGGTGCGCGATGGACGCACGGTGCAGTAGCGCTGGAACATGGAGGTCGGCATGCGTTGGTGGATGACGCGCCGTGTGGAACGACAGGCGACTCGTATGCATGAAGTGATGGAGCGGCTCGATGTTGATGGTGCAGCACTGGCACGTGTGGGCCAAGGTCAGGCCTATGCGGATGCGCGGGCCCGTTGCCTGACGTGCGGGACCAGCGACAAATGCCTGAGATGGCTGGACGGCCGGCCTCCCTCAAGCGAGCCGCCGGTGTTTTGTCCAAACTTGCGCTTGTTTGAAGAGTTCCGGACGCCCAAGGCCAGCGGCTAAAGCGTAGGATGCGAGCCGGCCGAGATCGCATGGCGCCGCAGAATGCTCCCACATTGCTGGTGCAATTCCGACCCTGGCCGGTATTGACCTCAATCAAGAGCCCCGGCGTCGTTTGCATCTAGACAACGGAACGTTGATGGCCCAGCACCGGGACACCAAATGGCCGATGTCGTATTCGCAGCTCGAGGGCTCACCAAGACCTACCGCAACGGTGAGATCGAGGTCCACGCCTTGGCGGGTGTCGATCTCGATCTGTTCGCCGGCGAGCTGGTGGTCCTACTTGGGCCATCGGGTTCGGGCAAATCGACGCTTCTGAACATCCTCGGTGGATTGGACCACGCGACCAGCGGGCACGTCCAGTTTCGCAACGAGGATCTCGCCTCCCTCGACGATAGCGGTCTGACGGCCTATCGCCGCGACCATGTGGGCTTCGTGTTCCAGTTTTACAATTTGATTCCGTCGCTGACGGCGCGCGAGAACGTCGATTTGGTGACCGAGATCGCGCGCGATCCGATGCCGGCGGAGATGGCCTTGGACCTGGTCGGTCTCGGGGCTCGCATGGATCACTTTCCAGCGCAGATGTCCGGCGGCGAGCAGCAGCGCGTGGCCATAGCGCGGGCCATCGCCAAGCGGCCAGACGTGCTGCTGTGCGACGAGCCGACGGGCGCCCTCGACAGTAAGACGGGGGTGCGTGTGCTTGAAGCCCTGTCGCAGGTCAATCAGGAGCTGGGCACCACCACTGCACTGATTACGCACAATGCCGCCATCAAGGATATGGCGCATCGCGTTTTGTTGTTTGGCGACGGGCGCATTACCGGCACGCAAGTGAACGAGGTGCGCAAGCTTCCTTCGGAAGTGAGCTGGTAGCGCCATGCGCATGCTCGACCGCAAGTTGCTCCGAGACTTGCGCCGCATGTGGGCGCAAGCTCTTGCTATAGCCCTAGTCCTGGCGTCGGGAGTGGCCACGTTCGTGCTGGCCAGCGGGGCATATCAGTCGCTCGATGAGACGCGAGCGGCGTACTACCTACGTTACCGGTTCGCCGATGTTTTTGCCGAAGTGCGCCGCGCACCGAAGTCTGTGGTCGACCAAGTGCAGGCTATTGACGGTGTGGCTACAGCGGAAGCCCGCATCACACACCTCGCCCTGATGGATGTCGACGGACTGGCGGAACCGGCATCGGCTCTCGCCGTATCCATTCCGGATTTTACCGAGCCCAGGTTGAATCTCCTGCATCTCCGGCAAGGACGGTTGCCGGAACGCGAACATCCCGACGAGGTGACCGTAAACGAGGGGTTCGCCAAGGCGCACGGCATGAACGTCGGCTCGACCTTCAAGGCGCTGCTCAATGGCAAGAAGCGCGAGCTCAAGATTGTCGGCATCGCCCTGTCGCCGGAGTTCATCTACGCGTTGGGGCCTGGCGATCTGATGCCGGATGACCGCCGCTTCGCGGTGCTGTGGATGTCTGAAAAAGCGCTCTCGTCACTGTTCGATCTTGAAGCGGCGTTCAACAGCCTGTCGATTAAGCTGCTTCCCGGTGCATCCCAGACCCGAGTGATCAAGGATCTCGACGATCTCCTGGCGCGCTATGGCGGCACAGGGGCGTTCGGGCGGGCGGATCAGTTGTCGCACGCCTTTCTGGACGCTGAGCTTCGGCAACTCGACGCCTTGCGACGCGTGATGCCGCCGATCTTCCTGCTGGTGTCTGCCTTTCTGATCAACATCACCTTGTCCCGCATGATCGCCTTGGAGCGAGAACAGATCGGACTCTTGAAAGCACTGGGCTATGGCTCGCTGGCTGTCGCTGGTAACTACATCAAGGTCGTCCTAGTCATCACGAGCGTTGGCATTTGCATCGGCTTCGTCGGCGGCGCCTGGCTGGGCAAAGGCCTGACGCGCCTCTATGGCGATTTCTTCCACTTTCCGTTCCTGATCTTCCGGCACGGCCCCGAAGTCTATGCGATTGCTGGCCTGGTTTCGGTCGCAGCTGCTGTTATCGGCGCCCTGAAGTCGGTTCGTGAGGCGGTGCGATTGGCGCCGGCCATTGCCATGCAACCCCCCACGCCGATGCGCTACCGAAAGCTCCTGGCACGCCGTGCCAAGACAAGCATGCCGGTCTCTCAGCTGACCATCATGGCCCTTCGCCATATGGCACGGCGTCCGTTGCGCGCTGGGGCCACGTCCGTCGGCATAGCCATGGCGGTAGGTCTATTGGTGACGGCGCTGCTGTCATTTGACTCGGTGGAGCAGATGATCGAAGTGGCGTTTTTTCGGACCGATCGGCAGCACGCCACGCTGACGTTCACGGACCACAAACATGCGCGCGCCTTGCAGGAAGTCGAGCGGCTTCCGGGAGTGATGCGGGCTGAGCCGTACAGGTCGGTCGCCGTCCGCCTGCGGCACGAGCATCTCTCGCGGCAGGTCTCCATCATCGGCAAGCGCAAGGATATGGACCTGTCCCGCGTGCTCGATCGGGACAATCGGCCGGTTCGCCTTCCCCCCTATGGGCTGGTCATCAACGAACGCGTCGCGCAGCTCCTCAAAGTGCGGCCTGGCGACGTCCTCGACGTCGAGATCCTCGAGGGCCGACGCGGTGTGCGCAGCGTTCCGGTCGTCGATGTCATCAAGAGCTATTTTGGTCTCACCGCGTTCATGGACCTGGATGCCTTGGATCGCCTGATGTTTGGCGCGCAATTGACGGGCGTGCATATCGCTTACGATACGCTGCATGAGCGTGCGCTTTTCTCGGCGATCAAATCGACCCCAGGTATCGGCTCAATCGCCCTCCAGCGCCATGCGCTGGCCCGGTTCCGGGAGACCATCGCCCAGAACATCAACTACTCCGTGACGATATATGTGACGCTGGCCGTCATCATCGCTTTTGGCGTTGTCTACAACAGCGCGCGCATTCAGTTCTCCGAGCACGCGCGTGAGCTTGCGAGCCTCAGGGTGCTGGGCTTTTCCAGGACGGAGGTATCGCGCGTCCTCCTGACCGAGCTGGTGCTGCTGACCCTGATCGCTATCCCCTTGGGTTGGCTCATCGGTTACGGCTTCGGCTGGCTATTGATCCAGGCGTTTTCCAGCGACCTCTATCGCGTACCGTTCACCATCGAACACGCGACCTACGCCAAGGCGAGTCTGGTCGTGCTTGCTGCCGCTGGCGCGTCGGCTCTCATCGTGCGCCGGCGCCTCAACAGCCTCGACCTCATCGCCGTGCTGAAGACCAGGGACTAGGAGTGGACCATGCGGCTTTTCCTCGATCTTCGGACCAAGCGCATCCTTATTCTGGGTGGTGTCGCCGCGATGGGCATGGGGCTGCTATGGGCCTTATGGCCGAAGCCGGTTGCGGTCGAAGTGACGAAGTTGGGTCGCGGCGCCCTTCTGGTCGCGGTCGAGGAGGAAGGCAAGACACGCATCAAGGACATTTACACGGTATCGGCACCCATCACCGGGAAACTGGTACGTCTGTCCCTGGAGGCTGGCGATCGTGTGAAGAAGGATGCGACAACGGTTGCGATTATCGAGCCCATGGCGCCGGCCTTTCTTGACGTGCGGGCGACGCGCGAGCTGGAGGCTCAGATCGAGGCGGCAAAGGCCGCCGTATCCCTAGCCGAGGCGGAAACTCACCAAGCCGGGTCCGAACTCGAGTTCGCGCACAGCGAGCTGACGCGCGCGCGTGCTCTCATTCGATCCAAGGCGATTTCGGAGCGAGCCCTGGAGCGGGCGCGCATCGACGTGGATACGCGGCAGGCGTCTTTGGCCAGGGCAAAAGCTGGTCTGGAAGTCCGCAAGCGCGAGCTGGAGAGCGCCCAGGCGCGGCTCACCGCCCCCGAGGAAGCCTGGAAGGGGGAGGTTCCGGCTGGATGCTGCGTCACCGTACGCGCACCTGTGAGCGGTCAGGTCCTGCGACTGATCCAGGAGAGCGAGCGAGTGATCGCGGCCGGCACGCCATTGGTGGAGATCGGCGACCCCGACAATCTCGAGCTGGTTGTGGAATTGCTGTCGAGCGATGCTGTCAAGGTGCGCGAGGGCGCGACAGCGACCATCGAGGGCTGGGGCGGCACTCCCCTATCGGCGAAAGTGACCCGCGTCGAGCCAGCCGGTTTCACCAAGGTCTCGGCTCTCGGCATCGATGAGCAAAGGGTGCGGACAATACTGCACCTACAGAACGCCGGTAACAGCGACGGCAGGCTCGGTCACGAGTTCCGCGTGTTCGCCAAGATCAGCATCTACGAGACGGCGGACGCTTTACGCGTTCCGACCAGCGCGCTGTTTCGCAGGCGGGAGCAGTGGGCGGTCTACGTCATCGAGCGCGGCCGGGCTCGCTTCATGCCGGTCGAGATCGCGCATCGCAACACCGCCTTTGCCGAGGTCGTGAATGGCGTGTCCGAGGGGAGCCTCGTTGTTCTTCATCCAAGCGATCGCGTCGGCGACGGTGTTCGCGTCAATGCGGTACCCACCGGTGGTTGACGGGGACGGCTACCGGTGACGCGGATTGACTTCGATCAACAGAGGCTGAGACGGCGTGAGCTATCGAGGGTCCATCTGATCTAGTGAGGAGGACGATTACCGTGTTCAAACACATCCTGATAGCGACCGATGGGTCCGAGTTGGCAGAGCGAGCAGCGTCTCAAGGGCTAGCGCTAGCCAAGGCTCTCAACGCCAAAGTGACGGCCATCACGGTGACAGAGCCTTGGACTGCTTTTCTTGCTGGTGAGGCCGCCATCGCCTTCCCGGTCGATGAATACGATAAGGGAGCAGCGGCGAACGCGGCGCGGATCCTTGCCGCAACATCGGAGATGGCGAAGAAACAGGACGTGGCTTGTGCCACTGCTCACATCAAGGACCAATTCCCGGCCGAGGGCATCGTTGCTGCATGTCAGAGCCACGGCTGCGACCTGATCGTCATGGCGTCGCACGGCCGCCGCGGGCTAGCCAAGCTGCTGCTGGGGAGCCAGGCAACCAAGGTACTGACGATGAGCTCGGTGCCAGTTCTCATCTGCCGCTGAAGAAGGCCCAGGCACCGCGAAGAGGTTGGATAGGGGGAGCCGTGGTCGAACCGACCCACCTCAGGCTCCAATCGACACCAACACGTTTCGCAGTGCCACATCGCGGGGATCTCCGGTCAGGGATGTGCCCATCTTGCATGTGACATAGGCATACCCGATGCCGGCTTGTGGATCGGCATAACCAAGGGCCCCGCCTGCTCCAGGTGACCCGAATGAACCTGGGTGTCCGAATGGAAAAGACGTGCTGGGTTTCATGAAGCCCAATGAAAATTGGGCCTCGCCCTTCATGCACTCATCATAGAAGCCATGTGCTGCGGGGATCGCGGGAGCTTGCAACAACTGCACAGTCTCGGGGCGCAGTCCCAGCTCCCGGCCGCCGGTCGCAAACACGCTATAGGCACGTGCGATGGCGCGTGCCGTGCCGACGCCTCCGCCTGATGGCACCTCCAGGTTGCGGCTATAGATGCGCTGATCGTGATGGGGAAGCTCGGATCCTGCGAGTGCGCGCCGGATATGCGAGCGGCGGTTCAACGATGCGAGCGCCAGCCCGATCGGAAAGCCGGTTAGCCTCGCGATCAGGCTGGGCTGTTCGATCTTGGCCAGCCTCGAGTTGGGAATTGATTCCGGCAAGCGAATGTAGACGTCCAATCCGAGGGGCTCAGCGATCTCGTCCTGGAAGAATTGTCCCAGGCTGCGATGCTGCGGATCAATGCGTCGCAGCAATTCGCTTTCGTAGAATCCGAGAGTGATGGCGTGATAGGCCTGCCGTGTCCCCGGCTCCCAGGCTGGCCTTTGGCGCGCCAAAACGGCAGCAAGGCCGTCAAGGTCGGCGATTAAGCGGCGATTGATCGGCACATTGAGGGCATGCAGTCCGGCCTGATGCGCCAGGAGTTGTCGCACGGTGATCCTGTCTTTGCCGTGCTTGGCGAATTGCGGCCAGTACGTGCATACACGTTCTTCGTAATCGAGCCAGCCGCGAGAATGGGCGACGGCCAAGGTCATGGCCGCGAGCCCTTTGGTAGCCGAGTACACCAGCACCATGGTGTTCTCCTCCCAGGGCTCGCTTGTCGCCTTGTTCCGAATACCACCCCACAGGTCGACGACTTTTTCGCCATGACGATATACGCAGCACGCCCCGCCGATTTCCTCGCGGCGGGAGAAATTCTCGATGAAGGCATCTCGCACGGCCTCGAAGCCGTTGCTGACGTGGCCTTGAACTCCAGTGTGCGTGATTGCCAACGGAGCGGCCCTCCGGATCCCAGCAATTAGGAGTCGAGTCCGCCGGCGACTTCTGATCGCAGGGCAAGGCGACACGGCGACCGTGGTTCCCTGCTGGCGGCGACAAACGTTCAAGCATCCATACGCACGACGACACCAAGCACGCGCGCAAGGCTAACCACCTCTTCCTTGACGTTCCGATCGACGCAATCGAAGCGCATCGCCGTGCGCAAATCGCTCTCAGCGCGGTCGTACTCGCCTGTGAAGAAGTGTGAATAGGCGCGCTCGACATAGGTGCGCGCGTCCTGCGCGTGCGGACCTGACTGTGGAGCGCGGACGAGAATACCGGACTGAACGGGCGTAAATCTTGTCGTCTGGTGGCTCAGGTACATTTGGGTGCTCCATGTTGTCAGGCGGGTAATGCAGCTGGTTCGATGAGGATGTGAGGTCAGAAACCGATGCCGCTGTAAACCATGAGCCACAGAACCGCAGCGGTAACGACGGTGAGGGTCGTCAACACGGCTCTACTATCGTTGCGGTTCGCCGCCTCTTCTGCTGCGCGCGGGCGCGAGTAGCAAAGAGGAGGAGGACGAGCATCAAGACGGGTGGGCGCATTCGGCATGTCTGGCTTATTGATCGTGTGAACCTCCCGGCTCTTTAGCTGCGCTTAGGACGTTTGCTCTTCGCCATCAGCGAGGCTCTCCAACTCGTCGATGGCAAGGAGGTGGACCTGGTTGCTGTGCGGCAGTTCAATCAGCTGCAAGACTTTGAGCTTGGTGAACGTGCGGCTCACCGTTTCGATCGTCAGGCCCAAAAAATCGCCGATGTCGGTGCGGGTCATGGGCAGTTCGAAGGTCGTCGGGTCCTGCCCATTGCGCTGGTTGCGGCGCGAAAACGCCAGCAGAAACCCGGCGACACGCTCCATGGCGCTGCGCTGGCCGGTGGTCAGCATGAGGTCGCGGGTGGCTGCCAGCTCGCGTGCCAGTGCCTCGTAGAGCTTGAAGCCAAGCATCGGATCCTTGGCAGCGGACTGGCGCAGGGCTGCCACCGGCAGGCAGCGCACGCGGGTCGGCTTCACGGCTTGCGCATTCATGGCATGCTCGTCTTCGACGCCGAGACCGATGATCCTAGATCCTGCAGTTGACCGCAGGCGCACGTGCTGAGAATCGTG
>JRHI01001802.1_pt1 | contig 16653 bp, 13 predicted proteins | sample 215371 | NCBI WGS metagenome assembly JRHI01 (sample SAMN02929681, study PRJNA255918) | sediment metagenome | biome: cave system; feature: Ice Cave; material: Sediment; isolation source: sediment from deep within a dark volcanic ice cave with no known source of... ...
CTTGGTGGCTGAGAGCGGGCGCCCCAAGCCACAACGCATCGGCCTCTCGGCCACGGTGAAGCCGGTCGAGGAAGTCGCTCAGTTCCTGAGCCCGAACGCGCAGATCGTCAACATCGGGCATCGGCGAGCGATGGATCTGTCAGTGGAAGTGCCGCAACAAGACGAGCTCGGCCCAGTCGCCAGTGCTGAGCTGTGGGGCGGAGTGTACGATCGTTTGGCGGCGCTCATCCAGCGGCACCGCACGACGCTTATCTTCGTCAGCACAAGACGGCTTTCGGAGCGCATCGCGCACAATATCATCGCGCGCTTGGGCGAAGGAACGGTGATGCCGCACCACGGCAGTCTCGCGCGTCAGATCCGTTTGGAGACGGAAACCAAGCTCAAAAACGGTGAGCTGCGGGCAGTCGTCGCGACTGCGTCTTTGGAGCTTGGCATCGACATCGGCTCGGTCGATCTGGTGGTGCAGATCGGCTCCCCCCGCTCCATCGCCGTCGCCTTGCAGCGCATCGGCCGCTCCGGTCACTGGGTGGGCGCAAAACCAAAGGGCATTTTGATGGCCACCACGCGTGATGATCTGGTTGAATGTGCGGCCGTGGTGCGCGCTATACGCACAGGCGCAATGGACCGGCTCGAGATGTCCGAGGCGCCGCTTGACATCCTTGCGCAGCAGATCGTTGCAGCCTGCGCCGCCGATGATTGGAACGAGGATGCGCTGTTCGAGCTCGTACGTTCGGCCTATCCATACAGAAATCTGGTGCGTGCGCAGTTCGATGATGTGATCGACGTGCTGTCGGAAGGCATAGCGACCTCTCGTGGGCGCGCCGGCACTTTGTTGCATCGCGATCGGGTGCATCATCGCGTGCGCGGCCGTCGTGGTGCCCGCTTGACGGCGATCACATCGGGTGGCGCTATCGCCGATACCGCGCAATATGCAGTAGTCGTCGAGCCTGAGGGGACGACCGTCGGCCACATCGACGAAGACTTCGCGATCGAGAGCTTGAGCGGCGATATCTTCTTATTGGGCACGAACTCGTGGCGCATCCGGCGCGTGGAGCAGGGCCGGGTGCGGGTCGATGATGCACACGGCGCGCCTCCGACCATTCCATTTTGGAATGGCGAGGCGCCGGGCAGAACGCTCGAGCTTTCGCAGGAAGTCGCCCGCTTGCGCGAGCGCGTCGCCGAATTGGTGGATTCTTCCGGCGAACAATCGAGCGGCGAAGGTTTGCCCTCGCCCTCAGGCAGGCAGCTCACTTCCGAATATCTGCAGCGCGAGTGCGGCTTGGATCGGCTCGGTGCGGAGCAAGTCGTCGATTACATCGTGGCCGGCAGAGCTATCCTCGGCGTAGTGCCTTCGAGCGACGTCGTGGTGGCCGAGCGCTTTTTCGATGAAGCCGGCGGGATGCAATTGGTGCTTCACGCGCCCTTTGGAGCGCGCATCAACCGCGCCTGGGGCCTGGCGCTGCGCAAACGTTTCTGCCGTTCGTTCAACTTGGAGCTGCAAGCTGCCGCGACCGACAATGGCATCGTCATATCGTTGAGCGAGCAGCATGCGTTTCCGCTGCCGATCATCTTCGAGTTTTTGAAAGCTGCTACGGTCGAGGATGTCTTGACCCAAGCAATGCTGGTGTCACCCATGTTCACCGCGCGCTGGCGATGGGATGCGCAACGATTTCTCGCGCTGTTGCGATTCCGTGGTGGAAGGAAAGTACCGGCAAACATCCAGCGCATGAAAGCCGACGATCTCTTGGCGGCGGTGTTCCCCGATCAAGCCGCCTGTCCAGAGAACCTGGAAGGCGCACCGGTGAACATCCCCGATCACCCGCTGGTGAACGAAGTCATCTCCGATTGCCTGCATGAAGCGATGGACATCGAAGGCCTCAGGTCCGTCCTGCGCCGCATCGAGGATGGATCGTTGCGTACCGTGGCGATCGACACGGCCGAACCCTCGATGTTTGCGCACGAAATTTTGAACGCGAATCCGTTTGCCTATCTGGATGATGCGCCGTTGGAAGAACGCCGCGCACGCGCCGTGCAATTGCGCAGTACGTTGCGTTTAGACGTGTCGCAAGGCATCGGCGTGCTCGACGGCGGCGCAATAGCCCAAGTAGCGGAAGAATCGTGGCCGGTTGTGCGCGACGCGGACGAGCTCCACGACGCGCTGCTCACGCTCATAGCGCTGCCACCCGTACCTGAGTGGCAGCCGTTTTATGATGAACTGCTCGCAGCCCGGCGTGTCACCACTTTGATATCTGGAGGAGTAGGCTTTAGCGCGCCTTCGGAGTTCTGGGTGGCCGCAGAAAAAATCGATCGCTTGTTGGCGGTTTATCCCAACGCGAACTTACAACCGCCGATCGACGCGGTGCATTTAGATGCTGAATCTCTCAGCGCAGAAGCGGCCCTCGTCGGGTTCGTGCGCGGTTGGCTTGAATCAACCGGCCCACAGACCGTCGGCGCTCTGGCCGTTCGCTTTGGGTTGCCGACTGAAGCTATCGAAGCGGCCCTTCTGCAACTCGAAAACGAGGGCCAAGTACTGCGTGGCAGTTTCACTCCTGGCTCGGAAAATGAGTGGTGCAATCGCCGCGTTCTGGCGCGCATCCATCGGCTGACTTTGGGCAGACTGCGCCAAGAGATAGAGCCTGTCAGCACCGCGCAATACATGCGCTTTCTCGACCAGTGGCAGCATCTCGCGCCCGGTACGCAGCTGCATGGGGTCGACGGAACCCTGGCGACGATCAAACAGCTGCAAGGGTTGGAATTCCCCGCCTCCGCCTGGGAGACGGAAATACTGCCCAAACGGGTCGCCCGCTACAAACCGGAATATCTGGATAAGTTATGCGCCAGCGGTGAGGTGATGTGGGGCCGCCTCTCGCCGCATCCCGCGTTTGAAAAAACGGAAGAGGAGCGAAACCGCAGGGTGCGTCCAAGCCGCATCGCGCCGGTTTCGCTTTTCTTACGTCACGATGCTCACTGGCTGATTCCACAATCACGGCATGGCAGCGCCGTGCTTTCTCCTTGCGCTCGTGAGGTCTTATCTGCGATCGAGCAAAACGGCGCCGCTTTTTTCATCGATATCGCGCGAATTACCGGCCGCCTCGCAAGCGAAGTTGAAGACGGTCTGTGGGAGCTCGTTGCGGCAGGACTCGTGACCGCCGATGGCTTCGACAACTTGCGCGCGCTCATCAATCCCAAGCGCCGGCTCGCTCTGGGCCGTCGTAACATGGCGCGGCCGCGGAACTCCCTCGGCCGTTGGGCGCTACTCCAAGCGCCAACCCACGATAAAAACCTTGAGGCGTTTGCCCACCAGCTGCTGCTGCGTTGGGGCGTGGTATTTCGTGATGTCGCTCAGAAGGAAACGATCGCACCACCCTGGCGCGATCTGCTGGTAGTTTTCCGGCGGCTCGAAGCTCAAGGCGAAATCCGCGGTGGACGTTTCGTCTCAAGCTACGTGGGCGAGCAATTTTGCGAGACAAACGCCATCGATCTGTTACGAGCGAGCCGCCGCGCGGAAGCGGCGAGCGAATCCAATATAAAGGCGATCAGCGCGTAACGTCGCCCCGTCCAAGTCTTAAGCTAAGGGCGTACGATTCGCAAGAAACTTCTTGTCTGCCTCGAGCCAGCGATCGGCCAGTGGCATTCGGGGAAAGTTTTTGGGATACGCGCCTTGCGCGTGCTGGCTGGCCCATTGTTTTTGCTAAGACCGCCAAATACTCGAGTTTTCCCAAACTCCCGGGCCGTCTTGACGCCGGGAAATTGCCACCACATCCTCCATGAGTTCCCAGGCTCGCGCAATTCGCAAGCTGTAGACATCCAGAACAGCAGCAGCTGGAATCAACTTGTGCTTGACCAGGCTTCCCACCCAATCGTACGAGTTGCCAAGATTCAGCAAGGATTGTCCTTACGTTGCATCACGCCGCGCTCCACTTCCAGGCGGAACTCGGGGTTCTCGATGTTTGCGTTCAACTCGTCGCGCGCCGCATCGACCCATTCGTTGAAGCGCGCGTCTTCCACGCGCTCCAGCACATTGAGCAGACCGGTAAGCTGATTCTGAGTGCGCAAGTGCTGCAGCTGCACAATGGCTGCAATTGCGGAAGCGGTGAGGATGACAAAGGTGCCGATCGTAGCTATACTCGTCAAGGTTTCTAAAGACATCGTTATCTCAACTAACCTCTTTAAGTGAGGGCATAAATATTCCACCGTACCGACCACGTAGACGACGTTGTCAACCACGACCGGTGACGAAAGAATCGCCCCGACGCTCATCATTTTCGCAACGCCGACGATTATGTCGTCGTAACAATCCGAGGCAAACGCTGCTTCGTAGTTGGATGTTCCATCAGGCTTCGTATTGTGCGGACCGTCCGGTTGTGCGCCGTGTTTCGAAGGTTAAACTGACTCTGCTCGCCTTCGGGTCAATGGCTATAAGCTTGCCGGTGTGCGAACCCACGAAGATTGTGTTGCTGGTGGTTGGCCAATCCGTCTTGGGAACTCTTTCTAAACGTTGTCAGTGTCGCAAACATGGCAGGCGGTTTAGACACAGTCGCGCTACTCTGAAACCGATCGAACGCACCCCTTGGGTTGTTCTAACGCAGCCGCGCTTTCAAATTGATTTCGGGCACGGCTGCAAGTGCCTGAGACACCGGACAAGTTTTCTTTGCGTCTTCTGCTATCTTTTGAAAAGCGGCTTCATCTATACCAGGCACTTCGGCATCCATTTCCAGATCGATCCGTTGAATCTTGAAACCACCCGAGACGGATTCGAGATGGACGGTAGCCTTCGTCTCGACGCTTTGGGGTTGGTGGCCAGCCTTCACCAAGCCCGAGGTCGTCGCCATCGAATAGCAACCCGCGTGCGCAGCTGCAATGAGTTCTTCCGGATTAGTTCCCGTGCCCTCCGCGAACCGGGAATTGTACGAATACGCGCCAGCGAAGGCGCCGCTGCCAAGTCGCATCTCACCTGATCCGTTTCGAAAGTCACCACTCCAGTGGGCTACGGCAGAACGCTGGGGCATGGTTGCATTCCTCCTCTCGACTTTGTGCAGTATCGCTTTGCCAGCTCATAATGAGGCTCTCGACGATTCCACTGAATCGTGAGGGATTCATAACGCACTGATGTTCGTGCCAAAAAGTATCATGGCGCTGAAGCTTCGCGGTTAGGCGCCTGAATCCGCCGGCCTGAATAATTCTCGAGGGCTGGCAAAGTCAACCCGCAGGGCCTGAACAACGACGAGCAGTACACAAGCGGGGAGTCGAATAGCGCAATTGAATCGCCAGATTGTCTTTCACATGTTCGTGCGCTCTCTTTTTGACGCGTTACTTGCATCCTGATCCCGGAGGAATGCCGATGAGAACTAAGAGCATCTTTGCCCTGTGCGCAACATTTTTCATGATGGTCAGCTTAACAGACGCGCATCCCGCGTCTGCTGCGGTCTCCTTTTCGAAAACCTTTACTCGTTCGGTACCCAGATTTTCGAAAGCAGTGGCGTTTGACAGATCGCCTGCGGTGCGGAGCCTTAGACTAGCACCAAAGGCATTCGCCTCATCTTCGCTTGTCACGGAAGTGCGACCGGATCGCGGCCCAGTCGTTAAGGCCACGCGTTTTTTCCGCGACCCAGTCCTCCAAGGATTTAGGCGCCCTATTCGACCGTTTCAAGCAACGATCGCGAATCCGTTACTGACCTTTGAAGGCTTGAGGAACACAGACAATCCCTTTCTGGTCGCCCCGCCCGACCCCGTCGGCGCCGTTGGCCCAAACCACTACGTCGAAATGGTGAATCTGGTTTTCGCGGTCTACGACAAGCAAGGCAACCGGTTGGCAGGACCGACCCTGCTGGGGGATCTTTGGAAGGGCTTTGCCGTGCCAGATTGCGATGACGTCTCAGGCGACCCTATCGTGCTGTACGACAAGCACGAGGATCGCTGGCTTCTCACTCAATTCACAACACTCGGGCCCACCTTCTACAACTGTGTCGCGATCTCGCAGACCCCAGATCCCACAGGACCATACTTCCGCTACGCCTTCTCCTCGGGGCAGTTTTTTCCCGACTATCCAAAGTACGGCGTTTGGAGCGACTCGTATCTGCTCACCTCGCGCGATTTCGGTCCGACAACTGAGTATGGCATCAGTGTGTACGCGCTCGAAAAGGATAAGATGATCCAGGGCGACCCGAACGCCCGCATGGCTCATTTCTTCCTCGACTCGGCTGTGGTGCCAATCTCACAGATCGGTGACGGCTTGCTCCCAGCTGACCTCGACGGGCCGCAGGAACCCAATGACGGCGCCCCCGCTCCGATCGTCGGAACTATGGACAACGACGGCCGGTACGGTGCGCCGTTCGACGCTTTAAATATCTACGAGTTGACTGCCAAATGGAACAGCCAGCCGACCGCGTCCCTTGACCTCGTCGCACAACTTCCGGTGGCGGAGTTCAACTCGACCTTCCCGTGTACGGACCTTATAACCCCGCCACCGAGCTCTCAGACCCGCAGCTGCATCCCGCAGCCGGGCACCACACGTAAGATCGACATCCTGTCCTACCGCCAGCGTCCAACGTGGCGACTTGCGTACCGCAAGTTCGGCACATACGAGGCTCTGGTGACCAACCAATCGGTGCAGGCGCTCCCCGGTATTGCCGGTGTGCGCTGGTACGAGATCCGACGTACAAATGGGGTGTTCTCGGTCTTCCAACAGGGCACGTATGCTCCAGACGATGGTGTGCACCGTTGGATGGGCAGCGTAGCGATGGATGGGCTGGGAGACATGGCTCTCGGCTACAGCGTGTCGAACGCAACGAACGTCTTCCCGGGCATTCGTTACACCGGTCGGTTGTCCGGCGACCCGCTGGGCCAGATGACCTTGGGTGAAGGAGTTATCATCAATGGAACCGGCTCCCAACTTACTAGGAACAGCCGCTGGGGCGACTATACATCGCTGAACATCGACCCTACGGATGACTGCACGTTCTGGTATGTCAATGAGTACTACCAAACTACCTCGCTGGCTGGCTGGCAAACTCGGATCGGCAGTTTCCGATTGCCCGGCTGCAACAGCTTCAATACATTGCGCCGACGCAGATAAGATCGCGAAAACTAAGCGAGGCTTTTAACGGGCGATAGCCATCCCGAAGAAGACGCCTGGTCCTAACAGGGACGGGCGTCTTCTATTATTCTGCAGGGCGATTCTGTATGCAAAGAAATACCAGCGATGTTTCGAAGCTCGATCATCGATGGAGCGTATAAAAATACGACCCTTTTCGTCCAGCCGCGACTACGAGCGCGCCATAGACTACTTTTTGACAGCCGATGACTCGTACTTACGGGGCATGGGCGTCGACCGAGCTCGCTCCCCGATAAGAACTCGTGGCTGCGAATGCTCGTGCCGGATTTGGAAAGGGACGACCGGGAGAAAAAAGCCTTTTACATCGCATGGATCTATGACAGGCGCGACAAAGCCTGACTGAGCTGCGGGCTAAGCTTGCGGTCGGCGTTCGCAACGACCGGCGCCATCGATATTTTGACAAAACAAGGCACAAAAGAACAGCGTAGCGTTGCGGCATTGAACCTACCTCCGCAATCCGAGCTACGCGTTTGCGTCATCTCCTCGCATAAAGCGCATTTGCCTCCTCGAACGTGCGTAGAATTCTCTGCACGTCGCAGCGCTGTTCCTGGAGCGTCTCGGGGTCCCACTCGCTGCGCCCGTCGCCGAAAAAGTCGCCGCCGTAGACATGAATGGCACCGGTGAGGCGGGGAATCGGATTGGTCACGGAATGAATGACGTCGCGCCCGAGGGGTTCGGCATCCTTTTCGCTGAGCGCCTTTGCCCCCGCGGCTTCCACCTTGCCACCCTCGCCGCCCGGCAAACGACGCCAGAAGATGTTATCCTCGCGACCGGTGTAAATCCCGATGACGGCCCACATTTGGTGGTTGTGAGGCAGCAACGTCATCCGAGGTGCCCAAATGACATTCAGGATGGTGAGATCATTTGAGCGGTAGAGCGTTTGAATCTCACCGCGCTCCGGCTCGCCCAATCCTTTGATGACTGCTGCAGGGTCAGCGACAGCGCGGCCACGACTTCACGTACGGCCTTGGAGGAGGAATCCTGGGTCCGGGCTGCACGGCAGTCGGCGGTGAACTGCTCCAGATCGAACATCGTTTTGACCTCCTAGTGCCGCCAAAAAACGCAAGCCGCAAGCAAGGCAGCTGTTGACAGCAAACGTCCGGACGTTTAAGCAGTCTTCTCCAGAGTATTTCTCGGGAGGTGCCGACACGCCCCCGTTGGCGCAGCCGGGCACTACCCCCAAGATCGATATTCTGTCCTAGTCGCGCGCCTGGGGCAACGACTTCCGCGGCCTCGACACCGTGATCAATCTGCAACCGAACCGGATGCTCTCCGAACGGCTTGGCCACGATGCGATAGTCAAAAGCTAGGGTTGACCGGCCGCCCTGGCTTTCGCGAACATCGAATCCTGTCGACGTCTTGTTGGTGACGTAAAGCCCGCGGTTGTCTCCCTCCGGCGTGATGAAAACCATGTAGGCTGCGCGGCTATCTATGGTATTGGCAAACGCCCGGTCGATGTGCACGTAGGTCTGACCGCCGACAAGCCGAGCTTCCCCAAAGTCTTCGACAGTCGGAAGGTTTTCTTGGGGCGTGAACATTCGAACTCGCTTTTCGCCAGCCGACGGCGATGGCGCGCAGCCACTATGGCACGAGCCGCTGGTGGTGATTCGGCCAGTGATCACGATCGAGCCGCCGAAATCAAGCTCGAACTGGGGCACCGGCTGACCAGCCTCAGATCGGCAACGGTTTGGGCCGAAGAAGTCGCAGGCGGTAATCAAGTCGGTGCTGTTTCCATTTCCGTTGATGCTCAACGCCGGATAAAAAGTGGTGCCAATTTCACCACCGCCCGACACCTCTTCGCCGATGAAATTGGCTGATACCGCCAAAACACCAGACGTGCTGTTATGCGAAGTGAAGGCCTCCATGCCGTCGTCGTTAGTGGAAGGCGTCTCCCCAAATCACATTGGAGTTCGCGAGCCTCACGCGAACCGGCTGCGGTTATCCCGGACGAATCCTGACGCCGATTCCTACGCCTCTGCTCCCCACGCTGCCCTAGGATTTGGACTTGTTGAAAACATGCCGTCTGCGATTTGGCTCCTCGAGCTTAGCCCGATGTGCCGTCGATGAAGGGGCGCATCTGACCAACGAATCCGTCGGTGTTGCGGATGCTACGCAGAACCGTTACTATCGCTTCCTCCGGAAACCCGGACTCAAGCGTGATGGTGAAAGCGGAAAATACGTCGAGACTATCGTCCGCGCCCCAGAACAGGAAATTCTGATCGCTTAAGTAGAGAAGCTTGCGCATCAACGCGGTCTGATCAGCTGCCTTGGCGAGGTTGATGTAGCCGCCGTTGTAGTGTGGGTAGACGCGAAAGCCGATCGTGTTTGATTTCGTCACGCTGACAACGATCTCGAGAGAATCGCAGTTCTTCAGCCTGGTCGTCATTGAGCCGGCGAAGTTGTACGGGTTCTTGAGGCTCTGATGGAAGGCAACGTCCACGTCCGAACGCTTGCCGGCGGTTGCGAGCACCGCACGCAACTTCTCGCGCGTGACGTCGCGCGTATCGTCGGCTTTCGCACTGCCCCTGATGCTATCGCGAAGAACAGCAAGAGCAGCACGGTGAAAGCTTTCAGGCGCATGAATAGTAATCGGACCGGGGCAACCTAAATCCTTCCGCGCCTTGCTCACCTTCGGCGGTGCCAAACTCGAACAGTAGCCCGTCCCTGAATCACTTTAGCTTAGCTCGATTCGCTAGGCTGGGTGGCGAAGGAGAATGCTCGTTGGGGACGGTACGGCTTTGACCCCGACCCCAAATGAAGGTGAGCTAATGGCAACTGCAAGCAAAATTGGAATCCGAGGCGTGGATACAACCGCGTACTTGGTCAAGGACCTCGACCGCGCGACAAAGTTTTACACCAACCTGTTAGGCTTTGCCCCGACGTTGGATTTCCATCCCGTTGGAGTGGAGTGGACGTTTTCAAGCGGCGAGACGTTCGGCATCGTCAAGCCACCCACTGCGCCCTGGGAGAAGGGAGGCGGGGTTCACTTCGGAGTGGACGATATCAACGCGACAGTCGCGGCGTGCAAGACAAACGGGATATCGTTTGAGGACGACGCGAAAATTTACGAGACACCCGGCTGCTTTCTGACGTTCGCTCTGGACAGCGAGGGTAACGAGTTCATCCTCCACCAAATAAAGCCGCGCTAACGCGGTTCGGAAGCCTCGACCGCGGTCGCCTAACAGGCGCCGCGCTTTAGCTATGGAGACCTTTCTTTTCATCCTCGGCGTCATTGTCATACTGGTCGGCATTGCGAATCGCATTGGTCTGGCTTGGCCGATCGTGCTCGTGCTCGGGGGTATGGCGATCGGCTACATCCCTCACGCGCCGACATTCACCCTACCGCCGGATCTGGTACTAGTAGTTTTTCTTCCGCCGCTTTTGTATTGGGAGAGCGTGACGGCGCCGACAAGCGAATTCGTCTCCAGCGCGTGGTGGATCTTTCAGCTCGCGGTCGGTTTGGTCATCATCACCACCATTACCGTGGCTGCAGTGGTTCATGCGCTCGTGCCGGCGCTGGGGTGGGCTGCTTCCTTTGTGTTAGGTGCTATTGTTTCTTCCACTGACGAGGTCGCGTTTGCCCCGATCGTTGAGCGGCTGCGAATCCCGCGCCATGTCGTCGCCACCATCGAAGGCGAAAGTCTTGTCAACGACGCCACCTCCCTCGTCTTATATGCAATCGCTGTCGCGGCAGTCGTCAGCGGAACGTTCTCGTGGCCGCATGCACTTGGTTCGCTCGCGATTGGGATCGTTGGCGGGATTGGGGTTGGCATCGTCATAAGCGCACTTACCGTTGCATCGTGGCACTTCATAAGAGACGACTCGCTGCAGCCAATCATTGCGGTGATGGCGGCGTTTGGGTCCTACCTGTTGGCGAGTCGCATCGGTGCGTCGGGAGTGCTTGCGGTCGTGACGACCGCATTAATCGCCACCCGATATTCCGCATTGGTTTTCAAACCACTTTCGCGGATACGGGGGACTGCATTTCTCGCGACTTTTTCATTCCTTGCCAACGCTTCGATCTTCGTGCTCGTCGGAATGCAGTTCCACCCGATAACGCAGAGTTTGTCACGGTATCCAGTTTCAAGCCTCGTCTGGTATGGAGTTGCCGTTTCACTCACGGTCATCATCGTTCGATTTCTTTGGACCTTTGCTCAAGGGCTGCTCCCATTTACCAACGAGCCCGAGCATGCCAAGGGAAAGGCGGACTGGTCGCACGTGGGCGTGCTCGCTTGGTCGGGCATGCGCGGCGGGGTATCACTTGCTGCGGCGCTGGCGATTCCGTTTGAGACTGCAAGCGGCCCGTTTCCGGGGCGCAATCTTATCATCTATCTCACCTTCTGCGTGTTGCTCGCAACGCTCGTGGGCCAAGCAGGGACCCTGCCATTGTTGATCCGATGGCTCCACGTCACCGATGACGGAACCGACGAACGCGAGGAGCGCCTTGCGCTCGCGCGCACAGCAAAAGCCGCCCTCAAGCAAATCGAAAAGCTGCGTCGCACTAATGACATTCCGGCGTTCATGCTTGACGCTCTTAGGAAACGATTTGGAACGCGCTGGCAAGAGTTCGCTGCGACAGACAGTCAAGCGGCCGAAGTTGCACGCAATACTTCTCTCTACCGTAAGCTCGAATTGGATCTTCTCAATGCCCAACGCATTGAACTCATCGCGCTGCGAGACCGCGGTAAGATCGACAATACGGTCATGCGGCGTATTCAAATGCTCTTGGATCTTGAAACGATTGAATTGGAAATACTTGGTTCAACCGGTCACACGGACGCTGACGTCACCGCCGCACCGGATTAGCTTGCTTTCGTTCGTTTCAAGTCTCTTGTAAAGAATGCAAGCTATAATGAAATGGAAGCGCTTGCAAAGAACTGCTTCGTCGACGGATACCTACACAACAACCAAAAACGTCCGGCCCTCATTCCACCTAGCTCCCCGTTATTTCCGACGTTTGGCGGCGACATCAATTCTCGTGGCGAGATCGTGGGTGAGGCTTTCGATCAACGAACCGGCCTGAGTCATGCCTTCGTGGCAATCCCACACACGGGCGAATACCTGTCGGCTGCTCAAGTCCTCAATCAGACCCGCAGAATTATTCTCCCTGAGAGCGTTCGGAAGATGCTTCGGCGGCATAGGGACTTTGGGCGCTTCCAGCCACTGCTCACGAGAATGCAATAGCACAAACTCCTCGACGCGCCGCGGTTTAGGATCAACCACGGCATCACCGGCGCCGCCTTTGTTTTAGGCGGCGCTTTGTTTTGTGCCGACAGCGGTTGGGAGCCCACATTCAATGTTCAGGCTCATGCGGTCGTTTCGGACGATCAGTGGACCGAAGCGCGCAAGGCGCTGCTGAGAAAAGAGAAAAAGTTCACGCGGCAGCGCGACCAGCTTTCTCAAGACCGGCGCGACCTGCCGTGGGAACCTGTTGACAAGGACTACATCTTTGACAGACCGCCGGAAAACAGTCGCTTTCTGACCAATACCCAGCGCCTGAAAAACGTTCTGGATTCAACTCATCGATTGAGCCTTTTGAATTGGTTACCTTTGGGCGGTCGAGCTATTTCGATTAAGGAATTAGCGACATCGCGGATTTCCGCCCAACTCGCGGTCCGCCAGCGCAGCGTGACAATGTTGGTCTGATATGTGAGGTCTTGGCGGTATCCGAAGCTTAGCGAGGTCATTCCACACGTTGCTTCACAAGTGTACGGAGCGTAGGCTGCACTGATTCCGTTGAACAGCTCCCGATTCGTGCCGAGAATCGGATTCAATTTCCAGTACCCCGCGCCGGCAAAAGGCCACATACGTTCTATTGTGACCCCTCCAAGCTCGCAGCTCGCAAGCAGCTGAGGCTTACAGTCGCGCAGCATGAAGGCAACGGAGTAGGCGTTCTTGCTTGCCGCAGCCACGCTCATGCTTAGCGGGTGGCCACTCGGGAGATAAGTAGGCAGCAGCACCGGCACCGCCGTCTTCTTCTGCAAGACTCTCGCCACTGAAGCCAGCAACGCTGGCAAACGCGCACGGCTCACTAGACTCACATTTGCCGATTTCCTCACGGATGGTAAACTACCCCGAATGGCATGCGCGGGAGTAGGCTCGGTGACATCTGGAAAAGCGCTGAAGTAATCAAGATTGGCCTGTTCATTTTGCAGGAAGACTTGGAGCGTGCCGCTTTCCGGTGAAGTTGGAACGATCACGTCTAGCTCACGGCTCGATTGAGCATTAAAGCGCGCCAGCTTGGGTCCGATCGTGACGCAGTGGACGTCTGAAATATTGGACCCGAGGATCCGAATGATCGTTCCCGCGGGCCCCGCGTGCGGAGAATAACCCAAAAATTGGGGCGTCGCAACGGGCAGAGGTGCCGGGGCGGGTGTCGGCGTTGGGGTGACGTCTGTTGGCGAAGGCGTGGGTCGGACTGTTGGAACTGGTTGCGGCATCACGAGCGTAAAACGAGGCTTAAACTGCACATTTGCGATGACCCACCGCTGCAATTCAACGAGCTCCTTTTTATTGGCGCCACGGATCTGCAATGAATAACGATTTTCGCCTTGGTCAAAAGCGAGCGCTGCAAATCCGTGCAAAGCGTTTTCTTGCGGGCCGACGTAGTATCCAGTTATCCCTGGCTGAAGTGCAGTGGCGGTTCCGGTGAGCGGAGCAGGACTCGGCAGAGTTGCGAGAACGCTTGCCGAGCCGTCAACAGTCAGTCTACGACCTGAGAAACGCGCATATTCGCAGCTCGAATCCTGACAATTCGCGCGCGTTGTGTAGCGGACAACATAGCTTTGCTGGTTCAGCGCTTCAATGCTCGTGTACAGTGGGGAGTTGTACGCCATGATGCGCGAAGGAGGGGGCGCAAAAACTATAAGCGGGGTAGTGTGACTCATCTGCTGAAATGAGCTCGCGTAACTTGTGTCGGTGAACGAGCCTAGCAGGTCGGGTCCGAAAATCTGTTGATATGCCAGGCAGGGACCAAATGTCGTTTGATCGGGGGCGGCGGCCGACCAGCTCAGCAATGTACCGATGACGCTCAACGCAAGATAGATAGAGCGCATTAGTTGCGCGCGCAGGTTCGGAAGAATTCACGCAGCGAGGACAAGGCCGCAGGTGGCTGCGTGTGCGCGAGGACTGCTGCAAAATCCTCATCCTGAACGGCATGCGGCGCAAGCATGTTAAGCTTACGAGCCAACGCTACCAGGTTGGGTTCGGTCACGAGCCCCGCCTCGCCGCCGAGCGATTCGCGGAAATTGAACGAGTCGGCTACGAAGTACCAGAGCGCGGCCACGTCAACGATGCGCAGTGCCAGCACGAAGTGCAACTCCTCTTCGGGCGGGGTTGCGATTCTAGTGTGGGGACGCAGAGAACGCGGCCACGTCGACGCGGTAAGAATGGCGCCAACGACGTTCTTGCCCGCGACATCCGGCTTGGCCGGCCCCTCTAAACGGATCCGCGCCGCATGAAGTGCCTTGATTTGAGATGCAGCGATAGCATACTCATCGGGGATACCTTCAACAATGAGATGCAAAACAGGTTTGCTATCATCGAACCGGAGCCGCGTCATTCGAGAATGAGCGGGAACTGAGGCCGACGGTTGCTCAACATCATTCATTGCCGTATCCTTGAGTACGGGCTTCGATGATGGAAGTCGCTTTCTTGCGAAAAAGGCTGGCGCGGCATACGGCCCCAACGTGCCGTCTGGGCTAACCGCGATAGCTTAAGGAGTCCCGCGCGCACCTAAGGCAAGACCGGTTGGGGCGTCGATGCCGCATGATTATACAGGAATGTGCGAGCTGGGCTGCCAGGCTGCTGCCGAAGTACGGCCAAGGCAGCTGATTGCGCGATCACGCAGATCGCAAGACAAAGAGCGATGCTGCCACCCCGAAACGGATTGAAGTTTGCACCATGGAGCTTGTGATCGTGGGCAAACGAGATCTTGTAGATTTGCAAACGATTGCTGACACTCTAGCGCGTGGTATAGGTAACGCGCGCAAAATCGTAATTGAAGGTGCTGGCCACATGAGTAACCTAAAAAACGCCGACGCATTTAATTCCGTTCTCTTCAGCTTCTTGGACGATGTTGAAGCTGCGCTGCGTTCCTAGTTCCGCTCGCGATTTTGCTTGTTACAGCTTCAGCGCTTCGTCTGACGCCTGATCCTCAGCCCATCCGGCACCCTCTGCGATTAAAGTATCCAGCTCATCAGCTGCGATCTCCTCACGCATCGAAGAGAGCAACTTTTGATAACCCCATTCCTCTGTTGGCTCGCGCTTGTTGCCGAGCTTCTGGTAGGCAGCATCCACATAACCTGTTAGCCGGGCAGCGCGATGCCGCTCGCCGCGAAGAGCCAGCAGCAGCGCAAGGTGTTGGATCGCAATCGCCATGCAGTAGGAGTATTGTGTTTCCCTGGCCCATCGAATCGCCTCGGACGCTTCGGTGCGCGCCTCGCCGAACTGCTCCAACGCGATGCGATAAATCGCCAAGTTGGCTTGCACGATGGCGACCAGCCTGAAATTCTTCGCGCCTAAGTACATTGCGAGCGCATCACTCGCATGCCGCACCGCCGTTGCGGCCTCTCCTTCAGAAAACTCGAGCTCCGCTAGGTTGAAAAGATAGGCTGCGCTCGCTACTTCATCTCCCAGCGCCTTTGCCGCCGCCAATGTTTCACCGAGAAGCTGCCGTGCAGCCGGTACATTGCCGCGAGCCCACACCGTACTGCTAAGTGAAAAGAGGCAACGGACGACCTCGGCGGAGTCACCTGCTTCACGCAAGTCTGGCAGGGCTTTCCGCAACGCTATCTCAGCCTCGTCCATTCGCCCGAGGTGATGCAACGCGGACCCAACACAACGCAGCGCACGGGCAGCCCCGCGCTTGTCCCCAAGCGATTCATAGAGCGCTCGGGAGCGTTTACCATCCTCGAGCTTACGCGCGCCTTCATTTAATACTGCCGATGTCAGCCACAACCGCGCCGCGACTGCGGGGGCCTGAGTTTCGTCGATGCGGCTTAAGGCGGCGGTGGTCCAACGCCGCCCCTCCTCGGTTCGACCGCCGTACCACCACAGCAAACCCAGGTTACCGGCAATCGTTCCACCCGCGATGGGGTCGTTGTCAGCAGTTATCGCCCAGTCCAGTGCGGCACGAAAATTATCGATTTCCGGTTCGTACTGTTTGAGCCAGGGTTGCGCCGCCTTGCTTTCTGATGTTTCATCCGCCCCAAGCGCCATGGCAGCGAACGACTCAGCATGTTTCCGAGCCAGGTCGCCGCGCTCGCCCTTCTCCTTGAGCAACTCGAGCCCGTACTCGCGCGTCGATTCAAGTAGATGGTAACGTTCCAAGGGCCCTGACGTATCGACCACGACTAGTGATTTCTCTACGAGCGACGCGAGCAAATCGAGAACATCAACCGCGTCAACGTTGTCGCCGACGCACACCACGCTCGCGGTTTCAAGCGTCCAACCGCCGGCGAAGATAGACGCCCTGCGAAAGAGCACCTTCTCGCTTTCCGCGAGGAGATCGTAACTCCAGTCAATGAGCGCCCGCAAGG
>JRHI01001803.1_pt1 | contig 16647 bp, 10 predicted proteins | sample 215371 | NCBI WGS metagenome assembly JRHI01 (sample SAMN02929681, study PRJNA255918) | sediment metagenome | biome: cave system; feature: Ice Cave; material: Sediment; isolation source: sediment from deep within a dark volcanic ice cave with no known source of... ...
GGCAGGCGCGCCGCCCGCCGGCTGCGCGCGCAGGGCCGTCAAAGACAGGAGCAGGCACAGCAGCACGAGCGCGACGGTGGTTTTCACATCTCGCTCCGTTCGCCGGTGCGGATGCGATAGCTCTGCTCGACCGGCAGCACGAAGACGCGGCCGTCGCCGATCTCGCCGGTCCGCGCGGCCTGAATGATGGCGGCCACCGCGTCGTCGACGAGGTTGTCCGGCACGACGATCTCGATCTGCATCTTGGGCAGCAGGCTGACGTCGTATTCCTTGCCGCGGTAGATCGCCGTGTGCCCCTTCTGCTTGCCGTGGCCGCGGACTTCGGTCACCGTCATGCCCGGGAGGCTCACGCGCCCCAGGGCTTCCTTCACGTCGTCGACTTTGTTGGGCCGCACGATGGCCTTGATCAACTTCATCTCATGCCTCCAGCATCCGGTGAAAATCCGCGGTCAGCGCGCCGATCGCCGCGTCGGTCAGCTTGGCGCCCGCCTTGGTGATATGGAACACGTCAATCGCCTTCTCGCCCTCCGTGGAAATCAGCACGAGGTCCACGTCGCAGCCGTGCCGCGAGATCACGCGGCTCACGCGGTGCAGCAGGCCGAGCGCGTTGTTCGCGACGATATCGAGGATCGTGTAGCGGCGCGACGACTGGTTGTCGGCGTGAATCACGGGTGGCGCCGACGTCACACCGGCGCGGCGCCGGTACAGGACGCTCTGCTCACGGGCACGCAGCGCCACGGTGACGTCGACCCCGCCGGAGATGACCGCGCCGAGGACGGCCAGGAACTGATCCTTCCCCGTCGCGTTGAGCTCCAGGAAGCGCTCCTGGTCGGTGAACTGAAACACGTCCAGCACGAGGCCGTTAGGATTCGTCATCGCGTGGCCGCGCGCGATGTCCATGCCGAACGAGGACAAGGCGCCGCAGATGTTCGAGAACAGAAAAGGCTTGTCGAGCGTGACCACCGTCAGCTCCCACAACGATTCCTTCCGCTCGAGATCGGCGTGCACGTCGTCGGGACGGATGTCGCGCGACAGCCGCACGTGGCGGTAGATCGCGCCGTGCGGGAAGAGCTGCAGATACCGGCGGGGCAGCCCTTCGACGAATCGCGTGATCTCGGCGTCCGTCACGTCGCCGGGACGGCCCGCGACCAGCGCGCGCAGGCCGGACTCCTGGTGCTCGATGCGCTCGTCGGCGTACTCGAGCGTCAGATGGTTGTAGGTGTCCACGTACAGCCGCCAGAGCAGCTCCTCGCGCCACGGCGTCAGCGTCTCGGGGCTCACCGCCTCGACGTCGACCAGCGTGAGCAGACACAGCATCTTCAGTCGCTCTTCGATCCCGACGAGGTCAGCCAGCTGGCGGACGATCTCCGGATCCTCGGTGTCGCGGCGGAACGCGATGAGCGACATCTTCGTGTGATGGCGGATCAGGAACTCGACGAGCGCGACCGACTCCTCCGGGAGCCGCAGGCGCTGCATCATCTCCATCGCCATCCGCACGCTTTCTTCGGCGTGGTCCTCGTCGCGCCATTTGCCGACGTCGTGGAAGAGCAGCGACAGCACCAGCAGCTCTGGGTGCGCGAGGTCGGCGAGCAGCGCCCCGAAGCGCTCGCGGCCTTTCACGGCGCGGGTCGCGAGGCGTTCGAGGTTCCTGACCGTCAGCAGCGTGTGCTCGTCGACCGTGTACTTGTGATAGAAGTCGCGCACCATGCGGCAGAAGATCGCCTGGAACTCCGGGAACATCCGCCCGAGCAGCCCGCAATCGTGCATTTCGGAGAGCCGCGCGTAGAGTCCCGCACGCGGTCTCAGAAATGCGAGCAGCGCCGCACGGTCCGTGGGCTCCGGGAAGAAGGCCTCCGGCGCGTGGCGATCGGTCCGCTGCTGAATCCAGGTGAGCGCCTCGTCCGCGACGGGCGCACCGGTGTCGATCGCCGCCTGAAACAGCGACAGCCAGCTCTCCGGGTGGACGCCGGCGTGATCGGTGTCGACGAATCGAATGCCGTCCCGTGACTGCACGAGATTGACGGCGACCGGCACCGGCGCGGTCTGGCGGACCCACCCCAGCGAGCGGCTGACGGCCCGCGCGTGACGGAAGTAGTCGCCCATCAGGCGCTCGACCTGGCGGCGCGGCGCCCCGGCGTACCCCATCAGCTGCGCGGCCTGCTCCTGGATCTCGTGATTCAGGACGTTGCTGTTGCGCTTGTGCTCGACGTGCAGGATCGACCGCAGGCGCAGCAGGAATTCCTCGGCCTCATCGAGACGCGCGCGGTCGGCCGGTCCGCGATCGAGCAGCGCCGGATCGGTGAGGGCGGCGATCGTGCGCGCGGCCCAGAGATCGCGAACGGCGCCCGGCGCGTCCTTGACGTCTGGCTCGAGCTGGTAGAAGGTGCCGTTGAAAGGCGTGTGCCGCTCGTCGATGAGGCGCTCGAGGGCGGCGAGAATGCGCGCGTGTGCCTGGGGCGTGCGGACTCGTGCGGCGATGCGATCGAGAAGCGTCGAGTCGCCCGCCACCGCACGCGCGTCGAGCAGAGCGAGCAGGAATTCGGGGTTGTCGATCTCGAGCTCGGCGAAGTCGTCCATCTGCCGGATCTGGTGGCCGACCGAAAAGCGCAGGTCCCACAGCGGATGCAGAATGGATCGGACGCGTCCTTCCTCGGCGGGCCCAATCGGCCCTTCGAAGAGGAGCAGGACGTCCACGTCCGAATGCGGGCAGAGCTGCCGGCGTCCGTAGCCGCCGAGCGCCACGATCAGGCTGGGGCCGTCGACGCGCGGCGCTTCGGCGAACAGCTGCTGGAGGAGATCGTCGACGCGGTCCGAGAAGCGGTGGAGCGCCGCGCGTCCGCCCTGGCCCTGCGCAGCCGCCGCACACAACTCCTCGCGAGCGGATTCCACGCCCGAGGGCGATGTCGGCATCAGCTGTCCATCGGCTACGCCACGGGCGCCGGCAGGGAAGATCTGCCCATGAGGTAGGCGTCGACCCCGCGCGCGCAGCTCCGGCCGTCGGCGATCGCCCAGACGATGAGCGACTGGCCGCGCTGCATGTCGCCGGCGGCGAACACGCCGGGGACGTTCGTCATCCAGTTCGCATCGCGGGCGACGGTGCCGCGCTCGGTCAGCGCGACCCCCAGTCCGTCGATGAGACCGTGGCGTTCTGGTCCCACAAACCCCATCGCGAGCAGCACGAGGTCGGCCTGGAGCTCGACCGCCATCTTCGTGTCGACCTGCGTCGCGTGGAGTCGCGCGACGCGGCCCTCGGCGGTGCCGGAGAATCGGTCGGTCGCTATCGCGTAGTGCCGCTCGCCGCCTTCTTCGTGCGCCGCCGAGGCGCGGAAGATGTTCGGCCACGTCGGCCACGGATTCTGAGGCGCGCGCGTGTCGGGCGGACGCTGGAGCAGCTCGAGCTGGCGCACGCTGCGCGCGCCCTGACGGTGCGCGGTACCGAGGCAGTCGGCGCCGGTGTCGCCCCCGCCGATGATGATCACGTGCTTGTCGCGCGCGCTGATCACGTCGACCGGATCGCCCTCGCACGCGCGGTTCTGGACGGTCAGATACTCCATCGCGAAGTGAATGCCCGCGAGCTCCCGCCCCGGTACGCGCAGGTCACGCGGCACCGTCGATCCACCAGCCAACACGATGGCCTCGAAATCCCGCGTCAGCTGATGCAGATCCATGTTCACGCCGACGTGGCAGCCGGTCCGGAAGACGATCCCTTCCTCGCTCAGCAGCGCCAGCCTGCGCTCCAGCCCGCGCTTTTCCATCTTGAATTCCGGAATGCCGTACCGCAGCAGGCCGCCGATGCGATCGGCGCGCTCGAACACGGTGACCAGATGGCCGGCGCGGTTCAACTGGCTGGCGGTCGCGAGCCCCGCCGGTCCGGATCCGACGACCGCGACGCGCTTGCCCGTCCGTGATGCCGGCGGTTGCGCCACGACCCAGCCCTCGGCGAACGCGCGCTCGATGATCGCCGCTTCCGCCGACTTGATCGTGACCGGCGCGTCGTTGATCCCGAGCACGCACGCGCCCTCGCACGGCGCGGGGCACAGCCGTCCGGTGAATTCGGGAAAGTTGTTCGTCGCGTGCAGGCGATCGATCGCGGCGCGCCACCGATCGCGATACACGAGATCGTTCCAGTCGGGAATCAGGTTGCCGAGCGGACAGCCCTGATGGCAGAACGGAATCCCGCAATCCATGCAGCGCGCCGTCTGGTCCTTCAGCGCCGAGGCTTCGTAGGGCAGCGGGACTTCGCGCCAGTCGCGCAGGCGCTCGGCAACCGGACGCGACGGCGGCTTCTGCCGCTGGATTTCGAGAAAGCCGGTGATTTTACCCATGGGCGACGGCCTTCCCGCCGGCCAGCGCCTGCGCCGGCTCGACCGCCGCGGGCATCGTCGTGAGCGCGCGCTTGTAGTCGCGCGGCATGACCTTGGCGAACTGCAGCGACGTCGAGCGCCAGTCGGAGAGGAGGCGTCCGCCCAGACGGCTGCCGGTCTCCTCCACGTGGCGCGCGATCAGCTCGTGCACGAACGCCATGTCGTCCGGGTCGAGCGGCTCGAGGTCCACCAGTTCACGATTGCAGCGCTGCTCGAACTGGCGCGTCGCGTTCAGGACGTAGGCGATGCCGCCGCTCATGCCCGCGGCAAAATTGCGCCCCGTCCGGCCGAGGACGACGACGCGTCCGCCCGTCATGTATTCACAGCCGTGGTCGCCGACGCCCTCGACGACGGCCGTCGCGCCAGAATTTCTGACCGCGAAGCGCTCGCCGGCGACGCCGCGGATGAACGCCTCTCCACTCGTGGCGCCATAAAGCGCCACGTTGCCTGCAATCACGTTGTCCTCTGCCGCGAACGTCGCGCTGCGCGGCGGCGCCACGATGATCCGGCCGCCCGAAAGCCCCTTGCCGACGTAATCGTTCGCGTCGCCTTCGAGCGCGAGCGTGATGCCGCGAGGCACGAACGCGCCGAAGCTCTGCCCGGCAGACCCGGTGAACCGCACGGTGATGGTGTCGTCGGGCAGCCCCGCGCCGCCCCAGCGCCGCGTCACCTCGTAGCCGAGCATCGTGCCGACGGCGCGGTGCACGTTCCGGATCGGCCGGGTCAGCGTCACGGGCCGCCGATGCTCCAGCGCGTCGCCGCACGCCAGGATCAACTCGTTGTCCAGCGCCTGCTCGAGCCCGTGATCCTGCGCCTGCGTCTTTCGCCGCGCAACGCCGGGCGCGATCGCCGGCTGGTGAAGGATCGCCGAATAATCGAGGCCCTTGGCCTTCCAGTGGTCGATGGCCTCGCGGACCTTCAGACGATCCACGCGCCCGATCATCTCGTTTATGGTGCGGAAGCCGAGCTGCGCCATGTACTCGCGCACTTCTTCAGCGATGAAGCGGAAGAAATTGATCACGAACTCGGGCTGGCCCGAGAACTGCGCGCGCAGCGCCGGATCCTGCGTGGCGATGCCCACCGGGCAGGTGTTGAGGTGGCAGACGCGCATCATGACGCAGCCCGAGACGACGAGCGGCGCCGTGGCGAAGCCGAATTCCTCCGCGCCCATCAGCGCAGCGACGACGACGTCGCGGCCGGTTTTCATCTGGCCGTCGACCTGCAATATCACGCGATCGCGCAGCTTGTTCATCAACAGGACCTGCTGCGCTTCGGCCAGGCCGAGCTCCCACGGCACGCCGCCGTGCTTGATGCTCGTCAGCGGCGACGCCCCCGTGCCCCCGTCGTGGCCCGAAATCAGAATCACGTCGGCGTGCGCCTTGGCCACGCCGGCCGCGATCGTGCCCACGCCAGAGACCGCGACCAGCTTGACCGAGATGCGCGCCCGCGGGTTCGCGTTCTTCAGGTCGTAGATCAGCTCGGCGAGATCCTCGATGGAGTAGATGTCGTGATGCGGCGGCGGCGAGATCAGCCCCACACCCGGCGTCGCGTAGCGGACTTTCGCGATCCACGGATAGACCTTGTGGCCGGGCAGCTGTCCGCCTTCACCCGGCTTGGCGCCCTGCGCCATCTTGATCTGGAGATCGTCGGCGTTGACGAGGTATTCGCTCGTGACGCCGAAGCGCGCCGACGCCACCTGCTTGATCGCGCTCCGGCGCCAGTCGCCGTTGGCATCGCGTGTCTGGCGCGCCGGATCTTCGCCCCCCTCGCCGGTGTTCGACCTGCCGCCGATCCGGTTCATCGCAATCGCCAGGGTTTCGTGCGCTTCCTGGCTGATCGATCCGTACGACATCGCTCCGGTCGCAAAGCGCGTCACGATGCGCTCGACCGATTCCACTTCGTCGATTGGGATGGATCGCCCGTCGGGCGTGAACTGGAGCAGGCCCCGCAGCGTCGCCTGACGCCTGCTCTGATCGTCGACGAGCCGCGTGTATTCCTTGAAGACCGCGTACTGGCCGCTGCGCGTCGCGTGCTGCAGCTTGTAGACGGTATCCGGGTTGAACAGGTGGTACTCGCCGTCGCGGCGCCACTGGTATTCGCCGCCGTTGTCGAGATCCAGCGAAACGCCGCCGCGCTCCGGGAACGCGTGCGCGTGGCGGCGCCGCACCTCGTCCGCGACCACGTCGAGACCAAGGCCGCCAATCCGGGAGGCCGTTCCCGTGAAGTACTGATCGACGAACGCGCGGTCGAGGCCGACGGCTTCGAAGATCTGCGCGCCGCAGTAGCCCTGCAGCGTCGAGATGCCCATCTTGGACATCACTTTCAGGATGCCTTTGTTCAGCGCGTGGATGTAGTGGATGACCGCCTGGTCGTGCCTCACCCCCACGAGCTGCCGCTGCCGGATCATCTCGTCGAGCGTTTCGAACGCGAGGTACGGGTTGACGACGCCGGCGCCGTAGCCGAGGAGCAGGGCGCAATGGTGCACCTCCCGCGCGTCGCCCGACTCCACCACGAGCCCGCACTGCGTCCGCGTGCCCTGACGAACGAGGTGATGGTGCACGCCGGCGGTCGCGAGCAGGCTCGGAATCGGCGCCTGATCGCGATCCGCGCCGCGGTCCGAGAGGATGACGATCGTGTAGCCCGCCGCGACGGCGTCGCTCGCGCTCTTCTTCAGCCGCTCCATGGCGGCGGCGAGACCTTTGCCGCCCTTGCGCGCGTCGTAGAGCATCGGCAGCGTCGTCGACTTGAACGCCGGCTCGTAGACGTAGCGCAGCTTCGCGAGCTGATCGTTGTCGATGATGGGGTACTTGATCTTGATCTGCCGGCACGACTCGGGGCGCGGCTCGAGCAGATTGCCCTCCGGCCCGACCGTCGACTCCATCGTCGTCACCAGCGATTCGCGAATCGCGTCTAGGGGCGGGTTGGTGACCTGCGCGAAGAGCTGCTTGAAGTAGTCGTAGAGCAGGCGGGGGCGATCCGACAGCACGGCCAGCGCCGTATCGGTGCCCATCGATCCGATCGGCTCGTCGCCGTTCATCGCCATCGGCGCGAGCAGAATCGCCAGATCCTCCTGCGTGTAGCCGAACAGCTGCTGCCGCTGCACGATCCGCTCGGAGCTGAGCGACGGCAGGTGCGGCGCCGAGGGGAGCTCCTCGATGTCGATCAGATGGCCGGCGAGCCAGCGCCCGTAGGGCTGGGCGGCCGCGAGGTCGCGCTTGACCTCTTCGTCCGACACGATGCGGCCCTGGACGGTGTCCACGAGGAACAGCCGCCCGGGATGCACGCGCTCCTTCAGCAGGATGTCTTCGGCCGCGATGTCGAGCACGCCGACCTCGGACGCCATGATCACGAGGTCGTCCTTGGTCACGTAGTAGCGCGACGGACGCAGGCCGTTGCGATCGAGCACGGCGCCGATCACGCTGCCGTCGGTGAACGCGATGGACGCCGGTCCGTCCCACGGCTCCATCAGCGAGGAATGGAACTCATAGAACGCCTTCACCTCCGGCGTCATGGTCTCGTGGCCCGACCACGGCTCCGGGATCATCATCAGGATCGCGTGGGGCAGCGATCGGCCGGACATCACGAGCAGCTCGAGGACGTTGTCGAACGCCGCCGTGTCGCTCCCGCCGTCGCGGATCACCGGCAGGATCTTCTTCAGATCGTCGCCGAGCAGCGTCGAGCGCAGCAGGCCTTCGCGCGCGCGCATCCAGTTGATGTTGCCGCGCAGCGTGTTGATCTCGCCGTTGTGCGCCACGTAGCGGTACGGATGGGCCAGCGGCCACGACGGGAACGTGTTGGTGCTGAAGCGCTGGTGGACGAGCGCCAGCGCCGACTCCATGTCGGGATCGGTCAGATCCGGGAACGTCGGCGCGATCTGGTCGGCCGTCAGCATGCCCTTGTAGATGAGGGTGTTCGCCGACAGGCTGACGATGTAGAACGCGCCGGGGTCGCCGAGCGGCAGGCGATCGGCGGCGTGTTCGATCTGCTTGCGGATGATGTAGAGCGCGCGTTCGAAGCGCAGCCGCGCGGCCGCGTCCTGGTCGGCGGCGGAGCGGCGGCCGTCCGCGATGAACAGCTGCTCGATGACCGGCTTGGTCGCGCGCGCCGACGCGCCGAGGCTGGAGTCGTCGCCCGGCACGGCGCGCCAGCCGAGCACGGCGTGCCCTTCCGCACGAACGGTGTGCTCGACGAGCTGCCGCAGTTGCTCGCGCTCGGTCCCGCTCCTGGGCAGGAACACGAGGCCGGCGCCGTACCGGCCCGGGGCCGGCAGCACGAACCCGAGCGGCGCCGTCGCCTTGCGCAGGAACCGATCGGGCATCTGAATGAGCACGCCGGCGCCGTCGCCCGTGTTCGCCTCGGATCCGGAGGCGCCGCGGTGCAGCAGGTTCAGCAGGATCTGGAGGCCTTTGTCGATGACACCGTGCGACGTGCGCCCCTTGATGTCGACGACGAAGCCGACCCCGCACGCGTCGTGCTCGTTGCGCGGATCGTAGAGGCCGGCGGGGCCGGGGACCGAGGCAGACATGGCCTGCCAGTTATTACAAGACTCGAGTCAGAAGTAAAATACAATGATCCGATTGAACCCATTCGATATGGGAATGGATCATCCATACGGCCGCGTTCTCGATGCTACGTGGTGATGCGCTCCAGGCCGTCCATGTACGGCCGCAGCGCGGGCGGGATCGTGACCGAGCCGTCCTTCTCCTGGTAGTTCTCGAGAATCGCGATGAGCGTGCGGCCGACGGCGAGCCCCGATCCGTTCAGCGTGTGCACGAACTCCGCTTTGCCGGTCCCGCCGGAGCGGAACTTGATGTTCGCCCGCCGCGCCTGGTACGCCTCGGTGTTGCTGCACGACGAGACCTCCCGGTACGTGTTCTGGCTCGGCAGCCACACTTCGATGTCGTAGGTTTTCGCCGACTGGAACCCCATATCGCCCGTGCACAGGAGCAGCGTCCGGTAGGGCAGCTCGAGACGCTGGAGAATCGCCTCGGCGTTCGCTGTCAGCGTCTCCAGCTCGTCGTACGACCGCTCGGGTGCGGCAAGCGTCACGAGCTCGACTTTGTCGAACTGGTGCTGGCGGATCAGGCCGCGAACGTCCTGGCCGTACGACCCCGCTTCGCTCCTGAAGCAGGGCGTGTACGCGGTGTAGCGGATCGGCAGCTGGCGGCCGTCGAGGATCTCGCCGCGGTGCAGGTTGGTGAGCGGCACCTCGGCCGTCGGCACGAGATACAGATCCCAGTCGCCGGCGATCTTGAACAGGTCGGTTTCGAACTTCGGCAGGTTGCCGGTGCCCGTGAGCGCCGCCGCGTTCGCCAGGAACGGCGGCTCGACCTCGCGGTACGCGTGCTCGCGCGTGTGGATGTCGAGCATGAAGTTGATGAGCGCGCGCGACATGCGCGCCCCGGCGCCGCTCAGCACCGTGAAGCGGGCGCCGGCGATCTTGGCGCCACGTTCGAAGTCGATGATGCCGAGCGCCGGACCGAGGTCCCAATGTGGCTGCGGCGCGAAATCGAACGCACGCGGGTCGCCGACGCGCCGCACTTCCACGTTATCCGCCGCGCTCGTCCCGACCGGGACGCTGGCGTGCGGGAGATTCGGCAGATTCAGGACCGCCGTCGTGCGCTGATGCTCGATCGAGTCGAGCTGGATCCCGAGCTGCTTGATCTGCTGCGCCCGTGTACGGTTGGCTTCCTGCAYGGGCGCGGTGTCCTGGCCCATGCGCTTGGCGCGGGCAATCTCGTCGCCCGACGTGTTCTGCGCGCGCTTGAGCCCTTCGACCTCGGGAATCATCCGGCGCCGCGCCGTTTCGAGCGTGGCGATCTGCTCGAGCGCCTTGTCGGGATCGAGCCCGCGATTGCGGAGGCCGGTGCGCACCTCTTCGATGTGATCGCGAATATACGAGGGGTCGAGCATGCTGCCGCCATTGTACGTTACGATTCCGTCGTGCCTTCCGTCCGAAAAGCCGTCTTCCCCGCCGCTGGTCTCGGCACCCGGTTCCTGCCGGCCACCAAAGCGCAACCCAAGGAAATGCTGCCGCTGGTGGACAAGCCGATCATCCAGTACGGCGTCGAGGAGGCGGTGGCCGCGGGCATCGACAACATCCTCCTCGTCACCGGCCGCGGCAAGAACGCGATCGAGGATCACTTCGACGTCTCGGTTGAGCTCGAGTCGTTTCTCGAGGCCCGGGGCAAGCGCGAGCAGCTCGAGGAGGTGCGCAAGATCTCGAACATGATCAACTTCGCGTACGTCCGCCAGGGCGAGCCGCTGGGGCTGGGCCACGCGGTGCTGGTSACGCGCGAGCTGGTCGGCAACGAGCCGTTCGCCGTCATCCTTGGCGACGACGTCATCGACACCGATCCGCCGGCGATCAAACAGCTGATCGATGTCTTCGATCGGCTTGGTGGTCCGGTGCTGGCGGTCGAACGCGTGCCGCGCGAGGACATTTCGAGCTACGGCGTGATCGCCATCGAGCCGAACGCCACGCTCGGCGACGGCATCTATCAGGTGCGCGATCTGGTGGAGAAGCCGCCGAAGGAAGAGGCGCCGTCGGATCTCGCGATCATCGGGCGCTACGTGCTGACGCCGGACATCTTCCCCGCGCTCGCCGCAACCAAGAGCGATCGCACCGGCGAAATCCAGCTGACCAACGGTCTGCGGGAGCTGCTGAAGAGCCGGCCGATCTACGCCTGCGAAGTGAAGGGGGTGCGGCACGACACGGGGAACAAACTCGGGTTCCTGAAAGCCGTCGTCTATTTCGCCCTGCGCCGGCCCGACCTCGCGGAAAAGTTTTCGGCCTACCTGACCTCGCTCGATCTGATGGCGCCCGTCGTCAAACGCTGACCTGCTTCGCGGTCGCACGAGTCATGTAGCGCGAGGCTTCAGCCGAGCGAACCCTACGACGCTGTCGCGCGGGCCGTCGCACAAGACTTCCGCCAACCGAACCAGAGGACGCCGTAGCGCGAGGCTTCAGCCGAGCGAACGACGCTCGCCGAACGCTCGCGTGACACGGACCTGCAAAGCGCCTCAGTCCTTCGTCGACGAGCTGCTTGGCGCCGACGGCGTGGACGCAGGCGCAGCGCTCGACGCCGTCGAGCCGCTCGATGAGCCACTGTCGCCGGACGAGGCGCTCTTGTCGCTTTTCTCGCTCTTCTCGCTCTTCTCGGTCTTGCCCGGCGTGCCGGCCTTGTCCGGTTTCTCGGACTTGTCCGGCTTGCCCGGCGTGTCGGGCTTCTCGGCTTTCGCGGCGCGGTCCGACGCGCCCCCGTCCGACTTCGGCGCCGACCCCTTCTCGCCTTTCGGGTAGTCGGTGATGTAGAAGCCGCTCCCCTTGAACTGGATCGCGGGCGACGACATCAGCTTGTGGACGTGGCCGCCGCATGTGGGACACGTGTCCTCCAGCGGATCCGAAAACTTCTGAATTCTCTCGAACCGGTGACCGCAGGCGTCACATTCGTATTCGTACAACGGCATTCCTTGGTCCTTGCTCCTCAGTCCAGCAGGTCCCCGCCATTGTCTCCCAGCATGAGCTGACGATGGAGCCAGAAAGGCGCGGTCCCCTGGCCGAGCAGCGTGTCGTGAAACGATCGCAGCGAGAACGCTTTGCCCTGCTGCTGCTTGTAGTCCTGCCGCAGCTTCAGCAGCATCAGCTTCCCCACGGTGTAGACGAGATAGGTCGGATCGAAGGCGCCGCGCTCGGCTTCGCGCCGCGCGCTGCCCTCCTCCATGAACGCCTCGTCGCGGAAGTACCGGACGCCCTGCTCCACCGACATGTCTTCCGCGTGCAGCTTGATGCAGACGATGAAGCGCACCAGGCGGATGAGCGCTTCGGCAAGCTGCCCCAGACGGATCGTCGGATCCTGGCGGCCGAACCCGGCCTCGATCATCATCTGCTCGCAGTAGTGCGCCCACCCTTCGAGGAACGACGCGGGCGCGAACATGATCGACTTGCGCGTTTTCGACTCGACCTTCCGCAGGTGCTGGTGGTGCAGGAAGTGTCCCGGGTAGACCTCGTGAATCGAGATCGACCAGAGCGTGGGGAAGTTGTAGTCGCGCAGATGCTCGTCCTGGCGCTCCGGCGGCCACGACGGATCGACGTCGGTGAGGTAGTAGTAGGCACGCGACGGCTTGCTCTCGAACGGCCCGGCCGTCCACATGCTGGCGAACGACCAGCGGAAAAAATCGGGCGTCGGCGCGACGGCGATCGGCTCGCCCGGGGGCAGCGAGACGATCGACTGGCGCTCGAGGAACGTCGCGAGCTCGTCGAGCTGTTTGCGGCCGGTCCCCACCAGCTCGCCCGGCGCCGGATGCCGGGCCTTGGTGCGCGCCCAGGCTTCCATCGGATCGCCGCCGTTCATCTTGCCCGCCAGCGATCGGAACGCCTCCTGGGTCGCCTTCAGCTCGCGCGTGGCGATCGCCAGGAGCCGATCGATCGAGAGCGTCACGCCTTCGTCGAGGCGCAGCTTCTGCTCGAACTTGTCGCGCCCGAGCCGGAACGACGCGCGGGCTTTCGGCGCGAGATCTGTTTCGAGGTGCTCGACGTATCGGCCGACGGCCTGCGAGGCTTCGGCCTGCGCGTCGGCGAGGTCGCCCAGCAGGTGCAGGTCGTCGACGTCGACGAAGGCGCGCGGCAGATCCTCCTCGATGAACTTCAGCGCGCCGCGCATCGTTTCGATCCCGACCTTGACGAAGATGCCGGGCGGATCCTTGATGTTGTCGCGGGCCGCCTGAATCAGGCGCGGCGTCTGTCGCAGCTTCGACAGCACACGGCGCGCGCGTTCCGGCGCCGGCGCGTGCGTGAACAGCGTCTGGCCCGCGAGGCTCGACGCCAGGAGATCCGAATAGAACTGCGGGTTGCGCTCCCACGTGCGGACCTCTTCGAGCTCGAACATGCGCGCCTGCAGATGCGCGGTGAGCATGCGGTGCTCGAGCCGCTCCACGCCGGTCAGCGCGTCGCGGTGGATCTCGTCGAGGCGGCGCAGGTAGCCGGAGAGCGCGTGCGCTTCACTGTCGATCCCGTGGCAGCTGACGTCTTCGAGGAGATCGTCATGCGTGTGCACGCCATCCAGCGTGGCATGCGTGGGATGCGTCTCGTGCAAGTACCCGAGCAGGTCGTCGACGAAATGGGAGAGGGGCTCGGAAGCAATCATCGTTTCGGCGCATGGTCCGGGCTCTGCCGGACGCGGCTCCACCAACACAGATCCGTCAATGGTACAATAAACGCTTCCTGTCCATGCCCGGCACGCTGTTCGTGGTCGCCACGCCGATCGGCAACCTCGAAGACATCACCTTGCGAGCGCTCCGCGTGCTGCGGGAGGTCGCGGTCATCGCGGCCGAAGACACGCGGCGGACGGCGCATCTGCTGGCGCGCCACGCGATCGCGACGCCGACGACGAGTCTCCACGCGCACAACGAAACGGGAAAATCGGACGCCTTGGTTGCGCGGCTGCTGCGCGGAGACAGCGTCGCGCTCGTCTCGGACGCCGGGACGCCGACGGTCTCGGATCCCGGCAGCCGGCTGATTCGAACAGCGATCGGCAAGGGCGTCCGAATAGAGCCGGTGCCTGGCCCGAGCGCCGTACTGGCGGCGTTGGCCGTTTCGGGGCTGCCCACGGAGTCGTTTTCCTTTCTGGGGTTCCCTCCGACTAGGTCGAAAGACAGAAAAAAATGGTTCGACAGGGTGGTGCTCGTCGGCGGAACCATTGTCTTTTTCGAGGCTCCGCACCGGATCCAAGCCACACTGAATGATCTCAGCCGCATCGTGGGTGATACCTGTGAGGTCTCGATAGGTCGTGAGCTGACCAAAGTGCATGAGGAATTGGTCAGAGGACCGATTAAAGCGGTAGAAGCGACGCTCAAAGAAGGCCGAGGCGAGTTCACGGTGGTTGTTTACATTGGTCAAATAACAGAAAATAACAAAGCGACGGCGTTAGACGCCGCCGACGTAGTGGCTGACATTGGTCAAACGACCTTAACAACTGGTATTACGAAACGCAAAGCTATCAACATTGTCGCCAGAAAGCATGGGATCGCGCCCAATAAGGTTTACGCAATCCTCGAGGCGTCCAAAAAATCTGGCTAACGACCAAATGTGATCGCCTGGAGCCTGGCCCGGTCGTCGCGCGCTTGACCGACCTGAAACGTTTCTGTTACCTTACCGGCCACTCCCAGCGCGATGTTCAGGGTCCGCGCGGCGTTTATGGCCAAGCAGCGGCGGCCGGCTCCCAAATCGACGAAGGCATCACGCGAATCCTCCTCCGTTCGCCCAAGGCGTGCGGTCGAGGCCACGGGACAATCTCGCCCCGGAGCTGGCACCGCTGCCGCCGCCTCGGCCGAGACGGCGACGTCGGAGCGCCGATCGACATATTTCGAAGCGGTCGCGCTGTACGAGCGTGGGCTCCAGGCGCTTCAACGCCACGCCTACCAGCAGGCCACGAATCTGCTGGAGTCGGTGCTCCAGAAGTATCCCGAAGAACGGGAGCTGCACGAGCGCGTGCGCCTCTACCTCAACATCTGCCAGCGGCAGAAGACGCAGCGGGAAGCCGCGCCCCAGACAATCGACGAGCGCCTCTATGCGGCCACGCTCTCCATCAACGGCGGGCAATACGACCAGGCCATCACGCACCTGCGCCTCGTCCGCGACGAAGATCCCGACAACGATCACGCGATCTACATGCTCGCCGTCGCGCACGCGCAGCGCGACGAGCACGCCGAGGCCGTGGCCCATCTCGAGCGCGCCATCGCCCTGAATCCTGAGAACCGCGCGCTCGCGCGCAACGATCCGGATCTGGAGCCGCTGCGAGACGACGATGCGTTTCGCGCCGCGCTCGAAGCCCCGGCCGGAAGCCGCCTCGATCGCCGGCGCCCCTTCAAGACCCGATCGGCGCGATAATTGACAGCCCCCGGGGACGGGGGACAGCCCCGGGGCCGGCCGGGGGACAGCCCCGGGGCCGGCCCCGGGACAGGCCCCGGGACAGGCGGGGGACAGGCCCCTCGCCGCTTCTTTCAACATGGACACCCACGTCGTCATCCTTGCGGCGGGCAAGGGCACGCGCATGAAATCCGCGCGGCCCAAAGTTCTTCATTGTGTGGCCGGCCAGCCTCTAATCGAGCACGTGCTCGCCTGCGCCGCCACCATCGATCCGCGCTCGACGATCGTCGTCATCGGCCACCAGGCGGAGACCCTCAGGAGCGCGCTGGCGGGTCATCAGGACCTCACCTTCGTGGTGCAGGCGCCACAACTGGGGACCGCGCATGCTTTGATGACGACGGAGTCCGCGCTGGCGGGGCAGACAGGCCTGCTGGTGCTACTGTCCGGCGACGTGCCGCTGCTGACCGCCGGCACGCTGCAGAATCTCGTCAATCGACACCGATCGGCCGGGGCCGCCGCGACTGTCGTCACCGCGGTTGTCGACGCCCCGCACGGATATGGCCGCATCGTCCGTTCCGGCCAGCAGATTGCACGTATTGTTGAGGAGAAGGACGCCAGCCCGGCCGAGCGGGAGATCCGGGAGATCAATTCGGGGATCTACGCGTTCTCGCTCGAGGGACTGTTCGACGCCGTGCGCAGCATCGCCGCGGAGAACACGCAGAAGGAGTACTACCTGCCGGACCTGGTGGCGATTTACCGGCGGCGGGGACTGGTGGTGGAAACCGTGACCGTCTCGAATCCCGACGAGGTTCGAGGCATCAACAGCCGCATCGAGCTGGCGGCAGTGAGCCGAATGATGCGCGACCAGAAAACAGCTGAGCTGATGGCGGCCGGCGTGACCATCGAAGATCCGGCCACGGCGTACGTGGACGGCGGCGTGACGGTCGGGGCCGACACGATCCTGCACCCGGGCGTCTCGCTCGAGGGGAGCACGACGATCGGCGCCGGCTGCCACATCCACAGCGGCGCGCGCATCGTCGATTCACAGATCGGGGATCGGGTGACGGTCCTCAACCACTGCGTGATCACGAACGCGCGGGTCGCCGACGACGCCTCGGTGGGGCCGTTCGCGCACCTGCGCAACGACGCGGACGTGCGCGAAAAGGCGAAGGTCGGCAACTTCGTCGAGCTGAAGAAGACCGTGCTCGGCAGGGGCTCCAAAGCCAGCCACCTGACGTATCTGGGCGACGCGACGATCGGCGACCACGTGAACATCGGCGCGGGCACGATCACGTGCAACTACGACGGCGTGCACAAGAACCAGACGGTGATCGAGGATGGCGCGTTTGTCGGCAGCGACTCGCAGTTGATCGCGCCGGTGACCATCGGCAAGGGCGCCTACATCGGCAGCGGCTC
>JRHI01001804.1_pt1 | contig 16636 bp, 10 predicted proteins | sample 215371 | NCBI WGS metagenome assembly JRHI01 (sample SAMN02929681, study PRJNA255918) | sediment metagenome | biome: cave system; feature: Ice Cave; material: Sediment; isolation source: sediment from deep within a dark volcanic ice cave with no known source of... ...
CATCGGGGTTTAATACAACTAGAGAAAGTTCGTGTGTGGAGGAAAACTTTGAAGGCACTGCGCGTTTTTCATAATGCGGGTCACACCATTGCGATTCTTTGCATGGCATTGATCCTGGCCGGTGCGGGCTGCTTGACTGCCCAAGCCCAGAGCGGTTCCATGAGCCCATACCAGGGCGAAAGGGACGGCATCAGCGCCGGCGGCAAGTGGATGGAGTTTCAATCCGAAGACAAAATGACAGGCGCCAAGAGAGTTCGCTTTGAGCTCCTGGCTGACAATTATTTTCGCGAAGATCCGGAATATCCGCCCAGAGTTGAACTCTTCTGCAGCGATAAGAAGCTTGCCTCGGCAGACTTCAATCCCGGAGTGAGGCTGGGCCGCCCCGATCATCCTGGCTTTTGGGGCCAGCCCAAAATGGAGGTGATGGTCCGCATTGACGAGTTCCACACCCGTCACGGCTGGAACTGGGTGCGGGGCCACTTCCTCTCTATGGACAAAGGCACCACTCGGGGCCTGATCGGAGCCAGGATGTTCAAGGTGGAGGTCCGAACGAAAAGCGGTCCGCAGATTGCAGAATTCTCTCCGTCGGGATTGAATCTCGAAAGCGTAAAACAAGCCTGCGATGTGACCCCGAAAAAGCCTTAGTGGAGACTGAGACCTGCTCCGCGAGCTATCCAAGGCGACCGCCATTGCCGTTGTTTGCGCATCACCCTCTCTTCGGTTAGCATTTGCCCGAACTGCGATCCGCTGCCCGTATCACGGTTGACTCCCGCGATTGCGCAGCCGGATGGTCTTGTTCAACTCTGTTGGTAGAGGAGACGAATGGGCAGCAACATCGTTACGGGGATGGCGTTCTTTCTTTTCATAGCTGGGGCTCTTGTCTACACGGTCATCCTCTACAACGGACTGGTGCGGTTGAAGAATGACAACGACCGTGCCTGGGCGAACATTGACGTGCTGCTCAAACAGCGTCACGACGAGATCCCTAATCTGGTGGAGACGGTGAAGGGCTACATGCAGCACGAACAGCAAACATTACTCGCCGTGACCCAGGCGCGGACCGCCTCCATGAATGCCGCCAGCATCCGGCAGAAGGCGACCGCCGATCTGATGATGACTGGCGCGCTGCGTGGTCTGTTTGCGGTGTCGGAAAACTATCCGCAGCTTAGAGCCAACGAAAACTTCCTCAAGCTGCAGAGTCGCATTACGGAACTCGAAGAGCGCATCGCCGACCGCCGCGAATTTTTCAACGACGATGTCAACACCTACAATACCCGCATCGGCCAGATCCCTGAAGTTTTCGTCGCCAGCTTCATGAGCCTGAAGCCGCGCGCCATGTTCAAGGTGTCGGACGAAGACCGCCGCCAAGTCGAGGTCAAGTTTCAAGGGCAAGGTGCCGCGGGAGCGTGATCTTCGGTGTAGAAAGTCAAAGGCAGCGGGGAGTGTCCGCTCCGCATAACCAATTCCACAGAAAGTAACGCTACATTGTTCAGCTCCAGAATTCACCCCAGCAGCCTGGCGGCATCTTTGGCGTAGTACGTCAGGATGATGCTGGCCCCGGCGCGCCGAATGCTGACCAGCGATTCCATCATTACGCGGTCGCGTTCGATCCACCCGTTGCGGGCTGCGGCTTCGATCATGGCGTATTCCCCTGAGACCTGGTAGGCGCCCAGCGGCAGATCGAAGCGGGCGCGGGCCGCAGCGATCACGTCCAGATACGGCATCGCGGGCTTGACCATAATCATGTCCGCGCCTTCCTCAATGTCTGCCTCGATTTCACGCATGGCTTCGCGCAAGTTCCCGGGATCCATCTGATAGGAGCGGCGGTCGCCGAACTGAGGCGCGGAGTCGGCAGCCTCGCGGAAGGGTCCGTAAAAACCCGACGCGAACTTCGCGGCATAGGAAAGAATGGACGTGTTTAGAAAATCGGCTTGGTCGAGCGCTTTACGAATGGCAGCCACACGGCCGTCCATCATGTCTGAAGGAGCGATGACGTCAATGCCTGCGCGCGCCAGTGACACCGAGGTCGCGGCCAGCAATTCGAGCGTGGCATCGTTGACGATTTCGTATTGCGTGGCCGCGACCGGAGGCGTAACTACAGCCGCTCCCAACGACTGCGGGGCAGCCTTCACAATCCCGCAGTGCCCGTGCGACATATACTCGCAGAGGCAAACGTCGCCGATGAGAATCAGGCCAGGGGCTTCGCGCTTCAGGGCGCGCGCAGCTTGCTGCACAATGCCATTTTCCGCCCAGGCTCCCGTGGCCACTTCATCTTTCTTTTCGGGAAGCCCGAACAGGATCACTGCCGATACGCCCAGGGACTGGACCTCGCGCGCCTCTTTCACTGCCTCGTCCACAGAGAAATTGAATACACCCGGCATAGAGCGTATCTCCTTGCGTACTCCTTCACCGGGGCAGACGAACATGGGATAGACGAAGGCATCCGGAGTCAGGCGGGTCTCACGCACCAGATTGCGGAGTTCTTCGGTGCGGCGTAAACGTCGAAGGCGGGTGACCGGGAATGCCATGAACTCAACCGAGAATGATACTCAACCGAGAAAGAAATTCACCGAGGAAGCTGTGCATCGCCTCCCCTGTGGACGATTCTAGACCATCTTTAGGTCAGTGTCGCTGGGTCAACAGCGCGAGCGAAATGGCGAGAAAATTGACCCTCATCCCCGGCGAACGGCCGAGATGTGACGAAAGTAACTAGCGGAATCCCAATCGGCCCTCGGAATCCCGGATTAGCTCCCATAGACTTATAGCCGGATGAGTCTGTTCTGGCGACACCGTTGGTTTGTTGCCGCGGCGGCGATCACGCTGGCCTTTATGGGAGTGTCGCTGACCGCACGCCCCAGCTCGGGGTTGACGGGCTTTGCGGACATCTTTGGTTTGCTGATTATGGCCCTGGCAGCGGCAATAGCGTTGGCCAATGCTTTCTCCAAGCCCGGGATGCAGCGCAGTTTTTGGGCCTTGCTCGCCTTAGGTTTCTCCTTATGGTGCTTCAATCAGGCGGCGTGGGCGATTTGCGAGACAGTTTTGCACCGGCCTGTGCCCGATCCTTATTTCGCCGACATTATTCTTTTTTTTCATCTGGTTCCCATGATTGCTGCTGTCGTCTGGCGCCCGGACCTATTGCGCAAGGAATCAACTTTTCACCTCAGCACCTTGCATTTTCTGATGCTACTGGTGTGGTGGGTTTTTCTATATGCCTTCATTGTCTTCCCCGACCAGTACGTAGTTTTGAATGTAGCGGCCTACGACCGCTACTACGTGCTGCTCTACGAGGTAGAAAATATTCTGCTGCTGGTCGTACTCGCATTCGCGGTCTGGACCAGTTCCGGGGCCTGGAAGCGTCTCTACCTCAATTTTCTTGCCGCAGCAGCTATCTATACGCTTGGCTCGCAGGTGCTTGACGAAGCTGTCATCCGGGGGACCTACTACTCGGGAAGCATCTACGACGTTCCGCTGGTGGGTGCAATCTGCTGGATGGTGGCAACCACACTGGCCTCGCGAGATTGGAAGTTTGAAAGCGTTCCTCCTCCGAAAGATTGGAGCCTCAGAAAAATTACTCCGCAGTTGTCCATGCTCGCCATTCTGTCATTACCTCTCCTGGGTTTGTGGACCTTTCTTTGGGATACTTCGCCGGCCAATTCGCGCATGTTCCGCTTGTTTACCGTGCTCGCGGCCATGCTGGTTTTGGGAGCTTTTGCCTTCCTCCTGCAATACATTCAGGATCAGACGCTGATGCGCCTGCTGAAGGAATCGCGCCTGGGATACGAAAATCAGCAGAGGCTACAGAATCATCTGGTCCAGAAGGAAAAGCTTGCTTCCCTCGGGCGTCTGGTTGCCGGCGCGGCCCATGAAATCAATCATCCATTGGAGGCTATTATGGGTTGCTCGGAACATCTTTGGTCGAGTGAGCAATTGACCGCCGAGCAGGACGGGCTGGTACGCAAGATTGTGAACCAGGCACGCCGCACGCGTGATCTGGTTTCCGACTTATTGAGTTTTGCTCGGCAAACGCCTGGAGAAAAAGCGCTGGTCGATCTGAGCTTGCTCTTGCACCGCAGTGCTCAGATGGTCGAGTCGCAACATCATGCCACTCGCATCCGGGTCGAGATCCTGATCGACCCTGATTTTCCGCGCGTCCGGGGAAATGCGAACCAACTCTTCCAGGTCTTCATAGAAATGATCGAGAACGCGATCGACGCTTTGGAGGAATCCGGCGGAGGGTCGCTAAAGATTTCGGCGCGGCGTCACGGGTACGAAGCCGTCTTGCAATTTTCCGATACCGGTCCCGGCATTCGGGAACCCCATCGCGTCTTCGATCCGTTTTATACCACCAAGCCTGTTGGCAAGGGCACGGGCCTGGGCTTGAGCGCAGTTTACGGAGTCGTTCAGGACCACGGCGGACAGATTACCTGCCAAAACAAATCGGATGGCGGCGCCCTTTTCGTTTTGCGTTTCCCTGCCGAGCCTGCTGCACAGACGGCGGGTGCGGCCAATGCGTAAGTATTAGTTCGAGAACTCGTTCGGCGCTTCCGTAGTCTCGCCTTACCTTCCTGTACCATTAATTTCGATGTCATTGCCGCTTCTCATCCACAGTTCAGCACGTGTGCTCGAGTTCGATGCCCTGCGGGACTTGCTGCGTGGGTACGCCTCGTCTCCGCTCGGCCAGGACCGCATCGCCGAAATCGCGCCTTCCACCGACCGCACATGGATTGAAAATCAGCAGGAATTGGCGAATGAAATTCGCGAATTTCGCCGCGTCGGCGGCCGCTTCGATTTTTCCGGACTGCTCGACATTGGGCAACTCGTCTCCAAATCGGGGATCGCCGGCGCAACACTGGAAACGACGGAGATCCGCGATGTGGTCTCGGTTGTGGACCGCGCCGCCGAGTGGCGCGAGATCGCGTCCCATCCTCCGGGGAACATGACGTCGGATTGGCGCTGCGTGCGGGCTCTTTCGGACCGCATCGTAGACTTCACCGAATTTCTGCATTTCTTCCGCAATAAAATCCAGCCCGATGGGACTCTCGAAGACCGCGCCTCGCCCGAACTGGCGCGAATTCGCCGCGAAATCGAGAGGCAAAGGCGCACCATTCAAGAATCGCTCCGGGGATACTTGCGCCGGCTGGCCGAAGGTGGCGCGGTACAGGATGAACTGGTGACCATCCGAGGTGAGCGCTTTGTGATCCCGGTGAAGATTGAGCAAAAGCGCCGGGTCCAGGGCGTGGTGCACGGCGCAAGTTCCAGCGGTCAAACCGTATTTGTTGAGCCTCTCGAAACCATCGAGCAGAACAACGAATTGGTCCGGCTGCTGGACGAGGAACAGGCCGAAATCCACCGCATTCTGCTGGAGATGACACACCGCATAGGCCAGCAGGCCGATGCCATCGCGGCTGCTCTCGATGTTCTCGAAGAATTGGAACTGCAATTCGCCAAAGCGCGTTTCGCCGAAGACTATAACTGCGTCGCGGTGAAGCTGAATAAGGATGTGAAAGAACCACGCAGGGACAGCCGCCTCGGCGGTCCGGCGAGCGGAGCAGGTCTTGTTCTGCAGAATGCCCGCCATCCGCTCCTGGAGCGCAATCTCAAACTGAAAGGCCGCCAAGTCGTTCCGGTAACTGTCGAACTGGAAGGCGACCGCCGGCAACTGGTGATCACCGGTCCGAACACAGGAGGGAAGACAGTAACCCTAAAGACGGTAGGTCTGCTGGCGCTCATGGCACAGTCCGGCATTCCGGTTCCAGCTGATAGGGCTGAACTTCCCGTATTCGACGCGGTCCTCGCCGACATTGGCGACTACCAATCCATCGAGCAGAATCTGTCAACATTTTCTGCGCACGTAACCAACATCGATTTCATTTCGCGCACTGCGACTGCCCAGTCGTTGATTTTGCTTGATGAATTAGGATCGGCAACCGATCCCGAAGAAGGCGCAGCCTTGGCTGTGGCTATTGCCGGGCACTTCGGCCACATCGGCAGTCTCACCATAATCTCGACCCATCACACGTCGCTGAAGGTCTATGGAGCGACTACGCCCGGCGTAGTGAACGCCTCCGTGGGATTCAACGAAACCACGTTGCAGCCGACCTACGAATTGAAAGTTGGTGTGCCGGGAGCATCGGCCGGAATCAACATCGCGCGACGGCTGGGCTTGAATCCTACGATCACCGAGGCCGCGCGCGCGCGATTGGGCACGCAGGCGAGAGACGTAGGAGAATTTTTGGATCGCCTTCATGCCGACTTGCGCCAGGCGGAGAGCGACAGCCTTCGTCTGAAGGCGCGGGAACAAGAGTTAGAGCGCGAGAAAGCGAATCTAGCGGCCGAGGGCCGCAAAGAGCAGCAGGCCAAAGTTCGGGAAATGGAGAAAAAGCTGGAGATCGTTCTGCGCGACTTTGAGTACCATGCCCGCGAAGCCGTGAACGCCATTCAGGACCGTGCCGCCGCGCAAAAGCTTTCCAAGGATGCGGAGCGGCGTATCGCGAAGCTGCGGCGGGAATTCCAGGAGCAATTCGATTCGACTTTGGTTGCCCATTCAACCGGAGCTGACCGTGGCGATCCCAACGCCCAGCCGCAGATTGTGAAACATGTTTCCGAGGGCGACAGCGTTAAGCTGAAATCCACCGGGCGCCCGGCACGGATCGTGCGCAAGCTCAGTGACGATCATTTTGAAGTGATGGTTGGCGCCATGAAAATGAAGATCGCGCGGGACGATATCGCCGAGGTGCTGGCGGCGGCTGCGGAGTCCCCGGTAAAGGCTGCCCGCGCGCGCGGGATTTCAGTATCGCTCGAGAACGAGGGCTTGACCGTGCCCAGCGAGATCAACGTGATCGGACGCACTGTAGATGACGCCGCGCATGAGGTAGAAAAATTTGTGGATCGGGCTTTTCTTGCAGGCTTGCCGAGGGTCCGCGTCGTGCACGGCAGCGGGATGGGAATATTGCGCAAGGCGTTGCGGCAACTGCTGCAGCAGCATCCCCACGTAGAGTCAGTAGTCGAGCCTCCGCAGAACGAAGGCGGAGCAGGGGCGACGGTGGTAGAGCTCAGAGTGTAGTCCGGACGATGTCTGACGGACTGCCAAGTGGAGGGTTAAGGCACGAATGGTAAGCACGTGTGGTCTCAGTCATAGGCTGCTTTTTCCAAGGGTTTCAACCGAATAGTCGCGTATTCCACAGTTTTTCCGCAGTCCGGCGCGACTGTTATATTCCCATCAGCGGCAATCCGGCTCACAATTCCAAACGGGAGAAGTGTTCACGTCGCCCATCGGTCCATCCATGCCCAGCGGTGATGATTTCAAAGAGACGGTCAAGCAGCAGGCGGACATTGTCCGCATTGTGGGCGACTACATCAAGCTCAAGAAGGCCGGGGCGCAGAACTATTCCGGACTTTGTCCATTTCACGGCGAGAAAACGCCATCATTTTCGGTGCACGCCACCCGCCAGTTTTATCATTGCTTCGGTTGCGGAGTTTCGGGAGACGTCTTCAGCTTTGTGCAGAAGGTTGAGAACATCACCTTCCCTGAGGCGGTGCGGCTCGTGGCACAGAAGGTGGGCATTCCCATGCCCAAAGTTTCTTACTCCAGTCCCGGAGAGGCTAAAGAAGCTCGCCTGCGAGGGCAGTTGCTGGAAATACATGAACGCGCGGTTGCATTTTTTCAGGAATGCCTGAAACGTCCCGAGGGAGCGCGGGCTCGAGAATATTTGGCAGGGCGCGGGTTGGACGATGTAACAATCTCTCGCTTCCGCATCGGATACGCGCCAGACTCCGGCTTCCTGTTGCGTGACCGGTTAAAGAGCGAGTTCGGCGAGGAAGTACTACGCGAGAGTGGACTGTTTTCCTGGAAGCAGGAAGAGTCCGGTCAGCAATCTCGCAATGCTAACTCTGACAAAGATGGTGTCCCGTCCTTATCCGTCCGTTCTGTGGACGGAAAGGTTGGCGCTGCGCCGAGCCGAAGGGGCGGGGACTTTGATTCGAGGCCCGAGCCGGAAGCCGCAAACCGGAAGCCGGATGCCGCAGCTTTGTACTCGAAGTTCCGCAACCGCGTGGTGTTTCCCATCGCCAACGACGCGGGACGGATCATTGCATTCACCGGCCGGACCTTGGCAACCGACGAAAAGTCCGGGCCCAAGTATTTGAACTCGCCGGAAACGGCGATCTACTCCAAGGGAAAAGTCCTCTTCAATCTGGACCTCGCCAAAGAATGGATCCGCAAGTTCGACTATGCCATCCTCGTCGAAGGCCAGATGGATTGCATCTCCGTCTACGCCGCAGGCTTTCAGAATGTGATTGCCAGTTCGGGCACAGCCTTCACCGAACTCCAGGCCAAGCTGCTCGCGCGCTTCAGCAAGAACGTAGTAGTAAATTTTGACCCCGACACCGCTGGCGCCAAGGCGACCGAGCGCACCCTGGGGCTGCTGATCGAAGAAGAATTCCAGATCAAAGTTCTCACCCTGGAACAGGGTTTCGATCCTGACCTTTACATCCGGCGCAAAGGGAAGCCGGCGTACGAAGATGCGCTTCGCCAATCACAATCGTATTTCGTCTACCTGATCGAACGTGCGCGCATCCAATTTCCGGTACGTAGCGCCGAAGGAAAAGACAAAGCGATCAAATATTTGTTGCCTCACGTGCAACGAGTACCCAGCCGCATCGTTCGGGACGAGCTCGCCCAGGAGATCGCACAAAAGCTGGGAATCGACTCCGCAGTACTGCGGCAGGAACTGAGGCATGTAGCCGTAACCCGCACAACCGCTGCAGTCAAAGCCCCGGTCGACACCCAGATTACCGACGCTGAGCGCATTTTGATCCGTGCCCTAGCCTCGGCGCGCCAGATACTGTCCGGCGAAGAACATATTTCCGCCCGCGACGGCGCCGAGGAAGAGTTTGACCCCGCCCGCCAGGCGCAGTTTGTGTTACAGAGTGAAGCATTGCATCGCGGGTTAGCAACCGAATCACTGGCCGAGGCATTGCTCAATGCGGGTCCGGAAGTTGCCGATGTAATGGAGGTGCCCCGTTCGGAAGGGGAGCGCCGCTTGCTGGCCTCGATCTTGTTAAAGGAAGACGAAGAGCTTACCGCCGAACGCCTCGAAGGCGCGGTTCGGGCGCTGCGCCGCATTCATTTGCGACGCCAGCAGCAGCAGGTGCAGCGGGAGCTGAAAAAGCAAGGCATCAGTGAAGACAAAGATCGTCTTAAGGAACTGCTCCTTGAGCTGGAACGGTTGAGCCGGGCACTCAGGGACCCGAGCCTGGCGGAAAGCGGGCTGGGGATGACAGCCGTGAGAAACAGCAGAAGAGCTTGAAACAAAATGGCTGTAAAAGCCATCTAATTATTAAGGAAAGTCAGCGACAGCGGCGATCAACGGGATTTCTCTGGGGCAAGTCGTAGACAGGCCAGCACTTAATGTGGTAACCTTAACAAGTTTGTGCTAGGGCACAATCCCGCGCTACCCCAGATTCCCACCTTTTGAAGACATTACCACACGCTCCGCGTGAGCGAATTGAGTTATTTGAGGACACCTCTTGGCTCTTGAAGATAAATACGACGATATAAAAAAGCTGATCGATACCGGGAAAGAAAAGGGATACCTGACTTACGACCAGGTAAACGAACTCATCCCGCATGACGTCGTCAGTCCCGAAGACCTCGACGATCTGCTTACTACCATCGGTACGCAAGGAATCGATGTGCTGGAAGGGCCGAAGCTGCCTTCCTCCGCACTCGACAAAGACGCAGAAGAAGGTTCCGAGGACGTCGAACTCGACCTCACCCCCGGCGCTCTTGAAAAAACCAACGACCCCGTCCGCATGTATTTGCGCGAGATGGGAACCGTTCCCCTGCTTACGCGCGAAGGCGAAGTGGAAATCGCCAAGCGCATCGAGCGCGGACAGATTCGTGTGCTCAAGGCCCTGTCGCGATCGCCTATCGTGATCCGCGAACTGCTGGCCATGGGCGAAGACCTGAAAAAGGGGGTTCGTTCGATCAAGGAAGTGGTGACCTTCGATGAAGAGGAAATCACCGACGAGATCCTGCAGAACCGCCTGAATGAGTTCACCGGCAAGATCGACGAGATGGCTAAGCTGTACAAAAAGACCAACGTTCTCGAAGAGAAGTACGCCGAGGTCTCACAGAAGAAGCGTCCCAAAGACCATCGCCGCGCTCGCCGGCATCTGGCTCGCGCCATCATTCGGGTTTCGCAGGCGGTGCGCAAATTGGGTTTTACCAACAATGAGCGCAAACGTCTAATCGACCGGCTTAACAAGACTGTCGACGGCATGCGTTCGCTCGACCGCCAGGCGCAGAACCTGGAACGTAAGGCCGAGGCGACTCGCAGCGACGAGCAGAAGAAAGAATGTCGCCGCCAGTCGCGCGCGGTTCGCGGCGAAGTGGAAAAGCTGGAGGTGGAAGCGGGCGTGTCGTTCCAGGAGCTCAAGCGCACACAGCGCGAGATCATACAGGGCGACATGGACGCGGAGCAGGCCAAGCGTGAGCTGATCGAGGCCAACCTCCGCCTGGTGGTTTCGATTGCGAAAAAGTACACCAATCGTGGCCTGCAGTTCCTCGACCTGATTCAGGAGGGCAATATCGGTCTGATGAAGGCCGTGGACAAGTTCGAATACCGCCGGGGATATAAGTTTTCGACTTATGCCACGTGGTGGATTCGGCAGGCGATTACTCGTGCAATTGCTGATCAGGCGCGAACGATTCGCATTCCCGTCCACATGATCGAGACCATCAACAAGCTGATCCGCACCTCGCGGCAACTTGTGCAGGAATTGGGACGCGAACCTACGTCGGAAGAAATCGCCAAGCGCATGGACATCCCGGTCGCGAAAGTCCGGAAAGTCTTGAAGATCGCGCAGGAGCCGATCTCGCTCGAAACGCCAATCGGCGAAGAGGAAGATTCGCATCTCGGCGACTTCATCGAAGACCGCGCAGTTGTATCGCCGGCCGAAGCCGTGATCAACGTGAACCTGAAGGACCAGACAGGACAGGTCCTCCGGACACTGACCCCGCGTGAAGAAAAAGTCATCAAAATGCGCTTCGGACTCGAAGACGGCAGCGAGCACACTCTCGAAGAGGTCGGCCAGTCGTTCGCAGTAACCCGCGAACGCATCCGCCAGATCGAAGCCAAAGCGCTGCGGAAGTTGCGTCATCCCTCAAGGTCGCGCAAGCTGCGGGCGTTCATGGATGGTGTAAGGGACTAACCGACTGGTGTAGGGCGAGAGACTCCTGTCGGCCTAGCCGTACGCGGTTGTGCCGTACAGGTCGCCTGCGGAGTCGATCATTCATCCCGCCGATGGGTGTGTTTCGGGCGCCGTATGCATCTCCGTCGAAGGCGTAAATTACTGTTTCCGTCAAGGAGACTTGGATTCACCGGCGGCACACGCTGGACGACGGTGCAGCAGTCGCCGGTCGGGGCACGAACAGGCCCCGCCTTGAATCTGTTGCCACGAAGTTATTGCACTGCCGGCAATTCACATTCAAACTTTCTCAACCGTGGTCAACCCCGCAACTGCCTCAAATTAAAGAAGTTAGGTATACAAGCCACGAAAGTCGGCTTCCGTGGCAGGCCACATGCAGGTACACAAGGGCGCTTGGATTCCGCGGCCCTGGCAACCAACCGATTGTAAAGCAGGCACAAACAAGGTATGAAAATCCGCCACTTCTGGATTGAGATCGTCAGCGTGTCCGTTGCTATTGCCTGTGGCTTTGCATTCGTGATCGCTTTGGGAGTGGCTGCTTTTGCGGCGGGGCCCGAACCAGGACAGGCTGCGGGCTCTCCTTCCGTCCCGGCCGAGCAGACTTACGAAGGCGTGATCACTGACGCTCACTGCGGGGCAAAGCATCAGGCCAGCATCAGCAAGAATGCCGCGGACTGCGCGCGCTCCTGCGTGCACGCGGGTTCCAAGTTTGCTCTGGTTGCCGGCGAGAAATCCTATCTTCTCAGCGGCGATTTGGAGCGCCTGAAGCGCGCCGCCGGCCTGCGCGTCAAAGTAGTGGGTACGCTCAGTGGCGATACGATCGCCGTGTCGTCAATCGTTTCCGGCAGCTAATGTAACCATGTCTACGCCGGCCCCGGCTTCGGCTCCACCGTAGTGCCAGGCACAACTGTGGTCATGACTGGCGGCACCGGCGGAGGGGCAACGGTCGTCACGACCGGCAGAGCAACCGGCTGGGCAGCACTCGAACGCGAATACGCCGCCCGCTCATCCCACTTGCCGAAGATCATTTTCCCGGCAGTCGTCTGCAACACCGACGTGACGCATACGTCGATCGTCTTGCCAATCATCTTCCTCGCATTGTCCACCACTACCATGGTGCCGTCATCCAGGTAAGCCACGCCCTGGTTGTACTCTTTGCCTTCCTTCAAGATGAACACGCGCATGGTTTCACCCGGCAGCACAATGGGCTTCAGCGAATTGGCCAGCTCGTTGATGTTCAGCACCTGGACGCCTTGCAACTGCGCCACCTTGTTCAGGTTAAAGTCATTAGTGATGATCTTGCCTTCGTAAACCTTAGCCAGCTCAATGAGCTTCAGGTCGACTTCGCGGACGGCGGGAAAGTCGTCTTCCACGATCTGAATCTGCAAGGTTGCGACTTTCTGGAGACGCTGCAGAATGTCCAGCCCGCGACGTCCGCGGTTGCGCTTCAGCGAGTCCGCCGAGTCCGCCACCAACTGCAACTCACGCAAGACAAACTGGGGCGTCACAATCGTGCCGTCGAGGAAGCCGGTTTCGGCGATATCGGCAATGCGACCGTCGATGATGACGCTGGTGTCGAGGATCTTGTAGCTTTTCTTGGACTGCTTCTCTCCGCCGAAAACTCCGCCCAGGGCCGCGAGATTCAGGAGGTCACCTTTGTTGGCTCCCACAATCAGGCCGACGTATGACATCACTAGCATGATCAGGATCTGCAGAAAGCTCTGAGTGTTTCCGGGCGGAACACTGTTGCGGATCACCAGGGCAAACAGGTAAGCGCCGCAGACGCCGAGAATGCTCCCGATGGCGGCGCCAATAAGCCGCTTCAGGCTCACCCGCCGCAAGTTCCATTCGAAGAAAATTATGACCGCGCCGACTATGGCGCCGACCCCAGCATCCACGTTGCGGGGAAGTCCGAAAGGAGCAATGACGTAAGAGGTAATTGCAACCAAAACTACAAAAAGAAAACGTACAAAAATTAAGTTCACAAAAGTCTCCCCAGACGCGCTGCTGCGAAACTAGGCAGGCAACGGCGCCTGTGCCTTTTCCGCGCCGCCCCTGGCGGGAATCAGCAACTCGGCATGCGGGACGCAAATGAATTAGGGGGATAAACTAGCGCCCCGTCCCAGCCCTCGGAGGCTCGACTGGGAGATGGGTAAACCAACGCCAAGAGTATATACCTGCTGATAAAGATCGAGGGGGATGAACGGATATCAGAAGTCCCTGGCCTGAAAGGGCATTCCTATCCAGAGCATCGTTGGGGACAAACCCGCCTGGACCCCCCGGAACCGTTGGTTGCGCCCTGTTAGACTTTCCTCCATGAAAGCCCTCGTACTCAGCAGCCTGTCCGGCCCCGATGCGCTTGCCGTTCAGGATGTTCCACAGCCCACGCTGAAGCCCGGCGAAACCCTGGTTCGCGTAGCCGCAGGGGGCCTGAACTTCGCCGACGTGATGAGCACAACCGGAGGCTACCCCGGAACACCGCCACCTCCTCTGGTGGTCGGGCGCGAATTCTCAGGAGTGGAGGAAGCCACCAGCCGCCGCGTCATGGGATACGCGCAATGGGGCGCCTTCGCGGAAAAAATCGCGGCTCACTCGAATCTTCTGTGGGCCGTCCCCGACCATTGGAGCGACGAACAAGCTGCCGCCTTCCCCGTGAATTACTTCACCGCTTATCTCGGTTATTGGCAGGCGGGCATGACTGAATCGCCGATCCCCAATCCGCAAGCCCAGAGCCAGAGCGGCCAGAGTAGGCGGCGAGTTCTGATCCACGCCGTGGCCGGAGGCGTGGGAACGGCCGCCGTGCAGATCGGCCGCCTCCTTGACGTGGAGATGTATGGGACGTCATCCTCCGACGAGAAGCTGGCGCGAGTAAAGGAACTTGGACTGCAGCACGGGATCAACTACAAGGAGCACGACTATGAAGAGGCGGTCAAGGATCTGACCCATGGCGAGGGTGTCGACGCCGTCTTTGAAATGCTTGGTGGAGAGCACACTGCCAAGAGTCTGCGCTGCCTGCGCGATTTCGGACGCGTCATCCAATACGGCAGCGCCACCGGCAAGCCGCCGCAACTCGACGTCCGCGCGATGTACGCGAAATCCGCCAGTGTGCAAGGCCTCTGGCTGACGTACCTTTCCCAAAAGCGCGAGATCATGGAACCGGCATGGACTCAACTCTCAGCATGGATCGCGCAGAAGAAACTTACGCCGGTGATCGGGCGGGTCTTGCCGCTGGAGCGCGCGCAGGAAGCGTACAAGCTGCTGCAAGAGGGCAAGAACTATGGCAAGGTCGTGCTGAAGCTGGGCTAGGGCGTCCTTTTTTCCTCAAACACAAATTTTCTGCCCACCAAAAAATCCACCACCGAGCACCGCGCAGTCGCGATTCTATTGCACCTTGTAATTCATGCGACAATCTAACGCTGGCCGTCAGGAAAGACTTCGTGAGCTGGTACTTCTACTTCTTTTTCATCTCGGGTTTCTGCAGCGTGCTCTATGAGCTGGTGTGGCTGCGTCTGGCCATGGCCCAGTTTGGGGTCACGACTGCCATGGTCTCAATCGTGCTTTCGGTATTTATGGCGGGCCTGGGATTGGGCTCATGGGCCAGCGGCTGGTGGCTTCGCAAATATGAAGATGGGCTGCGATTTCCGGCGCTGCGACTGTATGGAATCGTGGAGTTGCTCATCGGAGTCTCGGGCATCATCGTTCCCTACGAGATTGGATGGGGCCGAAGCTTACTCGGCAGTCTGAGTCTTTCTTCATCGCCGGCGTATTACGCCACGTCCGGCTTGTGGGTTGCATGCACTCTGATTCCCTGGTGCGCGCTGATGGGCGCCACCATTCCTATCGCCATGCGGTCGATCAGTCAGACTATTCCCCGCGAAGCCCTCCGCTCGTTCAGCTATCTCTACGTGGCGAATGTTGCTGGCGCGGTGGCCGGAACCCTGATCCCGCTGCTTTTGGTTGAACTCCTCGGCTTTCGCGGCACGCTGAAGGTGGGCGCAGGCTGCAATTTCCTAATTGCGATCGGCGCAATCGCTCTCTCAAGCACTTCACGACAGGTAGCTCCTGTCCGGCAGCCTCAGATCATCGCGGAATCTGTCAGCGCAGGGCGTGGCGACAACATGCTTCTCGTGCTACTTTTCCTGACTGGACTGACGAGCATGGGTATGGAAGTCGTCTGGGTCCGCCAGTTCACGCCCTACCTGGGAACAGTCGTCTATGCTTTCGCATCGATTCTTGGCGTTTACCTCGCGGCCACCTACATCGGATCAAGAGTGTACCGGCTCTGGAGCGTGCGTCACAGCCACGAGAGTCCGTTGCCGTGGACTTTGCTGGGCCTATTTGCGTTGCTCCCCTTGTTGACCGCAAGTCCGAGCATTGTACTCGCCAAAGGCCCGCGGCTGTTCCTGGGTGTCGCGCCCTTTACCGGCATGCTCGGGTTCCTAACGCCCATGCTGGTGGACCGGTGGTCGCGGGGCAATCCGGCCAGAGCGGGCAGCGCCTATGCGGTAAACATTCTGGGCTGCATTGGTGGTCCACTGTTTGCTGGATTCGCGCTTTTGCCGTGGACAAGCGAGCGCTGGGCATTGGTTCTGCTGTCGGTTCCATGGCTGATTCTTGGCTTACGCCCACTGCTACAGACCGGAAACAAACGTAACCCATTCGCCCTGGCCGCCTCTTTTCTGTTACTGCCCGTGTGCCTGGAATTATTTGTGGCAGGTAAAGGATATGAACAGCGGTACGGCAGCGGGAGCATCGTGCTGCGCGATCCGACAGCCACGGTCATCGCCACGGGTAGCGGGATAGACAAGAAACTTCTGGTCAACGGCTATGGCATGACCGCGCTCACTCCTGTCACCAAGATGATGGCGCACTTGCCGCTGGCTTTTCTCGACCATCCACCACAGGATGCGCTCGACATCTGTTTTGGCATGGGAACAACATTCCGCTCGCTGCTCAGCTGGAAGATGCAGGTCACGGCGGTGGAGCTGGTGCCAAGCGTTCCCCGGCTGTTTGGATATTTCCATGCTGATGGCCCTGACCTTTTGCGCTCGCCGACGGCGCACGTGGTAATTGACGATGGCCGCCGCTACCTTGAACGAACCCTGCAACAATATGATCTGATCACTATCGACCCTCCGCCGCCAGTCGAGGCCGCGGGATCGAGTCTTCTTTATTCCGAGGAGTTCTACGCGGTGGCCAGACGCCGCCTGCGCCCGGGTGGGATCTTGCAGCAATGGCTGCCTTACGGTGACGCCGAGGATTTTTCTTCGGTCGCGCGCGCCTTGCAGGATTCATTTCCCTATGTCAGGGTTTTTCGGTGGACGGAACATTGGGGATTTCATTTTCTGGCGAGCGATCATCCGCTGCCCACCAATCGCAATGCCCGCGAACTCGCGCGGCGGCTTCCGCCCGCCGCTATCGCCTG
>JRHI01001805.1_pt1 | contig 16606 bp, 12 predicted proteins | sample 215371 | NCBI WGS metagenome assembly JRHI01 (sample SAMN02929681, study PRJNA255918) | sediment metagenome | biome: cave system; feature: Ice Cave; material: Sediment; isolation source: sediment from deep within a dark volcanic ice cave with no known source of... ...
GGGCGACGTTTACCGGTACTCTCCGCCTGCCTCAAAAACGCTGCGACGATCTTCACTGGATCATCATCCGTACAAGCGCCGCCGACGGTGACTTGCCTCCCGAAGGCACTCGAGTATCCCCGTGTTATGCGGGAGTGGCTTCCCTTCCCGGACGTCCCGCCTTCGCCTGCACCGTTGCGCACAACGTATTGGCCAAAATCGCATATGCAGGTAAAGGCGCTCCTGGACCCATCTTCTTCGCGGAAGGAGCGAATCACTATAGACTTCTCGGCTTGGAGATCACACGGGTCCCCTCCGAAACCCGCGTGTCAAACCTGGCTGCGTCTCTCGATCGTGCCGCGGCGGATCATCTCGTGTTCGACCGTGTCTGGATGCACGGAACCGCGCAGGATGAAACGACTCGTGGAATTCACCTCAACGGGACCACGTACGTTGCAGTCATCGATTCCTACTTTTCCGATTTTCACTGCGTGGCCATAACCGGCTCGTGCGTGGAGGCCCAGGATATTGGCGGTGGCGGTGGGGACATCGCAGGCGGACCATACAAAATTGTGAACAATTTTCTCGAGGCAGCCGGGCAGAGCGTGCTCTTGGGCGGTGGACCAGCGACAACCACTCCGGCCGACATCGAGATCCGCCGTAATCATTTGTACAAGCCCATGACCTGGAAAGTTGGGCAGCCCGGCTTCGTTGGTGGAACTTCGGGAAAGCCATTTATCGTGAAAAACCTTTTCGAGCTCAAGAATGCGCAACGCTTGCTGTTCGAAGGAAACATCCTGGAAAATTCGTGGGGTGGTTTCTCCCAGAAAGGATTCGCGATTGTTATCACGCCCAAAAACCAGAGTCCCAACGTTTGCCCGCTCTGCCAGGTTGTGGATGTCACGCTTCGATACAATCGCGTGGCGCACATGGGCGGAGGAATGGAACTTGCAAACGTGCTCTCCGATACCAAGGGAGCTTCTACCGCGGGAGAACGCTATAGCATTCACGATATGGTTTTTGAAGACATCGATGCGGATAAATATGACGGCTTCGGAATGTTTGCCCTGGTGATGTCGATTAACCCAAAACTCCGTGATGTCTCGCTTGACCACATCACCGCCTTTCCGCCCAGAGTTTTGTTCGGACTGGGTGGCACGACGGGTGAACCTAAGGCCAGCGGTTTCGTTTTTCGAAATGGAATCGTGGGGGCGGGAGAACGCCAGGTCACGTCCACGGGCGGAGGCCTGCGCAACTGCGCCGGCCAGCAGCCGCACGCTTTGGCGATGGTGAGTAATTGTTTTCAGGATCCGGAGTTCACCCACAGTGTGATCGTTGGAGCCCATGGAAACTGGCCTTCGGGGAACTGGTTTCCCGGCAGCTTTTCCGATGTCGGCTTCGTCGATTTCAAGAATGGTAATGGCGGAGACTACCACCTGTGTAAAGGGCCAAAGCAGCCAGGCTCGTGCAAAGGTCCCTCAAAATATCTCAAAGCTGGCACCGATGGAAAGGACGTTGGAGCCGACATTGACGCAATCCAGGCTGCAACCGAAGGCGTAGAGTGAAAGCGTCGCTCACTGAGTAAACTGTTCAGCTAAAGACAGGCTAGAGCCATGAAAGATCTTTGGTGACAAACCATTTGCCGATGGGCGTGCGCGTCTTTAGCCAGAACTTGAAATCGAAGTATTTGCGGTAGCGGGCACGCATTCTACTTAGTTTGGCTTTTTCCGATTTAGATTGGTGAGCAGTCTCGACCGGATAGCCGAGTTCTCTCAGAGTGCCTCCGATTAGAGAATCGAGGCAAATTACGTCGTGCTCCGGCAGAACCTCTTTCCATCTAGCTACTGGATTGAATTCCTTTCCAGAGGAACCGGCTTCGAATGAAGAATTGGGCTCCAGCACAGACCCGATCCCAACTTGCTGAATGTGATCGTAATTCAGATCGTGCTCGATAAATCCGCTGAGCTTCCCCAATATCGAGCGCGGCTCCCGAATAAGATCTTCGAAATGGATCTCGCAGTAGTCCGCTCCCAGCGTCTTCCTCGTCTGTCGTCCGCGATTCACGATCCACTCCCAATATAGCGCCGCGACCGCTAAGCGCTGATCTGAGTCCCCCGGCAAGGGACGGATCCAACCCTGCTTTTCCATCGAGAGACCAACATCCCGTCCGTCGCGAATGATGTGGATGATCAAAGCCTCGGGGATCGTTTCCTTAATGCGCTGCAGATACAGGAGGTGATCGGGAGTGCAGTCGGCCCATCGCTTCACGTTTTGATTTTCTGCGATCTGCCCCATGACCAAACGAAGAAAGTCTCCACCGCTCGCGCACTCGGCAATGACCCTCGCTTCAATCTGTCGAGCATCCAGTCCTGAGACTTGAAACAACTTGCTGCCCAGCCATGCCTTCATGAGCCTTTTCTTGTTGCTCGCTTCGCCGAGGTCACCGTAGGCGGTTTCCAGCAGATTGAAAACGTGCGTTTCGCTACGATAGACTGCAAACCCGCCCGACGATAGCAGCATGTGATACAGCAGGGTTGTACCCGAGCGTGGAGATCCCAAAACGAAAACGGGCGCTGTGCTGCGCTTAGAGGCGGGCGCAGGGAACCTATTCTCCGTTGTAGATGGGCTCTCGTCTTTCATTTCGCGGCTTGCCGTTTGGCAGTCTTAAACATTGAGCAAAGGGGGACCACGCACTATTGGCTCACGCCCCTGATTTGCGCTCAGAAGCCCGCGACTGAATCGAGATGGCCGCTCCCTTGGAATCTGACTTCGAGGTCCGCAAACAAACAGCCTCCACGTCATCGGCTAGCTTACGCGTATTATCTTCCGCGGCAATCGACGGAATGCGAGCCACCATGGTTTCGTGTTTCTCCGCAGCATCGATCATTCGGTCCAGCAAAGAGTCGACGTTATCCAACTGCCATAACTCGACGCCCTCGGGGCGAGTACCGTTGTCGCTGCCCAACACGGGCACTTTGAGCGTCAATCCCTCTAAAACAGAGGAGCAGACTCCGTCGGTCTGCGGAATACGAATGTATGCCAGGGAACGCGTAAGCATCGTCAAAAAGAGATCATGCGACACCGAACCCGTGACACAGACTGCCTCTTCCAAACCGTGATCCCTGAAAAACTTTCCCAGCGGCTCCAGTTCGCGCTCACTGGTTCCGACCAGCAGAAAACCTATTCTCGGAAATTTTTCTCGGAAGCGACGCATAGCTTGCGCAAGAAATTCCAGCATATATTCTTTGCGGTAGCAGATATACAGGAAGAACGTGCCTTCCATTCGCGCGCAGAAAGCTTTGACTCGATCCGGCAACTCGGCGGGATTAAACTGGACATATTGGGTTGAGAAATGGGGGATGGGCAGAACGCGATCAGAGTTAATGCCCGTCGTCAGCAACGCCTGCTTCACTGGCTCGCTATTGCAATAGATGCGGGTTGGAACGCGAAATAGCACGGCAAACGCCAGATAGCGCAACGACCACTTGGGCGCGGGAAAGAAGTTCTGGCGATGGCCGCCGCAGTATGTCAGCAAGGCGGGATGCCCTGCAAGGCGGGCCAATATCAGGGACGTGAGCGCCAGCAGATATCCCTTTTTTGTGTCGCCGTTCACCCGGACATGTACGGCGTATCCCCGGCGGACATGTCGCCAGACCTTGCGAAAATAGTCCCATCCGTCCTGCACATTGATGTAGTCAGGGCTTGGAATGCGGCGGTTTTCGTTGAGGTTCATGACCGGACAGTCCCAGCCGCGTGCTTCCAGTTCGCGGCGAAGTCCGACCAGGGACATAGCCCATCCACAAACAGGGGGCGGCCAGTTGCCGATTTGTAAGATTCGCTTCAAGCTATAAACCTTCGCGGCTCGTTCCGACCGGCCGTAGTTGTTCAATCGAAGCTGGGGTCATCCAGCCCTTCTCTGACAGCAGTCCCCTATAGAGTTCCTGATAACGATCCCGGATTTTTGGAATCGCATACTCCGCTCGCGCTGTCTGACGTGCACAAATGCCAAAATGGGTGCGCAATTCTGGTTGGGTTATGAGCCTCTCCATCGCGCCGCACAGTTGCTCCTCATCTCCCGAAGTAAATAAGAATCCCGTAGTTCCATTCTTCACCAGTTCCGGATTGCCCCCAACGTTTGCCGCCACCACAGCTACTCCAGCGGCCATAGACTCCAAAATCACGTTGGACAGACTTTCCGAAGCCGACGGCAGCACACTGATATCGAGCGTTGCCAACACGGCAGGTACATCGCGGCGGTCGCCCAGAAAAGCTACACGATCTCGCAACCCAAGCTGATCCGCCAATCCTTCCAATCCCGCTCGCAGCGGGCCATCCCCCACGAGAATAAAATGCAGCTGAGGAAAACGCTCCGCCAGGCGCTTTGCCGCGCGAAGAAATAAATCATGGCGCTTCACAGGATCATTCATCCGCGAGATCATCCCGATCCTTACTGCCTGAGGATCCTGTCTCGGGACCGGTGTATCTCCGGCGAACAGTTCATCGGGCAGGCCGTTGGGAATCACAGTGAGCTTTCGCTCTGCAATCCCGGCGTCACGCAAGCGATCAGCGGCAGAGCGGGAGTTGCACACGATCCGGTCACATAGACGGAACATCGCATTCTGAGCTCGAAATTGATTCCTGGTCATCAGGTCGCCGAGCTGACGATGACTTCCCACCACCACCGGCACTCGAGCCAATCGAGCCGCTGGGATCAACATGAGGTTGGAATAAAAATCGAATGAGTGAGCAACATGCGTGCTATTTCGCCGCAAGAATCGAGACAATGCCACTCGCGCGCGCCATGACTGAAGACCAAACAAGCTACCACCCGGAGAAAACTCTTCCAGACCCGTGACCTCGCTGAGGAAGGGCCCCTTGCGCTTCAGACACCCAACCGTCACATTGAACTCTTCCCGGTCAAGGGCATTCGCCATGGTCACAAACTGCCGCTCGGTCCCGCCCGTCTCCAGCGTGTTCGTCATTAGGAAGACGGTCGGTAGAATAAGTTCTGAACCGGGCGTCCAGGCTCTCCGTGCGCAATCTAGGGAGCGCCCGGTCACGAAACACTTTCTCCGACGCTCACCTGGACATTCGGCTTGCCGTACATGACCTCTGCATCGCAGGATACCGAGCCGCCCCCCTTTGCCCTTCCATATTTTTCCAGAAAGTTTCGATGCCAGAGCTCGAATACGAGGAGCATCCAGAGAATACCGGAGTGATCGCGGCGACCGGTGAAGTGTTCATCCAGCACGCCGCGAATTGCCTCTGGTCTGAAATATCCACGCTGTAGCGTGCGCGGCTCCAACAGGATTGGAAGCAGTTCATCTTTCAATTCGTTTCGCATCCAATGCACGAGTGGCAGCGAGAACCCTTGCTTGCGCCGATGCAGCAGCTCAGAAGGAACACCCAGCCGCGCCGCCAATTTCTTGAACAGAAACTTGCGTGTGCCGTCGCGGAATTTATATTTCACCGGCAGCCCCGCCACCCACTCCACGAATTTGTGATCGAGGATTGGACAGCGCATCTCAAGCGACGTCGCCATACTCATGCGATCCACTTTGGTCAAAATGTCGGCGGTCAGATAGGTTTTCGTATCCAGATACATGAGTCGGCTGAGCTGATCGGTGGCCGGAGCTTCATCGTAATAGCGCTCGAAGCGGCGGAAGGGATCGGTCCAGTGCCGGGCGCGGGCCACGAAATCATCGGAGAAAAGGTTACGCTCGCGATGCAGTGCGGGCAGAAACGACACGCCATCCAGATAGCGGTCGCGCGAGGAAAGCGTGATGTTCCAGGAAAGCTTTCGCCCCTTCACCGAGGAAGGCAGCCTCGGATAAACGTGGTTCCGATAAATTTTTCCTGCCCAATCGGGAACAAAGTCGTATCGCCGCCGTCTCCAGTTCACAATGTAGCGGTCGTATCCCGCAAACAACTCGTCCCCGCCGTCACCGGAGAGGGCCACGGTCACATGCTGTCTCGCTAACTGAGAAACGCAATAAGTCGGGATCATCGAAGAATCGCCAAACGGTTCTTCCATCATCCCGGTCAGGTGGTTCAGTGTATCCGCAATGTCTGGATCGACAATCAGTTCGTGATGGTCGGTGCCAAATCGCTTGGCGACTAAACTCGCATACTCTGTTTCGTTAAAATCCGCCTTGCGGAAACCAATGGAGAATGTCTTTACAGGTGCCGAACTTTCGCGCGCCATCAGCGCGACCACGATCGAAGAATCCACACCACCGCTCAGAAGGGCTCCCAGCGGGACGTCACTGATTAAGCGAATCCTGACGGCCTCTGCCAATCGCCGTTCCATCTCGTCCAGGCAAGCGTCGTCCGACCCAGGATCGTTTACGCCGTAAGCGGGGACGTCCCAGTACTCGCGAACCTGGATTCGTCCGTCTTTGTATTCGGCCAAATGGCCGGGAGGCAGTTTCCGGATTTCGCGAAATGCGGACTGAGGATCGGGAATATAGCCGAAGTAGAAAAATTGCAGCACGCCCTCGGGATCGACGCTCGCCAATTCCGGTGCAACAGCCAACATGGCCTTGATCTCAGAACCAAAGTAAAGCCGCCCCTCTCGCACTGAGTAGTACAGGGGCTTCTTCCCTAACCGGTCGCGAGCCAGCAGGATGGAATTCTGCTTCGTATCATAGAGCGCAATAGCGAACATCCCGCGCAGTTGGGTCACGCAATCCGCGCCCATCTCCTCGTAAAGATGGACGATCACTTCTGTGTCGCTGTGAGTGTAGAACTGATGCCCGCGGCTCTGCAGATCCTTCCGTAGCTCGGGGAAGTTGTAGATCTCCCCATTGAAAACTACGGTGATAGTGCGGTCCTCGTTGTAGATTGGCTGGCTTCCGCCCGAGAGATCAATAATGCTGAGCCGCCGCATTCCAAGTCCCACATTGCCCTGTGCGAATATGCCTTCCTCGTCCGGCCCTCGATGGACGATTGTGTCGGTCATTCGCCGGACCTGTTCGGCCGTGACCGTTTCCCCCTCGCGGCCAATCATTCCCGCTATTCCGCACATCGTTGCACCTCCAAATTACCGTCTCGATGCATGGCGGTCACGGGAACCATAATTGGCTTCCGCCCCGAGACGGAAACCGGCTGCTGAATCACCCGAAGATCTTCCAGGCCGCAGTCCTCAAACCAACGAAACACTTCCTCATAGGTGTGCTTGGATTGATACCAGGGTGAGTACCAATCGAAAGTATCCAACACGCGCCATCTTGGATCTTTGTGGAATGCCATGGGAATCGCATACGCTAGCGCTCCGCTCGCGGTGCGCCCGACCAGCGGAATCTTTCGCAAGACCTGATGCACACCGTAAAGAGGGATGACGCCGTAACACAGGGTGTGCAGCACCTTGGGCGACATCCGCCGGGTCACCTTCCGATAGACGTCACTCATTTTGTACCAGTTGTTGTATTTGCTGTAGAGCCAGATAGCGATCCGTCCGCCGGGCTTGAGCAGCCGTGGCAGGCCTTTGAAAGCCTGCTCGCAGTTCGGAGTGTGGTGAAGCACTCCCAGGCTGTAAATGTAATCGAAACTTTCTGGCGCAAAGGGGAGCTTGAAAACATCCGCTTGAAAAAATGCGGCCTCACGATCTGCCAAATTCTCAGCGGCGACTTCGGCCGCCAAGCTCAGATCAATCCCGACAACGTGCGCGCCCCACCGCGTAGCCACTTCCGCAAACCGGCCCATTCCACATCCCACATCAAGTACTAATTTCCCGCGAAGGTCTTCGGGCTGGAAACCGGTGCGACGCGCGAAATCCTGCTCCGAGCGGCGGCTCTCTTCATTATCCAGTTGCGTCTTTCGGAAAATGTGCCACTGAAAACCGAAACTGCCGGCATAGTGCTCGGCATCGACAAAACGAAAGACTCCTTTCACATTCGGATACTTTCGGCCGCACTCCGGACACACCACGCCGCCTTCCTCCCGCCTCAGACCACTCTGGCAAGAAAGACAACGGAGGATGGCTAGAACCTCGTCAGCGAGTCCAGGCCAGTTCGGCTTTTCTCTTACCATAATTCCTCTGCCTGCGGGACTCCGTACCGGGGACATCGCCCCCTTCGGTCAGCCGGGATTGCGCGCGCGTAATCTGGTACAGAGCCGTGGTGTACGCCACCAGAAAATATGGGTACATGCTATATTCCGTGGAGGCGAAAAATGCGCTCACCAGGTAAGCCACAACCGCGACCCACAGACCCCCTGTAAGGATTCGGATTTCGGAGTCCAGTTTATAGGCTTTTGACTTCCGCACCTGCCGCAGATTGAAAAATGTTCTGTAAATTACAAACAAGAACAGAATCAGCGCGGGGAAACCACCTTCGGCCGCAATCTCCGTGTAAGTATTGTGCGCGACGTGCCAGTTGCCGCTGAGGACCTCGAAATTGCCGGCCCCCACACCGAACACCGGATTGTGTACGGCCGTGCTCACGCTTCTTACAAGCAACTCCTTCCGGGCCGCGCGGGAGCCGCGGTCCATGCTATCTTCTTGCTGCCCCGTAACAATGCTTGCAACCCGTTGCGCATAGTGACCCGGAGAAACAATCAGCATAGCTATCCCTAGAAATCCAGCGATAAAGATGAGGTAAAAACGGCGGCCCTGGATAGCGAACTCCCACAACACGAGGATGCCCGCCAGAACAATCGCCAGAAACCCGCTGCGAGAATAGGTCAACTCCACACCTACGAGCATGATCAAAATCGCGCCCGCCCAAAGCGCTTTCTTAATGCCCCTGGCGAGAAAGAAAAATGCAATACAGAGTGGCCAGTTCAACGCAATGTTGATAGCGAGATCGTTGGGATTCTCGAACACGCCACCCAAGGCTCCGGTCAAACGGCCCCCGTGCGTATGGTGCACTGCCACCGAGAGCACTGTCATCCCGGCGACAGCACCGGCTTGAACCCAAATCAGGCGTCGCAGTTGCCACAAATGCTCGACCAAAACCGCAACCAGCAATGCTGCGATAATGCCTTTCGAAAGCCTGGTCATGACGGTGGTGAATGCCCCGCCACGCCAGTAAGCAAACGGAATCGTAATGCAGTACCAGACAAAAAACGCGAGAAGGCATTTTACTTCCGGCGCAAGCTTTTCCTTGCTCCGTCCGCTCATCAGGCCGAGAATCAGCGCCACCAGCGCGATGCCGCCTGCGATTTTGGCCAGGGGGATCACGTGGAGACCCGGAATCACGTCCTCCGGGCGCGCAAAATACAGGGCGGACAGTAGTAGCAGCGCAAGGTAAGCGCCTTTTGCCTTCTGGCGCTTCTTGACCTCCGGCGCGGCGGGGACAATCCCCGATTTGCTTCTTTCGATTTCCATCTGGCCTTTCATCAGCGCAACCACACTGCTTTGCGCCCCGTCACAAAATTGGCGAATGCCAACAAGGCTGCCGTATTGAGCATGACAAATGTGAAGGCAGCGTCCGTCATTCGCGTCAATGGGCCTTTCTTAAAAGGCACCATTCCCAAAACGCCGAGCGCGTAGAAGGCGATTTGACAGGCCAGCGCCAGCTTATAAACGGGTGCGCTCAGAAAAAATACGGTCACGAGCGCGGCCATCAGAGCAAAGGGCACGAATAACCGCAGCAGCTTGTGGCTTATGAACTGAAAGCGAATGGGATTCTTTGCCGTCAAAAGCCAAGGTGCGAGCTGTACCAACTGATAATTCCCTGTCAGCGTCCGCACTTTCCTGTCAAATTCGCGTTTTGGGCCCAAGTCAGGAATGTCCCATGCGCGCGCACGCTCGTCAAACACAACCCGGCTCTTCTGCCTCACAATGTGCATCGGAATATAAACGTCGTCGAGAATAGTACCCGCAGGAACAGGCACCGCGAGACGGCGACGAATGGCATAAAGTGCCCCGGTCGCTCCGACCACCGATCCCGTGGCTGATTCCAGTTCGCGAATTCTCTTCTCTATTTTCCAGTACAGACCCGTTCCGTGGAGAGCCTCCTCTCCAAGAGTAGGATCACCCAACATTAATTCGCCGCTGGCGCACCCAACTTCTGGATCCGCGAAGTTCTCTACCAGCAATTGCACCGCTCCGGGTTCGATCTTTTGACGGGCATCGGTAAATACAATAATTTCCCCTTGAGCCAGCGCGATGGCATCGTTCAACCCCGCAGCTTTGCCTCCCGACATCTGCTTTGTGATGACTTGCATACGAGGGTTCGACGAATGGTCGCGAAGAATTGCTTCGGTCCGATCCGTCGATCCGTCGGAAACGGCGATGACTTCCCACTGATCGCAGGGATAATCCAGCCCCAGCAGATTGCCCAACTTGTCTTCCAGAACTTGCTCCTCGTTACGCACAACCATCACAACGGAGACGGATGGCAAATACCCTCCGCGTCTGACAGGGCGTGATCGCCAGAGCGCTCGGAGGCGCAGGAGGCCGGCATATCCCACATACGTGTAGGTGATAAGCGCTGTCGCTGCCCAGAAGGCCCACTTCATTTCTCTGTCTCTCGCATTTCTGTCTCGCATCTCCGTGCACAGATGACGGCTTCTATACAGCCGTGGTTTGCAGACCTGCGTCCGCCTGCAATCTTCTTCCAAATGATTCAGTGTTCGCCGGCGCATACCTGAACACCATCAGAATGGTGGATCCGAACCGGCGAAAGTAATGCGATGACAGGCACAGACGCATGAACAAAATCTGTATAAATGCCAAGGGCGCAAAGAAATTGCAGAACGGTTGTGGCGGAGTCAAGATGCGGCGAAACTCCTCATGGAAGCCGATCTTGCCGCAAACCTGCACCAGCCGCCGCGTGGTATTGGCCCGATAGAAGGTGATGAACACGTCGTCTTCGCCCCGGTTGTCGGCCAACTTGATCAATCTCAGCAGGAATTTCCTCGGAACCAGACGGGCAATCGTGTGATTCATAAAGACCGCATAGTTCCAAAGGTTCGGTGTATGAACAATCAGTCGTCCGCCGGGCAAGAGCATTCGCGCCATCTGGTCGAACGACTGCCCCGGCTCATTGAGATGTTCCACAACCATATTGCACGTGACCAGATCGAAGCTTCCTTGGTGGAATGGAAGAGCCTGGGCGGAAGCCAGCACGAGCTTGCGAATATTCCGGTGCTTCTTCAAGCTCTGAAAATCCATGTCGCAGCCAACAACTGTTTTCGCGCGCGTAACCAGATCGTCTTCGATGGGTTCCAGGTCTTCGCCCAGCATCCGCCAGCCGCAGCCAACGTCGAGCCACCTGGTCTTCTCATCTACATACTGCTGAAGCACGTTTCCAAAAATCTCCTGGTTCCAGACCAGGTCCGGCAGCAACAGCTTGATCAGCCGTTGAGTCATCCGCTTCCCGAAAATGTTGCTCCAGAGTTGCCGCAAATTCATGCCGGGTTCCGCATCCATACAGATGGAAGTGTCATTGCGCGCCTCGCCCCAACAGGACGATCTTAATGGTCTGAAACATGATCAACATGTCGAGTCCGATAGAGGCATTCTTGATATAGAAAAGGTCGTATTGCAGTTTTTCGCGCGCATCCTGAAGCGTGTTGCCGTATTTGTATTGCACCTGCGCCCATCCCGTAATTCCTGGACGCACCGCGTGACGCACGCCGTAATATGGGATTTCTCTGCTTAACCACTCCACGAATTCGGGCCGTTCCGGACGAGGGCCGACGAAAGCCATGTCTCCTTTCAACACGCACCATAATTGTGGGATTTCGTCGAGCCGGGAGGTTCGCAGGAAAGCTCCCACCCGAGTGATGCGCGGATCGTCGTCGGTGGCCCAGGTCGCGCCCGTATCCGCTTCCGCGTCCTGCCGCATGGTGCGGAACTTGTAGCAGTAAAACTGGGAGCCTCCAAGCCCTACTCGCTTTTGCCGGTAGAACACCGCTCCCTTAGAGTCCAGTTTTACTGCCAGCATCACGAATGGGAGAAGCGGAAGCGCCAGCAGAAGACCGGCGGCAGCGACAAGAGTCGAGAACAGTCGTCGCATCATTATGAAGCCACTGCTGAAGCGGAAGCCGTCGGCAAATATCAGCCAACTCGGATATAGCTGCTCGACTTCAATCCGCCCCGTAATCTTTTCCAGCCACGAGGTTGCTTCCTCCACCTTCACGCCGGCGAGGCGCAAATCCAGCAACTCTTCGACCGGCAGCCTATTACGCCGGTCTGGCATAGCGACGATGACGCGGTGCACTCCATTTTGCTGGGCCAGGCCAAGCAGGTGAGCGGCCACCGTCTCCCGTGTGAGCTCGCCTTCTATGTTTCCCGTCCATCCCACAACTTCGATGCCGAGCTCGGCCCGCTGGCGCAGCCCATTGAGCAAACGTTGCGCCCTTTCGCCCGTCCCCAACACGTACACTCGCTCGCGAAGAAATGGCATTTTCACCAGCCAGCTATACGCGGCTCGCCAGCAGAAAAGAGTGAACGTCAAAATAATTAATCCAGCCAGCGCTGAACCATTTCCGGGCATGAAGCGAGGGAAGAGGAAACCGACGGCCGAGAGTGCGAGCGCGACCAGTCCCAGAACCAGCAGCATGCGGAAGGTCTGCTGCCAGTTAGCGCCGACGCTCGATGAGTCATACAGGTCGAACCAGTGGGACAGCAGCAACACGATTCCGGTGACGATCAGAATCTTGAGGTACCCGCCCTCGACATTGAGCAGAAGCCAACTGTCGTCCTGGTTTCGCAGCAGCGTGCCAACCACGAATGATAGCCAAATAATTAGGGCCTCGCCCGCCAGAAGGACGAGCGTGCGCAGCGGGTAATACACTTTGAAAAGCCTGATCACGGTTCCGCTTCCCTAGGCCTTGCTCGTGGTTCCCTTCTTGTCATGCGGCGCGTAGTAATAGCGGGAGTAGGGCATTGCCTCTTCGCGCGTGCCGTTTAGCACGACTCCGACCAGCGCTTCGGCGGAAAATTCCTGGCGAGCTTTTCGAGCCAGGTCGAACGGCGTCGAATTGGAGCGGACCACCATCAGTACTCCGTCGCACGCCTTGGCCAGAACGCTGGAATCGGATACGGGTATCACAGGCGGTGAATCGATAATGATCCAGTCGAACAAAGGCTCGACTCTCTGCAACAAGGTCTTCAGTCGCCCGTTGCCCACCAGTTCCGCGGCGTTATTAATCTCACGCCCGCTGGGAATGAAGAACAAATTCTCGAAAGGCCCACGCTGCATGATCGAAAACTCGTCGCTTTCTCCCTGCAGATATTCGGAGAGCCCTGGGCTGGAAGCTGTGCCCAGCATCAGGTGCAGCCGGGGACCACGGAGATCGGCATCCACCAACAGCACCCGGCGTCCGTGCTGCCGCACTAAAACCTGCGCCAGGTTCGCCGAGGTGAATGATTTGCCCTCTTTGGGCAATGCGCTGGTGACGAGAATTTTCTTCAGCGTCATCTTTTCGCGGGCGTGATACAGACGAGAGCGCAGCGTGCGAAACTCTTCCGCTCCCCGCGCGCCATCGTCGCCGTTCAAAAACAGCATGGTTGCCGCATCCGGCGTCCATTCCGATTGCGCGCTGCCGGCGAGCAAAGCCTCCAGGCTGAAGGGGCTGGCAAAAACCGGCATCCCCAGGCTGGACCGGATGCTGGCATCCGCGCCCCTGTCCTGTCCCCCAGGCTCGCTGTCCATCAGTGGATGATTGACAAGGGGATGCTCGGCCACCGGAGTTGCTGCGAAGCCGGGCAAAGTTCCGCCTCCCTGGGTAGACGCCCGCTCTTGTTCGGCTTTCTTTAGTGCTTCGTGAATTCTGCTCATAATTTCCTTTCGTCGGGGAGGTCTTTGTCTTGTTCTTCCGTCTGCCGCAAGCGATCGGCTAAGACAGCCAGCGACCGAAACGCCTCCACCAGGTCGAACTTTTCCGGCCGGGCGTTGGCCACAGGGGTCGTCATGGCCGAGTAGGCATTGTTGTCAAGAAGGTCGAAGTCCCGGGCCACAGCATCCACTACGGCCGGCCCGATCAATTTCTGCTGGTCCACAAATGCGCTCACCAGGCAGTGTTCGCAGATCAGGTTAATCACGCGAGGAATCCCGCTGGCATAGCGGTGGACATTCGCGACCGCCTCCGGCTCGAAAATCTGCTGCCCGTTCGAGCCCGCAATCCGCAACCGCTGCTGCACATAGGCTCTGGTCTCTTCCAAAGTCAGAGGATGAGTCTTGGCGCGCAAGGTAAGCCGCTGACGCAATTGCCGCAGTTGCGGCCGCTTCAACTTTTGCTCCAACTCTGGCTGACCTACCAGGACAATCTGCAGGAGTTTCTCGGTGAAGGTTTCCAGATTGGTGAGCATTCGGATTTCTTCCAACACTTCATCGGACAGGTTCTGAGCCTCGTCTACGATGAGCACGGCCGTCTCGCCAGCCCGGTAGCGGTCCAGCAGCCAGTTGTATAGCCGCAGCAGAATCTGACTCTTGGCCTGGGAATCACAGGGAATTCCGAAGTCCGCCATCATGTAGTCAAGAAATTGCGGTACGTCCAGGCGCGAGTTGAAAATAAAAGCCGTGGCCACTTGCTGCAGACGCAACCATTCCAGCAGCTTGTTAATCAACGTGGTCTTGCCGGTTCCCACTTCACCGGTGAGCAACACAAAACCCTTGCGGCTCTGAATGCCATAGGTCAGGCAGGCCAGAGCCTCCTCCGTGTGCCGCGTGAGGAACAGATAGCGCGGGTCCGGATTCACGTTGAAGGGATTCGCCCGCAGCCCGTAAAACTCTTTGTACATAGTCTTGGCCTAGACTTCTACGCTTTCCGGGTGTTCGTCCGGCTTCTTMTTCGTCCAGAACTTGCCCTTGCCATTCGTAACTGCTTCACTGGTTTCGCCGACCCAAGGAATTGACACCAGCATGGGCAAATCCACCGCTGCCTCGGCATCCGCTTCGGTGCGAATCGACTTGTCGCGCATCTCCATCCACAAGGCAATTCCCAAGCCAAGGCCCAAGCCCGCGCCCAGCCCGCCCGCAGCAAACATCAGACGGTTCGGAAACGTCGGCGTTTCGGGCAAACTCGCCGGATTCAGCAAGCGCATCTGTTCGCCTTGCTGCTGCTGTTCCATCTTGAGAGCAAAATCGGACTTACTCTTGTTTCCCAGAAGATCCTGATAATTTTTCTGGGCGTTATCGTAGTCGCGAGCCATCTGCTTGTACTGCTCTTCGATAGCAGGGCTGAGCGACACGCGCCCCTGGTACACCTGAATCTCCTGTTGCAGTCTTTTCTGGTCACGCGTGGCCGCGGTAATGAGATCTCCGTACTGATGCACCTGCAGCCGCAACTGCCGGACCTCGGGCGGCTCCGACGACGAAGCTTTCTCAGCTGGGTCACTGACTTGCGCTGGCGCACTGTTCACCTCTGCCAGCTTCTTCTTCACTCCGGCAATATCCGCCTTCGCCTTGATTACGTCCGGATGATCCTCGGTATAGCGTGCCTCCAACTGCACGAGTTGCGATTGCAAGTCGGCCAACTGCTTCTGCAGCGTTTCCGGATTATTCGAGGTCTGCGCCGATCGCCACGCCGACAACTGCTGCGCCAGAAGCGACTCAGTATAGGATTTGTCCTGCGTCGCCCGGTTAAGGGTTTGAGTGTTGGCTTCGAGCTGCGAGTTCAATCCCATCAGAATCTTGAGATTGTTCTCTTCGTCCCCAGGAAGCTGTCCCACGTATTGCTTCTTGAATGTCGCCAGCTTGGAATCCATCTCGTCCAGCGTATGTTTTGCGTCTTCCAGGCCTTTGCTCAACAAGTCGGTTGTGCCCCGGGCGACGTCCTGGCGGGACTTTAAGTTTTCCTCCAGCAAGAGCGAGGTTAATTCGTTGCACAGCTGCTGCGCCTCGCGTGGATTCCGCGCCGTGTAATTCACGTAGAACGCGGGGACGGTGCTGCTCTGACCACCCTTTTTCTTTCCACCGCCGCCGATTTGGGATAGGTCGGTGACTACAGGCTCGACGGCCATATTCATGCGGATGCCATCGACCATGTCGTCCACATTCTGACCGTTGCGGACCATACCAAGCCGCTCGAGCATGGGCTGCAAGCGGCTCTGGCTCAGCACCTGTTGCTGCAGCGTGGCGATGCGCGCCGTGAGGTCTTCGGTCACCACCGGCTGCACCATGCTTTCGGGTATCTTCTGGCCTTCCACCAGCACCAGCGCCTGCGACGTGTATTTTGGAACGAAGGCGTAGGAGATCAACCATCCCACCAGGGGTGCCAGCAGCGCCGGGATCAGAATGAGTTTCACTCGCCGGCGCAGCATCGCCAGATAGTCGTCCATGGTCAATTCGCGATTTTCAATCATCCTCGTATCCGTTCCGCCGCTGTTATCTTTCGCCAGCGGCTTTGAGATCAGTCAATTCGGATGGGGCGGGGCGTCCAATCCAATCCAAACGTAGCTACGTGCCTCTGAGAAGTCCGCGCGCAAGGGGAGAGTCCACTGCAGAATGAGCTATCAAAATAGAGTTCGTTAAACTGATAGCTGGCGAACACACCGAAGTTGCGCCCCAGGGACCGGCGTGCGCCAAAGCCGGCGAAGCCAAAGCCATAGTTCTTTGCGTTAACGCCAGCGGTGGCCGGCTGCAGCCGGCTGTTGTGCGAATACCCGACATCTACAAAGCCGCTCCAGACCCTCGTTAGAGGACGGTTTGCTCTTAGCCGCACAGTGTTGCTC
>JRHI01001806.1_pt1 | contig 16603 bp, 13 predicted proteins | sample 215371 | NCBI WGS metagenome assembly JRHI01 (sample SAMN02929681, study PRJNA255918) | sediment metagenome | biome: cave system; feature: Ice Cave; material: Sediment; isolation source: sediment from deep within a dark volcanic ice cave with no known source of... ...
CTCCACAGTGGTGTGCAGACCTTGGGTGTACCGGAGCATCCCGAGGCCCCGGCGGCGTCGAACGCGTACAACTTGTGGTCGAACGATCCGACGTAGACAACACCGTTGGCGACGGCCGGGGTCGAGGACACGGAATCCCCGGTGATGGCGCTCCAAAGTGGTGCACAGGTCGTCGGCGTACCCGAGCAACCCGTGCTCCCGGCCGCGTCGAACGCATACAACCCATGGTCACTGGAGCCGACGTAGACGACACCGCTGGCTACTGCGGGCGACGAGTCCACGGCGCCGCCGGTGGCGGCGCTCCACAACGGTTGACAGACGGTCGGCGTACCGTTGCAGCTCCGACTCCCGGCGGCGCGCGCGAGCATGTTGGCGATGGCGCCTTCCGAGATCTTCAGACCGAACAGGCCATTCAGCATCTCCGCCATGCGCGCGTAGCTCACCATCTGGCAGCCGTGCAGATAGGTGACGAGCGCGACGATGCCGGGGCCGAACGGGGAGCCGGGCGGCATGTCGGCGGGCGGCTCGGCGGTGACGGTCTTGCCGCAGCAGGAACAATCACCGCCGTGCAAGTTGATCCGCGTCGTGATCGGCTTGATTGGCGGCAGTTCTACATGGTCGTAGGCGTGCGCGAGCCCCTGACCGGTAGGAGGCACCTTCCCGCCGCAGTCGCAGCACTCGGCGTAGATGTCGCGCGTCACGTCGGGGTTCGGGCAGAGCTCGCGCCCCACGCCGGGGCGCCCTTTGCGGCTTTTCTTCGTGGTCGAGGCGTCCGCGACGTTGGCCTTCTGCCCGCTCGATGGCGGCAGCGATGAGTTCGTCGGCGTCTTCGGCGGCTTGCCACCGCGGCCCTCGAGCTCCGCGATGCGCGCCAGCAGCTCGTCGATCCTCGCCAGCAGCGTGTTGTTCTGGCCGACGAGCTCGTCGATCCTCGCCACCAGGGACAACACCAGCCCCCTCAGGCTGTCAGCGGCAAGCGAATCGATCCGCTCGGGTGGCATCCCGAGCTTGAATCAGAGCGCCCCGACGCGCTCAATGCCACATCGCTGAGTCACAGAGCCGCAGGGGGTGAGCAATTACACCGCTGGCATCTCCGGCATCGTTCTGGCAACTTTGGCCGGCGTCGGTCATACCCACATCAGCGATGGCGCGGCGTACTTCATTCACGTGAGTGCCGACGGTGCGCACCTGCTCGCAGCCGGGGCATGGTTGGGGGGCTTGCTGCCGCTTGGCTACTTATTGGTTCTCGCCCGGCGCACGTCATCGCCGGAACACCGCTGCAATGCCAGTCTCGGGCTGCTCCGTTTTTCAGGCATGGGCTACACCGCGGTTGCGGCTCTTGTCGTCTCGGGTTTGGTCAATAGCTGGTTCTTGGTCGGCTCGGTCGGCGCCTTAACAGGCTCGCCCTACGGCCGGTTGCTCGTGGCCAAGCTATGCCTCTTTGGGGCAATGCTCGCGCTCGCACTGATGAATCGCTTTTGGCTCATTCCGCCACTCATGAAGGCGAAGGGAATCGGACAGCCTACCGTTCTGTTCGTCAGGCTTCGCCGTCACGTCCTCGGCGAGCAAGCCATTGGCCTAATCATTGTCGTCATCGTGAGCACGCTTGGAATGATGCAGCCAGCAGTCAACTCCCTGCCCGAGTAGGCAACGCGTTCAGGTTGCAGCGTATGCGGGCCGGGCGCTGGTCTTTCGGTTGCCAACCTCTTGCAAATTGCTGCACCGCAGTTGACGCGCGTCCCTGGGGTCTGCTTTGGGTCAAAAGCAGCAAGACTACGGCCCAGCACAACCGTTCCGCTATGCGTCCGGCAACGGACGCGGGAAGCCGGCGGTCAGCCTCGTGACCGCCAATGCCGGCACTGCAGACGAACGCGTATGTATGCGCAGCCCACCCTCACAGCAACGACCCGACCACGAACGTCCAGAACGTCTTGAACTCGGTGCGCGGCTCCCGCACCGGCGCGTTCCCCATGTGCTCGACATCGGCCAGCAATAAATCCTTGTTGTGGCCGGGGCTCTGCTGCAGCCTCTCAGCACCTCTTCCATGCTGGCCTGACCGGTGCCGACGGCCTCCGCGCCGCCTTTCTCACGGAGCGCGCTTTTGCCGTGGCAAGGTCAGCGCCACCAGGACTGCCAACAAATTGGCACCGCCCGCCACTATGACAGCCGTTTCATAGCCGCCCGTGAGGTCGTAGAGGCGTCCTGCCAGGACGGGCAGCGAGATCGCGGCAAGACACCAGGCGATGTAGGTTCGACTGGCGATGCGGCCGAATTCCACCTTCGGCCAGTAGGACGCCACGGCACCCGCCGTCACGCCCGAGACGAGGCCATAGCCGACGCCGATCAACCCCAAGGTGAGAATCGCCACCTCCGGCGATGGCATGACTGTCAGCGCGATAGCACCGATCAGCGCGATGGCCTGCGCGCACGCGGCGACAAAGGGCACCGGCAACCGGTCGATCAGCCAGCCGCCCGCCAGACGCGCCGCGGCGATGGCGGCGGTGATGCCGGTGGTGGCCAGCAGCGACGCCGATTTGCCGGCGCCGAAAGCAGCGACCATGCCCGCAGCTTGGCTGAGCACCATGAGGCCTGCAGACGCGGCCAGGAAGAAGACCGTGAAGAGCTTCCAGAACGTGGCCCGCAAGCTGTCCTGGGAACCTGCGGCCTGCAAAGCCGTCGGGCGACCGGTCTTTGCCAGAACGACGCCGGCATACGCGACGAACAGCGTCGCAGCAATTCCCGTCGCGGCGATCACGACTGCCAGGCCGGCAAGTGTTTGACGCACTCCGACCCAGTCGAGCCCCAGGCCGAAAGCTGGTGCGGCCAGCATGGCACCGAGAGGAAAAAGACTGACGAGATAGCCGTTGACCAGCCCAGGCCGGGCGAGCGGTGCCGCATTCACGCATTGCTGCACCGCGACGTAGGCCATCCCGCCGCCGGTAGCGAACAGTACGCCATAACCGAGGATGAGCCAGGTCAGCGAGGGTGCGACGGCCGCTAGGGCGACCCCGACGGAAGACAGTGCGCCGGTTAGGGCCACCAGAAGCGGCGCAGGGATCCGCCCGAACAGCCGCGGAGCCAAATTGGCACCGATGGTGAAGAACACCGCCGATATGCCGAACACGCCGGCGAGCTCAGAACGAGTGGCCTGGAGGATCTGCTCCAGCGGCGCGAGAAGAACGCTGAACGCGTAGAGCGAGCCGAGCGGGAGGCTCATGATCGTCGCCGCGGCAAGCGTCGCACCCGGCCGCGCTCGAAGGTAAGTTTGTTCTGTCGACATGCGAAGCAGCCGCCGTCTTGATGGAAAGCGCGAGCAGGAGCGCAATCGAGACTGGACGCCTCATGGCGATAAGGCAATCGCCAGACTGCCGACAAGTCTGTGCTTCCTCATGCCAGCAGGTCATGATCGAGCCGTGCTTGCTTGGCCGATTGTGAGGGCGATGCGAACGCGAGCGCCACGCCGTCGGCCTCGTGACGACCGATGCTCTGCGGCCGAACGTTTATGAGTCCTCGCCCGCCCTCAAAGCGACGAGCCGACCACCAAGGTCCAGAACGTCTTGAACTCGGTGCGCGGGTCCTGCACCAGGGCTATCCCCATGTGCTCGACGTCGGCCAGCAGCAGATTCTTGTTGTGGCCGGGGCTCTGCTGCCAGCCTTTCAGGACTTCTGCCATGTTGATCTGGCCGGTGCCGACGTTCTCGGCCGCCACCTTGGCGTTATAGCCGGCCCGCTTCACCCGGTCCCAGGGGTTGGAGCCGTCCGAGCCGTAGTGCGATATGCGATCCCACTTGGCGAGGTCGCGCGAGTGGGCCTTGGCCGCTTCCGTCAGCGCCGCGTTGAGCTTCAAGGGCTTCAGCCCCTTCTCCTTGCGGTAGGCGTTGATCAACTCGCGCGCCTTGTCCGGGTCGAGCTGCGTCGTGCTGTAGTCGCGATCGGCGAGCGCGCCGGACGGCGCCTTCTCGAACGTGCCTCTTGGGATGTGGTCGTCGTTGCTGGCGGTGCGCTTGGCTGGGGTGTCGGTCGAGGTCCCGCTGTTGCTCGCTGTGCGGCTGGAGGGCACCGAGCTCGTCGGCTGCCCTGAATCGGCAAATCCCGCCGAGAGAGAGGAGGACCCCCCCATGCTGCAGCCGGCAAGCAGCAGGCAAACGAGCGCAGGCACCAGGACGCGATACATGTGACTACTCTCCCGCCGTACACACACGGGGTTCACCACAGAGAATGCCGTTAACCTGTTAACCGCCCGTTAACGCTCTGCAGCAGGCTGCGTCAGCCCGAATCGTCAGGGCCGGAACTCGATGGGAAAACGGGTCCCTCGACTCGCTCGCGCCCACCCTTGGTTGTGCGGGTGGTACTGCGGCGCGCAATCGGTGTGCCCTGCTTCCCCAAAGGTGATCACGCAACGCAATTGAGACGCTAGTTGGGCCGAACCGGGGCGTTGTTCGGCGCGAAATCGCCATCCCCGCCGAGCCAAAGTATTGATCCGGGCCTGCAGACGGTGCGGCCCTCATTTACCCAGTCCTCTAACCCCGTGCTGAGCTCGTCGAAGCACGCTTGGAGCCCGCGGCCGCCCTTCGACAGGCTCAGGGCGAGGTCGTGATTGCATCGGAGACGCAACCTCTACAGCACCTTCCCCGGATTGAGTATCCCCTTGGGATCCAGCGACGCCTTGATGCGGCGCATCAGGTCCATTTCAACGGCGCTCTTCACGCGCGCGAGGTCGGCGCGCTTCATCACCCCGATGCCGTGCTCGGCCGAGATCGAGCCGCCGAGCTCGATGACGATGTCCTGCACGGCGTGCGTGAGGTCGTCCCACCGCGCCAGGAACGCCGCCTTCGCCATCTCAGGCGGCTGGGCGATGTTGTAGTGCACGCTGCCGTCGCCGAAATGCGCCAGCGGCACGGGCCGCGCGCCCGGGCACAAGCGCGCAATCGCGGCATCGGCGCGGGCGATGAATTCGGGGATGCGGGCGACGCCCACGGAGATGTCGTTCTTGATGTTGCCGCCTTCGGGCTTCTGCGCGGGCGAGTAGGAGTCGCGCAGGCGCCAGAAGTCGCGCGCCTGGGCGAGCGAGCCGGCGATAGTCGCTTCCAGGAGGTGCCCGCGCTCGCTGGCGGCCGTGAGCATCTCTGCGAGAACCCGCTCGGCCGCCCCGTCGGCCTTGAGCCCCGAGGTCTCGATCAGCGCGTACCAGGGATGCCGGACGGCGAAGGGGTCGCGTGTGCCGGGCGTATGCCTCAAGACCAGGTCGAGGACGATCCCGGCCATGACCTCGTAGGCGGTGAGGCTCTGGCCGGCCGCCTCCTGGGCCAGGCTGTAAAGCGGCAGGGCCGAGGCAATGTCGGGCAGCGCCACGAACGCCGTCGCCTTCTCTGCGGGCCTGGGAAACAGCTTGAGCACGGCAGCCGTGATGACACCGAGCGTGCCTTCCGAGCCGATGAAGAGGTCCTTCAGGTCGTAGCCGCTGTTGTCCTTCTTCAGGCCCTTGAGGCCGTCCCAAACGCGGCCGTCGGCCAGCACCACCTCCAACCCGAGCACCAGCTGGCGCGCGTTGCCGTAGGCGAGCACACCCGTGCCGCCGGCATTGATGGCGATGTTGCCGCCGATCTGGCAGCTGCCCTCCGACGGCAGGCTGAGCGGGAATAGCCGGTCGACCCGGTCGGCTGCGGCCTGCGCCTCGGCAAGCGTCAGTCCGGCCTCCACCGTCATGGCGTAGCCCGCGGGGTCGACGGCGCGCACGCGCTTCAGCCGGCCGACCGACAGCAGGATCTCGCCCTCAGTCGGTATCTGCCCACCGACGAGCCCGGTATTGCCCGCCTGCGGCACGACCGCCACACCATGCTCGTGTGCCAGCGCCAGGATCTGCGACACCTGTTGGGTCGTGCCGGGCCTGAGCACGACGGATGACCGCCCCTCATACTTGTCGCGCCACTCGCGCAGGTAGGGGAGCTGCTGGGAGGGATCGGTCAGTGCGTGCTCGGGCCCGACGATGGCGCGCAGGCGATCGATCAGCTCGGGCGTGAGCCGTATAGGGTCGGAAAGGTCGTTCACGGCGCCCTCGCTGCCCGCCGCAGCCGGTCGTTGATGGCCTCACCGAGCCCCGTGTGCGGGATCGGCATGACGGCAATGGCCGTCGCACCGGCTGCGTCGAGCGTGCGCAGGGCAGAGAACAGGTTGGCGGCAGCCTCCACGAGATCGCCGGAGGGGCTGAGGTTGATCGCCGGTTCCGCATTGCTGGGGACGTCTGCGCCGAACGCCAGCAGCGCCTCCCCGTCGCGCACCTCGCGCGCCTCGAGCCGGAGCCTGGCCGTGGGCGCATAATGCCGCGCCAGCATGCCCGGCGAGACGGGCTTGCCCGGCTCGCCCTGGGCCAAGGCGACCGGCCGGCCCAGAACGCTCGCGATGCCGTCACGCGCGAGTCCTCCCAGGCGCAGGATCACCGGCTCCTCGCCGGTCACGTCCACCACCGTCGATTCCAGCCCGATCGGCGCCGGTCCACCGTCGAGAATGATCGCGACGCTGGCTCCGAGGTCCGCCTCCACGTGCGCTGCCGTCGTCGGGCTGACGTGCCCGGAACGGTTGGCGCTGGGCGCCGCAATCGGCCGATCGGCGGCGCGCAGCAGCGCCTGGGCAACCGGGTGCGCGGGCACCCTGAGCGCGATGGTGTCGAGGCCCGCGGTCGCCAGGTCAGCCACGGGGCAGCCCTGCTGCTTGGCCATCACGAGGGTCAGAGCACCCGGCCAGAACGCCTCAGCCAATCGCCGGCCGCCATCGGTGATGCGCCCGAGCCGCACGACGGCTTCCGCATCGGGCACGTGCACGATCAGCGGATTGAACCGCGGCCGTCCCTTGGCGGCAAAGATTGCCGCCACCGCGCGGCCGTTGCAGGCGTCGGCGCCGAGGCCGTACACGGTCTCCGTGGGAAACGTGACGAGGGCGCCGCCGCGCAGGGCCGCGCCGGCGGCCGCGACCGCCTCGGATGTTGCCTCCAGAATGGCCATTGAACCTTGCACCAACGTCGCGCGAGCACCGGGCAGCTACTCGTTCGCCGCCTCGTCGGGGCTCGCGCGTTACTTCCCATACTTCGCCCAATAGGCGCCGAACAGTGCCTCCTCGCCGGGCTTGTCCTCGGGGATGGTGGTGACGAGGTGCGTGATGTTGACGAAGCAGCGCCAGCTCAGGTTGTCGGAGATCGAGTTGCCCTGCCACGTGCCGCAACCCATCGACAGCGTGAAGGGCAGGCCGTTGTCGAACCCGCCGCCGTTGCCGAACGTATGCGCCTGATTGACCAGCACGCGCACCACGTCGATGTCACGGGCGAGCTCGCGCGCATGCGCGAGGTCCTGGGTGTGTATGCCGCAGGAGTGGCCCTTGCCCTGATACTCGAGGATGTCGCGTACGATGCGCTTGGCGTCGGCGAAATCCTTGGCGCGGTAGACGGTGAGAACGAGCGAAAGCTTCTCGCCCGAGAGCGGGTGGTCTTTGCCGGTGCCGGTCTCCTCCACCATCACGAACTTGCAGCCTCGGGCGCCCGCCCCGAGCTCGAACGCGTCGATCAGCGCGGGGGGACCTTGCGCGATCACCGCGCGGTTGAGCTTGCCGTCCTGCCACAGCCGCTCGACGATGCGGGCGCGCTCCGCTGCAGTGGCGAGATAGCCGCCCTCGCGGCGCAAAGCAGCGATGGCCATGTCGTACACCGCATCGACGATCACCAGCGCGTTCTCGGACGAACACGAGGTCGCGTGATCGAACGTCTTCGACAGTATGATCTTGTGTGCTGCGTCGGCGAGGTCGGCGCTAGTGTCGATGATCACCGGCGCATTGCCGAGCCCGACGCCGATCGCCGGCGTGCCGGACGTGTAGGCACCCTTCACGTTAACTTGGCTGCCGGTCACGACGACCAGGTCGACGAGCTGCATCAGTCTCGTGGTCGTCTCGCGCGTCACGGGATTTGGCAGCAGCTGCACGAGATCCGCGGGCAGGCCGATCTTCTCCAGCTCGCGCCGCATGCCGTCGACGGCCGGCAGTGTCGCCGCCCAGGCCGAGGGCGGCGGAGCGATGATGATGGCGTTGCCGCCCTTGAGCGCCATCATCGCCTTGTTGACGGGCGTCGCGGACGGATTGGTCGAGGGCGTCAGCGCCCCCACTACGCCGACGGGCTTGGCGTACTTGACGATGCCCTTCTCGGGGACCTGCTCGATGATGCCCGTCGACCTCACTCTCAGTAGGTCCCGCAGGGTGCCGAACGTCTTCCTCTGGTTCTTGACGACCTTGCTTTCCACCTCGCCGATTCCGGTCACCTCGACCGCGATCTCGGCAAGCCGGCGCGCGCGGGCGGGCTCGTAGATCGACCAGGCCAGCGCCGTGACCGCCTCGTCGATGCGTGGCTGGCCATGTGCGACAATCTCGTCAGCATACCGCGCCATCGCCGCGCGAGCCTTGACGACCATCCCGACAATATGATCGTCTGTCGGAATATCAGCGGCTGTCTTTACAGCGCGCGTTGCCACTCGGGTGTTTTGCATGCAACGAATTTTCCTTTCAACTCGTTACCAAGGCGGCGCCTCGCGCGTCATAGTCCGCTCGGCAGTGAGCTTGTCAACTCTACCTCTGAAAAGTTCGAAAAGCGGGCCGTAGGGCGCCGGACGCGTGTGCCTGCAGGAACTATGCGGGCGCGCCAGCGGGTTGTGCAGGCGCGTCGGCAACAACGTCCCACCCCCGCCGAGACGGTTCGATAACGGAGCTGCCCGTCACGAATGCCCAGCGATAACAGGTCGTCCGCTCTCGAGAAGGCGCTGTCGGTCCTGGAGGCCGTCAGCGATCAGACGCAATCCGTAGGGCTGCCCGACCTGGCGGCCAGGCTAGGGCTTCCCCGCCAGACCGTGCACCGCGTACTCGGCCAGCTCGAAAAGCTGAAGCTCATCATCCGCGATCGGTCACGCGAGCGCTATTCCGTCGGCCCGCGGCTGTCGAGGCTCGCCTTCGTGACGCTGCGCTCGCTCAACCAGTCGGCCCCCGTCAGGCTGATCCTGCAGGACCTCGTCGACGACATCGGCGAGAGCTGCAACGTCGGCCTCCTGGACGATCTGGATTACGTCTTTCTGCAGCTCATGGAATGTCAATGGCCGCTGCGCCTGCATCAGGAGGTCGGCACGCGCATCGCTGCGCATACCGTCTCGGGCGGCAAGTTGCTGCTTGCCTACCTCGACCCCGTCCTGAGCCGCAACCTCGTCAAGGCCCGCAAGCTGAAGGCCGCCACATCGCACACCCTGACGAGCCTCGCCGACCTCGAGGCCGAATTCGTGCGCATCCGTGCCGCGGGCTACGCCCTGAACAACCAGGAGCGCATCGACGGCGTCGTCGGCGTTGCCGTGCCGGTCTTCGACCCGGACGGCAACGTGCTCGCATCCGTCGGCATGCACGGGCCCCTGCCTCGGGTCACCATGAAGATTTGCGAGCGCCACGTACCCCGCCTGCAGCAGGCCGCGGAACGGATCGCCCGCGTATGGTTTGCGTGAGGCATGGCGCCTGCCCCACAATTGACACCCGCACGGCGCCCATGTGAGCCTCACGGACATCTTTCACATCATCGCGTTCGGGAGGCTCCCATGCCCAAGATGACGCCCAGCGAAGCCTTTGTCGAAACGCTCGTGGCGCACAGCGTCAAGCACGTGTTCGGCATCGTCGGCTCGGCCTACATGGACGCGCTCGACCTCTTCCCGGCGGCCGGCATCCGCTTCATCCCGACCGCGCACGAGCAGGGTGCGGGGCACATGGCAGACGGCTATGCGCGGGTTTCGGGGCGTCACGGCGTCTGCATTGCCCAGAACGGCCCTGGTGTGACGAACTTCGTCACCTCGACCGCGGCCGCCTTTTGGGCGCACTCGCCGGTCGTCGTCATCACGCCGGAGTCGGGCTCGATGGGCATGGGGCTCGGCGGCTTCCAGGAGACGGACCAGCTACCGATCTTCTCCAAGATCACCAAGTTCCAGGGCCACGTGAACAATCCCGCGCGCATGGCCGAGATGACGGGGCGCTGCTTCGACATGGCCATGGCCGAGCGTGGTCCGGCGCAGCTCAACATCCCGCGCGACTACTTCTACGGCGAGATCAGCTGCGAGATCCCGCAGCCGCAAAGGGTGGCGCGCGGTGCGGGCGCGGAGGAGAGCCTCGACGAGGCGGCCGAACTCCTGAGCAAGGCCAAGTTCCCGGTGATCCTGGCGGGCGGCGGCGTGATCATCTCCGGCGGCCTCGATGAGGCCAGGGAGCTCGCCGAGTACCTGCAGGCCCCCGTCGTCAACAGCTACCTGCACAACGACAGCTTCCCCGCCGATCATCCGCTGTGGTGCGGCCCGCTCGGCTACCAGGGCTCCAAGGCGGCCATGAAGATCATCGCCCAGGCCGACGTGGTGCTGGCACTGGGCACGCGGCTGGGTCCCTTCGGCACGCTGCCGCAGCACGGTCTCGACTACTGGCCCAAGAAGGCCAAGATCATCCAGATCGACAGCGACCACCGCATGCTGGGCCTCGTCAAGCAGATCTCGGTCGGCATCTGCGGCGATGCCAAGGCCTCCGCACGCGCCCTCAACCACCGCCTCGCCAACCGCGACGTGGCCGCACGCAAGACCGCGCCGGCGCGCCTCGAGACGCTGAAGGCGGAGAAGGAGGCCTGGGAGAAGGAGCTGGGCGCCTGGACGCACGAGACGGACGACTGGTCGCTCGAGGTCGCCAAGGGCGTCGACCGCATGCATCCGCGCCAGATGCTGCGCGAGCTGGAGAAGGCCATGCCTAAGGGCGCCATGGTTTCCACCGACATCGGCAACATCTGCTCGGTGTCGAACAGCTACCTGCGCTTCCGCCAGCCCGGCTCGATGTTCGCCGCCATGAGCTTCGGCAACTGCGGCTATGCGTTCCCCACCATCATCGGCACCAAGGTGGCGGCACCCGAGCGCCCGGCCATCGCCTACGTCGGCGACGGCGCCTGGGGCATGAGCTTCGGCGAGCTGCTCACCTGCGTGCGCGAGGACATCCCCGTCACCGCCGTCGTCTTCAACAACGAGCAGTGGGGTGCGGAGAAGAAGAACCAGGTCGACTTCTACGCCAACCGCTTCGAGGGCGTGAACCTGAAGAACCCGAGCTGGGCCGAGGTGGCGCGCACGCTGGGCGCCGATGGTGTCGTCGTGAAGAACCTGGGCGACGTCGGCGAGGCGCTGGAGAAGGCCGTTGCCGCCCAGAAGAGGGGCAAGACCACGGTGCTCGAGATGCTGGTGACGAAGGAGCTGGGCGACCCCTTCCGTCGCGACGCGTTGAAAAAGCCCAAGCGGCTGCTGAAGAAATACGAGCACACCAACGTGGCGTAGCTGTCATGCCGGGGCTTGCTTGGCCCGGCGAAGGCCGGGCTGCCCGGCATCCAGCCATCCGCGAACGCTGGAATTGGCGGCACGATGAATCCCGGCGACAAGCGCCCGGATGACACCGACCTACAATCGGCGCGGGCCCCGTGATAGTTTCGCGTCCAACCCCACAACTATGATCTCGGTCTAGCGAGGCCGAACCGTCGAGGCTCACGCCCGAGAAATAGCTGCCGATATGCCGCTCAAGAACACACGTGAGGTGCCGCTGGGCCCGGAGCCGCCACCCGCCAAGACCGGGCCGGCGGTCATCGCGCAGTACCTCAAGACGTTGCCGGGATCACCCGGCGTCTACCGCATGCTCGATGCGGCGGGCACCGTCATCTATGTCGGCAAGGCGCGCAACCTCAAGGCCCGCGTGACGAACTACGCGCGCGCCGGCAATCACACCAACCGCATCACGCGCATGATCTCCGTTACCGCGTCGATGGAGTTCGTGACGGTGCGCACGGAGGCCGAGGCGCTTCTGCTGGAAGCCAATCTGATCAAGCGCTTCCGCCCGCGCTACAATGTGCTGCTGAGGGACGACAAGTCCTTCCCCTACATCCTGATCGCCCGCGACCACAAGGTGCCGCAGATCCTCAAGCATCGCGGCGCGCGCAATCGCAAGGGCGAATATTTCGGGCCGTTCGCGTCGGCAGGCGCCGTCAATCGCACCATCAACATGCTGGAGCGGGCGTTCCTGCTGCGCTCCTGCTCGGATCCCGTATTCGAGAGCCGCACGCGGCCGTGCCTGCTCTACCAGATCAAGCGCTGCTCGGCGCCCTGCACCGGCGAGATCGGGCTGGAGGACTACGCCTCCCTCGTCGAGGAGGCGACGCGCTTTCTCAAAGGCGAGAGCCAGAACGCGCGCCAGATGTATCAGCGGCTGATGCAGGAGGCGGCCGCCAACCTCGACTACGAGCAGGCCGCCAAGTACCGCAACCGCCTGTGGGCGCTGGCCCACGTCACCGCCGACCAGAACATCAATCCGGAGGGCATCGAGGAGGCGGACGTCTTCGCCGCCTATCAAGAGGGCGGGCAGACCTGCGTCCAGGTGTTCTTCTTCCGGTCGGGCCAGAACTGGGGCAACCGCGCCTACTTCCCGCGCGCCGACAAGTCGCTGGGAGTGGAGGAGGTGCTCGAAGCCTTCATCGCCCAGTTCTACGACGACAAGCCGGTGCCGCGCTGCATCTTCCTCAGCCATGCGCTGCCGATGCAGGCGCTGCTAGAGGAGGCGCTCTCCACCAAGGTCGAGCGGCGCGTCGAGATCCGCGTGCCGCAGCGGGGCACCAAGACCACCATCGTCGAGCACGCCACGCAGAACGCGCGGGAGGCCTTGGGACGCCGGCTGGCCGAGACCTCCTCGCAGCGCATCCTGCTCGAAAGTCTGAAGGAGCGGTTCGGGCTGGCGAAGGTGCCGCGCCGTATCGAGGTGTTCGACAACAGCCACATCCAGGGGACCAGCGCCGTCGGCGCCATGATCGTGGCCGGAGCCGAGGGCTTCGTGAAGAACCAGTACCGCAAGTTCAACATCAAGTCCGCCGATCTCGCCCCCGGCGACGACTACGCCATGATGCGCGAGGTGCTGACCCGCCGGTTCAAGCGCCTGGTCCTGGACGAAGCCGAGGCGCCCCAAACGGCAATGTCAGACCCTCCGGGTCTGACACCATCGCTCCACCCTTCTGTTGACACGTCGAACACCGATGACACCCCCTCGCGCATCGAGCCGCCCCATCCGCCGCCCATCGACCGGCGAGGCGGCAGCGCCCTGGCCTTCGGCGTGCTGCGCGCGGATGCGGACGACGCCGGCGTCTTGTCCGAAACCGAGCTCTCCGTGCTCGAAGCCGACGCGGAGCCGGATGCTCTGGTACCGGAGACGGCAAGCGACGATTTCCCCGCGCGCCCCGACGTCGTGTTGATTGACGGCGGCCGCGGGCAGCTCTCCGTCGCGCGCGAGGTGCTGGAGGCGCTCGGCATCACCGACATCTCCCTCATCGGCGTCGCCAAGGGTCCCGACCGCGACGCCGGCCGCGAGCACTTCCATTTCCCCGGCCGCGACAAGCCGCTGCTGCTCGAGCCGCGCGATCCCGTGCTCTATTTCGTCCAGCGCCTGCGCGACGAGGCCCACCGCTTCGTCATCGGCACCCACCGCGCCAAGCGCGGCAAGGCCATCGGCGCCAACCCGCTCGACGAGATCGCCGGCATCGGTCCGGCGCGCAAGCGCGCGCTGCTCGAGCACTTCGGCTCCGCCAAAGCCGTCTCCCGCGCCAGCCCCGACGACCTGCGTGCGATCGACGGCATCAGCGCGGCCATGGCGCAAGCAATCTACGATTTCTTCCACGAGCGGCGGGAGTAGGCGGCTCGCGTCACAGCGCCAACGAAGGTCGGCCGCTACGCTGCGCCATAGGTAGAGCCTGCTCCAATTCCGGCCAACGGAGCGGCACACACGGCCATCAGGCCTACCCAAGCGTCCGTCGAGTTTTGCATACTACCTGGCGGCTTCACCGTTGCCCAAATCGTGCGCGTATTGCCCAGCCCCTCCCCATTGACGCTTCCGACCCCAAGTGCTCTTGTCCGACCATGAAAACCGTCGCCCCGGCGCCGGCGGCCGTGAGTGCCGTCAGCCTGCCCAATGTGCTGACCTATATGCGCATTCTGGCGGTGCCGGCGGTCGTGCTGTGCCTCTTTCTGATCCCTGGCAACGCCGGACGCTGGTGGGCGCTCGCGGTCTACATCGCCGCGTGCATCACCGACTGGCTGGACGGCTACCTGGCCCGCGTCTGGCGGCAACAGACCGTGCTTGGACGCATGCTGGACCCCATCGCCGACAAGCTGCTGGTTGGCACGACCTTGCTGCTGCTCACCTTCGACCACACCATCGGCAAGGCGCACATTGCGGCGGCGGTGATCATCCTGTGCCGCGAGATCCTGGTTTCGGGCCTGCGCGAGTTCCTGGCCGAGCTCAATGTCCGGGTGCACGTGACGCAGCTCGCCAAGTGGAAGACGACCATGCAGATGATCGCGCTCGGCGTGCTGCTGGCGGGACCTGCCGGCGATGAGATCGTGCCGGGCGTGACGTGGACCGGCCTCGTCATGTTGTGGATGGCGGCACTGCTGACGCTGTGGACCGGCTACGATTATCTGAAAGCCGCCATCCGCACGGCCATGGAGCATTAGTAGGCCTCGTGCCATGCCCCTGAAGATCCTCTACTTCGCCTGGGTGCGCGAGAAGACCGGCAAGGCCGAGGAGATCCTCGACCTGCCGGCCGGGGTCGGCACGGTGGCGGAGCTGGTGGCCTGGTTGAAGGGCCTGGGGCCCGAGTACGCCGAGGCTTTCGCGCGCGCCGACGTGATCCGCGCCGCCATCAACCGCACCCACGTCCAGCCCACGGCGAGCCTCGCCGGAGCGCGCGAGGTCGCCTTCTTTCCGCCGGTGACCGGAGGCTGAGCCTTGGGTGTACGCGTTCAGCGCGAGGACTTCGACGTCGGCGCCGACGTGCGCCGCCTCACCGCCGGCCGCACCGACATCGGCGCCATCGTCACCTTCACGGGGGTCATGCGCGGCGAGAACGATGGCGCCAGCGTCGCCGGCATGACGCTCGAGCACTATCCCGGCATGACGGAGGCCGAGCTGGCGCGCGTGGAGGCCGAGGCGGGGACACGCTGGCCGCTGCAGGCGAGCCTCATCGTGCATCGCGTGGGCGCGCTCGAGCCCGGCGACAACATCGTGCTTGTCGTGACGGCCTCGGCGCACCGCGAGGCCGCCTTCGCGGCGGCCGAGTTCCTGATGGACTACCTCAAGACCCGCGCCCCCTTCTGGAAGAAGGAAACCCGCGCCGACGGGGCCGCGCGCTGGGTCGAGGCCCGCGCCAGCGACGAGCAGGCCGCCGGGCGGTGGGAACGTCAAAAATGACCAGCTCGGTAGATTTGCGTCGACCGGCCAACGGACCGCATGCTGCTCCACGACCGCCATGCCCCGAAAGCTGCCGGATGTAAGTGGTCTGCAATGTGCAAGAAGCAGACGTTGGGGAGAAGTAGACTCTGCACCCGTTGCTAGTCGACTTTCTCAGCTACTACTGTGAATACGTCCGTACTCCCCGTCATCTTGCTGACGACCGGTGACTTCAGGATCATCAGGTTGCCGCTAACGCTGACCTCACGCCCTAGTACAGTTGGCGGGAAATTGGTTGGGTCATCGTATGTAATGGTGACCTTGCCTCCCTCAATCGTGGCCGAGGAAGACCCCTTGATGTACCTGCCACCCCTGCTGAATACATAGTAGCGTGTCAGTTTGCTCAAAGGCGTTGAACACTCTTTGCCATCTGAGTCGACGCATTCGACGCTTTTCACTTTCCAGATACCGACAATTTGCGAAGTCAGGTCCTCGGCAGGTACCGGCCGTGACCACAGCGCGATTAGAGCAACCGAAGCGGTCAAGACGACAACGGGCTTCATGTATCGCTCCCCTAGTGCAGGATTGCGGTCATTTGCCCGCGAGGTACTGCTTTGCCGCGATAAGGTCGGGTCGCGCGGTGTCGGCGTTGCCCGCCAGCGAGACGAGCTTCGCGTAGTAGGACATAGCCTGCGTCCGGTCGCCAACCCGGTCGGCGGCCCTTGCGGCGCCCGCAAACGAGCGATAGCGGTTCGGATTGTTGCGCAGCGACGTCTCGAATTCTTTCAACGCCTGCGCGGGCTCTTGCGCTTCCATCAGCAGTTCGCCCAGCAGTTCCCGGATCGGCGACAGGCGATTTTCCATCGCGACATGCTTGCCGCTCCGATCTTCGAGGTCGGCGGCTTGGCGCATCGCCGCGATGGCCTCCCCCTTTCGGCCCTCGGCGAGCGCGATCCAGGCTTCGCTGGCCCGCTCCTGGATGGCAACTTGTCCCGCCCAATACGCATCGTTCGCCTTGTCCAGCCTGTCCTTGAGGGCGCGCAGGTGGTCGACAGCGTCCTTTGCCTTCGTCAGCTCTCCGTTGCGGGCAGCGCCGACCGCGCGGCCGAACCACGCTATCGCCTCGGCCTGCGCGAATGGTGTTTTCGGGATGCCAAGCGCCGCGGCTTCGGCCCAGGCGGTTCGCTCAAAGGCATAGCGGACCGGAATGGCTGCAAAGGCAGTGTGTCCGCTGTAGCGGAAAGTTGCCGGATACTCGGGAACGCTGTTGCGCGCATCGACAATGCGTTTCCTGATTACGTACAATCGTAAGCCCGTTCGG
>JRHI01001807.1_pt1 | contig 16589 bp, 13 predicted proteins | sample 215371 | NCBI WGS metagenome assembly JRHI01 (sample SAMN02929681, study PRJNA255918) | sediment metagenome | biome: cave system; feature: Ice Cave; material: Sediment; isolation source: sediment from deep within a dark volcanic ice cave with no known source of... ...
GCCCACGATAGCCGCCTTGCGATTACGCCATGTCCCGGTATTCCGCAGCGGTCCGTCGCCGCGGGGCTTTCAGCAAGGCGACAATCGCATCGGCACCGGCAAGGCGCCGGTGCCGACAGACGATGGGGTCTGCAATGATCGATCAGGCCGACTTGCGCCAGGGCACCAGCATCGACACGCGGTCCCTGTAGCGACGGTATTCGTCGCCGAAGAGATCGATGAGATCACGCTCTTCCAACAGGATGCCGACGAAGATGTAAGCCGTGGTCACCGCCGCGAACAGCAGATGCCCCACCGTCATCGTCGCCGCCGCCCAGAAGGCGATGATGAAGCCCAGATAGATCGGATGCCGCACGAACTTGTAGTACAGCGGGGTGCGGAAACGCGGCGTCGGCATTTCGCGGCCGGCAAGATTGTTGGCGACCTGATGCAGTCCGAACAGCTCGAAGTGGTTGATGAGGAACGTGCTGGTCAACACGATCAGCCAGCCGGCGAGCGACAGTCCGATCATCGCCATGGCGATCTGCGGATTGTCGATGTGCCAGACCACAGTCGGGATCGGACGCCATTGCCAGAACAGCAAGATGAGCGCGAGGCTCGTGAGCAGCACGTAGGTGCTGCGCTCGACCGACTTCGGCACGAATTGCGTCCACCACCGCTTGAACCCCTGGCGCGCCATCACGCTGTGCTGAAGGGCGAAGACGGACATCAGGAGAATGTCGACGATAAACGCTTCGGCTAACGACACGACCGCTCCGTCATCGACCGTCTTGGGCACTACGAGGCCGCAGACGAAGCCGACGGCGTAGAGGAAGGCGCCGAAGAATACGACGTAGGATGCTAATCCGTAGAGAAAGGCAATGAACCCGCTTATGGGATATCCTCGTGTGCCAAGTGTTGCTTCTGGAGATGCAAGATCGACCGCTCGCCTCACTTGGTAATGACGACTTCCAGATATTCGCTGGGCACGACCATGGTGCCGTCGTCGGCTTTGTTCATGCGCGCGATGAGGGCGTGCAGGTCGTTCTTCAGACCCGCCTGATTGGCCTCATCGAGGGCTGCGAACGCCTTGAGCATGGGGCCGTAGTAGGTCTTGAACACATCGAGGAAGTGCTCCGCCGAGCGATAGCGGAAGTTGAAATGGCGCGGCTCGATCTCGAGCGAGGTCGCGACGGGACCGAACATCTCGGTGAGCCGCGCGCGCGTGCCCCACAGCAGGGGAGATTTTGCGCCAGCCGGAGGCGGGATGTATTTCCCAAGCGTCTTGAAGATCTGCCCAATGAAGCCGTCGGGCGTCCAGTTTGCGAGACCGATCTTGCCACCGGACTTGCACACGCGCAGGAGCTCGCCGGCGGCCCGGTCTTGATTGGGCGTGAACATCACGCCGAAGGTCGAGACGACCGTGTCGAACGTGCCGTCGGCGAACGGCAACGCCTCGGCGTCGGCCTCCTTGAACTCGATGGTCAGGCCTTCGGCCGACGCCCGGGCGCGACCGCGCTCCAGCAAGCTCGGCACATAGTCCGTCGAAACGACCTCGCACCAGCGTCGCGCGGCGGCCAGACTGACCATGCCGTTGCCGGCGGCCACGTCGAGCACTTTCCGGCCGGCCCGCAGATCGAGAGCTTCGCAAAGCTCCTCGCCGACAATCTGCAAGGTCGTACCGACGACGGCATAGTCGCCTGAAGACCAGGCCGCCTGTTGCCTGGTCTTTATGGCCGCGAGGTCGGATTGTACGGCATTGCCATCCCGCTTGATGGGATTGGCGGCAGTTGCTGTTGCTGTGGTCATAGTTGTCTCCTATCTCTGGCGCATGCGGGCAAGTTGTGCTGAAGGATGCCGAAAGCGCGGCCGAAAGACTTTGCCGGGCGCTTGATTTGTCCTTGAGACGCACTTGATTATTCCCTGAGAGCGGCCGCCCAGCCCGGTTGGGAGCAACAACGTGCAGTTCGTCTTTGCCGATCACACGCTCGATACCGACCGGCGCGAGCTGCGCCGCGGCTCTAAGCCCATTGCGGTCGAGCCGCAGGTGTTCGACCTGCTGGTCTACCTGGTGCAGAACCGCGACCGCGTCGTCAGCAAGGACGACCTCATCGCTTCGGTCTGGGGCGGCCGGATCGTGTCGGATTCGACGCTCACCAGCCGCATCAACGCCGCGCGCAAGGCGGTCGGCGACAACGGCGAGGCGCAAAAGCTCATCCGCACCATCGCGCGCAAGGGCCTCCGCTTCGTCGGCGCAGTGGGCACGCCATCGGAGGACACAGCGCCGACACATGCCGCCAGTCCGCCGCCCGATGAGCTCCACGAGAAGTCGCGCCCGGCCTTGCCGTCGTCCGATCGGCCAGCCATCGCAGTGCTTCCCTTCGTCAACATGAGCGGTGATCCCGAGCAGGAGTATTTTTCCGACGGCATCACCGAGGACATCATCACCGCGCTGTCCAAGCTGCGCTGGTTCTTCGTGATCGCGCGCAACTCTTCGTTCATCTACAAGGGCAAGGCCGTGCACATGAAGCAGGTCGCCGAGGAGCTCGGCGTCGGCTATGTGGTCGAGGGCAGCGTGCGCAAGGGCGGCGACCGCGTGCGCATCACCGCCCAGCTCAACGACGTGGCCACCGGCAGCCACGTCTGGGCGGAACGCTACGACCGCGCCCTTGCCGACGTGTTCGCGGTGCAGGACGAGATCACCGAGGCCATCGTCGCCGCGATCGAGCCACAGCTCTATGCGGCGGAAAATTTCCGCGCCCAGCGCAAACCGCCCGACAGCATGGATGCCTGGGACCTGGTGATGCGGGCGCTGTCCCATTACTGGCGGGTGACCCGTCAGGACGGCATCGTCGCGCAGGCGCTGCTGGAGAAAGCGATCGCCATCGACCCGAACTACGGCCAGGCGCTCGGGGTGCTCGCCACCAGCCACACCTTCAGCGCCCACATGGGCTGGGCGGACATGGCGACCTCTGTGCCGATCGCCGAACGTGCCGCACTGGCGGCGATCCGGGCCGACAGCGAGGACCCCTGGGCCCACAACGCGCTGGGCTGCGTGCATCTGTTCACGCGGCGGCTCGAAGACTCGCTGGCCGAATTCGAGCTGGCGTTGCAGCTCAATCCGAACTTCTCGTTGGCTCAGGGTTTTTACGGCTTGGTGCTGGCCTATTGCAGCCGCTGGGAGGAGGCCGACGAGGCCGCCCGCCGCGCGCTGCGCCTGGCCCCGCGCGATCCATTCTCGGCCATCTACACCGGCATTGCCGCCTACGCCCAGTTCGTCGGACGCAACTACGAGGAGGCGATGCGGCTGTCACGCGAGGCCGTCCGTCAGCGCAACGACTTCGTCGGCGGCCACCGCGTGCTCACCGCCGCCTCCGGCATGGCCGGACAGGCCGAGGTCGCTGCGGCCGCACTCCAGGAGCTGCGCCGCGCGCAGCCCAATATCTCGCTGGACTGGATCGCGAAGGAAATGCCGATTGGGCAGGACTCCGAGCGGGAGCACTACTTGGAAGGCTTCCGCCGCGCGGGCTTGGACTAGCTTTGGCCTCAGGCCGAATTTCCGAGGAGCATCGAGTTCACTCCCGGGCCTGCACCGTCGCCGCGGATGTGCTCCACACGCGGATGACTCCGTCCTGGCCGGCGGAGACGACGCGGCGGCCGTCGGGCAGGAAGGCAACCGAGTGCACCGGGCCGGCGTGGCCGCGGAAGACGCGGGGCGGCCGGCCGTTGCGCAGGTCCCACAGCTTCACCTGGCCGTCCTCACCCGCGGAGGCGAGAAGGCGGTCGTTGGGCGCGAATGCGACCGAGGTGACGCGGCCCTCGTGCGCCTTGAACGAGCGCTGCGGGCGCGACGACGAGGTGGACCACACCCGCACCGAACCGTTCGTGCTGCCGCTGGCGATGCTGCGCCCGCCCGGCGCCATGTCGAGCGCGCTCGGGATGTTGCCCTGGTCTCGCCAGCTGCGTGCGAGGCTGCGCGTATCTGTGCGCCACAGGCGGATGCTGCGGTCCTGACCCGCCGACGCCAGCAGCCCGGACCAACGGGCACTGGCGATCGCCTGGGCCCCATCCTGGCCCTCGAACACGGTCGCCGGCGCGGAAGGCGTGCGGATGTCGAACAGAGCGACGGCCCCGACCTGGCTCGCGGCGGCGAAGTGGTCGGCATCGCCGGTGAAGGCCAGAGCGGAGATGGCCGATTGCTGGTTCTGGAAGACGCCGAGCTTCTCCGCGCGCACCAGGTCCCACAGGACGATGGCGCCACCCTTGTGGCCGGTGAGCGCCCGGCGATCGTCGACGGCAATGGCCGTGGCAGGGCCTTCGTCGAGCTCGATGGAGCGCACGAGCGCGCCGGAGCCGGCGTTCCACACCCTGAGCGTGCCATCGGCGCCCGCCGACACGATCCAGCGTCCCTGGTCGCCGCTGGCGAGGGCCGTCACCGCGCCCTTGTGGCCGGTGATGCGGGTGGTGGGCGCGAGATCGGTGGCCTGGCTCGAGACGACGCTCGCGCCGCGACCCTCCATGTGCGGAAGCCTGTCCTGATAGGCGACGGCGACGCCGGCGACGCCGAGCCCGATCGCGAGCCGGTAGAGGAGCGACCGCCAGCGACGCGATGGGATGCGCAGGCCGCGCACGCGGCGCGGGCGAGGTGGCGTCCGGCGGGCCAGCACCTTGGGCGCCGGCCGCGGAACGCTGACCGCCTCGGCTCGCGCGCTCCTTGCTGCGAGCGGCATGGCACTTCCCGAGACGGCCTCGGGTGGCGGCCCATAACCCAGGCCGAATTGCGGGTCGGCGGCGGCCTGCCGCGATACCGGAGCGGGCGGCGGAGCCGGTGCAGGTGCAGGCCGGGCCGGAGGCGGCGTCGCCTTCTTGGCGGCGAGCCCCGACCGACGCTTCTTCAGCGCGTCGATGAAGTCGAGCAGCTGGCCCTTGGGCTGCGGAGCGTCGGGCGGCACGGGCACCAGGCTCGGCACCTGCGAGAGCGGTTCCGTGCTGCCTTGCCGTCTTGGCGGCGGACCGCTGCGAACCGGATCCCCCGTGCGCAGACGCTCGAGCGCGCGGCTGAGACTGAGTCGCCCGCGATCGCGCTTGGGCTCGGGCGTCAGCAATTGCTCGCGCCATTGCGCCACCGATTGCGGGCGCTCGCCGACTTCGAGCCGCAGCGACTTGTCGATCGCCGCCAGGAACGTCGGGCGGTAGGAGCTGAGCGCCACGGTCCGGGCCGGCACGTACTCGTCGTTGACCATGCGCGAGGGCGCGTCCGGCGGACGCTTGCCCGACACCGCGTGATAGAGCGTCGCGCCGAGCGCGTAGATATCCGTCCACGGCCCTTGCTGGCGCGACGTGGTGGCGTACTGCTCGTAGGGGCTGTAGCCCGGCTTGACGAGCGCGCTCACGGTCTTGGAATGGGAGGCGATCTCGCCGCGCGCCGAGCCGAAGTCGATCAGGACCGGCGACCCGTCCTTGCGAATGATGATGTTGTCGGGGGCGATGTCGCGGTGCAGAAAAGCGCCGCCGTGCACCATCTCCAGCGCGTCGAGCAGGGGGTTGAGGATCTTGTCGAGCTCGTTCTGACGCGGCGCGCGTTTGAGGCCCTTCAGCCAGGCCTTGAAGCTGCCCCCCTCCTCGAAGTGGAGCACCATGTAGCCAGTGTTGTTGGCCCGGAAGTAGCGATAGACGCGCACGATGTTGGGGTGGACGAAGCGGGCGAGCGTCTGCGCCTCCTCGATGAAGCGCTCGAGGCCCCATTTGTAGTCTTCGGCGCAATCCTGCGAGCGCGGCGAGGCATCGGAGGTGGAGCGGCGCGCGGCGAAGTCGGCCGGGAAGTACTCCTTGATGGTGACGAGCCGCGCCAGCGCCATCTCGTCGGCCAGATAGGTGATGCCGAAGCCGCCGGCTCCCAGCACGCGCTTGATGCGGTAGTCGCCGACCAGCTCCGTCCCGTCCGGCAAAGCCAGCAGGTTGGTATTGGACGCCGGCTTGGGTTGCATCGCCATTCCCATCACGGCCCACCGGTAGGAGCACAAGGGGGAGCACTGCCCCGCAACTGTCGTGACCTCCTTCGCGCTGTCACCGCGTCCGGATTTCCGGCCGCCGCCCAGAGCGGAACTGCCGCAGGGTGCTGGCAATAATGTGGCAGAACGATGGGGCCGTCCACTGAACTGCTGCGTTTGTACGCAGGTTCAATCGTGGTGGCCATGTTCCTGCCCTCATGCTCCGGCACGGTTCTACTCAAAGAGTTGGAAATGGCGCCAGCACAAATTCCGGCCGCTCTGCTCGCGATCGCCCTCTGGGTGGCACCGTGCCTCGCTGTTACAGCTTCGGCCGAGGGCGAGCCGGTGCGCACCGCTGTTACCGCAGAGCAGCAGGTTGCCATCACCGCCCAGACGCAGTCCAACGCCGGCAGCGAGATGGTCACCGAGGACTGGTGGAATTCATTCACTGCAACGCTGGCGCGCGCTCGCGCGCTCCTGGAAGCCGGATACGTGCGGGCACCGACCCTGGTTATCGCCCTGGGCGCGTTTCTCGTGCTGCCCGCGGTCGCACTGGTTTCCTTGCTCGTGCAGTCGGTGGCAGGCCGCAGGGCGCAACGCGCGGCGATTCGCGCCGCCCGGCTGCGGGCAGGCGACCCGGAGCCGATCACAGAAACGCCGACTGGCGCCGACATACCGCTGTGGTCGCACGAGGCGTGGCTGACCGTGCAAAACGGCGACTCCGGGACGCTGCCGCTCGGTAGCCGGCTCGTTCGCATCGGGCGGCATCGGGACAATGACATCCGGCTGCCGGATACGACCGTGCATCGCTATCACGCGGTGATCGAGCGCACCCGGGACGAGGAGTTCGTGATCACCGACCTGAGCGGCAAGGACGGCAACGGCGTGCGAATCAATGGCGCGCGACTGCCCCGGGCCCAGCTGGCCGACGGCGACGTGATCGAGCTCGGGCGGACACGGTTGAAATTCGAGAGCACACCAGCTTGAGGAGCCGCAATCGGCTCATGGGAGAAGGAGAGGACCATGAAGGACGAAAAGCGTGCCGCGAACGGGCAACCGCCGCAGCCGAACGGATCATTGCCGAACCGTATTCTCGGATCGCTGCGGGACGCACTGAACGCGGCGAGCCGGGACGACCGCTCGGGTGAGATCAGCATAGGCGGGAGGACCGATCGGGTGTCCGGCAAGGCTCCACCCGAGGCCCAGAAAGCGGCAGCCCCCCCGGCCGCCGGCCGGCCGCCCGAGATCCCCGTCGTCGCCTCCCATGCCACGGGTACCAGTGACGCAGTGCGAGATGCCAAGGGAGTGACGCGCGAGCCCAGGCACTTCGAGGCCGGCGACCCCGCCACCCAGTCCTTGCGCGCGGCCGCGGTCGGGCCGAAGACGGCCGCCCCGGCCGTAGCCGCCGTCGATCCCTCCAAAACTCAGGCGGTGCGCGGCAAGCCCAAGGTCTTGCGCAACGGCTTCCATTCCGACCCCGTGGTCGGCTGGCTGGTGGTGGTCGGGGGACCGGGACTGGGGGCTTACCGCCCCGTCTACGAGGGCAACAACGCCATCGGCCGGGGCAAGGACCAGCGCATCCCGATCGATTTTGGGGATGCAACAATCTCCTCGGAGGAGCAGGCTTACATCCGCTATGATTCGATGGACCGGTCGTTCCTCTTCGTACCCAACCTTTCCAAGACCAACATTGTCGCGATAAACGATAAGAAGCCGACGGGTGCGGTGAAGCTGGAGCTGATGGACGTGATAACCATGGGCCGCACCCAGCTTGCCTTCGTGCCGTTTTGCGGCGAAGAATTCGACTGGTCGGAGTTGTCCGATCTCAAGGAGTAGCGGTGGCCTTGGAATTTGCGAGCCGCTCGAGCAGGGGTTCGAGAAGCTACCAGGAGGACGCGGCGTTGGTCCGTGCCGAGCCGGGCAACCCGGGCTCGGCCGCCGCGGCCCAGCATGGGAGCGCCGAACAGCTGACGGCGGTGCTGGCGGATGGCATGGGCGGGCATGCCGGTGGAGCTCTTGCGAGCTCCACTGCATGTCAGATCTTCATGCGCGCCTATGAAACGTCCTCCGGCGAGGTGCCGGCGCGGCTCGCCGAGGCCCTGCAGCTCGCCAACGCGGCGATCGCGGGATGCGTCGAGGACAACCCGGCGCTCAACGGCATGGGCTGCACGCTGGTGGGCACGGCCTTCGGGCCCGCCGGGGTCGAATGGGTCAGCGTCGGCGACAGCCCGATGTTTCTGGTGCGCCGGGGCGAGATCTTTCTCTTGAACGAGGACCACTCGCTGGCGCCCGAGATCGACAAGCTGGCGGCGGCCGGCAAGATGAGCTGGGAGGATGCCCAGGCCGATCCGCGCCGGCACTTCCTGCGCTCGGCGCTGACCGGGGCCGAGATCGATCTCATCGACCGCTCGCGCTTGCCGCTGGCGCTGGAGCCCGGCGACGTGGTGATCATCGCCAGTGACGGCATCCAGACCTTGAGCCATGCGGAAATCCTGAGCCAGGTGGAGACGCATGCGGCGCGCGGCCCCGATGCGATCGCCGACGCGCTGCTCACGGCCGTCGATGCGGCCGGCGACCTCTACCAGGACAACACCACCGTCGTGGTCGTGGGCTTCAAGAAGGATTGAGCCAGAGCAGGATCGCTTCAGCTTGGACACTTGTCCTCGACTGCAACGTCAGGCTGAAGCGTGAATCCTGCTCTGCTTCTTCAGTTTGGAGCGAGATTCACGTTCCTGGATGGAAACCGCAGTGCTTCCATCAGGAACGATCTCGCTCCAGCGCACTCCGCAGGTTGCGGTGATAGTGGCCGAGCGCCGGCTCGTTGCGCCCGAAGGTGATGTGCGGCTGCGCTCCGGCACCGAAGCCCCTCTGGATGTCGAGGCAGACGGGGAAGTCCTCCGCGTCGACCGTGCGCATCAGCAGATCGAAATTGCGGTCCCAGTGGCGCTTCTCCTTGTCGGTGACAGCGGGCTTGGGCGTGAACAGCGCCGCCTCGGCGACGCATTTGGCCGTGCTGTCGCCGACCGGGAACGAGCGCCACGTCTCGAAGTGGTCGCCCTGCCATACCAGCAGCGCATTGGGGAAGAGCGTGTAGATGATGGCGCTGTGCTCGAGGAAATCCCAACCGCTCTCGGGCTGGCTCTTCAGCTCCATCATGGTCCGGCGCGGGATGATCAGCCGGCCGTTGCGGCCGAAGGCATCGAAGACGTTGACGTTGGGCTGAAAGATGGGACCGACCGTCTCGCGATGCAGCGTCGCCACGTGCCATGTCTCCAGGAACGTGTCGATCACGAGCTTCCAGTTCATCTCTTTCGTCAGCGTCTCGGTCTTGCAGTGGCTGTAGCTTGCGAGGTTATAGGAGGCCATCTCGGGCCCCAGGCCGCCCAGCAGCTGGTCCACATCGAGGTCGGCGCCGGGCGTCGCCTGCACCCAGATCAGGCCGTGGCGCTCCGCAACGGGGATCTTCACCAGGCTGCGGTCGGCACAGGTGAGCCCGGGAAAGCCCTCCGCGGGCAGCTTCGTCAGGCGGCCGTCGAGATCGTAGGTGAAGGCATGGTAGGGGCAGACGAAGAGGCGCTTGCCCGAGCCTGAGCCGGTCGCGACCTTGGCTCCGCGATGGCGGCAGACGTTGAGGAAGGCATTGAGCCGGCCATCGTTGCCGCGCACGACCAGGATCGGCACGCCGCTCAGATCGTCGGCGCGGTAGTCGCCGGGCTTCGGCAGCTCGCAGGAGAGGGCGAAGAACAGCGGGTGGCCGCGAAAGAGCACCTCGCGCTCGCGCTCCGCCTGCTGCGGGCTGGTGTAGGTGGAGACGGGATTGAGGTAGACGGCGTCGGCGAGCTCGGTCGTGTTGCGGTCGACGAAGTCGATCACCCTCTTCGTGAGCGCGACCTGTGTCGCGTGTTCCATGAGCCCCTCCTCCCGGCAGCCGAGCTGCCAGCGCCGTTCCGCCCGCGTCGGGTGATTGTAGGGGCTAACGAGGGCCGGCGTCAACAGAACGGCATCAATACGCGCGCTGGGCTTCTCCGTGACACCGACCTGATTTAGTGTTCGAGCCGTTCAAGGTGTCATCCTCGGGATTGTCCCGAGGACCCAACTTTCGGCAAACGCCGGAGCGGATGGCAGGATGGTCGGGACAAGCCCGACCATGACAACGGGAGGTTGGCTCGAGGACCAGGCATGCCGGCAGATGAGCTCGATGGGCAGGTTGTCGTTTTCGTGCACGGCGTCGGCGGAGGAGGTCGTGCCTGGGCGGAGCAATTGGCAAGCTTCAGGGCGGCAGGGCTCTTTCCCATGGCGCCGGACCTGCCGGGGTACGGGGGGCGTCCCGCGGTCACGAAGTTGGATTTCGAAGGCTTGGCCGAGGATGTCGAGACATTCATCGCCGAGAGCCGCGTGCATCGGCCCGTGCTGGTGGGCCACTCGATGGGCGGCATGATCGCGCAAACGATGCTGCGCCGCCGGCCGGACGGCTACAGCGCCGCGGTGCTCGCCTGCACCAGCCCCGCCTTCGGCAACGCCGATGGAAACTTCCAGAAGAAGTTCGTGGCCGACCGCCTGGGCCCGCTTGACGCGGGCAAGACCATGGCCGACCTTGCGCCCCGGCTGGTCGACCGCATGATGGGGCCGCGGCCGGACCCGACGGGGCGCGCTCTGGCGATCGAAATCATGGGCGCAGTGCCGGCCGACACCTACCGCGCGGCGGTGCGCTGCCTCGTCGCCTTCGATGAGCGCGCCAATCTGGCGCGCATCGGCGTTCCCGTGCTGTGCCTGGCCGGAGAGACGGATCCCAACGCGCCGGCGCCGGTGGTGGAGCGCATGGCCGGCAAGATCCCCGGCGCGCGCTACGTGTGCCTTCCCGGCGTCGGACATCTGCCGAACCTGGAGGCTCCTGCCGCGTTCGATGCCGCCGTTCTCGGTTTTCTGCAACAGGTCCGGTCGCGCCCATGAACGCCCGTGACCCCGACGGAGAAGAGGCCGACGCGCCGATCTTCGATGCGGCCACCTTCCGGCTCGATCGCAACGAGGCCGATCTGATCGACAGCGCGCGCCGCTTCGGGGCCCGCGTGCTCGCCCCGCGCGCCGCCCAGCACGACCGCGATGCCACGTTCCCGCTCGAGACCTTCCGCGATATGCATCCCGAAGGCCTGCTCGCCATCTGCATCCCCGAGGCGGACGGCGGTCTCGGCGCCAGCTACCGCACCTACTGCCTCGCCGCCGCCGAGCTCGGCCGCTACTGCGGCGCCACCGCGCTCTCCTGGAACATGCACGTGTCCTCGACGCTGTGGACCGGTGCGCTGGCCGACGATTTGATGATGACCGTAGAGGAGCGCGCCGAGCACAACGAGCGGCGCCAGCTGCACTACAAGCGCATCGTCGGCGACGGCGCCATCTACTCCCAGCCCTTCTCCGAGGGCGGCGCCGCGGCGGCCGGCACCATCGCCTTCGGCACGGAAGCCAAGCCCGTCGACGGCGGGTTTCTCGTTAGCGGCAAGAAAATCTTCGCCTCCCTGTCGGGCGCCGCCGACTACTACGGCGTGCTGTGCACCGAGCGCGGCGAGGGCGAAGGCGCAAGCCGCCGCAACACGCTCTACCTGGCGGTACCCGCCAATGCGCAAGGCGTGTCCGTGGTGGGCGACTGGGACCCCTTGGGCATGCGCGGCACGGTCTCGCGCACGCTGCTCATGAAGGACGTGTTCGTGCCGCAGGACGAGATGCTAATGCCGCGCGGGGTTTATTTTCGCGCCGCCACCTCCTGGCCGCACATGTTCCTCACGCTGTCTCCCACCTACGTGGGACTGGCGCAGGCGGCCTACGATTTCGCCGTCGCCTACCTGCGCGGCGAGCTGCCGGGCACGCCCCCGGTCAAACGGCGCATGTACCCCACCAAGCAGATCGCGGTCGCCGAGATGCACGTGATGCTGGAGCAGACCAAGGCGCTGTGGTTCCAGGCCGTGAGCGAGGCGCGCGCCAACCCCACGAAGGAGCAGGTGCTGCGCGCCTACGCGGCCCAGTTCACGGTGATGGAGAATGCGAATGCGCTGGCCGCCAAGGCGATCCGCACTTGCGGCGGGCAGGCCATGCTGAAGAACCTCGCGCTCGAGCGCATCTATCGCGACAGCCGCTGCGGCTCTCTGATGCTGCCGTGGACCGCCGAGATCTGTCTCGACCGCATCGGGCGCGAGAGCCTGTATGAGACGGGCGAGAAGGACGAGTGATCGCCGCGCCATGCCCGCGCATGTAGGCTCAATCGTCGATCGATCGCTGGCCGAACAGCCAGCCCGCCGGAATGTGGTAGTAGAGCGAGATCATATTGGTGCCGTGATTGGTCTCGCCGAGGTTGGCGTTGGAAATGTGGCTGTAGCCGAGCGAGACCGCCATTGCACACCGCGTGCGGGCTCTTTCTCCGCCGCTCGTTGCTGAAACGTGACGTTTCACACAGGATATCTGCTGCGCGGCCATGAACGCCCGTCAACCGTCGAGTGTCCCCGCCAACAGAACTGAGCCCAAAACCAGCATGGACCTCGCCCACCTTATCGAGCGAAACGCCGCGTTCGCGCCGGGCAAGCCGGCGATACGGTTTGCTGGCTCCGTCCTGACCTACGCCGATCTCGCCCAGCGCATCACGCAAGCCGCGCGCGCGTTGAAGTCGCAGTTGGGCGTGCGTTCGGGCGACCGCGTCGCCATCCTGGCCGCCAACCATCCCGACTATCTGGTGCTGCTCTATGCCTGCGCGCGGCTGGGCGCTCTGCTGGTGCCGCTCAACTGGCGGCTGGCGGTGCCGGAGCAGGTCTACATCCTGTGCGACGCCTCGGTGAAAGCGCTGATCGTCGAGCAGGCTTTTGCGCCCGTCGTCGCGCCGCTCGAGAAGGCGCTGCCCGACGTGCGTATTGTCGGGCTCGACTACGCGCCCGCCAACGGGGCCTCGCTGGCGGCGCTGCTCGAGGCGGCCAGCGGCGATGGACGCAACCCCCACGTCGACACCTCCTCCCCGCTGCTCATCGTCTACACGTCCGGCACCACCGGCCACCCCAAGGGCGCCGTCCTGCGCCAGGAGGCGCTGGTGTGGAACGCGGTGATGAGCCAGCACATGCACGACATGACGGCGCAGGACCACGTGCTGACCGTGCTGCCGATGTTCCACGTGGGTGGGCTCAACATCCTAACGACGCCGGCGCTGCAGCTGGGTGCCACCGTCACGCTGCACGCCCGCTTCGCGCCGGAGGCGACACTGGAGGCCATCGAGCGCGATTCCCCGACGCTGACCGTGCTGGTACCGGCCACCATCCAGGCCATGATCGAGCATCCACGCTGGGAGACGACGCAGCTCGGCAGCCTGCGCGCGGTGACGACCGGCTCCACGCGGGTGCCGCAGCGGCTGGTGGACGCCATCAGCCAACGCGGCGTGCCGGTGCTGCAGGTCTACGGCTCCACCGAGACGTGCCCCGTCGCGGTCTATACGCGGCTGGCGGGCGATTGGCGCCGTCCGGGCTCGACCGGCCTGCCGGGGCTGGTGTGCGAGGCGAAGATCGTCGATGACGCCGGCAACGAGGTGGCGCCCGGCACCCCCGGCGAGGTGATCGTGCGCGGACCCAACGTGTTCTTCGAGTATTGGGGCAATGCGCAGGCCACCAACGAGGCCCTACGCGAGGGCTGGTACTACAGCGGCGATATCGGCACACGCGACGCCGACGGACATTTCTTCATCCACGACCGCAAGAAGAACCTGATCGTCTCGGGCGGCGAGAACATCTATCCAGCCGAGGTGGAGCGCGTGCTCAATCAGCATGCCGACGTGGCGGAGGCGGCGGTGATCGGCCGGCAGGATGCGAGATGGCAGGAGGTGCCCGTCGCCTACGTGGTGCGGCGCGCGGGTGCGGCTGCCACGCCTGCGGACCTCGAAGGCTTCTGCCTCGGGCAGCTCGCGCGCTACAAGGTGCCGCGCGATTTCGTGTTCGTCGACAGCCTGCCGCACAACGCGCTCGGCAAGGTGCAGCATTTCCGGCTCAAGGAGCTGATGGCACGCGGTGCGGAGGCGGCCCCCGTGGCAGCGCAGTCGACAGGCGAGCCGGACCGCCGTCCCAGCCGTTGGAGCTGGCTTAGTCGCAAAGGGCGATGACGACTACGAACCGGCGTGCGCCGGCGAAGATGCGAGTGGGGCGGTTCCCACCGCGGGCATGCCGCCCGCCCGGTCATACGCCTCTTGGCTTTGGCGGGCGCTAACGCGTACAGTAGCGCAAAACCGGTGCAACCGTGGGAGGAAGCCATATGCCAAATCTGTCGAGACTGCGGGTGATTGGGTGTGCTGCAGCAGGCCTCGTCGCTCTCGCTGCCATGCTGGTGGCGCTGTTCAGCGCGCCGGCGCTGGCCCAGGAGCCGATCAAGATCGGCTTCTCCATGGCGTTGACTGGGCCGCTGTCGCCCAACGGCAAGCAGGCGCTGCTCGGCATGAAGATCTGGGAGGAAGAGATCAACGCCAAGGGCGGGCTGCTCGGGCGCCCCGTCAAGCTCATCTACTACGACGACGCGACCAACGCCTCCACTGTGCCGGGCATCTACACCAAGCTGATCGACGTGGACAAGGTCGACCTCGTGCTCGGGCCTTATGCCACGAACATGGCGGCACCTGCCATGCCCGTCATCATGCAGAAGGGCAAGTTGTTCATCATCCTGTTCGGGCTCGATGTGAACCACGAGTTCAAGTACGACAAATTCTTCGCCATGATCCCGACCGGGCCGGACGCGAAGGCGGCCTTCGCCCAGGGATTCTTCGAGGTAGCAGCCGCCCAGACTCCGAAGCCCGAGACGACAGCACTGGTCGCGGCCGACGCCGAATTCTCGCGCAATGCCTGCGAAGGCGCGCGTGAGACTGCCAAAAAGCACGGCTTCAAGGTGGTCTACGACAAGACCTACCCGCCGGCGACCACGGACTTCTCACCGATCGTACGCGCCATCCAGGCGACCAATCCGGACATCGTGGCGATCTGCTCCTATCCGCTCGACTCGGTCGGCATGGTCAAAGCCGTGAACGAGATCGGCTTCAAGCCGAAGATGATCGGCGGTGCCATGGTCGGCCTGCAGGCGACCGTGTTCAAGACCCAGCTGGGGCCGCTGCTGAACGGCTTCATCAACTACGAGACCTGGGTGCCGCTGAAGGCGATGATGTCCGAGAGCACGGATGAGTTCTTCAAGAAGTACCAGGACCGGGCGAAGGCGGAAGGCGTCGATCCGCTCGGCTACTACCTGGGCGGCTGGGGCTATGCCTATATCCAGGTGCTCGGCGACGCGATCAAGGGCGCCAACAGCCTCAAGGACGACGTGCTCGCCGACTACATCCGCAAGACCACGTTCAAGACCATCCACGGCGACATCAAGTTCGGCAAGGGCGGCGAATGGGAGAAGGGCCGCATGCTGCAGGTGCAGTACCACGGCATCAAGCAGGGTGACGGCATCGACGTATTCCGTGGCATGAGCTACCAGACGGTGCTGACGCCGGCCGACCTCAAGACCGGCGACGTGATCTACCCCTACGAGAAGGCGAAGTAGCCGCCTGCTCCCTCTCCCCGCGCTTCAAGCGGGGAGGTGGGGTGGAGCCGCGTCACGCCCCATCTGTAGGTTGGGTCCAGCGAAGCGCCGACCCAACACCAATTGCCGGTTGCGGTCGATTGTGTTGGGTCATCGCTGACACTCGATCCAACCTACAACTGGCTACGGCTGGCGGAGTCGCGTCACGGCCACCTCACCAGTGGCGGCAGCGAGGACAGTATTGCCTCGACGTTGCCCCCGGTCTTGAGCCCGAACACCGTGCCGCGGTCGTAGAGCAGGTTGAACTCGACATAACGGCCGCGGCGAACGAGCTGCTCGTCGCGGTCGGCCTCGCTCCAGGCAAGCGCGAAGTTGCGCGCCACGATCTCTGGATAGATGCGCAGGAAGGCGCGGCCGACGTCTTGCGTGAAGGCCAGACCCGCGTCCCAGCCCCCCTCCGCCTCAGCCGGCGTCAAGTAGTCGTAGAAGATGCCGCCGACGCCGCGCATCTCCCGGCGATGCGGGAGATAGAAGTACTCCTCGCACCACCTCTTGTAGCGGGCATAGTCGGCGATGGCGTGCCCCCGGCAGGCGGCCTCCATGGCGTCGTGGAAGGCGACGGTGTCCGGGTCGGCTTGCGTGCGGCGCCGATCGAGCACGGGGGTCAGGTCGCCTCCCCCGCCAAACCAGCATTTGCTGGTGACGACCATGCGCGTGTTCATGTGCGCCGTGGGCACGTTCGGATTGACCGGATGGGCGATGAGCGACACCCCCGAGGCCCAGAAGCGCGGATCGGCCTCGGCGCCGGGGATCTGCTTGCGGAACTCGGGGGCGAACTCGCCGTGCACGGTGGAGGTGTGGATGCCGGCCTTCTCGAACACGCGCCCCGCAATCAGGCTCATGGTGCCGCCCCCGCCGGGCGCGCCGCCCTGCTCGGCGCGTGTCCACGGCGTGCGCACGAAGCGTGCGGCCGGGCGGTCGCCGAACGGCGCCGTGTCCGGCAGCGCCGCCTCCAACCGCTCGAAAGACGCGCACAGGTCGTCGCGCAGCGCCTCGAACCAAATGCGCGCGCGCTCCTTATGCTCGTTCAGGGAC
>JRHI01001808.1_pt1 | contig 16586 bp, 14 predicted proteins | sample 215371 | NCBI WGS metagenome assembly JRHI01 (sample SAMN02929681, study PRJNA255918) | sediment metagenome | biome: cave system; feature: Ice Cave; material: Sediment; isolation source: sediment from deep within a dark volcanic ice cave with no known source of... ...
CGCGTAGAGCGAGCGTCCGGTGGATCAGGTGCAGCTTGCGCGCGTCGCGCGCCGGTGGCCCGCCGGCCACGACCGCATCGAGCGCCGCGTGACGGGCTGCCCAGTCGACCGGGCGGCGATTGTCGGGATCGACGAGGCTCAACGACCAGAGCTCGTCGCCCTGGTAGATATCCGGGACCCCGGGGCATGTCAACGCGAGCGCCAGCGCCCCTAGCGCGACGGCCTCTCCGGCGAGCGAGACCTTGGCCGCGAACGGTTCGAAGCTGTCGCGAAACGGACGGTGCCCGTACAGGGCGCGGACGAAGTCGCCGACCGCGCCCTCCCACGCCTCGTTCGGTTCATCCCAGCTCGTGTTGATCTTGGCTTCGCGCAGCGCCTTCTCGAGGTAGGCCGTCATGCGCTCCGGCTCGATCGGCCAGGCGCCGAGCAGCGTCTGATAGATCAGGTATTCCTCGTTGGCGTCTGGCGCCGGCCCGCCTGCGCCCCAGAGGGTGGGCCGCAGCGGCCGATTGACCTCGCGCCAGCCGGCGACCAGCGAGACCCACTCGTCAGCGAGTCCGGCGAGCGCTCCAATCCGGGCGCGGACGTCGCCGCTGCGCTTGGTGTCGTGGGTCTGGGAGGCGAGCATCTGGCGGGGAAAGCGCTCGGCCCGGGCGAGGTTCGCCCGATGGAAGGAGGCGACCGGGAGCGAGAAGCGGCCGGGGTCGCCGCCGACCTCATTGAGCGCCACGAGGCGCAGGTAGCGATAGAACGCGGTGTCCTCGACCCCCTTGGCCATCACCGGGCCGGTCGTCTGCTGGAAGCGCACGACGAACTCGTCGTGACCGCGCTCCTCGAGCAGCATGATCCGCCGCAGCCGCTCGGGAAGATCCTTGAGCACCGCGCGATCCGCCGCCTCGACGCGACCGGTCTGCGGCTGGACGTAGCTGCGGTAGACGTGCAGCGAAGCGCACGCGGCCTCGAGCTCGTCGAGCGGGCAGAGCGTGCGGAGCTTGGCGAGCTCGGGCGCGAACGCGCCCGCCGCCTGCTCGAGCTTGGCCTGATCGGCGACGTCCGAGAAGGGCGCGGCATGGCCGGTGAAGCTGGCGTAGAGATCTGTCAGCGGGCCCTCACCGGCGGGATCGACGAAGAGCGCGGTGACATCGTTGGCGAACTCGTAGCCGGTGGTGCCCTGGACGGGCCAGTCGCGCAGCTCCTCGCCGGCCTCGAGGATCTTCTCCACCCAGATCAGCGCGACCCCGCGGCCGGCCAGCCGCTCGAGGTACGCCGCAGGATCGACCAACCCGTCGGGGTGGTCGATCCGCAGACCGTCGATCAGCCCTTCGTCGACGAGCTGGAGGACCTTGCGATGCGTCTCCTCGAAGACGGCCGGGTCCTCGACGCGCACCCCGGCGAGATCGTCGATCGTGAAGAAGCGCCGCCGCCAGCCTGACTCGGGGTCGATGTCGAAGAACCGCCGGCGCTGGACGGGATCGCTCCAATAGGGGTTCTCTTCGCACGCTGCCATGTGGTTGGGGACGAAGTCGACGATCACGCCCAGCTCGGCCTTGCGCGCCGTGGCCACCAGGCGGCGAAACGCGGCCTCGCCGCCGAGCTCGGGCGAGACCGTCGTGGGATCGACGACGTCGTAGCCGTGCATCGATCCGGCCCGGGCCTGCATGATCGGGGAGAGATAGAGGTGACTGGCGCCCAGGCGGCGCAGGTACGGGACGAGCTCACGGGCGCGCTCGAAGCCGAAGTCGGGCTTCAGCTGGAGCCGATAGGTGGCTCGCATCAGCAGCGGCGAGCTGCCCCGCTGCGCGCCGGCACGCCATCCTGCTCGACCTCGGCGAAGTTGGCGAGGAGCTCGACGCCTCCGCGCCGCATGCGCAGGATGCGCCGGTGCTCGTCGAAGGCCAGAGCCGTGACGGGAGCTCCGGCCAGCTCGCGCCGCAACGCGAGAAGCTCGCGGTAGTAGTCGCGGTGCTCGGGGTCGCCGGCCGACGGATCGAGCTTCGAGCGCGCGAACGTGCGGACGTCCTGTGGGTCGGGGATCTCCTGCGCGCTGAAGTCGGAGAACTCGGAGAACTCGCGCCGGCGGCCTTCGCGGGTCAGCCGGGCGATCTTGGCATCGGTGTGATCGGTGAAGTACTGGAAGGGGTGCGACTCGTCGTATTCCTCGCCCGCGAACAGCATCGGCGTCCCCGGCGAGAGGATCGCGCAGAATGCCGCCAGCCTGAGGTCGCGGCCGCGCAGGCGGTCGCCGAGCGCGCGGTTGCCAACCTGGTCGTGGTTCTGGGCGCAGACGACGAAGCTCGGGCCCTCGGGGCGCTCGAGCTCTCGGGCGAGGTCGGCGAGCTTGCCGTACTGCGCGTAGTACCCCTCGTCCTCGCCGGTCAGGAGCACGTGGACGGCGTGGTGGAGCGCGTCCTCCCACTGAGCGTCGTGTCCCCATTCGGCGATCGGGCGCAGGTCACCTATCTCCATCTCGGAGATGATCAGGGTCCGCGGGTTGATCGCCTTGACGCGCTGGGCGAGCTCGGCGAGCACGTGCTGGTCGGAGTCGTCGAAGATCGAGTGGACGGCGTCGAGGCGGAGGCCGTCGACGCCGTAGTCCGCCACCCACATCTCGGCGTTCTGGATCGCCCATTCGCGCACGGCGTCCTGCGTGTAGTCGATCGCCTGACCCCAGATCGTCTCGTGGCGGTCGGTGTGGTACCAGCCGAACGCGTCGATCGCGTCGGAGCCGGCGCCGAGGTGGTTGTAGACGACGTCGAGGATCACGGCGAGGCCAGCTTCGTGGGCGGCGGCGATCAGGCGCGCGAACCCTTCGGGGCCGCCGTAGGCGGTGTGGGGAGCGTAGGCGTAGACGCCGTCGTAGCCCCAGCCGCGGTTGCCGGCGAACGTGGCGATCGGCATCAATTCGATCGCGGTCACGCCAAGCTCGCATAATTCGCGCAGCCGCGAGATCGCCCCTTCGAACGTGCCGGACGCGGAGAACGTGCCGACGTGCAGCTCGTAGATGACGAGCTCCTCGAGCGTGCAGCCCGGCCAGGAGGCAGGCGCGGCGGCGGCGGCGATCCGCGACGGACCCTCGAGTCCGGCGGGCTGGCAGCGGGAGCACGGATCAGGCCACCGCTCGCGGCCGTCGAGGATGAACTCGTAGTCGTCTCCGGCCGCGGCGGGCAGCTCGCCGGCGAACACGCCGTCCCCGGCGGGCGCCAGCTGGAAGCGCGTCCCGCCGATCTCGACGTCGACGAAGTCGGCGGCCGGAGCCCAGACGCGGAACGTCGTCGTGCCGTCGGGCGTGGGTAGCGCGCCGAGCCGCGGCAGGCGGGTTGCCGTGTTCTGTTGATCGAGCATCTGTTGTGGATACCCACCGGCGGACCGCAGGCAAACGTCGTCGAGACGACGAGTTGCGACGCCATCACCGGCTAGGTTGTCCCGATGGGACGCCGCCTCGCCGCTTTGTTCGCGCTCGCTCTACTCGCCGCCTGCCCGGTGGCGGGAGGCGCCGCGTCGCAGCTGGGTCGGCGCGTCAAGACCTCGGGATGCACGGCCCGCGGACAGCTCCCCGATCCGATGTGCACGCCCGGGTCCGTGTTCCGTCAAGCCGGGCTCGCGCAGATCTGCGTGCCGGGATACAGCCGCAGGGTGCGCAACGTACCGGTGTCGCTGAAGGCGCGGGTATACGCGCAGTACGGCATCACGGGCCGGCGGACGGGGCAATACGAGGTCGATCATCTCGTGGCGCTCGAGCTCGGCGGCAGCAACGCGATCGCGAACCTCTGGCCGGAGATCAGGCCCGGCTACGGCGAGAAGGACCGCGTCGAGAACGAGCTGCACGCGGCGGCGTGCTCGGGCGCGATCGCGCTCGGCGAGGCACAGCTGCGAATCGCCCGCGACTGGCGCCACGCCGGGGTGCCTGTGCCGGCGGCGCGATGATCGCTACCGCGGCGTCGTCATCGCGTCGCGCGCACGCTCGGGGTCGTGAATGGCACCGGCGGTAAGCACGAGCGTCGGCGCGAGCTCGGCGTACACGGCGGTCGCCTCGGCGAGGCTGCCAGCCGCGAGCAGCGCCTCGAGTCGACCGGCGACGGCGGCGAGCCGGTCGGCGCCGACCACGGCCGAGCTTCCTTTGAGGCGGTGCGCCAGGCGCGCGCCCTCGGCCGCATCGCCTCCTTGGAGCGCCCGCGCGAGCGCGAGGACCATCGCCTGCGAGGTCTCGAGGAAGAGTTCGAGCAGAGACGCGCGGTCCGGGTCGTCGTCGTCGTACGCGTCAGCGAGCCTTGAGCGGTCGAGAAGCGGGGGGTGCGGTTCTCGCATAGGTGTTGTTTCGGCAGGCGGGCGCCAGAGCTGAAATGAAGCAGGTCGAGCACCCGCCCTCAGCGGCCCTCAGCCGCGGCCTGGGCGCTCGGATCGTCTTCGGCGCGGCACTCCGGGAGCGGACGGATCAGGAGATAGCCGGCGGCGGCGGAGGCGGCGAGCACGACCAGCGCGACGCGAGCGCCGTGGGCGGGATCGAGCACGCGGAAGTGGTCGAGGACGAAGATGGTGCCCCCCCAGAAGACGAGTGGCCCGATTCCGCTCGAGACCCGGCCGACGAGGGAGAAGAACGCGAAGACCTCGCCGCGCTGGGCTTCGGGCACGGCGCGAATCATGTAGACACGGTCTGCGGTGTGGATCGAACCGAAGCTGATGCCGACGAGCGGGCCGACGATCCACAGCAGCCAGGGGATCCCGGTGGCGCCGGTCACCAGGAGCGTGGCGACGACGAGCAGGATGGTGGCGTTCAGTACCCGCTTCGGTCCGGCCAGGCGGGTGAGGCGAGCAGCAGCGAGGGCGCCGATCACCGAGAAGACGATCGACAGATCGACGACGAGCGTGACCTGCGAGTCGTTGAAGTGGGCGGTGCGCTTGGCGTAGACGGTCAGGAAGACGGCGATCGTGCCGATCGCGTCGACATAGAAGAAGCGAGCGAGGATGAAGCGCCCATAGGACTCGGTGCGCACCCGGCGCAGGGCGCTGCGCACGTCCTCGGCGGCGGCGGCGGCGGCCGCGGCAAGCGCCAAGCGCCGGCGCGGCTCGGGCTCCTTGACCCAGAGGAAGCACGGCACGGCGAAGACGAGAAACATGATCGCGGTGGGAATGAACGCCGACTGGTCGTCGGCGGTGATCACGGCGGCGAAGACGAAGCTGGCGATCGCCACGCCGATGTAGCCGGCCGCGACGCCAACGCCTGATACCTTCGGCTGATGCTCGGGTGGGGCGATCCGGGCGAGCAGCGGGTCGTACTGGGCGACAGCCGCCTGGTAGCCGAAGATCGCGAGGCCGGCGATCGCGAGGATCGTGATCAGCCCGGCGTGAACGACGCCGAGAAGCGCCGTCATCGCGATGCTGAGGGCGGTGAACGCGATCAGAAACGGCTTGCGCCGTCCGATCTGGTCGGAGAGCGACCCGAGGACGGGGAGGGCGAGCAGCAACGCGAGCGACACGCCGAGCCCCATCAGGCCGATGACGTAGTCGGGGTGGCGCTGCTGGTTGATGATCCAGTCGTTGAAGTAGCGGGTCACGACCGCGTAGGAGAAGATCGTGTGGGCGAAGTCGAACGCCACCCAGCTGACCACCGGCAGCGAGAGCAGGCGCCAGGCCGGGGCGCCGGAGGGCGGGCCCACTACTGCCGGCACCGCAGGAGACACGCGCCGAACGCGATCAGCCAGACGTCCTGCGGGTAGGCGGCGACGCGCTCGATCCCGCCGAGGCCGATGCCGAGCTGAGTGTGGGCTCCGAACAGCGCCGTGCCGGCGAGGCCGACTGCGCCGGCGAGCACGGTGAATACGCGCAGCCCGCTCGGCAGATCGTGCAGCCAGACGCCGAGCGCGAGCACGCCGAGGTTGCCGGGCACGAACGCGAGCGCCGCCCCGGCGACGTGAAGGGCGCTGACCGTGTTCTCCGGGAACAGGCCGACGAGCACGGTGCCGACGCCTGCGAGCGCGACGAACGCGAAGGCGGCGTCAGCTGCGCGGCCGGTGGCGAGACGGCCGCGGATCAGGATCGCGCCGGCGAACATCGCGACGCCGAGCGACACGAAGGAGGCGTTCATCGCGAGGTGCAGCGGCGAGCAGACCGGCCGGCCGCTGTAGCGGGCGCAGCGCGTGTTGCCAAGGTCGCTGATCGTGTTCGCTGCCCAGCTGTACGGGCGCGTCCATGCCGTCGCAGCGATCGCCTGCACGGCAAAGTACTGAGCGCTCGAGAGCCACAGCAGTGGCCCGATCGGAGCGCCGCGGGGTGGCACGCCGCCAGCCTAGCGAATCACCCTACGGCGAGCCGCCGAAACCGGTCCGCCGTCGGCCCCGCGGTCGCGCTGATCCGCGCGACCAGCGCGGCCGGGTTGCACCTGGCGGGCGAAGCGCCGCGCTTCAGCGGGCGAACGTGGTCTCGGGCGTGAGCGACTGGGCGAACGCAGCAATCAGGCGGGCGCAGGCGTCGATGTCGCCGAGCTGGACCATCTCGACGGGCGAGTGCATGTAGCGCAGGGCAATCGATACGCCCCCGGTGGGGATGCCGGCGCGGGAGAGGTGGATCGCGTCGGCGTCGGTGCCGGTCGAGCGGGCGGATGCGGCGATCGTGAACGGGATCTCCTCGCGCTTCGCTGTTTCGTGGAGCAGCTCGAAGACGACCGGGTTCAGCACGGATCCGCGTTCGATGATCGGACCACCGCCGAACTCGTGCTTGCCGATCTCGTTGACGTCGACGCCGGGGGAGCCGGTCTCGTGGGTGACGTCGACGACGATGGCGACGTCCGGCCGGAGGCTGTAGGCGGCGGTACGGGCGCCGGCAAAGGTGATCTCCTCCTGGACCACGCCGCAGGCTGCGACCTCGCCCGGCGCACCGCCGGCCTCAGCGACGATCCGGGCGGCCTCGAGCGCAATGAACGCGCCGAGCCGGTTGTCCATCGAGCGGGAGACGACGCGATCATTCGTCAGCTCGAGCGGCGCGCCGGCGATCACCGCTACGTCGCCGATCCGGACGAGGCTGCGGGCCTCGTCGGCGTCCTTGGCGCCGATGTCGATGTGGAGGTCGCGCAGCTCGGGCACCTTCTTGCGATCCTCCTCGCGCAGCAGGTGGATCGCCTTGCGACCTACGACACCGGGAACCGTCCCGTTCTGGGTGATCAGCTGGGCCCGCTGGCCGACGAGGATCTGCGCATCCCAGCCGCCGACGCCGACGAACCGCAGGAACCCGCCGTCGTCGATGTGGGTGACGATTAGCCCGATCTCGTCGATGTGTCCGACGATCGCCAGGAACGGAGCCCCGACGCTCGTGCCGCGGACGCGGGCCACGACGGAGCCCATCAGGTCGCCCGACACGTCGTCGGTGAACGACCGCCCGGCGTCGGCGAAGACTGCTGCGGGCGCCGTCTCGTAGCCGGAGGGTCCGGCGGCCGTGAGGAGGTTCGCCAGGACGATCGGTAGAGGCACGGGTGGGAGGGTAGTCGAGGCCGCGTCCTCACACGGCCGCGCACGACCCGCGCAGGAAACTGGTGATGAGCTGGCGGGAGTTCAAAGCTACCGTCGCGTGCGAGGCGTGTACGGCGTCCGGGCGTCATATTGTCCGAGCGGTGACCGTTGATGCCCTGCGAATAGCCGACCGTGTTGCCGGAGCTGCGATCGAGCGGTTGACCGACGCTCACCATGCGCGGAGGCTGGGGCGGCTCGGGCGCTCGGAGCAGCGGACGCCGCCCGAGGACGGGCGCCTGTGGGCAGCGGGGGAACCGCCGCCGCGGACCGGAAACGAGCTCGAGGTGCTGATCGACGGAGCCGCGTACTTCGCCGCACTCGCGCAGGCCATTCGTGGCGCGCGGCGCAGCGTGGTGATCGCCGGCTGGTGCATGACGCCGGGCTTCGCGCTCGTCCGCGACGAGCCCCCGGTTCTGCTGCGCCAGCTGCTCGGCGAGGCGGCCGAGTCGGTCGACGTTCGCCTGCTCCTGTGGGCGGGGGCGCCGGTGCCGGTGCTCGAGCCGCGCCGCTCGTCGGTGCGCAAGGGCCGCGATGAGCTCGTTCGGGGTACGCGCATCAAGGCGGCGCTCGACTCGCACGAGCGGCCGATGCACTGCCACCACGAGAAGCTCGTGGTGATCGACGACGAGGTCGCCTTCGTCGGCGGGATCGACCTGACTGACCTCAGCGGCGACCGCTACGACACGCCCGAGCACCCGGGGCGCGGCCGCATGGGCTGGCACGACGTCGCCTCGCGGGTGCGCGGGCCGGCGGTCGCCGACGTCGGTCGCCACCTCGCCCAGCGCTGGGAGGCGGTCACCGGCGAGCGGCTGGACGCGCAGCCGGTGGACCCGGCGAGCCCCGGCGGCGTGGAGCTGCAGATCGTCCGTACCGTCCCCGAGAAGCTCTACGCATTCGCGCCGCGGGGCGACTTCCGGATCATCGAGGCGTACGTTCGCGCTCTGCGGTCGGCCGAGCGCCTCGTCTACCTGGAGAACCAGTTCCTGTGGTCTCCGGAGATCGTGGGCATCCTCGCCGAAAAGCTCCGTCGACCGCCGAGCGACGAGTTTCGCATCGTCGTGATGCTGCCTGGCCGGCCGAACATCGGCGAGGACGACACCCAGGGGCAGCTGGCCCTCCTCACCGAAGCCGACGCTGGCCAGGGACGCTTCCTGGCCACCACGATCCGCGCGCTCTCGGGCAACACCAGCGACCGCGTGTACGTTCACGCCAAGGTCGGCATCGTCGACGACCGGTGGCTCACGCTCGGTTCGGCGAACCTCAACGCGCATTCCTTCTACAACGACAGCGAGGTCAACCTCGTCACCTGCGACCCGGCGGTGGCGCGCGACACGCGGCTGCGGCTGTGGTCCTCCCACCTCGAGCGCGACATCGACGAGGTGGCTGGCGACCCGCGCACGGTCGTCGACGAGCTGTGGCGGCCGATCGCGACCGAGCAGCGCGAGCGCCGCGACCGCGGTGAGGCGTTGACGCACAGGCTGATCGGGCTGGAGGCTACGTCGCGCCGTTCCGAGCGGCTACTCGGTCCGCTGCAGGCACTCATAGTTGACGGTTAGGCCTACACGGAACGCCACAATCGGATCGAGCCCGAGGAGGATTGCAGCAAGGGCCAGGCAGAGTCCGGTCCACGTGCGCCGGCCCGCACTCGGCCGACCCGGACCGGGTGACAGCGTCAGAGGCGGTGGTAGCGGGCTTCGGCGAGCGAGCCGGCGGCAAAGGCCAGCAGGCCGACTGCGGCGATGCCGAGCAGCCAGGCGCCGTAGGCATGGCGGGCGACCTCGCGCAGGGCGCCGTCGATGCCGATCACCTTGGTCACGTCGTAGTCGATGGCCGCGCGGATCAGGAAGTAGCCGATAAGGGCGAAGACGAGTGCGCGGGAGACCACGCCGATCTTGCCCAAGCGGCCGAGTATGCGGCGCGTCTTGCGGTTCATCTGCTCGGTCTTCATGTCTTCGAGGTAGCTGCCGTGCAGCCCCTCGTAGGCCTGATGAAGGCAGACGCCCACGAACGCGACGCCCACGAGGCCGACGAGCCATTGACCGCCGGGCCAGCCGAGCAGCCCGGCTGCGGCATGGCGGGCGGCGGCCTGCTGATGGGGGTGGCTGCCGAGGAGTACCTTGACGGCGAGGACCAGGAGGCCGAGGTAGCAGATCCCTCTAACGAGATGGCCGAGCCGGTCAAACGGGCTATCGCGGCCGCCGCGTTCGACACCTCGGCCGAGGATCGCCTGGCCAACCTGCCAGATTGCGTAGGCGAGCAGGCTGACGGATAGAAGGAGGAGCGCCACGCTGCCGAGCGGTGCGCGCGCGATGCGCGACAACGCGCCCTGCTGGTTGGTTGCCGAGCCGCCGGCGGCGCCCAGGGCGAGCGCCAGCGCGAAGCCACCGATCACGCCGTAAACGAGTCCCCGGGCGATGAAGCCCCCACGTACGAACCAGACGAATCCAGTCGAACGACCAAGTGCGAGGGTCGCGCCGGTGCCCGAGGACGACTTCATGGTGACGCGACGATAAGAAGGGGGACGCCGGAAACGATCATGGTCCACGACCTCTCTGAACCGCCTCACGCGGTTCGCTGTGGGAGGTCCGTGCACGCTCTAACCGTCGCGGCCCGTAACTCCGCCACCCGGCACGCTATCGGTTGGCCCGGGCGGGGAGGTGCCTGGTTCTTTCGGAGCTCGGCCAGCTGGTGAGCTTGGGCTGTGTCGGGGGGGGCCCAGGTGCCTGCCCGCCCCGGGAGATCAGTACTGATGGTCCTCGACGGCCTCGACAATCCTTACGCGCGGCGCGCCGGTGAGTGCCGGGGCTGCCTGTCGGGAGGTCCAGAGCTCACGGAGCGCGACGCCGCAGGCCCGCGCGTCGGTCGTCGTGTCGAACTCGAGTTCGACGACGACGTAGTTGGGGTCGTCGAGCGGGCGGAACACGCGGTGGCGGCGGACGCCCAAGCCCCGCCGGTCGATCGGATCGCGGTCGAAGGCCGCCTTCCACATCGCGAAGTCCTTGATGGCGTGCTCGAGCTGAAGCGTGGGCATTTCACTCTCCGTAAATTACTTACATGTTAGATGTAGTGAATAGACTGGTAGCGTAGCAGAATGGCCAGCCCCGCCAAACAACGCCGGCCCTATAACTCCCCGCGACGACGCGAGCAAGCCGCCGAGACCCGCCGCCAGATCCTCCGGGCGGCGAAAGACCTCTTCGAACGCGATGGTTACGCCGCCACGTCGATGGCGACCATCGCATCCGCGGCCGGCGTGTCGCTGAAGACGGTCTATCTCGTGTTCGAGACCAAGAGCGGCCTCCTGCGCGCCCTTTGGCATCTGCTCCTCCGCGGCGAGCAGGATCACGTCCCCGTCGGCCAGCAGCCCTGGTACCAGGCCGTACTCGACGAACCCGATCCCGCGCGCCAGCTCCGCCTCAACATGAGGAACTCGCGGATCGTCAAGGCGCGCGCGGGCCCCATGCTCGAGGTGATACGCGGCGCCGCATCGGCGGACCCCGACATCGCCGCGCTGTGGGCGCGGATCCAAACCGAGTTCCACGACAATCAGCGTGCCGTCGTACAGTCGCTTGCGGACAAGGACGCGCTGGCTGCCGATCTCGACGTGGTCAGCGCTACCGACATCCTGTGGGCACTCAACCACCCAGCTCTCCACGCTCTCCTCTCGCGCGAGCGCGGCTGGTCACCCGAGCGCTACGAGGAATGGCTCGGCGCCCTCGTCTGCTCCGAGCTGCTCCGCGACGCGTCCCGCAAGAACGGCTGACGCATCTGCAACAGCACGAAGGCTGGCTCTCCGTCATGGCCCCTGCTTCAACGGGAGCCGGAGTCACGGACGGATTCTCAACGGCAACGCCCTGGCCGTCGCGTCAGCGGTGCTTCTTCTTCTACCTCCTCTTGAGCTTGACCGACACGTTCGAGATCTTCGTGGCCGGCGTTCCACCGGCCCGGTTCTGGAATGTGGTGGTGACCGACACGCTCAGCCGCTTGCCCCGCTTCAGCGCCGCGAACACCCTGCGCGTCGGCGTGATCGTCAGGGTGTAGGTCTTCGGCCCGGGCGTCGCGAGCGTCGTGCTGCCGTAGAGGACGCGCGCATTGCTGACGCACTTGCGCCCCTTCTTGACGACGCCGCGCTTGCACGTCTTGGCCTTGGCCGCCGCGGCGTCGGCGCGGGTCAGCGTCGCCCCCCTGAGGATCGTCCCGACCGCGCTCAGCGTGCCGGGCGCGTTGACGGTCGCGACCACGGTGATCCGGCCGGTCTTGCTGTTCACCGATGGACTCCCGACCAGCGTGATGATGCTGACCGGCTGCCCGACCGTCAGCACCTCGCTCCCGCATGGCGACGCCGCCGGGGCGAGCACGTCGCTACCTGAGTAGTAGGCCACAAGTAATACGTGCCCTTGAAGTAGTGCTCAGGTACAGAAGCGGTGCCCGGAGAATGCCGCCGTGGACGCCCAAGAGCGTAGCGCCCTTGTGCGACCCATCTCCCCGCCCGGATCGCTGGTGCGCTCGTCGGGCTCCACATGCCGCCCCGGAAACGGCTTGTCACGATGGCCAGGTTAGGTGCGTCGGGCCTCGTCCCGCGACGCATCGGCGATCATGACGACCATGCGGTCGATGCCCGCCTTCCTCGCCGTGGCAGCGGCGGTGACCCTTACGCCGGGACCAGCGTTCGCGCTGCTGGTGCAGGTCGCCGCCACGCACGGCCGCCGCGCGGCGCTGGCCAACATTGCCGGCAATTCTCTCGGAGTACTCGTGTGGGGCGTGCTGTCCGCGCTTGGCGTCTCCGCGCTGATCGCGGCCGACGAGCTCGCGTACGACGTGCTGCGTCTGGCAGGCGCGGCGTTCCTGGTGTTCCTCGGCCTCCGCACCGTGCTGGCGACGCGATCTCAGGCTCGCCCATTCGCGGCCGCTGGCGACGTGCTCCTCGCTCGAGCGGACTCGGTGCGCACCGCCACGCAAGCGGCACGCAAGGGCCTCCTCAACAGCCTGGCCAACCCCAAGCTTGCGGTCTTCTTCGTGGCGCTGTTCCCACAGTTCCTCACACCCGGCACCGCGGTACTGCCGGCCGCACTGGCCATGGCCAGCGTGATCGTGGTCCTCGATGTCGCCTGGTACGGCATGGTGGCCCTCCTGGTCGACCGATTCCGGCGAGCGGTGGCGCCGCGGCTGCTGCGTCGTATCGAGCGGGTCACCGGTGCCGTCCTAGTCGCTTTCGGCCTGCGACTCGCTGTCGAGGCCCGATAGCGCAAAAGAATCTTCGAGCACGGGGTGACGATCGCGACCCCCGAACAGCCACCGGGATCGAAGCCATCCCCCGGGATCGGGGCCGTCCCACCGGGACGACGACCGGACGCGTCGGTCGACACTGGTGCGTGCACGGGCATACTCGGTCGGTGACCGACGAGGTCGAATTGATCGGGGGACGGGAGAAGCGAGCGATCCAGCTCGTGGCCCACGACTCATCTTGGCCTCGCCGCTTCGAGCAGGAGCGAGCCCGGATTTCTCACGCGCTCGGGCCGATCGCCCGCCGGATCGACCACATCGGCTCGACGGCGGTGCCGCGACTCGCGGCGAAGCCCGTCATCGATATCGATGTCAGCGTCGATGATCCGGACCTCGAAGAGGTCTACGTTCCAGCACTCGAGCGAGCCGGCTACACCGTGCGCGTGCGGTCCCCGGGTCACCGCATGGCACGCGACGCCGACCTCGACGTCCACGTGCACGTCTGCCCGGCCGGCGGTGACTGGGAGCGCCGCCATCTCCTCTTCCGCGACTGGTTGCGCACCGACGAGACAGATCGAACCCACTACGGGAACGCCAAGCAGCTACTGGCCGCCCGAGACTGGGCCGACATGAACGAGTACGCCGCCGCGAAGACCGACGTTATCCAGGAGATCACGGTGCGCGCTGAGCGCTGGGCGCGGGCCACCGCATGGAGGCCAGTCTGACGGCGTGGCCGCTTCACCCAACGAACGTTGACCGGGATCGAGGCGGTTCCCGAAACCAGGAGCGTCGGTGGATGCAGGCTCAGCGGCAGCGCGCGAGGGCACCGGCGTAGAAAGCCAGGTAGCTGCCGATCTGGCTGCGCCAGTAGGAACCGTCGTGCCCGCCCGGCCGCACCCGGAAGATGACCGCCCCCCCATGGCGCCGGACCAGCCTGGCAGCGAGCTCGGTGTCGGCAGCCCGGAACGGGTCGGAGGCGCCGACGTCGATCCGCAGCAGACTTGGCCCGTAGGGGTCGCGGGCCGCCACGGCGGCGATCAGGTCATGGCGGGCGAAGTCGGCGGCGCCGTCGAAGGCGCCGGGCGCCGAGTCGCCGCCGCTGGCCCAGAGGGCCGCCGAGTGGGCACCGACGGCACAGAAGCGCCCCGGATGGAGGCGGGCCAGGTCGAGGGCGCCAAAGCCGCCCATCGAGATCCCGCCGATCGCCACCCGTCGCGGGTCGACGCCGAACCGGCGGATGGCCTCGGGAATCACCTCGCGCATCACATAGGCCCCCCAGGCCCCGGAGGCCCGGTCGTGCCAGTAGGAGTCCTCGCCGCCATTGGGGAAGACGATGACCGGGGCGTGGGAGCCGAGCCGGGCCAGGCCGGCAAACAGCTCCGGGGTGAGGTTGGCGTCCTGGCCGTCGGGTCCCTTCCCGTGGAGGAAGACGACGAGCGGCCGCCCGACGGCCGGCAGGCCGACCGGGATGACGGCGGTCTGGGGCAGCCTGTGGTGGACGAGCCGACTGTCGATCGTGAATCGTCGGACACCGACTCCACGCCGGTCGACCGCGGCCCCCGACCGGGCGACCGCCCATACGGCCACGGCGACGAGCACCAGGCAGAGCGCCGCCAGCCAGGCCCGCATCAGAGGGTGAGCCGGTCGCACGCCGGCGAGCTTGCCACACCCCGGTGCTCACCGCGCTCCGCAGGATCCCCGACGCGCCGACCGAAGCCACCGCCCGGCGCCTACCTTAGAATATGCGCCGTCGACCCCTGAGCCTGAGGCCAGTCGGGCCCGGGACTTCCGAAAGCGGCCAACGAGTGGACGACAAGCGAGCACGCACTCGGCTGTCTCTCTCGGCTGGTGCGATCTCGCACCGAACCGGGGCGAGAGAGTGCGCCTTGACCACGCCTGGCGCCACGCGGCCCTTTGGTGACCGTTAGCCCGCCGCCGACCTCCGCGGCGTGCACAGGACGACGAGGAGCTCGAGCTGACCGCTCAACCCCTGCCCGTTCTCGTCGGCCTGTGCCGCCGCGCTGGCCGACGCCACCCTGGCCCCACTGGTAGTGGCCGCGGTCCGCGCGATGGCGGCCAGGTCGGCGCCCCGTCGCTGCGTGGCCAGGACCGCGGCGGTTGCCAGCTCGGCACAGCCGCCCGCCAAGGTCTGGCCGGCGATCGTCTCAGTTAGCCGGGTCGCGTCGGCGGTGAACCGTGCGCTCGTCGTGGCGAAGCATGCCGCCGAAGCGCCCGGAGAACTGGCCCCCGCCGCCGATGCCGCGTAGCAGGCGCCGAGACCTCCCGCACCGAGCTCGCCGGCCAAGCGAGTGGCGGTCCGCCCGACCCGTAGGGCCAGCGCCGCTGACATCGGCGTCAGCACGCCGCCGTCCGGCGCCCCGCCAGCCGGCGGGCGGCGGGCCACCAGCCAGCCGCCGTGGTAGTAGACGGGCGTCGTCCGGGCCAGCTCCCCGGCGACCACCGACGCGAGCTCGGCGTAGCTGCGGTTCCCCGTGTCGCCGCAGCACCCCGGATCGAGCAGCTGGACAAGTACGTACTCATCGCGCCCAGCGGTCGCCCGATCGAGCAGCTCGACCTGCCGGCGCTCGCTTGCGTGGGGGAGGACGAAGTCGGTGGTCGCCAGTGATGCTTCTGCCGGGACCCGGCGGAGCGCCCGGTAGGCCCCGTTCGCGTAGGCCGGCGTCCGCAGGAACGACGGGCGGGTGATCTGGCTGAGCGCGCTCTCGTGCGCAGCCAGTCGGGTGATTGCCAGGCTGGCGACCAGCATCGCTCCCGTCGTGCCGATCACGACCCGGGTGCGTCGAGGATCACCCACCAGCCGTGACAGGCGAGCCAGCGCGTCCGCCGCGCCCATCGCGAGGACCGAAGCGATGCTCAGGGAGTAGTGGAAATGTGAGCTCCATAGCTGCGGGTTCGTCGAGAGGAACCGCTCGGCCAGCAGCGGCACGGCCAGGAAGAACACCCGCGAACCGAGGCTCAGGAACAGGAACGGCGCGAGCAGTCCAGCGATCGTCTGCGCCTTCTGCCCTGGTGAGAAGCCGATCGTGAATACCCGCCACGGCGCCTGGACGAGCGCCCACACCGCGTCGGGAAGGTCGCGCCCCAGCGAGCCGTAGGTCCAGTGGGCGTAGGCGGCGCCGCTCGCGAAGTGGGGGATGAACACGCGCGTCGACAGCTCGTACCAGGCGATCCCCACCACCACGAGCGACACCCCCTGGCGCACCTCGCGCCGGCTGAGCAGGTAGAGGCCGAAGAAGGCGACGAGGATCGAGAGGTCCTCTTTAACACCGAGCAGAAGCACGATCACCAGCCAGAACCACCCCCACCGTCGCCGGTCGGCGAGGAGGATGGCCAGCGCGATCAGCAGCGGCGCTAGCGCGACCTCGTGGAACTCGTACATCACGCCGACCTGGATCCCCCAGTAAGCCGCGTAGGCTCCCGCTAGCAGGTAGGCCCCCAACCGCCCCAGGCGGGGCCGGGCGAACAGGAAGACCGGGATGATCGACGCCGCCACCAGCACGCTCTGCCCGATGAGCAGCATCCGCGGGTCAGACCACACCCAGTAGAGCGGCGCCAGCCCAGCGACCAGCGGGTGGAAGTGATCGCCCAACAGGTTCTTGGCCTCGATCGACGAGAAAGGGGCCTCCAGCCGGCTGTAGTGCCAGACGGCCTGGTCGAAGATCGCCAGGTCAAGCCCGCTCTGCAGGCGGGCATAACGGATGATCGAAGCCGCCGCGTCGATCGTCGCCGTCGCCGCGAACAGGACGAACAGCAACGGTTCCCGCCCGATCAGCGCACGCGCGCTCCCGACGCGTACCGCCGGCCCAACCGGAAGCACAGAATGCCGCACGGGCGTCACCGTACCGG
>JRHI01001809.1_pt1 | contig 16578 bp, 15 predicted proteins | sample 215371 | NCBI WGS metagenome assembly JRHI01 (sample SAMN02929681, study PRJNA255918) | sediment metagenome | biome: cave system; feature: Ice Cave; material: Sediment; isolation source: sediment from deep within a dark volcanic ice cave with no known source of... ...
AATTGTCGTCGCCGGCAAATCTAGTTGACGTTAGACACCAGGGAGCCGGCACCGTGACCCGAAGCTGTGCGGCATGGCGCGCTCTCGCCGCGCCACTCCTCCCCCACCCTACATCCTCCTCCCTGATCCGGTAGCACCCGTCTGCACCGCTGCGCTCGTGATCCTGCCCTTCCACGCGCCGTCGCGCTCGCTCTGCCTTGCGTCCGACGCTCGCCACCACCGCTCGATCTATCCCGTCCTTGCGCTCGCCCCAGCTCTGCATCGTGCTGCTTCGTCCCGCCGCTTGTCGTCCTCGTTTCGTCTCCGACTGCGCATCTGCCGGCTGACTCGATCGCCATGCTGCACCCGATTCGATGCTTGCTCTCCCAATCCCTGTCCGTTTCGGTCCGCTCCGCGGGTGACGTTCTGAGGGGCTTGCTTCGCGGCGTCGCGTGGCGGTTGGGTCGCCTGCTCCTTCTGGTCCTTCTGGCGCAACGACGGTGCGAGGCTGGAGCATGAGGCTCGGGGGATGGGGGGTACCGGCGAATGTCGAGGCCGAGGAACGGCGTCTGGAGGCGACCCATCGTGCCGGCCGTGGTGCGGGGACTGCGTGACCTGCGGAGCGGACGGAAACGGGGGTAGTCGGGGAAACGGGCCGTAAGGCAGGGGGTAAGACGTGGAGGGAGACACGGACCACGGGACGGGCATCCGGCTCGGGGAGCCGCCGATGGGTCCGGCAGGCGCTCGGTCGGTTCCTCTCCAGTCGCATGGAGCGACTCGGTCAAACGGTGTCGGATGAGGATCGGGATCGTCGAGACGGCATGGCCCCACCAGACTCGGCAAGGGCAGAAGCCTGGTGGGGCGTTCGCATAGCGGGTGAGGAGAGCGAGCACGCGGGGATCGCGCTCATCGTCGTTGTGCGTCGACGAAGCTCTTCAAGACGGCGTTCATCCGCGTCTGGTAGCCGGCACCTTGGGCCTTGAACCACTCGATCACGTCCACGTCAAACCGCACGGTCAGTTGCTGCTTGGGACCGGGGATGCCGACCTGCGTGGTGCTCCAATCGAACTCGCCCTCGTCGGCGTGATCGATCGAGGCCTCCACCTCGGCGTCCGTCATGGCGCGCACGCGGTCCCAGTCGGTCTGGCCTGCACCGCGAGCCCGCATGGCCTCCAGCTCATCCGCCGTATAGCGCACGATATGCTCTTGTTTCGGCATGGCTTGCCCTCCTTGCTGAGATGATGCGGATCGTGGTGTTCCGCCGCGTCCACACTACCGTGATGAAGAGATCGTCGAGGATGCCGGTCGTCAAGGAGCGCTCTTCGCTGGCGGAGGGACTCCGCGTGGCGACGACCGGGCGACCGTCGAACAGCGCCTGCGCGTCCACGAAGTCCACCCGGTGCTTGGCGAGGTTGGCCTGGCGCTTGACCCCATCCCACTCGAAATGCATGCCTTCATGTAACTACTATTATACTTACATGTCAAGCGGCAGCTCAGGCAGACTGAAGGCGAGCACCAAGAACGCATGGATCACGCCCGCAGTGCGGCCTCCCGCTCCGCGCGCAATTCGGCGTGGGCTTCGCTCGGGCCTTGATCAGTCCCCACTCCTCGTCGGGCACGCCGTCAAAGGCCCCGCCGAAGCGTGCGAACCTCTCGACGAGTGCGGCGCGATCGACGACCTGGCTCAGCTGCCGAATCGTGTCTGTTGGTTTCATCGTGGTTTCGCTCGGGGCTGGCGACCGCGCCATACGGCCGTCCTTTGCCGGGAATACTCGATCCAGTATCGCATCGTCTGACCAGATCGATTGTGTTCTGAACAGCTTCCCAGCGGGCTCCGTTCGTGGCGATCGGGGGCGATCCATGTCCGTCGCGGTGGGAAATGGGCTACGAGCGGTCCAGCAGATCGCCCAGACACCTGAACGACGCTTCGTGCGTCCGCCGCCAGATCGTCCTTTCTCGGATCCTGGGCAGGCCTTCTGCGTGGAGGGCTTCGAGGGTCGTGAACGCGTAGCGGCGGCTCGTCGTCACCGCCGCGGTCGCCTCCAGCAGATTCTCCAACCGGCGAGCAGCGGTGGCCACGCAGAGCACCGTCGGGAGCCGGTCGAGTCCCCGGAAGTGGGGATCGCGGAAGTAGGGACCGGCGAAGTACGCCTCGTAGCGCTCGATCTTGCCCTTCCAGTCGCGCCCCCGTCCGGCTCCCGACCAGACCGTCTCGGTACCCCGGTCCACCTCGACGAAGAAGGGGACGTGCTCCTTCTGGCCACCATCGACGCGGGTGAGGACGAAGACGGCGTCCGGGATGCCGGTGCGCAAGAGCGTCGCTCCCTCGTCAGACAGGCGTGCCAACTCGCGGTCGTCCTTCCAGCCCCAGAAGAGCAGCGGAGGCGCCACCGCCCGCTTGACGGCGACGTACACGTCCACGATCGCCTCGGCGTGGGCCTGGTTGGTCCCGTCGATCTCCATGACCGACGGCGACCACCGCACCGGCCGCCCCTTGCCTTCCTCGTCGTAGTACGCCTCGAGCACACCCGCGCCGCCGGCGGTCAGCACGTTGGTCTCCCTGCGGCAGAGTCCGCCGCCCGCGCTACGCAACCACGGGCGCACCGCCTGAATCAGTTGGAGATCCTTCAGGGGGCGGAGGGTGGCGCGGTTGGCGGAGCGGTCGGCGTTGGCGAGTGCTCGCGACCGCTCCTCGGCGTCGGCAATCCTCTCGGCATCGCCCCGGTAGAAGAGCCTACTCACCTGGGAACTCGTCAAGCAGCGATGGCGCGCGATCTCCTCCAGCACGGGCAGGGCGTGGGGAATCGTCTCCAGGGGACGCGGCCGCACCAGGCTCGGATCGAACCGGACCCGGCCCCGCCGCCTCCTCGGCATGCCTGCGCTGTCGGGAACGGAATCCGCCATCGGCTTGCTTGGCCGCTCGCGCCGGTTTGGCCGGCGCTCCGTCGTCGAGCATCAGGTCCCAGTACCACTCGCTGTTGCGGCGGAAGACCTCGGCCACCGGGGCGGTGCAGCGGTCGTCCCCCTGGGAGGCGATCGCCCGGTGCAGTTGCCCCGGTACCGGTTCGGCCCACCAGTTCTGTAGCAGCACTCGCTCCTCCCGTGGCGTGCCCGTCGGACCCGTCCGGTAGCGCAACCGCGCCGCGAAGCGCTCCTGCCCGTCCTCGAAGCCGCGCGAGAGCTCGTAGCGCACCCCGGCGTGGCCGACCGCCTCCAGCAGGTCGCCAGCCCGGCGCTTGGCATCGTTGGAGAGCTGGCTGGCACCCTGGTGGGCGAGTACGGGGAAGAGCCGGAAGGAGCGCGCCTCGTTGATGATCGAGGCGAATTGGTCGCCGACGAAGAGGTGGAACTCGTCGACGACGCAGCGCCAGATGTTGCGCTTGCCGTCGTCGGGGCGGGCGAAAGTGGCCTCGACCAGGGTCGCCATGATCAGGTTGCCGATCATGATCCCGACGTTGCGGTGCAGGTTGGTGCCGAGGTTGCAGACGACGAGCTTCCCCTCGGCGAGCCAGTCGCGCAGGCGGAAGGTCGAGTGGTAGGTGCCGACCAGCGCGTTCATGACCGGAGAGGAGAGGAAGTCGAAGAAGCGGTTGGTGGTCGTGGTCGTCTTGCGCCGCTGCTCGGAAGGGGTCACGCCCTCGTAGTCGTGCTGCCAGTAGACCTTCGTCGCCGGCCAGGCGCGCTTGGCCAGCAGCCGGCCCCGCGTTTCGGGGTGGTAGAGCACCAAGGGGAGGGTGAGCAGCGTCGGTTCGTCGTCGCGCAGGGCCAACTGGGTCGTGGCCTGGAGGGTCTGGCGGATGTTGGCCATCGTTGAGAGGTCGGCCATGCCCATTCGCTCGAAGAGGGCCGGGATCGCCTCAGCCGTCCGGTAGGCGGCATCCCGGTTGTGGCGCTCGAACTCGAACGGGTTGAGCGCCCAGGTCCGCTGGCCGCCGGGGAAGTCGCACTCGCCGGGGGCGACGTAGACGAGCTTCTCCGGGTGGCGGGTGCGCGCGGCGATCTCGTGCGCCAGGTCGCCCTTGATGTCGAGCACGAGCACGCCCTGGTCGCCCAGCCCGGCGAACTGCTCGGCCAGGTTGCCCAAGAGCGTCGACTTGCCGGTGTTGGGGGAGCCGACGACGTAGACCGGCGTCTCCAGATCGCCCTCGTCGAGCTGGAGACGGTAGCGCGTCGTCTCGTATTTGCCCAGGGTGACCCTAGCCATCGAAGCGCAGCAGGAAGGGGAGCGCCTGGTGCAGCATCGTCAGGCGCCGGTGCTTCTCGTCCTCGCTGGGGAGCCGGTTGATCGCGTCGATCTCCTCCCAGACCTGGCGGATGGCAGCCAGCCCTTCGGTCGTTTTCTGGACGGCTCCCGTGCGCAAGCTGATCTCGGTGAGCAGCTTCTGGTTGGCCATCGCGAGGTCGTGGGTGTGCTCATTCCGCTGCTGCTGGAGGGCAAATTCCTGCCGCAGCTTCTCCCCGGCCTGGTCGATCTGCGCCTGCAAGAGCAGTTGCGCCCGCTGCAAGCCGGTCTGGTGGTCCAGCAGCGTGAGCTGCGACTCCAACTGCACGGTGTTGAGCACGCGCAGGCGCTCGGCGTCGAAGCGCAACGCTTCGGCGTGTTGCAGCTCCCGCTGCACCCGGCCGATCTGGACCGCCGTCAGGCTGACCATGGCGTTGAGGATCGCGACCCCCATCTGCTCGTAGGTCGCGTCCACCTGCGAGCGCCACCTGCGCTTGCGGGTCTTGCCCTGGAGCCAGCGCACTTGGGAGAAGGTGCCGAACGGGTAACGCTCGTCGTAGACGTCGTTGAAGAACTGCTCGATCACCGGCAGCTGCAAGGGCGCCAGGATCGTGGGCGTGGCCGCCCGGTTGAGCAGGTTCGCCCCCACCGTCTCGACGGCCACCAGCGCGTCGGTCATCGGCCTCACCTCCAACTGACGTGGACGTGCCTGAGGAGCTGGACGGCGCCCCAGCCCACCAGCCATGGCAGCGTGACGACGAGCTCCACGAGCGCGAGCAAGCCCATGAAGAGATACGAACTGCTGATCCGGCGGTCGACCAGGTAGTCGACCAGCGTCCACTCGTACTGCCGCACGATCCAGTGCCCCCGGTCGGGGAAGCCGGTCCGGGTGCAGATCTCGCGGCCGATCAGGGCGTCGCAGGCGAGCACCAGGACGAAGGGCTTGCCGAGGGGCCAACCGCCCCAGTTGCCCCGCACCCGGTCGGTCGGGTCGCAGGTCCAACTCGGGTTGTTGTAGACGTACCCCTTCTGGTAAGGCCGGCGGTCGAGCTCCGCCTTGACCGAGTGGACAGAAAAGAACGCGGTCCGCGGGCCGTGGCCGCTGCGCGAGTCGAACCAGACGGTCAGCTGCCCGTAGACCGTCCAGACGATCATGAAGACGAGGGCGGTCTTCCACAGCCGCAGCCCGCGCACCCGCGGCACCACCACGCCGAGGGCGAGGGCGAGCAGCGACAGGGGGAAGGTGACCGGCAGCAGCGGCACCTGCCACCACCGAATCGACCGTCGTTTCGGGCGGACGCCCGCGTCCGGCTGGTGCATCGGCGCGCCAGTCTCCTCATCGAGCCGGCAAGATTCGCGGGATAGTAGCACCCGTTCCGCGCGGCCACAATCCCGCCCTCGGGCGCCGGTCTTTGCGGCAAGACACGGCGAAAGACAACCCTTCGTTCCGGCTGGCGTCGAGACGCATGGTCGCGCGCTTCTGGACACGTCCGGCAGACACGGGACTGGGGGGCGCCGCCGTCGTATCATGCGTGGGAAGGGGCGCGCCGCAGGGGCCGCTCATCTTGGACGGGCATCCGACTTCTCGTGGGGACGGTCACTTGTGTGGGCGTGACCAGGAGAGGAACGATGAACGACTTTGCGCGAGCCCTCCAAGATCAGCTCAAGGCGCGGGGCAAGAGCCTGACCTTCCTGGCGGAGTTCACGGGGATCGACCGGGCCTACATCTCGCGCCTGGCGCGCGGGGAGAAGGAGCGGCCCTCGCCGGAGACGGTGGTGAAGCTCTGGATGGGGCTCATCGCCTGCGAGGACCAGTACCGGCGGGATCCGCTGATGCCGCACGGGTTGGCCGAGCTGATGCTCAGCGCCGGATTGGTCGCCGCTGCGAGATCTTCCTAGTGCAGGGGGACGGCGCCCGGCGCGTCAGCCGGGGCGACCGCCCGTAGGGGAACACCCGAGACTGCCGGCGCGCCCCCTTCGTCCCCCTACGCCGCCCGGCGGCCGAGCGTCCGCCGCTTCTTCGGCAGCGGTGCCGGCGCGAAGTGGTCCATTGGGGAGAAGGCGGTGTGCTTCTCCTTGATCKCCTCCTGGCGCAGGTGCAGGTAGACCTGGGTGATGGCGATCGAGGAGTGACCCAGGATCTTCCGGAGGGTCGCCACGTCCATGCCGCGCTTGACCATCGTGGTGGCGCTCGTGTGCCGGAAGAGGTGGCAGCGCAGCGGGATGCCGGTGTCCGTGCCGATTCGCTTGACGACGCCCCGCACCCCCTCGCGCCCCAGCTCGAACGTCTTGCCGCGGCCCGGCCCGGTCACCTCGATCGGATCGGCGTCGCGGGCCGCGAGCCACGCCTCCAGCGCCGCGCGGGTCGTGGCGGAGAAGGGCGCCAGGCGCTCGCGGTTGCCCTTGCCGACCACCCGCACCCAGCCGGCCTGGAGAAAGAGATCGGCGTCCTCGATGCCCGCGATCTCGGCGAGCCGCAGACCGCTGTCGAGCAGGAGGCTGATCAGGGCGCGGTTGCGTTTGGCCACAGCCGCGTCGCCGGAGAGGTGCCGGGAGCGGAAGATCGCCTCCACTTGCGCCTCGATCAGCACCTCTAGTTGGCGAAACGCCGTCTTGGGCAACGCGAACTTGACCGGTTGCTCGATCTCGCCCTCCTCGGACAACCAGGCGCAGAACGCCTTGAGCTGCCGCATGCGGGCGGCCACCGCGCCACCGCGCCGCTGGTCGCTGCCGTGCCGGGGCACGTCCAGGGGTTGGGCCAGCAGCCAGGTTTGGTAGCGGCGGAAAAACTCGGTGGTGAGGTCGCCCGCGTCCGGATCGAGGCCTTCCGCGTGGCAGAAGCGCCGCAGGCTCCCGAAGGTGCTGCGGTAGTTGCGGATGGTGTAGGGGGACAGGTTGCGACTCGCTTGGTACGCCAGAAAGTCCGCCTCCAGGCGCTCCAGCGTCGGTACGGTCTCCATGCTCACCTCGGCGGTTCCCTGGGTCGCGCGACCCAGCCGCCGATATCCTCGGGCCATGATCTCCTCCGGTGACGTGTCCGGGGGGCAGGCGGCCATACTTCGCCGTCCGCCTGACCCGTACTTCGCAAAACGCCGGAGGAAATACGGCCGTCGCCGAAACCCGTACTCTAGGAGTGCCCCACCGGCACCGCCGAACCGGCCACGTTCGACCGCTCGCCGGCCGTGAACGGGTTGCTCCAGGCGGTGCCGCCGGCTGCGAACCGACTCGGATGAAGGGTCGCAGGTCGAAGCCGTGCGACCCACCGCTGAGCTCGGCCGCGACGATCTTGCCGACCTGGGCCGCCCACGAGAACCCGCCGCCGTTGAATCCCGCCGCCACGGTTAAGCCCGGAGTTCCGGGCATTGTGCCGATTAGCGGCAGCCCGTCGGCGGTGAAGCCCATGATCCCGGCCCAGCAGCGGACGACGTTGATGCCGGCGAGCTCGGGGAAGAGGGTGGTCAGGCAGCGGGCGATCCCCGCGAGCACCTCCGGGCTGACGCGTTCGTCGTACTGCCCGAGCCCCTCGTCCTCGTCCAACCGCCGGAACCCGCCGCCGAGGATTTGGCCCCCCGGAGTCTGTCGGCCGTACTCCATCCCGAAGTAGGTTCCCCAGGTGTCAAGGTGCGAATCAACCTGGACCAGCGCCAGGGGACCATGCGTCCGGGCCGCGGCCCGCAGGATCGGCAGCGTGATCGAGTGGTCCCCGCCAAACGTCAACGGGGTCTGACCGGCGGCGAAGATCGGCGCGTAGGCATCAGCGATCGTCGTCAGCGCCCCAAGGGGGTCGTAGGGCGAGACGGTCAGGTCGCCCGCATCGTCGATCCGAAGCGACTGGTACGGATTCACGCCGAGAATCCGGTTGAAAGGACGAAGCAGGCTGCTCGCTTCGCGGATCGCCCGCGGTCCGAAGCGGGCCCCGACTCGATAGGACGCGCCCGTGTCGAACGGCACGCCGACGATCGGCACGTCGAGCTCCTCGCGCGGCGTCCGCGCCGGGAGTCGGTAGAAGGTGACCGGGCCGGCGAACCGCGGCGTCACCTGGGCGTCGAGCGGCCCAGGGCGCGGCACCGGCGCCGGTTCGTCGTGCGATCGCGGTGGTTGGCTCATTCCTCATCCTGCGCGTTGGCACCCGGCAGGCCGGCGGCCGTACATGAAGGCTAAACCGCGCCGCCTTGATCGTCGCCGATCTCAGAGAAGCGAACGCCCTGGGCATCGTCCAGCGCGTACCGCAGGTCCCAGACCGTTGAGAAGAGGAGGACCGGACGACCGTGCCGGTCCTCCGCCCGCATCCGACCCCGGCCGCTGCCCAGCGTCGCGATCGCGCTCGGGTCGCCCTCGACCCAGCGGGCCGCCGTGTACGATAGCGGCTCGAGCCGCGTCTCGACGTTGTACTCCGTGTCGAGGCGGTACCGAACGACGTCGAACTGGAGCGCTCCGACCGCGGCGAGGATCGGTTCCCGTCGGCCGCTGGCGACCGGGTAGAAGAGCTGGATCGCCCCCTCTTCTTCGATCTGGGTCAGCCCCTTCAAGAACTGCTTGTAGCGATCCGCCTGGGTAGAGCGGAGCTGCGCGAAGTGCTCCGGCGGGAAGCGTGGCAGCGGCGGAAACGTCCCGATCTCCCGCTCGCTGACGGTGTCGCCGATCGCGAAGAGCCCGGGGTTGATGACGCCGACGACGTCCCCGGCGTACGCTTCCTCGACGACCTCCCGTTCCTGGCCGAAGAGCCGGAGCGGTGGGGCCAGCCGCACCCGCCGCCGCAGGCGTGGGTGCCAGACCTCCATGTCCCGCGCAAAGGTCCCGGAACAGACACGGAGGAAGGCGACCCGGTCGCGGTGCCGAGGGTCCATGTTGGCCTGGATCTTGAACACGAACCCCGAGAAGAGCGGGGCGTCCGGCGCGATCGTCGCCTCGGTGGTGGGGCGGGGCAACGGGAGCGGCGCGGACGCGACGAAGGCATCGAGGAAGAGCTGGACGCCGAAATTGGTCAGGGCGCTGCCGAAGAAGACCGGGGTCAGCTCGGCGGCGAGCACGCGACCAAGGTCGAACGGCGTCCCCGCCATATCGAGCAGATCTACCTCCTCCCTCAGCGTCGCCGCCCGCCGCTCCCCGACGAGGTCGGGCAACGCGGGGTCGTCCAGCGTGGAGAGGCGGACGGGCGCGCGTTTGGCGCCGTGCTCCGTGCGCGCGAAGAGGTGGACGGCGCGCTCGCGCAGGTCGAAGAGACCGCGGAAGTCGACGCCATCGCCGATCGGCCAATTGAGCGGGCAGGTCTTGAGCCCGAGCATCCGTTCGATCTCGGCGAGGAGGTCGAGCGGGTGGCGGCCCGGCCGGTCGAGCTTGTTGATGAAGGTAAAGATCGGCGTCCGCCGTCTGCGGCAGACCTCGAAGAGCTTGAGCGTCTGCGGCTCGATTCCCCGCGCGGCGTCGAGCACCATGACCGCGCTGTCGACGGCGGTCAGCGTGCGATAGGTGTCCTCCGAGAAGTCTTGGTGCCCGGGGGTGTCGAGCAGGTTCATCTGGCAGCCCTGGTAGGGGAAGGCGAGCACGGTTGAGGAGATGGAGATGCCGCGCTCCCGCTCCATAGCCATCCAATCGGACGCGGCGTGGCGTTGGGACTTGCGCGCCGTGACCGACCCGGCGAGCGTCACAGCGCCGCCGTAGAGCAACAGCTTCTCGGTGAGCGTCGTCTTGCCCGCGTCCGGGTGGGAGATGATCGCAAAGGTCCGTCGCCGGGCGACCTCGGCGGCGAGGTCGAGCTCGCCCGTCGCCGGCCGTTGCTCGGTGATCACGGCTTCCATCAGGGCGGCTCCGTTCGGTTCGCTCACGGCGATCGGCGTCCGGACCGCACCGTGCGATCCGGGTGGCAAAGGCACAATGATGGCGGCCGTTCCCGGCCGCCACGCGCAAGTATAGCGGTGAGCGCCTTGGTTCTCCAGGGATGGTCAAACAGCCTGGCGTCCGACCGACGGAACTGGGACGGGAGGCTGGCTCAAGGACTGGCCGTCGCCGCGGTCAACTCGGGACCGAGGATGGGCTTCAGGTAGATCAGGTACTCGTTGAGCCCGACCTTCAGCACGCGGCTGACTTGATAGCGTGTTTGGTGCGCGGTGTCCTTATAAATGCCGCCGGCGCGAAAGCGGCCGAGACGCATCTCTCGTGCCGTCTTGGCGACGAGCTCGTAGGTCACCCTGCCACAGCGGCGGCAGGTGAAGTATTGGTTCACTTCGTCGGTGGGGCCGGTGTAGCCACGCTGCACGAGATGCGTCTCGGTGCTGCCGCACCACGGGCAGCGGCGCTCCGTTTGCATCAACTGCATTGCCACCATGGCTGCCGGCCTTTCTCCCCGCCGCGGGCGATGCCTCCTCGTCAACGCACGGCATTGTAGCAAGTGCCGTTCGAACCGGCATCCCGTTCCACGGGACCAGTCCGTTCACCATCGTGTGCGGAGTGCGCGACGCCCACGCGCTGCAGCGCCGCGTCCAGATCAGAGGGGCAGGATCGGATGGCCGGAACGCGGAGCATCCCAACTGGGGGCTCCACGGGCGGCAGGGACAAGGCATAATGATGGCGAACCCACCAGGCGCGACGCCGGGTAGCGATCCGACCTGGTTGGTGCCGCGAAGACGGGGCCGGACCATGCGGCCGTCCAATGGGAGGCAGGGCCTGTGACAACGTCATCGACGCAGCACGACACAGCGGCCGCACCCGACCAGGACGACACCGACCGACTGCTGACGGGTCGCTCGCTGATCGTCGCCTCGAACCGTGGGCCGGTCACCTTCAGCTTCGAGGGCGACGGGAAGTTCTCCTCGCGCAAAGGCAGCGGCGGCGTCGTGACCGCGGTCAGCGCGATCGCACGCGAGCGGCAGCCGATCTGGATTGCCGCCGCGATGACCGACGGCGACCGCCTGCGGGCCGAGCTGGCGCAACAGAACGGCGAGGTGCTGATCAGTCCTCCCGGTCAGCGCCCCGAGTTTCGGGTGCGCTTCGTGGTGCCCACTGCGGAGGCTTACCATCGCTACTACAACGTGATCAGCAATCCCCTCCTCTGGTTCCTCCAGCACTACCTCTGGGACACGCCGCGCTCGCCCGACATCACCGCGGAGACGTGGACGGCCTGGAACGAGGGGTACGCCGTCGTCAACCGCCTCTTCGCCGACGAGATCCTCAAGGTCTGCGAGCAGTGCCAAGACGAACCGATCATCATGCTGCAGGACTACCATCTCTACCTCTGCGGCGGATTCGTTCGCGAGCGCAATCCGAAGGCGATCCTCCAGCAATTCGTCCACATTCCCTGGCCCGATCCCGACTACTGGCGCCTGCTCCCGGCGAAAATCCGCCGCGCGATCTGTGAGGGGATGCTCGGCAACGACATCGTCGGGTTCCAAACGCGCGACCACGCCCGCAGCTTTATGTATACCTGTGAGGCGTACGTGCCCGGCGCGCAAATCGACTACAGCGGGCGCGGCGTCCTCTGGAACGGTCGGCGAGTCGAGATCCGCGCGTATCCGATCTCGATCGACGTCGAGGCGGTCCGTCGCGTGGCCTACAGCAAGGAAGCACGCGCCTACGACCGGTATCTGCCGAACTATTTGAACCAATACACGGTGCTGCGCGTCGATCGCGCCGAGCCAAGCAAGAACATCGTCCGCGGATTCCAAGCCTTCGGCCGCTTCCTCGACGCTCACCCGGAATTCCAGGGCCGGGTCAACTTCATGGCGATCATGGTGCCGTCGCGGATGGAGGTCGAGGAGTACCAGGACTACCTCGACGACGTCAGCGCGATCGTGGGCCGGATCAACGCCCACTATGCCAACGTCGAGACGGGTTGGCAGCCGATCCACATGATCATGGGTGAGAACTACCCGCGCGCGCTCGCGGCGATGAAGTGGTACGACATCCTCCTCGTCAACACAATGATTGACGGCATGAACCTGGTCGCCAAGGAAGGCTGCCTGCTCAACGAGCGCAACGGCGTCCTCATCCTCTCGGAGGGCGCCGGGGCGGCGATCCAGCTCGGTGAGGACGCGCTGATGATCGCCCCCGCCGACGTCGAAGGGACGGCCGATGCGATCTACCAGGCGCTGACCATGCCGCTGGGTGAGCGCCGCCGGCGAGCAGAGAACCTGCGGCGTTCGGTCGAGTCCGACGACGTCGCTGTCTGGTTCCGCGAGCAGCTCTGGGACATCGCCCGCTACGCGATTCGCGGCGATCGCGACCCCGGCGCCATCCTTCCCGATGGCTCGGTCGTCGCCGGCAATGGTGCCACGGTCGACGATCCGCATCGCCGGCCGCAAATCGTCGTGGCCGCTCCGACGCCGGCGGGCTAATCCGTGACCACAGTGATCGCGCGGGATTGGGACACTGCTTGGCGCGCCCTGCTCGTCATCAGCGGTGTCAGCCGCGGCCCGCGACTGTGCGGCACAAGGCAGGGCGCGTCGCTTGCCGACATGTGTACGTACATCCTAGAATGGGCGTGCGCCCGTGATACCGCCCGTGCGATCTCGGCTCGCTGGGCTTGCACCGTGATGAGGGGGTCCAAGTTACGTGGAGGAACGCACCGTGAGCACCGACTCGGCGCCGGAGACGACGCCGACCGCCGACCCCGCGCCATCGACGGCTCCCTGGTCGGCCGTCGCCCACCGTCTTGGTCGCCGTCAGTTCCTCGCCGGACTCGCGGCCGCCTCGGTCCCGCTCGCCGTGATTGGCCGCGGCTTCGATCGTTCGCGGCAGGCGTCGCACGCGCCGCGGCAAGACGCAACGCCGGGAGCCTCGCCGGTTGCCAGTCCCGAGGCCATGGGAACGCCCGGGCTAGAGCCGGCCACCGACGGGAAAATCGGCCGGTTGCGGGTCGTTCGCGATCAGCGACCGGCGTACGCCGACCAGCCGGTGGCAAGCGACCAGCTGCGACTGCTGGTCGCCCAGGGCGACAACGCCAATTACAGCCCCGCCGCGCTCCGGCAGGACTTCCAGATCATGGTCAGTTATCTGGATCCCCTGGTCTGGATCGACGAGGTGACGATGGAGCCGAAACCATGGCTCGCCCAATCCTGGCAGTGGAGCGCCGACGCCAAGACGATTACCTATGCGCTGCGGCCGGACGTCGTCTGGCACGACGGCGACCCGCTCGCCGCCAAGGACGTCGTCTTCTCGCTCGTCGTCTATCGGGACGACGTCGACAGCGCGGTCCGCAACCTGTTCACCACCATGGAGGCCGCCGAGGCCCTCGACGATCTCACCGTCAAGGTCACGCTGACCGCACCCGACGGCAACTGGCTGCTCAATGCCTCCAGCCAGCTCATCTTCCAGCGCAAGCAGTACACGAAGCACTGGTCGGCCCGTCCCGAAGGCGAGCGGACGCTGAGCGACTATAACTGGCGGAAGAAAGCGCCCGTTGGCACCGGGCCGTGGCAGGTCGGCAAGCGCGGCGACGCCGGCATCGAGTTCAGTCGCAACGGTAAATATTGGGCGGGTCCGCCACACTTCCAGCGGCTGACCCTCGCCTGGGAACCGAACTCGACCAAACGCCTCGACGCCTGGAAACGCGGGGACACCGACCTCCTCTGGCCGGTCAGCGCGGTGGACCTGGCCTCCGTCTCCGATGCTCCCGGCTGGCTCTACGCCGCGGATGCGCCGTCGGTGATGTTCGCCGCCTTCAACTTCAACAATGCGGCGCGCGACCCGGCGACGCTGCTGGCGGACAGCCAGCTCCGCCGCGCCCTGTCGCTGGCGCTGGATCGACCCCGCTACGGTACGAAGGTGTTCGGCGGTTTCGTCCACGTCGAGGCAGCCGGGACCATCGCCCAGCCGTGGGCGCACGATGACACGCTGCGGAACCCGGTCCGCGATGTCGCCGGCGCCAAGTTTCTGCTCAAGCAGGCCGGATGGGAAGACAAGAACAAGGACGGGTTCGTCAAGAACGCTGCCGGCAAGCGGCTGGAGCTGAACCTGATCGTGCGCAACGATGCCCGCCCGGAGCTGCTCGCGGTGGTGCAGAGCATCGTCTCGGACCTGAAGGAGGTGGGAATCGGTCTCAAGATCGACCGACTCGCGGCCGACCAGTTCCGCGCCCGCTGGACGACGGCGCACGATTTCGACCTGATCGCCTACGCTTACAACCTGTACCCCGGGTTCACCGACTTCGATCTCTACGGATCAAGTTGGGACATCCGACAGAACCCGCAGGGCTGGAATCCCGGCGGCTACGCCAATCAGGAGGTGGACAAGGCGATCCGGGACGCCTTGGGAGCCAAGGACGAAGCGAGTCAGCGCGCCGCGTTGGTCCGGTTGCAGCGCGCCGCGAATGACGACCTGTTCGGTCTCTGGTTCGGCTTTCCGCAGGACCTCATCCTGGTCCGGCCGGACATGCTCGGGTTCCGGCCGACCAAGCAGTGGCAGACCTGGCAAACGCGCTCGCTCTGGCGACAGCCGGGGGGCGCGGCACCGCTTCCCAGCGGCACACCGGCAACCCCGCCGGCATAAGGCAAGCGSGGAAGGCACAGGAACCGTTATGCTACGTACGTTCGGGCGGGACCGGGGCCCGGACAAGTGCTCACGGGCAGGCCGGATTGGAGTTCATCTCGAGGGGAGGCACGGGGATGCAGACCGGGATGACGGGATCGTTGGTTCCCCGCATGATCGGCGCGGCAAGGCTCGACGCGAACACGTACGAGGCTGTCGAACACGACACGAACGCCACGACTCAGGCGGCGATCGTCGTCGTGCTTGCGGCGATCGCCGGCGGCATCGGCGCGATCCGCACGAACGGCATCGGCGGCCTGATCTTCGGCATCATTATCGGCATCGTTAGCTGGGCCGTCTTCGCCGCTGTCGCCTATTTCGTCGGCACGCGTCTGCTGGCGACACCGCAGACCTCCGCGACGTGGGGAGAGGTGGCCCGCACGATGGGCTTTTCCTACACGCCGCAGTTGCTCGCCGTGTTTGGCTTTATTCCGATTCTCGGTCCGCTGCTCGGTTTCATCGGGGCCGTTTGGGCGATCGTAACGGCGATCATCGCCCTTCGCCAAGCACTCGAGATGAGCACCGGCCGTGCGATCGTGACCGGCATCATCTCTGCCATCATCGCCGCTATCATCATCGCGATCCCCGCCGCCATCTTCGGCGTGGCCTACTACGGCATCGGCGGATAGAACGACGAGAGTCAGGTGACGAGGCCCGGCCGAGACGCCGGGCCTCGCCGGCTATGACGAACCGGGATCGTCGTGAGCATCCGCGGGATGCTTGTCCCGTGCGGCGCGGCCGATCGTGGACGCGGGCGGATCGCTCGCCGGGAACGAGTCCTCCGAGGCGTCCACCACGACGTCCTCGGTGTCGACGTCGCTGATGAAGTCAGGCGCCGTCGGCTGCCCGGTGGGCGGGGCCTGGTCTGATCGGGCGTACTTGTCGGTCGGCTTTTCTTCGCTTCGGTCTTGCCGCTTCTGATCCTCCACTGGCCCTCTCTCCCTCGCTCGCATCGTTCGCGCATCACCGTCGCTCGCTGCGACGGCGCCCGCTTTCAATGCCATCTGGCAAACGCCATGCCAACCCGCAACCGAGCGCGCCAGGCACCCGCGAGGCCGACCGGGCGAGATTGACCCGGCGGCCGAACGCCCGATTTCACCTCGCCATCCGGCCTCACCGATTGGAGGGCCTGTTCATGCTCCCGCGTCGGGGTCTTCGACCAGGGCGGACATCGCCCGGCAGGCACCCGGTCCGCCCCGGCAGCGCCCCGCGTCTCGCGCTGCTTTGCGGTATCATCGCAGCCGTGTCTTGACGCCGGGGCATCTGGCGGCACCGGCGCATGGACGCGAGCGCTACCCTCGCGCCAGCTCGTACAGACCGGGCGGGCAACTCGGGTACCCTATACTCCGGTTCGATGGGCGGGCGCAGGACAGCCCGCAAAGGAGGCAGAGACGATGGGTGCGCTGCAGCCATGGCACTTGATCATCATCCTCGCGGTGGTGCTGATCATCTTCGGCGCCGGGAAGATCGGGGACATCGGCGGCGCGATGGGCAAGAGCGTCAAGGAGTTCAAGCAGAGCGTCAAGGACGAGGATGGCACCGCGATCGACGCCTCCGCCGAGCCCCCGACAGTGGGCGCGGGGCGTTCGCCGCGCGCCACCTCGTCGGTATCCCGGCCGACGACGGAGGCCTCGCGGGTCGACGACGTGTAGGGCCGAGCCCGCGGTCTATGCGTGCTACTACCGGATCCGCTTGACCGCTTCGTCTACGGTACCGCCCTCCGCACCGGGAGAGAGGGAGGTATCAGGGGTGCGATGCCGGTGCCGCCCTCATCCCCCGACTGTGCCCAGCGGGCGTGCCCAGCGGGAGCGACCCTCACCCCTAGCCCCTCTCCCGGTGTGCGGGAGAGGGGAGCG
>JRHI01001810.1_pt1 | contig 16577 bp, 13 predicted proteins | sample 215371 | NCBI WGS metagenome assembly JRHI01 (sample SAMN02929681, study PRJNA255918) | sediment metagenome | biome: cave system; feature: Ice Cave; material: Sediment; isolation source: sediment from deep within a dark volcanic ice cave with no known source of... ...
CTGCTGCGCGAGCCGCACGAGCCGCGGCTCCTCGATGCCCGACGCGTGGAGCCCCGACGTCAGCAGCGCCGCGCGCGTATGTGAGCCCGCCGGCTCGTAGAGCCGCGCCCGCATAGGGCCGCGTCGGGTTGGGATCGTGATCTCGCGCGCGCTGACCCGCGTCGTGTCCAGGTCCGCAACGCGGCGCGGCGCGCCCTGCATCTCCGCGGCGCGAATGACGAACGACAGGCCATGCACGTACGGGCGCGCGATGATTGCGAGCCCGATGAGCGTCGCGAGCACAACCAGAATCGCCGTGAGCCGGCGGCCGCGCATAGGCCGCATGTTAACCTTAGGCCGGGTACGTCAGATAGGTCGGGCCTGGGAGGTCCCGCCCGACCTCCGCGACCTCCGGACCCCCCAGCCCATGAAACCCTTGGTCATTGCGATTGATGGCCCGTCAGGCGCGGGAAAAGGGACCGTCGCGCGCGCGGTCGCCCGCGAGCTCGGCTACCGCCACGTGGACAGCGGCGCGATGTACCGCGCGGTCGGCTGGAAGGCGGTCCGAGAGGGCGTGGCGCTCGACGACGAGGCCGCCGTCGCCGCGCTCGCCGAAAGCTCGCACATCGACGTCTCCACGACGCACGTCAGCATCGATGGCGTCGACGTCACGCGCGATATTCGCACGCCCGACATCGACCGCGCCGCCGCCGGCGTGGCCCGTCTGCCCCGCGTCCGCAGCGTGCTCGTCGCGCAGCAGCGGCAGATGGGCGTCGACGGCGCCATCGTGATGGAAGGGCGAGACATCGGCACGGTCGTCTTCCCACACGCCGACGTGAAGCTGTACCTCGATGCCTCACCCGACGAACGCGCGCGGCGCCGCGCCAGCGATCCCGCGCACACGGGCGTCCCCCCCGCGGTCTCCGACGTCGCGACGCTGCTCACGCAACGCGATGAAATCGATCGCACGCGCACCGCATCGCCGCTCTACGCCGCGAAGGATGCGCTGCGGGTGGACACGACCGGCAAGACGGTCGAACAGGTGGTGAAAGAGGTGCTCGGCGTCATCCAGAAAGTACGCCGTCTGAAGTCTGACGCCTGACCGCTATTTCCGGTCCTGGTAGTCCTCAGCCGACGCCGGGTCGAGCTCCCACCGGTGTTTGTCACGCTCCACGACCTTGTCGCTGCCCTTCAGCTCCTCGGCATCGTCGTACGTGACGCCCAGCGCTTTGCCGATGTCTTCGACGATGTCCTGATCGGGCGTGGGGTTGTCGCCACCAGGCGCTTCCTCGCCCGCGAAGTAGGCGTCCTCGATATCCACGTCGGGGTCGCCGCCGGTGACGTCGCTCATGCCGTGATGCTCGCGGATTTTTTCCGCAATCTCGGCGCGGCCCGTGCGCGCGGCCGAGCCGTGGCGGTCCATGTCGAGCGAAGAGGGCGGTGTCTGGACCGTTTCGCTGTCGCTCAGCGTTCGGCGAACGCGGTCGAGCCGCGGCACTTTCGCAGGCCGCTTCGTTGCGGATTTGGCTGGCGCCTCCGGGCGGCGGATCGCCTGCTTTTTCGCGACCACCTTCCTCCGGGCCGTTTTGCTGGCCTTTTTGGCCGGCGCCTTTTTTCGGGCAGGTGCCTTCCCCTTGACGCTGGGGCGTTTAGCCGAACGGCGCGAGACCGACTTTTTTCGTGCTGACTTGGCGGGTTTCGCCCGTCTGACGGCCTTCCGTTTGGCCATGGCTTCTGTCCTTTCGGAACCTTGACAGTTTGACGATAAGTGTCGTACTCTCTGTTGCTTATCCGAATTCCGAAAAACCAAAACGGGGGGGCCGGCACCCGCTGAAACAACCGCCGGCAATCTCCGATCGACAAATCGATCGGATACAGGAGGACGCGCAAGGCATGGCGAACGTAGCAGACGAGAACACTCCCGGTGCGGGCGGGGTCGCAACCACCGAGCGACCGGAACGAGGCGAACGCACGGATAAGGGCACGTTGAAAGCACGGCCCCGTGAGGACGACGACCAGATCGACCCGGCCGAGTACGCACGGATGCTCGATTCCTACGATAACAGCTTCCGGAATATCGCGGAAGGCGAGGTCGTCAAGGGCACGGTTCTCAAGGTGACCGCATCGGAAGTGATTGTCGACGTCGGGTACAAGTCCGAAGGCATCATCCAGGTCGCCGAGTTCCTCGACGAAAACGGGGACGTCACCGTTCAAGCGGGCGACATCGTCGACGTGCTGCTCGAGCGGACGGAAGACCGCGAAGGCTACGTTGTCCTCTCGCGCGAAAAAGCCGAGAAGATGAAGATCTGGGACGAAGTCGAAAAGGCCTATGCCGAGCGCAAGGTCGTCATCGGCCGCGTCATCGAGCGGATCAAGGGCGGCCTCGCGGTGGACATCGGCGTCCGCGCGTTCCTCCCCGGATCGCAGATCGACGTTCGTCCCGTGCGGAACCTGGACGCGCTGCGCGGTCAGGAGCTGCGCATGCGCGTGATCAAGGTGAACAAGAAGCGCGGGAACATCGTGCTGTCGCGCAAGGCGCTCCTCGAGGAGGAGAACGCCGAGAAGAAGAAGCACACGCTCGACATCCTCGCCGAAGGCAAGGTGCTCAAGGGCGTCGTGAAGAACATCACCGACTACGGCGCGTTCATCGACCTCGGCGGCATCGACGGCCTGCTGCACATCACCGACATGTCGTGGGGCCGCGTCGGGCATCCGTCCGAGCTCTTCAAGGTGAACGACGAGATCGACGTGATCGTGCTCAAGTACGACCCGGCGACCGAGCGCGTTTCGCTCGGCCACAAGCAGCTCATCACCGACCCGTGGGCGAACGTGATGGAGCGCTACCCGGTCGGGGCGCGCATGGGCGGCAAAGTGGTGAGCCTCACCGACTACGGCGCGTTCGTCGAGCTCGAGGCGGGCGTGGAAGGGCTCATCCACGTCAGCGAGATGTCGTGGAGCAAGCGCGTCAAGCACCCGTCGAAGCTGTTGAACGTCGGCGACACGGTGGACGCGATGGTGCTCGGCGTCGACGCGACGGCGCGTCGCATCTCGCTCGGCCTGAAGCAGGTCGAGACCAACCCGTGGCACGACCTGGCCGAGAAGTACCCGATCGGGTCGAAGATCAGCGGCAAGGTCCGCAACCTGACGGAGTTCGGCGCGTTCGTCGAAGTGGAAGAGGAGATCGACGGCCTCATTCACATCTCCGACATGTCGTGGAGCAAGCGGATCAAACATCCGTCCGAAGTGCTGAAGAAGGGCGACGTCGTCGAGGCGATGGTGCTGAACATCGACGCCGAGAACCAGCGGCTGTCGCTCGGCCTGAAGCAGCTCGCCACCGACATCTGGGACGACTTCTTCTCGCACCGCCATGTCGGCGACACGATCGAAGGCAAGGTCGTGCGCATGACGAACTTCGGCGCCTTCGTCGAGCTCGACGAGGGGATCGAAGGGCTGATCCACGTGTCGGAGTTCGACGACTCGACGCACGTGGGCAAGGAAGGGAAGATCGAGCTGGCGGTCGGCGAGAGCTACCCGATGAAGATCATCAAGCTCGCGCCGGCGGAACGGAAGATCGGCCTGTCGATTCGCGCGCTGAAGTCGGACGAGTTCCGCGCCGACTGGGAAAGCTACCAGGAGGGCGCCGGCGACGGCAGCGCGACGCTGGGGGACCACTTCAGGAACCGGTAGAAAAGGGGCCTCAGCCCTGACAAGAGGCAGCGGAATGACCAACGGCAGCATGACGAAGGCGGAGCTGGTCGAGGAGGTGTCACGCGTGTCCGACCTCACGAAGAAGCACTCGGAGGTCATCGTCGACACCGTGTTCCGCAGCATTATCGAGGCGCTGCACCGCGGCGAGAAAATCGAGCTGCGCGGCTTCGGCAGCTTCCGGCTGCGCAAGCGGGAGCCGCGGAAGGGGCGCAATCCGAAGACCGGCGACAAGGTGGACGTGCCGCCGAAGAAAGTGCCGTACTTCAAGCCGGGGAAAGAGCTCAAGGAGCTGATCAACAAGGAGCCCGCCGTGTCGGCCCCCGGCGGTGCCGTCACGCCGCCGGATGCCCTCGCCGTATAGAGCGACTCTCAACTCTCAACGGTCACGGCTCAGAGTGTGGTTGCGGCTTTGAGAGTTGAGCCTCGAGAGTTGAACCCTGCCGTGATGGAACGTCTTTGGGCCCCGTGGAGACACGCGTACGTGACCGGAGCGAGCGGCGCCGACACCCCCGACTGCATCTTCTGCCGCGCCTCTCCCGGCAGTGTCCGGCGTCAGCCGGATCCGTCGCGCGACGAGCTGATGCTCGTTCGCGGCCGGGTGGCCTTCGTCATCCTCAATAAATATCCATACAACAACGGGCACCTGATGGTGGTGCCGAACCGGCACGCGCCGGACCTGGCCTCGCTCACCGCGGAGGAGCAGGCGGAGCTGATGAGGCTCACGCGCCATGCGGAGATCGCCGTCACCGAGGCCTACGCGCCCCACGGGATCAACGTAGGCATCAACCTCGGGAAGCCGGCCGGGGCGGGCGTGCTCGATCACCTGCACGTGCACCTGGTGCCGCGGTGGAACGGCGACACCAACTTCATGACCGTCGTCGGCAACGTGCGGGTGCTGTCGGAGGATCTGAGCACGACGGCAGCGAAGCTGCGGCCGATCTTCGAACGACTCGCCGCGTCCGACCGCTGAACAAACACCAAGGACACGATGGACACAAAGGGAGGAAAAACCGTTAGTCTTACCTTTGTGTCCGTGGTGTCCTCTGTGTTGAATCAGCGATGATCTTAGAACTCACCAGCGAACAGAGAGCCTTCCAGCAGCAGATCGAGCAGTTCGCGCGCGAGATCGTCGCGCAGCGCGCGGCCGGCATCGACAAGTCGGGGGAGTTTCCCTCCGACGTGATGCACGCGGCCGCGGGGCAGGGGCTGCTCGGCGTCACGATTCCGAAGGCGTGGGGCGGCCTCGGCAAGGATTACGTGAGCTACGCGCTGGCCATCGAAGCAATCGCGCGCGCCAGCGCGACCGTCGCCGTTTCGCTGTCGGTCACCAACTCGCTGGTCGCCGAGGTCATCGCCCACGCCGGACGCGAATCGCAGCGCGAGCGCTGGCTGCGCAAGCTGGCGAGCGGCGAAGCGATCGGCGCGTTCGCGCTGTCGGAGCCAGACGCCGGCACCGACGCCGCCAATCAGCAGACCAAGGCGGTGAAGTCCGCCGACGGCTACCGCATCACCGGCAAGAAGGTCTGGGTCGCCAACGCCGAGGAGGCGTCGGTGGTCATCGTGTTCGCGCGCACGCGGCCGGGGCTGCGCGGCCAGGGCATCACGGCGTTCCTCGTGCCGATGGACGCGCCCGGGATCAGGCGGACGGCGCGCGCCGATTCCTTGGGGGTCCGCGGCCTCGGCTGCATGGATCTCGATCTGGATCTCGCGGTCACCGACGATCAGGTGATCGGTCACGTCGACGAGGGGTTCACGCTGGCCATGTGGGCGCTGCAAGGCGGGCGCGTGGCCATCGCCGCGCAGGCGCTTGGCATCGGACAGGCGGCGCTCGACGAAGCGATCCGTTACGCGAAGCAGCGGGAGCAGTTTGGCCAGCCGATCGCCAACTACCAGGCGATTCAGTGGATGCTCGCCGACATGGCCACCGATCTCGCCGCCGCGCGCATGCTGACCCTGAAGGCCGCCGCGGCAAAGGACACGCAGGAGAAGAGCACCGTCGAAGCGTCGATGGCGAAGCTCGCGGCGTCGGAGGCGGCGCACAAGGCCGCCGACAAGGCCATGCAGATCCTGGCGTCGGCCGGCTACCGCCGCGGCTCGGTCGTCGAGCGGCTGTTCCGCGACGTGCGCGCGACGGAAATTTATCAGGGAACGTCCGAAGCGCAGCGTATGATCATCGCTGCCAACGTCCTGGCGAACGTGTGAATCGGGTCATCTGGTAATCGGGTGATCTGGTAATCGGGTAAATGAATTGATCGATTTGGCAATCCCATCACTCGATTACTCGATTACTCAATTACCCAATGCGAGGATTTATGAAACTGAACCGCCGCGAATTCGTTCAGACCACGACCGCCGCTGCCGCTGCCGCCGCAGCCGCTGCGGTGCCGAAGACGCTCTTCGGTCAGGCGCCGACGATGATGACGCCGAAAAGCGTCAAGCCGTGCGTGGTCGCTTCGTCGAACGGCAACCGGTCGAAGGACGCTGACGGCGTCACCTGCGTGGCGAAGGCGTTCAAGATGATGACCGGTGGCGCCGACGTGCTCGACGCCCTCGTCGCCGGCGTCAGCATCGTCGAGCTCGATCCCGATCAGACCGGCGTCGGCTGGAGCGGCCTGCCCAACGCCGACGGCGTGGTGCAGCTCGATGCGTCGTGCATGCACGGCCCGAAGAAGCGCGCGGGTGCCGTGGCGGCGATCGAGGGCGTGCGCGCGCCCGCGCGGGTCGCCCAATTGGTGGCCGACGAGACCGATCACCATCTGCTGGTCGGCAAGGGCGCTCAGGATTTTGCGCGCTCGATGGGCATCAAGATCGAGGAAGGGCTGATCAACGACACCGCGCGCAAGCAGTGGCTCGAGTGGAAGCGGCGCACCGATCCGCTGCACTACCTCGATCCCAAGAAGCGATCCCAGGCGTGGTACGACGCAGGTCTGCAGATGGTGCGCGAGGGGCTGATCGACGGAGAGCATTTCTGGGGCACCATCAATTGCGACGGCGTCAACGCCAAAGGCGAGATCTGCGGCGTGACCACGACGAGCGGCCTGGCGTGGAAGATTCCGGGTCGCGCGGGCGACTCGCCGATTCTGGGCGCCGGGCTGTACGTCGACGGCGACATCGGCGCGGCGGGCTCGACGGGACGCGGCGAGTCGAACCTTTTCAACCTGTCGTCCTTTCTGATCGTCGAGGAAATGCGCCGCGGCGCGCACCCGAAGGACGCCGCGATCACGGCGCTCAAGCGCGTCGCGAAGAACACGATCGAGAAGCGGCTGCTGAATGCCAAGGGACAGCCGAACTTCGGCCTCAGCTTCTACTGTCTGAACGCGAAAGGCGAGTACGCCGGCGTGTCGATGTACGACTCGACCTACGCCGTCTGCACCGAGAACGGCGCACAGACGCTGAAGACCGATTCGCTCTATGGTCAGCTGAGCCCGGACGATCGCAGGGACTAGGCGCTCGGCTAAAGCCTTCGCGCTACGACCGGCGGCGCGTCGGAGTAGCGCGAGGCTTCAGCCGAGCGAACGACGCTCGCCCGAAGGCTCGCGCTACACGGACATGCCAAGCGCTTCAGCGCTTCTTGTAGTCGCCCTCGAAGCCCTTGGACGCGCCCTTGGGAATCGTGAGCGACGTCCAGGCGTCGCCGGCGAAATGCCTGGCCAGGTAGACAATCTGGCCGACGTGAGAGGCGGTGTGCGTCACCGAGCGGTTCAGCGCTTCGATCACCAGAAACGCCTCGCGGCGGATGTGGACGGTGCGCTCGAGGTCGTCAGGCGTGAGCGCCTCGATGGAGCCGAGCGCGGCCGACCATCCCTCTTCCCACCATGTCAGGAGCTCGGCGCGCGGCTCCTGACCCGCCGTCTCGAACTCTCGATCACGATCGCGATCCGGCTTCTCGCCGTCCGTGGTCAGGAAATCGCGGTACCGGGATCGCAGATTTCCGGCCACGTGCTTGACGATGACCGCGATGCTGTTGGAGCCCGCATCGAGCTTGGTGTGCAGGTGCGCGTCCGGCACGCGGGCGATCGCCTTGTCGGCGTACCCCTTGTACATCCGGAGCTGACGGATCACGTCTCTCAGATACGCCGGGCCGATGCCGGGAGCCACCGTGGACATGGTGGAATCACCCCATGATGTTCTTGGCGATGGTCTGGAGCTGCAGGTTCGTCGTGCCTTCGTAGATCTGCCCGATTTTCGCGTCGCGGTACAGCTTCTCGACCGGGTAGTCCTTCACGAACCCGTTCCCGCCGAACAGGTTCACCGCGAGCGACGCCGTGCGCTCCGCCACCTCCGACGAGAACACCTTGCACATCGCCGCCTCGGTGAGGAACGGCAGCTTCGCGTCGCGCAGCCGCGCGGCATTGTAGACCAGCAGCCGCGCCGCTTCGATCTCGGTCGCGGCGCGCGCGATCTGGTGCTGCACAGCCTGAAACTCGGCGATCGCCCTGCCGAACTGCTTGCGCTCGCGCGTGTAGGCGATCGTGTGGTCGAGGGCGCCCTGCGCGAGACCGATCATCTGCGCGCCGATGCCGATGCGGCCCTCGTTCAACGTCTCGATCGCGACCTTGTAGCCCTTGCCGACCTCGCCGAGCACGTTCGCCCTGGGCACAGCGCAGCCGTCGAACAGCAGCTCGCAGGTGCTGCTCGCGCGGATGCCGAGCTTGTCCTCCTTCTTGCCGACCGAGAATCCGGGGAAGCCGCGCTCGACGAGAAACGCGGTGATGCCGCGGTAGCCCGCCTCGGGGCTCACGTTGGCAAAGACGATGAAGAGGCCGGCCTCGTTGCCGTTGGTGATCCAGAGCTTGCGTCCCGTGAGCTCCCACTCGCCATTCTTCTCGGCCGCGCGCGTCGTCATCGCGAACGCATCGCTGCCGGAGCCCGCTTCCGACAGCGCGTAGGCGCCGACCAGGCTCGACGCCATCTTCGGCAGGAAGCGCTGCTTGACATCGTCGCTGCCCCAGCGCAGCAGCGCGTTGATGACGAGCGTATTCTGCACGTCGACGATGACGCCGATCGACGGGTCGACGCGCGACAGCGCCTCCACCGCCAGGATGGAGTGAAAGAAGCTGGCGCCGCCGCCCCCGTAGCTGTCCGGAATCTCGATGGCCATGACGCCGAGCGCGAACAGCTGGTCGATGAGCGCGGGCGCAACCTTCGCGTGCTCGTCCATGTCGCGGACCAGCGGGCGGACTTCCTTGTGCGCGAACTCGTACACGCTGTCGCGGAACAGCACCTCATCCTCGGTCAGGGTCGTCAAGGCGCTCCGTACCATTTCGGTGCAATCAGTGGTCACGACAAAATGTTACACCGGCCGCAACCCCGGCGTGGCAAAGCGTTTAAGATAGAGGAATGGTCAGGCCCCTCCGGACGCTGACGGCCGCGGGCGCCGCACTCCTGCTCGCCCTGGGGACGACCGGCCTCGCCCAACAAAAGCCCGCACCGCCATCTGCGCCACCGCCCGGGCAGCAGCCTGCGCAGCCGCCGGCCGACCCGGCGCCGCCGCCTCCCGTCTTCCGCGCCGGCATCAACTACGTGCGGGTCGACGTCATCATCTCGGACAAGAACGGCAACCCGGTCGCCGATCTGCAGGCGTCCGACTTCGACGTGTCGGAGGACGGCAAGCCGCAGAAGATCGACACGTTCAAGCTCGTGAAGCTCGACGGCGGCACGCAGGACTCCCTGAAAGAGCCGCCCAAGGAAATCCGCAACGACTTCGACGAGGAATCCGAGGCGGCGCGAGACGACGTCCGTCTGTTCGCGATCTTCCTGGACGACTATCACGTGCGCCGCGGCGCGAGCATGGCCGTGCGCGGCCAGCTGATGCGGTTCATCGAAACGCAGATGGGGCCGTCCGACATGGTCGGCCTGATGTACCCGCTCGAAGCGACGGCGTCGGTCCGCATGACGCGCAACCACTCGGCGGTCGCGCGCGGGCTGAACCAGTTTCTCGGGCGCAAGTTCGAATACGACCCGAAGAACCAGTTCGAGGAAAACTACGCGCACTATCCGACGGAGATCGTCGAAAAGGTACGAAATCAGGTGTCGCTGTCGGCGCTGAAGGCGCTGATCGTGCACATGGGCTCGCTGAAAGAGGGGCGCAAGTCGCTGATTCTCGTCAGCGAGGGCTACACCAACATCATCCCGCCGCAGATGCGGAACCGCGATGCGCAGATTCCCGACCCTTTGGCGCGTGATTCATTCGCCGGCACGAACGACATCAACGAGGACCGTGCGGCGTGGACGGCGGGCCTCGACATGGACTCGGACTTGCGCGAGATCTACGACACCGCGAACCGCAACAACGTCGCTATCTATGCGGTGGACCCGCGCGGGCTGTCGGTCTTCGAATTCGACATCAACGAAAAGGTGAACGTCCCGACCGACTCGAAATATCTGACGTCGACGATGGACACGCTGCGGATGCTGGCGGAGAACACCGACGGCCGCGCGATCGTCAACCGGAACGACATCGCCACCGGCATGAAGCAGATCACGCGCGACTCGAGCGCGTACTACCTGATCGGCTACAACTCGTCGCAGGCGCCGTCGGACGGCAAGTTCCACGACATCAAGGTGCGGGTCAGGCGACCGGGCGTGCAGGTCCGCGCGCGCCGCGGGTACTGGGCGCTGAATCAGCAGGAGACCGCGCGCGCGCTGGCCCCGGCGAAGCCGGCGGTACCGAAACCGGTCGAGCTCGCGATCACCAACGCCGTCATCCGCCCCTCGCGCGCGAGCGTGGTCCGGTCGTGGGTCGGCATGTCGCGCGGCGAGAACGGCAAGACGCGGGTTACGTTCATCTGGGAGCCGCTGCCGAAGGCGCCCGGCGATCGCCCGCGCGAGGAGCCGGCGCGCGTGTCGCTGATGGCCATCGCGCCGGATGGATCGCCGTATTTCCGGGGCCGCGTGCCGGACGTGACGCTGGCGTCGGCCGCCCCGGGCGCCGCCAACGGCGCAGCGGCGGCGGCGAAGCGTGGCCCATCGCGCGTCGCCTTCGACGTGAGCCCGGGGAAGATGCAGCTGCGCGTTTCGGTGGAAGGGTCCGCGTCGCAGGTGCTCGACAGCGAGACGCGCGACATCAGCGTGCCCGATCTGACCTCGGCCCAACCGACGCTCGGCACGCCCTCCGTCCTGCGCGCGCGGACGGCGCGCGAGTTCCAGCAGATGCGGACCGATGCCGACGCGGTGCCGGTGGCGGGGCGTGAGTTCAGCCGGATCGAACACCTGCTCGTTCGCGTCCCGACGTACGGGCCGGGCGGCACGACGCCCCCGCTGAGCGTGCACCTGCTCAACCGCGCGGGCGCGGCGATGAACGAACTGAAGGCGGAGCCGTCACCCACACCCGGAGAACAGCAGATCGATCTGCCGCTGGCCGGATTGCCGCCGGGCGAGTACGTGCTGCAGATCAAGACCGGCGACCAGGACAGCGACGCCGCGGAGCTGGTCGGTTTCCGCGTCGCCGGCTGACATCCCATGCGCGTTGTCGTGGCGGCGTTCCTGGTCGCTGCGGGGATCGGTCCCGACCAATCCGCAATCCGCGCCCCGCAATCCGCAATCCGCACCCCGCAATCCGCAATCCGCACCCCGCAATCCGCAATCCGCACCCCGCAGTCCGCAATCCAATCCGCAATCCAATCCGCAATNCNCAATCCGCAATCCNNAATTTCGTGTGGATGCGCGCGTTCTTCGCTCGCGAATCGAAGCGCTCAGCGCCTTCGGCCGGACGGCCGGCGGCACGTTCGCCGACGGTGTGAGCCGCACGGCCTACTCCGACGCCGACGTCGCAGGCCGCGCGTACGTGCTGGGCCAGATGCGCGCGGCCGGCCTGCAGCCGCGGATCGATCCAGCCGGCAACATCTTCGCGCGCCGCGACGGCCTCTCGCCGTCGCTGCCGCCGATCCTGTTCGGCTCCCACATCGACTCGGTGCCCCATGGCGGTAACTTCGACGGCGACCTCGGATCGCTCGCGGCGCTCGGCGCACTCGAAGTGCTGGAAGCCGCCGCCGTGCGCACGCAGCATCCGCTCGAGATGGTCGTCTGGGCGCACGAGGAGAGCTTCGCCTTTGGCCGCGGCCTCGCCTGCAGCCGCATCGTCGCGGGCGACGTGAAGGCGTCCGACATGGACGAAGTGTGGAACGGCCTGCGCCGGGGTGACGCGATCCGGAAGATCGGCGGCGATCCCGATCGCATCCTCGAGGCGAGGCGCGACAAGGGGTCGCATCACTGCTACCTCGAGCTGCACATCGAGCAGGGCGGCACGCTCGAGCGCGCCGGGATTCCCGTTGGCGTCGTCGAAGGCATCGTGGCCATCGACCGGTACGACGCGACCATCACCGGCTTCGCGAACCATGCGGGGACGACGCCCATTGCCGAGCGGCACGATGCGCTGCTGGCGGCCGCGCACCTCACCGTCGCAGTCAGAGACGCCGTCACGCGGCTGCCCGGCCGGCAGGTCGGCACCGTCGGTCACATCGAGGCGGTGCCGAACTCGCCGAACGTCATTCCCGGGCTTGTCCATCTCTCGATCGAGCTGCGCGATCTGTCGCCACAGAAGCTCGTCGCGATGATGGAGCACATCCGCGCCCGCGCGCGCGAGATCTCATCGACGACCGGGACGACCATTGAATTCCGCGAGCTCGCGCGGGCCGCGCCGGCCGTGGCCACTCCGGAAGTGCAGACGGCGATCGAACGGGCCGCCGCCTCGCTCGATCTCCGSTCCTCGCGCCTGCCGAGCGGCGCCGGCCACGACGCGCAGATGATGGCCCTGCTCGGGCCGATGGGCATGATTTTCGTGCCGAGCGTCGGCGGCATCAGCCACGCGCCGCAGGAGCTCACGCACTGGCACGACTGCGCGAACGGCGCGGACGTCCTTTTCCGCGCCGTTCTCGAAATGGATCGGCTCGGATGACGAGCGGCGTGAACGTCGAGGAGTCCAAAGACGTCTCGCTCAAGGTCGAACGACAGGCACCGGGACTTTGGCGAAGAAGATGTTCGGGTCCGGCTTGCCTGAAGCGACCAGACGATTGTCGGTCCACGCGAGATAAAAGGAGCGTTCGTCGGCGACCATGAAATTGTAGCTGCCCATGTAGCAGGCCGCCGCTGCGCGTGGATCGAAATTGACAGGGAACAGATCGGGCACGGGAAATGAGACATCCGTGATCCTGAAGTTCGGACCGAAGGATGCCCCGCCGTCGGTGGAGACGGTCATGTACACGTCAATCAAAAGATTCTGATCGTCCGAACGCCGGTCGTACCACATCACTCCCAGGACGCCGTTGTCCGCCGCCACCACGAACGGCAGCCATTGATCGTTTGTTGTTCCATCGTCGTTGATCCGGCTGGGCTCGCTCCACGTATCACCTCCGTCCGTGGAACGGACCAGGAACGCATCGGCCATGTCCGGTCCGGGGCCGTCGGGGTCGGCGCTGAACACCACATAGATGTTTCCGGTCGACGAGCCGCTGCTGCTTCTGTCGATGGCAATGATTGGGGCGTTCGAAGCTCGGATATTTCCCTTCAACCCGCTCCGTGCCGTTTCGGCGCAGATGCTGGAAGAGCCGGGGCGGCGGATGGCCGCCACCAACACCGGGGGATCGAACGTCAGACCCCCGTCAACCGACTTACTCACATAGATCCTGTCCGTGTCCTGCGCGAGCCAGACGACGACGATCTCGCCGTTGGGACCGATGGCAGGCATTGCATAGTTGTTCAAACCCTGAGACGAAACCCGAATCGGGGTCGAGAATGTCGCTCCGCCGTCAGTCGAACGGGACAGCATGATCGTGAGGACGTTGGAGGCGGCGTTCGTCCACGTGAGGTAAACGTTACCGTCGAACCGGCTTCCTGTACTGTCGACCGCGACGAAAGGTTTATCTGAGATGCCCCCGAATCCGAACGGCCGCACGCGTTGCTGGAAGGTCACCCCGCGGTCGAACGATTTGTGGATCGTTACGCCTGACAAGCCTCCCAAAGGAGCGAAATGTCCGAAATAGAAATCCCCAAACCGATCCACCGCCAGGGTCGCGTCCGCGCCCCACGCCGTGCCGTCCAGCCCGCCGGCATCGGTGAAGGTTGAACCGCCGTCCGTGGAATACGCGTAGCCCAGGCCGAAGCCAACGCCGGTTCGGACCCCTGCCGAGTGTCCCGAATCATTCCACCCGACGACAATCGTCGATCCCGATACGGCCAGGCTCGGCTCGATCTGGGTGATGTACGGAAACTGGTCGGTGGTCGGGTCGTTGACCAGGACGTTTCGCGGCGGCGCCTCGAACACGTCGGCGGCGTGCCGTTCCGCTGGCGACCCGCGCAGGACGGCCAAACTGCCAACGGCGGCCAATGACGCGACCACTCGAAACTTCGTCCGGTTCATCACTTCCTGCCCTCAGTACTGCTTCACAACGGTGAGCGAGAACGGCATGTAATAGCGGCCCAGGCTGATCTTCTTCCCCGAAGTCGGGACATTCTGATACAGCTCCGCAATCGCTTGCGCTGGCGCCGTCATTTGGCGAGTGGTCCCTGATCCCGTCACGCCGACATTCTGCTCGAAGTCCAGTTCGAAGCCGCCGGGGCCGGTGAAATTGGTCGGCGTGCTGAACACCAGCATCACTGGGGTGCTGGTGCTCCCGAACATGCTGCCGGCGTTGATGCGCACGTCGGGCACAACGTTCGACCCACAGATGTCCAGCGTCCCGCCTGCGAACGCGTCAGTGACGTACTTCGGCGACGTGCAACCCGCGACCACCGGCTGGCTGAAGTCGAGCGTCACACTTCGAGGCGTCGGCGTCGGCGTCGAGGTTGTGCAGGTGTACGACCGGCTCCTGAAGCCGAACCCCTGCTGTCCGGAGACGCCCACCTGGCTTTTCACGCAGTCGATACTGTCCTGATACGACGGAAAAGGCGGATTGGCGGCAAAGGTCGGCGAATTGTCGCTTCGGAGTCGGTCACTGCCAGCCAGAGGCAACCCGCTGACGTCCGTAACCACGGTGTCACGGAATGTCGCCGTGGCGGGAACCGGGGTTGCCGCCCTCAACAACACGCCGCTGGCCGCCACAAGTACGGAAACTGCCGTTACCGCAACGCGAAATGATTTCTTGTGCATCGTCTTTGCTCCAATGTCACGGGTTAACGAACGCGGCTAGTGCGCTTTGCAGATCCGTGTAGCGCGAGCCTTCAGGGGAGCGTCGTTCGCTCGGCTGAAGCCTCGCGCTACGGACGAAGCCGGTCCCTGCGGCTTCGAGCTCCAGCGGGCGCTCAGCGAGGGTTGCGAAACCGTCTCTCAGCAGCCCGTGAATCCCCACGATCGCAGACGTGTATGCCAGGCGAAACACGGCCGTTGTATGTATAACGAGTCGAGGAGGGCCGACCGAACAGGTTTAATTGGGGACGTGCCTCACGCAAGCGTTTCGAGGCCTTCAAAAGGTGAAGCGGGCCCCCAACCGGAGCGTTCGCGGATCCATCAAGGGGCCCGGCTGACCAAAACGGGAACCGGACGTTTCAATCACCGCATACCTGTTGTCGGAGTTGGGAATCTGCTGATCATTGACGTTGAAGATGTCGGCGAACAGCCCGAGCGTCCGCGCCGGGGTCCCGGCGTGGAAGGTCTTTTCGACCCGCAGATCGAGGCTGTTGAGGGCGGCAAGACGACGGGTGCCGCGTGGCTCGATCCGAATCGTTTCCGAGCCCTGCGCCAGGCCGCGGACCGTCGCGACGCGACCCCACGCGAGGCCCGATCGGTACCGATAGATCCCGCTGACACTCAGACCCTGCCAGAACGGCACGCGATACTGGCCGGTCATTTTGACTTCATGGGTGAAGTCGAATGCCGTCGGGCCGGTGGCGTTGATCGCCTGGTTCGGATTCGCGAACGTGCCGCCCTGCCCGACATCGAAGATGCCCGCGTTGGTGCCGGACCGGTTGTTGATGTTGCCTTCGGTGCGCGACCACGTGTAGGAGGCCAGCATCTGCCAGTTCCGTGAGTACCTCTTCCGACCGACGATCTCGAATGCGCTGTAGTGTCGGAAGGCACGATCCGGGTTCGTGAAAAGAAAGAACTCGCTTCCAGGATTGGTCTTGTTGAACACGGTCATGAGCGCGCCATCGTCGGCGGTACCCGATCGCCCGTCAGGGCCGGGATCCCGACGCTGCACCGGTTCGTAGACCGATCCGGTGTCCACGAATCCCATGAAGTTCTTGAAATTGCGCCGGATGACACGCGCCTGCAACGAGAAATCGCCGGCCAGTTCTCGCTCCGCGCCCAGGAAGTATTGGTCCACGAACGACTGCGTGATGCGCGGATCGATCCCGAGTGCCGTCGCGGGATCGAACCGGTCCAACACCTGGAACTGATTCGGGCCAAGGACGGCCGCGATAATCGTCGGTGGTTCCGCGGCGGTGTCGATGAACTGAAAGTGATTGTTCAGGAGCGCATCGTGATAGCGTCCGTAATGGGCTTGAATCACGGTCCTATGATCGGCGGCGACGTCCCAGGCCGCGCCGATGCGCGGCGACACCGGGCTGGTGAAGAAGACGCTCCCCTGGCCAGGAACCGACCCGCGATTCATCGCCACGCGAAGGCCTGGACTGATCGTGATCTTGTCGGTGATCGCCCACACGTCCTGCGCGAACAATCCGGTTCGAGTGCTCGTTGGATCGTAAATCTCCGTGTCGTGAAGAATCACCACATCGGGTTCACCTCCGTCGTCGTAATACTGACGTCCACCGGGATAGCCGAATTCGTCTCGCGCCGTTGACCGCTCGAACTCCACACCCATCTTGAGCTCATGGCTCCGGCCCAGAAAGCCGCCAGCGTAGTGCGTCAGCGTGGCCGCCACGGTCGCCGGTTTCGGCGCGAACAGCGTGAAATATTCCACATTGGCCGAGCGGATGCCGGTCGCGCCGTCGAC
>JRHI01001811.1_pt1 | contig 16573 bp, 19 predicted proteins | sample 215371 | NCBI WGS metagenome assembly JRHI01 (sample SAMN02929681, study PRJNA255918) | sediment metagenome | biome: cave system; feature: Ice Cave; material: Sediment; isolation source: sediment from deep within a dark volcanic ice cave with no known source of... ...
GGTAGAGAGCCTGGATGCGGATCGGTTCCAACGATCCGATGAGTGTCGTTATGACGTTTTGCCACTTACATCCCTTTTGTCGTCATCAGGCCCGCCGACCTACGATGCTTCGGCCCACTCCCCGGCCAGCAGCCGACACCACACACCGCCCATGACGACCAACCCCAGGGACCGGGGATGCACGCAGACCCCGGTACGCCGGTGCGCATCGAACAGGACGTCGTCGTCGAAGGTGACGTGACACACTCGGCACTGCGCCCGCACCGTCCCACGCCACGACGCCTGGCATCCTTTGCACTTGGCCGGGGCTTCGGGAGTGCCGGGCCGCCCAGAAGGGTCAGTGCTGTGCCGCATCCTTGTGGGATGCACGTGAGCTGCTCTGAGAACTTCGCGACGTATCCATGTCGGTCTCCTTGAGTTGACTGCGCTGGACGGTTTCTGGTCCTGGCGGGTCCCTCGCCCCTACCCCCCGGAACGGTGACGCGGCCCGCCCGCCGCAGCATGACCGTGTACGGCTGGCGAGAGCGGCAGGKGCTGTCACTTCATCCGGACGACGACTTTGCCGGCCTTGGCGCGCCCTCCCTCGACATACGCCAGGGCCTCGCGGGTCGACTCGAATGCGAAAACTCGGTCCACGACCGGCCGGATCTTCCCGGCTTCGATGAGGGAGGTGACTTCGCGCAGCTGGTTGCCGCTGGCCTTCATGAAGAGGAACTCGTACGTCACGTGGTGGCGTCGCGCACGCTGCCGGGTTCGGAAGCTCAAAGCGGTCATCGCCAGCCTGACGACGGGATTCGCTCCCAGTTCCTTGGCGAAGGCGGGATCGGGTGGCCCGGCGATGCTGATGACTTTCCCGCCCGGCTTCAGTACCTGAAGGGACTTCTCGAGCGTCTCGCCGCCGAGGGTGTCCAGAACTACTCGCTTGCGGAGTCCGTGCAGGATCGTCTCGAAAGCCTGCTTCTTGTAGTCGACGACGACGTCCGCGCCCAGACCTCTCACCAGGTCGATGTTTGCCGTGCTCGTGGTCGTGGCCACGCTCGCTCCCAGATGCTTCGCCAACTGGATGGCGATGGTGCCCACACCGCCGGAGCCCGCATGGATGAGGATCTTCTGGCCCGGCTGCAGGTTCGCTCGCTCCACCAGGGCCTGCCAGGAGGTCAAGCCGACCAGGGGGATGGACGCGGCTTCCGCCATGGTGAGCGTGGTGGGCTTGGCCGCCACGTCGTCCTGGTGGATCGCGATGAGTTCCGCGAATGTGCCGATCCGGTTCTTGTCCGGGCGTGCGTAGACCTCGTCGCCGACCGCGAACCGCGTCACGCTCGCGCCCACTGCGACAACCTCGCCGGCCAGGTCATTGCCGAGGACGAACGGCACCCGGTACGGCAGGATCGCCTTGAGATCTCCGTCCCGCGTCTTGAGGTCGAGCGGGTTGACGCTCGCCGCGCGAATCCGGACGAGGACGTCATCATCGCCCACCTGTGGATCCGGCACATCGCCAGCACGCACGGTGTCGGCGTCCCCGTAGCGCTCGACAACAAATGCCTTCATCGTGCTCTCCGCCTCTCGCTGCGCCGCTGATGCCAGGAGCAAGGTTGCTGGCCCGTGAGCGCTCTGTAACCAAGCCTCGTCTCAGTTATGAACACTAGATCCTGAGTATCAAAAAGTAAACTCAGTATGTAGGATGGGTGCATGGACGCTGGTGCTGACATGCTTTTCGATCGAGACACGACGAACTGCTCGATCGCCCGGACCCTAGAAGTCGTGGGCGAGAAGTGGACCCTGCTGATCCTTCGAGAGGTCTGGTATGGCGCATCCCGTTTCAGCGACTTCGAACGCATGTTGGGATGCCCCCGCAACCTGCTCGCCGAGCGGCTCCGCAAGCTGGTCGAGCACGGCATCCTGTCCACCGAGCCGTATCAGGAGGCCGGTTCCCGCAGCCGGCTCCGATACGTGATCACACCCAAGGGGAACGATCTGGTGCCGGCGGTGCTAGGACTGCTGCAGTGGGGTGACCGATACCGCGCCGACCCGGCGGGCCCGGCCATCGTCACCCGTCACGACAAGTGCGGCGCCCCGCTCTCCGTGCAGATCCGATGCGAGAACGATCACCACGTCCAGGCGTCTGGCATCGAAGCCGCACCTGGCCCAGGCTTTCAGACGAAAAAGGACCAGTGACGCGACCAGCGCTCACGGTCCCGCCTGCAACCCGTCAGGCCGGTCGGGCGTCGCCACGCAGCTCCAGCCGCTTGGTCATGTTGAGCTTGACCTCGCAGTACGGGGCGATGTGCGTCTAGAACAGCGGAGTCAGGCCACGCCGGTCCTCAGGGGTGAGCGCGTCCGCCCACGCAGGTTCGGCCAGGACGTCCTGCACGAGCAGGGTGTTGGTCTTATGTCGATATCGGCATACTAAGGCGGTTGAAAGTAGCGTCTAGGAGTCTTTGGGGGGCTTTGCCTGGTGTGTTCGGTGGCGGGCCTTGCCGTGGTCGGCTGAGCCGGGTGACCACGACGTTGGTCGACTTCACCGAGGCCACAGCCAGCACGCCGGGCTCCAACCCCAGCTCGTCCACGGCTTCGGGAGACATCAGCGATACGATCCGGTGTGCTGAAGGCGGGCCGGGGGTGGTCAGGATCTGTGATCACGACGACGAGATCACGAGGCCCCTGGACTGGGGAAACGGGGTTAGTGTCACCTGTGTTGACGCTTGGCTGGGGTCGGGTCAGTGTTGCTGGGAGCCGAAGCGGTAACCGGTGTCCTCGACGCGGTGGAGCCGGGTGGGTGAGAGTGGGCTGGGTTCTAGTCGACGGCGGACCCGGTGCAGTAGCCGGTCCAGGTCGTGGTGATGTGCCTGGTCGGGGCCCCAGGCGGCCGCTGCTGACGTGAGCCGGTAGACGAGCTGGCCAGCGTGGGCCATGAGCACACCGAGCACCGCTGCCTCGCGGGCAGGAAGATGCGCCAGGTAATCGTCGACCTGCGCGCGACGCCGCAGCACGTCGAGCACCACACCGTCGGCCGCCGTCACCTGCTCCTGGGGCTTCACCTCAAGCCGCGGCCGCCGTCGCAGCACGCTTGACCAGGTGAACATCATCGCCGCTCCGGTGTCTCCTCGACGCGGTCACCGGTCGACGGCGGCAAGGCCGCTCGACGGGTGGGGGGCTGATCTAGGTCCTGGGCTCGGGTGTCTCCCCGGTGGCCAGGTAACAGGCCTGCCCGGCGATGGCCACCGCGTGGTCGGCAAAGCGCTCGTAATACCGGCCGATGAGCGCGGTGTCCACGGCTGGTTCCACCCCGTGTGGGTCTCGTCAACAGATATGGCCCCACTTGTCGTCATCGGTTCTGGCTCCACCCGTGCTTTGTCGATGCAAACGCGGCCCGCCTTGGCGGGGCGTTAGTTGGCCCCATCGGAGTGGTCCGGGCTGGTGGGCGCGAGCTGGTGGGTGACCCCGGGACAGATGTGCCGGTTAAGGCGCCCTTGCGGGATTGTTCACCGAACCACTCTTACGACGCACCCGGCGGGCAGCACTCTGCTTGACCTGCGACGCTCTCGTACCGGGTTCGACTAACGGGCACCTCGACGACGCTCAGCAACCCATTAGAGCCATGTGATGGTCGTCGTACCGGTTGCCCCTGCACGCCGGCGTCGCCTGCGCCCGCGAAGCACGGCGATCATGGTGTCGCGGTCGCCGGGGTTGGGGCCGTAGCTCTGAGACGTGCCCATTCAGCCCAGGCCGATCGCGGAGACGCGCAGGCCCGGACCGAGGGTGCGTTCTGCACGAGAATCGCCTCTTGTCAAGCTTGGGTTGGCGGGATGGCCTGGTCGGCCGCAGCGTACTGCTCGTCGGTGACGGGCTCAAGCCAGGTGGTGCCGTCGCCGTCCTCGACGCCTTCGAGCATGGCGAGGTGGCTCATCATGCAGTCGACACCGGCGCCGTGCCAGTGCTCTTCGCCGGGCGGGGTCCAGACGGTGTCGCCGGGGGTTAGGCGGAGGACGGTGCCGTCGCGGGAGACGACCAGGCCGGCGCCGTCGGTGCAGAACAGGGTCTGGCCGAGGGCGTGGGAGTGCCAGTTGGTGCGGGCGCCGGGGGTGAAGCGGACGATGCTGGCGATCAGCCGGGATGGCTCGGTCTTCTGCTTGATCGGGTTGACGTAGACGTCGCCGGTGAAAGCCTTGTCGGGGGCTTTCGCGGTCTTGCTCGGTGTGATCAATTCCATGGACGGTTTCTCCTTCGGTAGGGCAGGCGGTCGCGATCGTCGTTCGCTACGCCGCTGGCGTCGGTCGTGGTCAGTCCGAGTTGGTGGTGTCTGCAGGGTTGACCTGGGTGTCGTCATCGTCCAAGGCGGTGGCGAGGTTGCTCGCGGCTTCGGTGGCGGCCCACGAGGCCAGCAGGGCCAGGTTGTCTGCAGAGGCAGTGGCGGTTTCGGCGGTGTAGGCGGTGAGGACTAGGCCGGGGGCGGCGACGAGGTCCATCGAGTCGTAGGCCAGTTCCATGTAGCCGACGACCGGATGGTTAAAGGTCTTGGTGCCGCCGCGGTGCAGGCGCACGTCATGCGCTCCCCAGCGGGTGCGGAACGCTTCGCTGCGGGTGGCGAGTTCGCCGATGAGTTCGGTGAGGTCGGGGTCGTGTGGGTTGCGGCCGGCTTCGGTGCGTAGCAGCGCGACGGCGGTGGCGAGCGCGCCGTCGTGGTCGGGGTAGTAGTCGGCGGCACGGGGATCGAGGAAGTCGAAGCGGGCGATGTTGCCGCGGTGGGCCGCAGTGTCAAGGACCGGGGAGTAGAGCGCCCGGCCGAGAGCGTTGTTGGCCAGGATGTCGAGGCGGCCGTTGCGGACGAACGCGGCGGTGCCGGTCATCGAGTCGAGCACGCGCTGCACGCTGGGCGGGATCGGCGTCTTGCTGCGCCGTCGTGGGGTGCGCACGGGTCTGGCGGCGCGGGCGAGGTTGAACAGGTGCTCGCGTTCGGCGTCGTTGAGTTGCAGCGCTCGGGCGACGGCGTCGAGGACGTCGTCGGATACGCCGCTGATGTGGCCCTTCTCCAAGCGGATGTACCAGTCGGGACTGACACCGGCCAATACGGCGACTTCCTCGCGGCGCAGCCCGGGCACTCGCCGACGCCCGGATGTCGGTAGCCCGACCCGCTCGGGAGTGAGCTTGGCGCGGCGGGTGGCGAGGAAGTCGCGGATCTCGGTGCGGTTGTCCACGGCGTCCACGCTACGAGCACCTGCGGCGTGAGGGAGGTCGAGCTTGTACCCCCGATAACTCGCCCTCCCACGCGCGCGAGAACCGCGGTTGCCTAGATGATATGACCGCGACACCCACCACGTCGAACCCCACGGGGCTGGCCGAGCGCTCCTCAAGCGTTCCCGCGACTGCAGGACCGGCAACGACCAGCCCAGCTGACGGCTCGGCGCGCACGGGCGGGGACAGGCACGCCAGTTCTGCCCTGCTCGCGGCGCTGCTCGGGTTCTTCGTAGTCACTCTGGATGCGGTCGTGGTCAACGTGACGCTGCCGACCATCCGCGCGGACCTGGGCGGCGGCGTGACAGGTCTGCAGTGGGTGGTCGACAGCTACACGCTGGTGTTCGCCGCCCTGTTGTTGACGGCGGGGTCGCTGTCTGACCGCCTCGGCGGCGCGGGAATGGTCGTTTTCGTTCTCGCCTCGGTGGGGTGCGGTCTCGCCCCGAGCCTGGGTGTTCTGATCGCGGCGCGGTTCGTGCAGGGCGCGGCCGCGGCGACGATGATGCCCGCCTCGATGGCGCTGATCCGGCAAGCGTTCCCCGACGCGAAGGCCCGCGGGCGTGCTGTCGGGGTGTGGGCAATGGGCGGCGCTGTGGCGTCCTCCTCGGGTCCGGTGCTCGGCGGTGTGTTGAACCTTGTCGACTGGCGGCTCATCTTTTTCATCAACGTCCCGGTCGGTGCCATCACTTTGCTGCTGTTGACCCGCATCCGCCCTTCACAACCGCGGGTCGTGCCGTTCGACCTGATCGGGCAAGTCACCGGCGTGCTGGCGATGGCCGGGCTGACGTTCGGTGCGATCGAGGCCGGAGCGAACGGCTTCACCGATCCGGCCGTGATCGCCGCCTTCATCCTCGCCGCGGCCGCGCTGGCCGGCTTCATTCGCGCCCAGCAGGTCGTGGCTCACCCGATGATGCCGCTGCACCTGTTCCGCTCCCGCACCGTGTTCATCACGGTGGTCAGCGGGTTCGCGTTCATGGTCGGCTACTACGGCCTGCCGTTCGTGATCAGCCTGTTCCTGCAGCAGCACCGGGGTCTGAACGCGCTGCAGACCGGTGTCGTGTTCCTGCCGATGATGCTGATCGGGCTGGTGCTCACCCCGTTCTCGGCGCGCATCTGCGAACAACTCGGCCGCAAGACCCTCATCGTCGCCGGACTGCTGCTGATGACCGTCGGGCTGGCGGCGATTGGCCTGCAGCCGGTCTCGACACCGCTGTGGCCGCTGGCCGGGCTGATGGTGCTCGTCGGGCTCGGCGGACCGACCGTGTCACCACCGGCCACCGCCGTGCTGCTCGACGCCGTCCCGCACGATCAGGCCGGTGTCGCCTCCGGGGTGTTCAACACCAGCCGTCAGGTCGGCGGTGCGCTCGCCATCGCCGTGTTCGGGTGGCCTTCTGGCCGATCCCGCGACGTTAGTGCAGGGCGTGCACACCAGCCTGCTCATCGCCGCAGGCGTCATCGCCCTGACCACCGTGCTCGCCCTGTTCCTGCCCACCACCAAGGAGCGCTCATGACCAGCCACAGCACCAGTTCCAGCACCGACACCAGCGGATCGACTGTCTCCGCCTGGCCAGCCGACACCCTCGACTCGTTCGGCTTGGCCGACGAGATCGAGATCAGCACCCGACGCGAGGACGGCAGCCTGCGCGGGTTCGTGCCGATCTGGATCGTCACCGTCGACAACGCCCTCTACGTCCGCTCCTACCGCGGACACGACGGCGCCTGGTACCGGCACGCGACCGCCCGCCCGGCCGGCGCCATCCGGGCCGCCGGCCAGCAGGTCGACGTCCGCTTCACCCCGATCGAAGCGCACCAGCGCGACCTGCACGAGGCGATCGGCGACGCATACCGGGCCAAGTACGCCCGCTACGGCAACACCTATCTGCAGCCGATGCTCGCCGAGCAAGCCGTCGCAGCCACCCTGCGTCTCGACCCACACAACTGACACCACGAAGGAAGGAAGCAGCAATGACCGACGAGCAGAGCACCGGCTGGACCAGCGGACAGCGCGCGTTCGGCGACTTCGCGCCAGGCATGGCCCACTACACCGACAAGGTCCTGTTCGACGAGGTGTGGGAGCGCGAGGGCTTGTCCAAGCGCGAACGCAGCCTGATCACCGTCGCCGCACTCACGGCGATTGGGAAGAACGATCAGCTCACCTTCCACCTCGACTACGCCCGCCAGAACGGCGTCACCGAGACCGAGCTGAAAGAAGCGATCACCCACCTCGCCTTCTACGCCGGTTGGCCTAACGGGATGAGCGCCATGACTGTCGCCAAGCAGGTGTTCGACGCATGAGCGGACCCATCACCTCAACAACCTCGGCAGGGAACCCGGTGTATGACTTCAGCGGGCAGGTCGCGTTCGTGACCGGCGCCAGCTCCGGAATGGGGCTGGCCACCGCGCGCGCGTTCGCCGAAGCAGGCGCGGCGGTAACGCTGGCCGACATCAGTGACGACGCGCTGCGCACCGCAGAACGCGAGCTGGTCGACGCTGGTCATCGGGTGTTGGCTGTGCGGTGCGATGTGAGCGACGAGGACCAGGTCGCGGCCGCAGTCGCCAGGACCGTGGAGACGTTCGGCAGTCTCAACCTGGCCTACAACAAACGCCGGTATTCAGTCCCGGGTGACCGACGCCGCGGACGAGACCGCCGAGGTGTTCGACCGGGTGAACGGCATCAACCTGCGCGGAATCTGGGCCAGCATGAAGCACGAGCTCGCCCAGATGCGCAGCCAGGGATCGGGCGCGATCGTCAACTGTTCCTCACTCGGTGGGCTGGTCGGACTGCCCGGCCGGGGCGCCTACCACGCCTCCAAGCACGGGGTCATCGGTCTGACTCGAAGCGCAGCGCTGGAGTACGCGCCCCGCGGTATCCGGATCAATGCGATCTGTCCGGGCACGATCGAAACCCCGATGGTCACCGCGATGTTCGACTCCGGCGACCTTGACCGCGACGAGGCCGCCGCAAGCCAACCGATCGGGCGGCTGGGCAGTGCGGAGGAGATGGCCGCGGCCGTGCTGTGGCTGTGCAGTCCCGGTGCCAGCTTCGTCGTCGGGGTCGCGCTCCCGGTCGACGGTGGCTACACCGCCCGCTGACCCATGAAATCGCCGGCTACACGAGAGGAAGGAGATCCGCAGTGAAACCAAACAAGCCCACGACGGCGATGGCGGCCGTACTGAGCTCGCTCGTGGCTGCCGCCGCGTGCACCAGCAACCACACCACGAGACCGACGACAGCACCAGCAACCAGCAGCACCCCGATGACCAGCGGCCCGCCGGTGAGCGGTATGGCCGCGACCACGGACTCAACCAGCTCTCGCTCGGTATCCGACTCGGACGGAAGACATGCCATGCAGGTGACACTCACCATCATCGGAGGTCAGTCTGACGGACGCCGAGCCACCGCCACCCTCGCCGATACCACGACCGCGCGTGACTTCGCGTCCCAGCTGCCCCTCACGCTCGACATGCACGATCTGCTCGGCCGTGAGAAGCCCGGTGCACTTCCGCGCCCCCTGCGCCCCACCGGCGAGGGGCAAGCCACCTACGCGGCCGGCGATCTCGGCTACTGGCCCCCGAATCACGACCTGGCCATCTTCTACCGCCACGACGGCCAGGCCATCCCTGATCCCGGGATCGTGCACCTCGGCCGCATACAGACCGGCCTCGACGCGATCACCGGAGCGGGCGACGCCTTCCGTCTCACCATCACCCGGGCGCAGTAAGCACCCGCAATCACCTAGATCAATCCACGTTCAGAGAGGAACCAAGCCCACCCCGATGGGCCACGAGTACGTCGGCATCGTCGAAGAGGTCGGTTCCGAGGTCAGCACGATTAAGCCCGGCCAGTTCGTGATCGGCTCGTTCTTCGCCTCCGACAACACCTGCGAGATCTGCCGGGCCGGCTACCAGACCAACTGCATCCACCGCGAGTTCGTCGGCGCGAACGGCGCGCAGGCCCAGTACCTGCGCGTGCCGCTCGCCGACGGCACCCTCGTCGCCACCCCCGAGGTCCCCGACGCAGCCCTGGTGCCGTCACTGCTGGCCGCATCCGACGTGCTGGGTACCGGCCTGGTTCGGCGCCGTCGCCGCGAACGTACAGCCCGGGAATACCGTCGCTGTTGTCGGCGATTGCGCGGTCGGCCTGCTCGGCGTGCTCGCCGCCAAGCAGCTGGGCGCGGAACGGATCATCGCGTTCTCCCGCCACGAGGCACGGCAGAAGCTGGCCCGCGAGTTCGGGGCCACCAACATCGTCACCGAACGCGGCGACGACGGTGTCGCCAAGATCAAGGACCTCACCAACGGCCTCGGCGCGCACTCGGTCATTGAGGCCGTCGGTACCCAGGAGTCGATGATGCAGGCCATCCGCTCCACCCGACCCGGCGGCCACGTCGGCTACGTCGGCGTCTCCCACGACGTCACACTGCCCGGCGAAGAGCTGTTCTACAGCCACGTCCACCTCCACGGCGGCCCCGCACCAGTACGGCGGTTCCTGCCCGACCTCATCGACCGCATCTGGAAGCACGAGATCGACCCCGGCAAGGTCTTCGACCTCACCCTGCCGCTCGACCAAGTCGCCGAGGGCTACAAAGCGATGGACCAACGCCGCGCAATCAAGACACTGCTACAGCCCTGAACCGTGCGCGGCCGAGCAGGTAGCAGCAGCGCCGGCAGCAGGGATGGAGCACGCCAGGCGGACGCGGTCGCCCGCAACCTCGATACAGACAGAGGGCGTGAGAACGGAGCTATGGTCATCCAGGCATCCCGCCCGAACTCGACGTCGAACTTGAACTTCTGCTCACCGACGGCTCCTGGCGCCGAGTCGAGCCCTCCCGCGTCACCGCTCGACGAGACCGCACTACACAGAATCTCGACGTTCCGCTCAGGGATCGGCTTGCGGCAAAGCACGATCTTGCCTCCTCAGGAGCGCCGGCACAGTAAGCGGTTCCTGGTACCACCCGCGCCTGCGGGGCCCCTCCCTCCAACCGGGCAGCGCTGGCGCGTCGACCCAGTGTTCTTTTTCCGTTTGCTTGCGGTCGGTGGGTGGCGGCGAGAGCCTGTGCCGATGACAAGCGCAGTGGGGCACGTGGTGGTCTTCGTCCAGGAAAACCACACCACCGACAATTATTTCCGGTCGATGCGCGCCTGGGGTGCCAACGTCGCCACCGTCTGGCCGGTGCAGCCCAACCCCCCAATGACAGATCATCCGCACACCCGCGCCGCCTACGCCAAATGGCTGCATGCGCAGCGGACCGGGACTCCGACGCCAGCGGTGCACGCCCAGTTCGACACCACCGCCGTGCTGCCCTACTACGCCCACCTCGCCGCCACCGGGGCGTTCCTGGAAAACCACTGCTCAGGTTTCGGCACCAACTCCACCCCCAACCATCTGCTGATCGTGGGCGGGCAGAGCCCGACGTTGCGCAACCCACCCCAAAACCAGCCCCAACCGGTCTGGGACATGCCCTCGATCCTGGGACACGCCGACGATCACGGGTTGAGCTGGAAGGCCTACACCGGCACCTCGTCTTACCCGGTGGCGTTCTACCAGCAGCTCAACGGCTCGACGAACATCGTGGGCAGTGACCAGATCGTCGCCGACGCCGCGCATCTGCCGGCGCTGAGCATGGTCTGGCACGACAGCCCCTACGACGAGCATCCGGTGGCCGATGTCACCCTGGGCCAGAACAAGATCTGGCAGGCCGTCGACGCCATCGCGACCGCCGGAGGGTGGAACGACACGGTGTTCCTGCTGACCTGGGACGACTGGGGCGGCTTCGATGACCACGTCATCACCCCCAACCTCGAACACACCCCCGACGATGTCCAGTTGGCCTACGGACCCCGGGTACCGCTGCTGATGTCAGGGCGAGCAGGTCAGCCCCGAGCTCGTGCGGGAGCTGATGCGCGAACTCGGCCTGGTCGCCTGCCAGCCCAGGCCGTGGCGGCCGACCACCACCGTGCCCGGCGATCCCGACCCGATCCCCGATCTGGTGAATCGGGACTTCACCGCCACCGCTCATCATCGCGGGCCGTCGGCATGACACCCCGGAGTCGTTCCTCGTCGATGCCGGAGTGTGCTGAGCGTTGAGTACTGGACCAACGCCAGCGGCGGCAGCGCCCTGGCCGACTTACGGGAGAAGGTTCCGGAAGCCGCCATTGTTCATTCGCGGATTTGTGGTTCTGAGGTGGAGATAAATCATCGCCGCCAGCGGGTCGCGGCCCAGTTCGTTCCGCGGATGTTCCGTTCCGGATCATGGTTTGATCTCACCTGGTTCTGGCGCAACGACGGCCACCGCGCCTTACATCGGTAATCATGATCCGCGCATGGGTTCACCGGTCATGGCCAGGGATCGGCTCAGCTAGCGCCGCCCGCGAGGCAGGCGCCGGGAAGGGGTCGGCAAAGTACTGGGTCTCGTGCGTGACCAGATCGCCGGTGAGTTCCATGACGCTCACCGAGTAGGTGGGCACGCCGTCATAGGTGATCACGCACTCGCTCACCCACAGGTCGCCGCCGCCCCGGATCCGCAGGACAGTGAAGTGGCGTTCAGCCGGGTGCCCGCCGCGCTGCGCCTGGATCTTTGACCGGCCCCGGAAGCGCTCCCCGGACTGCGGGTAGTCCAGGATCGCATCTTCGGCGTAGATCGCGTGCTCGGTGTCGATGTCCCCGCGCTCGGAGGCCCCCCAGTGCTGTTCCAGCCGGGCCTGGATCCTGGCGCCATGATCCATTGCGCTGTTCACCTACGCCACGCTAGCAGCAGGGAACTCACTGCCGCCCGGATCAGATGATGCCTGATCGTGTGGGATTCCAGAAGTCGGCTTGCGCCTCTGACCTGGGCGGTCGGGCTACTCGGTCGCAGGGCATGATCGTGAGTTGTGTCGTTGCGCCTGCTCTACTTGATCTTCCTACAGCCTGCTGTCGTTACTCGGCCGCTCGTCAGCGTCCAAAGACGTCGAACTCGTGGTGTTGCGTCAGGAAGTCGCCGTGCTGCGCAGAGCCAACCCCAAGCTCCGTATGGACTGGGCGGATCGCGCGGTGTTCGCTGCATTAGTGCGGGCCCTGCCCACGATGCTGCGGGTACATCGATTGGTCACGCCAGGCACGATCCTGCGCTGGCATCGTCGCTTGGTAGCCAAGAAGTGGACGTATCCAAACCGCGTCGGGCGTCCACCCATCGAGAACGCTGTCGCCGTGCTGATCGAGCGCATGGCCCGGGAGAATTCCAGCTGGGGATCTCAGAGAATCCAGGGCGAGCTGCTCAAACTCGGCCACCGCGTGGGGACCTCGACGATCCGCCGCCTTCTCAAGCGGTTGAGGATACCGCCGGCGCCACCGTTATCTAGCCAATCAGAGCCTCATAAGGTGTATATGCGGCACCAATCATCGAAAGAAGGCGCATGCCATGAAGTTCGCAGTCATCGGCGGAACCGGGCTGATCGGGTCACGGGTCGTGGAGAACCTGAACGCGGCCGGGCACCAAGCCGTACCGTACTCCCTGTCCACCGGCGTGGACATCATCACTGGCCAGGGGCTGGAGGCGGCCATGGCGGGCGCCGACGTCGTCATCAACCTGACGAATTCCCCGACCTTCGACGACGCCTCGCTCGCCTTCTTCCAGACTTCGATGGACAACCTTCTTGCCGCGAGCGAGAAGGCCGGGGTCGGGCACTTCGTCATCCTCTCGATCGTCGGCGTGGACCAAGTGCCCGATCTGGATTACTACCGGGCGAAGGCGCTTCAGGAAGACATCCTCAAGGCCGGGCCGATCCCATATTCCATCGTCCGCGCCACGCAGTTCATGGAGTTCATGGAGTTCATGGACGCGACCGTAGCTATTCAGCCGCCCCCGCGGTCGGTGTCAGACATCCCATGTGGCCGGTAGGTCGTTCGGCCGGTGTGTCGGCTTGATCTTGCGGGTGTTGTTGTGATCATGGGCTGGTGTCCGAGCCGGTGCCGTCGTCTGTGGCGGAGTTGGCTGGGCTGGTCATCGAGCTTCGTGCGGCGAACGCGGGTCTTCGTGAGGTGATCGCCGCGCAGGGTGAGCGGATCGCGGCGCAGGAGGTGGCGTTGGCGGCGCAGGCCGCGGAGCTGGCCGAGCTGAAGCAGCGGCTGGGCAAGGACTCCTCGACCTCGAACAGGCCACCGTCGTCGGACTCGCCTTACCGCAAGCCCGAGCGTCGCTCGTCGCGCCGCTCGTCGGGACGCGACCCCGGTAAGCAGGATGGGGCGCCGGGCTCGGCGATGCCGCTGGTCGACAACCCGAACGAGACCATTATCTGTGACCCGGACAGCTGCGCGGACTGTGGGGCGGAGCTGTCCGGAGCACGGGTGACCGGCACGGCGCGCCGCCAGGTCACCGACGTGCTGGCCCCGCCACCGCCGTGGGTCACCGAGTATCGGATCATCACCCGGGCCTGCCCGTGTTGCGCCGCCCGCACCCCGGGCGGCGCTCCCGCGGGCGTGACGGGGCGGGCGCAGTACGGGCCGGGGGTGCTGGGCCGGGCGGCGGAGCTGCTGTGCGGGCACTACCTACCCGTCGCCCGCGCCGCCCGGCTGATGGCCTCGATGCTCGGTGTCTCGGTGTCGACCGGGTTCATGGCCGGTGTCCGCGGCCGCGCCGCCCGGCTGCTCGAGCGGGAGTTCCTTCCCCGGGTCCGGGAGCTGCTGCGCCAGGTGGGGGTGCTGCACGTCGATGAGACCCCGGTCCGAGCCGACCGCGGCCTGGCCTACGTCCACGCCGCCTCCACCGAGTTCCTCACCGCGATGCACACCGGCGGACGCACCAAGGACGACATCGACGCCGGCAAGATCCTGCCCGGCTACACCGGCACCATCGTCCGCGACGGCTACGCCGGCTACGTCCACCTGATCGACGCCCACCACGCCTGGTGCGGAGCTCACTTGCTCAGAGACCTAGCCGCGTTCCACCGTGTCGACCCCGAGGGCCAGCTCTGGGCCGCGGCGATGGCCGACACCCTCACCGACGCCCACCACCACGCCCAGGCTGCCCGCGCCGCCGGGCGCGACAGCCTCGACCCCGACGTCCTGAGCGCGATCCGCCGCCGCTACCGCGGCGCCACCACAGCCGGGATCAGCGACAACGCCGCCCGCGCCGGGCCGCTGGCCAACGACGCGCTCACCCTCGCGAAGCGGTTCCGCAACCACCAGGACATGATCCTGCGGTTCGTGGTCGATCTTGCCGTGCCCTTCACGAACAACCAGAGTGAACGCGACGTCCGCCCCGCAAAGATCCAGCAGCGCACCTCCGGCGGATGCTGGCGCACCCTCGACGGCGTCGCCGACTTCGCCGTCGTTCAGTCCTACCTGTCCACCGCCACCAAATGGGGCCTGGACAGCTTCGCCGTCCTCACCCAACTATTCACCACCGGCGCCTGGCTACCACCCGCCGCTACCCCAGCTGAATAGCTACACGCGACCCTGTCCATGACCACCGACGGCGACACCGTCCGCCTGCCACGCACGCCAATCCAGCCGATCGCCGCCGCGGATGTCTCCAGCATTGTCGCCGAAGTCGCCGCAAGCAGCCCTCTGAACGGCGTCGTCAACATCGCAGGTCCCGACGTCTACCCCCTCGACGAACTCGGCCGGCTCACCCAGACCGCCAAGAACGACGGGCGCTGTGTCGTCACCGATGACACCGCCGGCATGTTCGCCGCCGTCCACGGCGACGTCCTCACCGCCCGAAACGATGCCCGCATCGCCCCGACCCACTACACCGACTGGCTCTCCTGAACCAGCCCCTTCAGCGCAACCACCGAGTAAGGGGCGGACAGGACGGATCGCTCACCAAAACACACACAGCCGGGCCCCGGCTTCCAGCCGCTGGCGTGACCCGAACTCCGCCCCGCTGGGACGAGGTGGCGTTGGGTCCGGCCGGGGCCGTGCGATAGCCCAGCGAGCAAGTCGGGCTCCGCTCGCAAGCCAACGGCGCACAATACGACGCCCGCGAGGGGCCGTGATCGGGCACATGCCGGCATCGTCGTCGGCAATGTCAACGGCAGGGATCGCTCGTGGTGGCCACGCCCCAAGGGTCTTTGACCGGTCGGGGATCTCATCCAGGATTGGTGGACGGTTGCCGTGAGCCCTTGATAGGAGCCTCGCCCCATGACTTCAGACGACCGCCTCACCGGCTCCATGAAGCCGCTTTCTAGCGCTCGACTCGAGTCGGACGACGTGGCGCTGCAGCAAGCCGTGGTCATCCTGCGCCGCGCATCATCAACCGCGCAGCGCCAGGGGACGTTGGAGTTCGCCTTATTCAGTGTGGCCAGCATGCTCGAGGCTGTGGCCCGCTCGGTAGGAGGCGGAGAGCACGTGCCACCGGCAATCCTGGCGAGCGCCTTGAACATCGCTCGACATGTCGCCGCCTACGGCGTCGACACCGCGCATGGCACGTCGACGTCGGACACCATGGGTCAGCCGGCTGGCCCCACTCCGGAAAGAACGCCTCCCCAGTCCCGATAGCGGCTTGCGAACAGTCACGGCTTTCTCACCGACCCGGCCGATCAGCCGCTCCGGGCGCGTTGCGTGAGGCCGCAGTGGGCCCGTTGGTAGAGCCGAAACGGTGATCGTCTCGCCATGACCAGTCCGACGCCCGGTTACCTTCTGGTGCCGTCCGGCGATGAGGTACAGGTCATCAGCTGACGGTGGATAGCCCGCGAGTTCCCTGCTCGTCAGCGTCTCCCGCCGATGTGCTGACCACGACCGGGGTCGCCCGCTCATCGGCAGAAGAGGCTTTTCAGACGGCCATGCTCATCTCGGGGTATGCGCAGGCACGGCGAGGCCGGGTTGTCGTAGTTCCTCAGCAGCTCGGCTCCAGGCAGTCGTGCACGAAAAAGACGATTAATAAAGTCGATCTGTCGCAATCCGTGCGTCGGCTTAGACTCTTGTGAGCTGTAGTTCGAGTCTCACACCACCGGACACACCACGAATGCGCAGCTCAGAGCCGATTTACGGCTCTGGCTTGGTGCCCTCGGCAGGATTCGAACCTGCGCCACTCGGTTTAGGAAGAGCCGCGTCCCCGACCTCTACGCGTGCTACCAGCGACTACAGTTCGCGTAGCGTCGCACCACGCCCGTCCTGAGGCATGGTTTCAGTTCATTTCGCACCACGATCCGCACCACGTCGACGACCGCGTTGGTCGGTCGTCACTGCTGCGGTGGTGAGCCGGACTTGGTGCGCTGGCTGTCGATGATGAGCCGGCGGTGTTCTGGGACGGCTTGTCCTCAGGACGGTGTCGCGGGATGCGCTACCTGCTGCTGTGAATGCGGCCATGCTAGTGCAGCGCCGCGTTAATCCTTCGGGGGGTTGATCCAGGCGCTGGGG
>JRHI01001812.1_pt1 | contig 16571 bp, 8 predicted proteins | sample 215371 | NCBI WGS metagenome assembly JRHI01 (sample SAMN02929681, study PRJNA255918) | sediment metagenome | biome: cave system; feature: Ice Cave; material: Sediment; isolation source: sediment from deep within a dark volcanic ice cave with no known source of... ...
GGCATTATCTATTATTAAGAGATGTCTGTAAACGTTTACATGAGCTGTTCACCTTCTTTTCGCATGTTGCTTCCTCGACCCATTTCCAATAAGCTCACCTCTCCCGTCCAAAGAAATTCCCGCAGCACAGGTTCGCATGAACATTAAAGAGGTCGCTAAGAGGGCGAAAGTTTCTACCGCGACCGTCTCGCGTACTATCAATAATTCCACGAAGGTAAAGCCCGCGACCGCTGAACGGGTTCGCGGTGTGATTGAAGAGCTAAATTTCTATCCCAACACCCACGCCCGCACGTTGGTCTCGGGTCGCAGCCGAATGCTGGGTCTTATCATCTCCGACATCACCAACCCCTTTTTCCCCGAGTTGGTGAAGAGCTTCGAGGATCAAGCCGTTCAGCGTGGGAAAGACGTCATCATCTGCAATACCGATTACAATCCCAAGCGCATGGCCGGATGCATCCGCCGCATGGTGGAGCGCAAGGTGGATGGTGTCGCAATCATGACCTCAGAAGGCTCGCCAACCCTGATGACGGAGCTGACCCGCCGCAATATTCCAACAGTATTCATGGACACGGGCAAGCCCGGCCCCCATTGCGCCAATATCCGCGTTGACTACGCCCAGGGCATTCATGAAGCAGTCCAACACTTAGTCGCCCTTAATCATCGCCGCATTGCTTTCATTACCGGACCAATGAATCTTGAGTCGGCTCGGATACGGCGCTCCGCTTTCGTGGCCGGCCTGAAGTCGCGGGGACTCTTGGACTTGGCGTTGATCGAAAAAGGCAACCACCGGATCGAGGGCGGAGCTATGGCCATGCGCAGTTTGCTGAAGCACCAGGACCCACCCACCGCAGTCGTTGCCTCCAACGACCTCACGGCAATTGGCGCGCTGGGAGTGATTCACGAAGCCGGACTAAGAGTTCCAGACCATATTTCCTTGATCGGGTTCGACGATATTTCCTTTGCTCACCTTACGCAGCCGCCGCTGACCACCGTGATCCTGTCTCGAACTCAGCTGGCAGTCACCGCTTTCGCCGCGCTCGACGCACTCATCCACAAAGAGAGCAACTCCTACGCAGATCTCGTCATCCCGACGCACCTGGTGATGCGAAGTTCAACCCAAGCCATTGAGACTAGCCGCCGTTAGCTGCGCTCAAACCGGAGACGTTCATTCAACTACGTTTCGTAAGGCCGGCCCGCCACGTTGACCTACGCCTATCCAGATGGAACCGATTTTCTGATCGGCCACTCGCTCATGCGCGGCCAGCAAACTACAGTAGCGGCGTGGGACCTGATCATCGTGAAGGAGAGCACTCCAAACAAGTGATGCTAATGTTTCGGCATAACTCGATCGCCGTAAGAGTCTGAAATAGATTTCTAGATTCTGCTTTAGCAGCTGCATATAGCGCATTTCACACGTTTCATTAAAACATTTCACTATTGAGAAATTGAAGCTTTCGGTGTATTGTCTGGCGAAACAGGCAGGAAACCCGGCGCTTTGTCCGCTGAGCCAGAGAAAGAGTCGTCATGCCCGCTCAATCGATTCAAGTAATGAGATTCGCCGTAGCGCTGGTTGTGGCTTCAACCCTGTGCTCCACTCCACCGTCGGCGGCCCAGACCTGGTCCGGCCTTAAAGTCAGTGGACCAAATATTGTGGATTCATCCGGCAGGAATTTTGTGCCAAAGGGCTTTGGTGTGGGCGAATGGACAAACACGGAAGCGTACATGCTGGAATGGCCCGACGGGAATGGAAAGTTTCTCTGGTACTACGGATACACCCGAATCCAGGACACGCTCAAAGGCCTTATGGGCGAAGATGCCGCTAACCAATATTGGCAAACGTGGAACGCCAACGTGATTACCGAATCCGATGTCGCGATGTGGCAGAGCTGGGGAGTCAATGCAGTCCGACTGTCGATTAATTATCACTGGCTCTCTCCAGCTGACGGTGTTTATCTGGACAGCGGATGGCAGTGGATTGATCAAACAATTGCATGGTGCAAGGCGCATCACATCTATGTCATTGTGTGCATGCATGCCGCCCCGGGCGCCCAGAACCCGGAGCTGATGTCTGACACAAGTGATGGCGAGCCGCACCTATGGACTCAACCCGCGATCTATCAGCCATGGGCAATTCATCTGTGGCAAGCCATTGCACATCGGTATGCAGAGGAACCCACGGTAGCGGGCTACGATCTGTTGGATGAGCCACTACTTAGCGAGTCAAATCCCGCGATCGGTGGCAACGTCGTCCGCGACTTTTACGTGCGGACAACCACCGCCATTCGCTCGGTTGATTCCAACCACATCATATTTGCCTGCGGCACCGAGTGGTGCGGCTCAACCGCGGGCGTGGCTGCAATTCTGCCCACTTGGGACAACAACATGGTCTTGGTATTCCACAAATACTGGGACAACAACGATCTGGCTTCAATCCGAGGATATCTTGCAATCCGTCGTCAGAACAACGTTCCACTTTGGAATGGAGAGACAGGGGAGAATAGCAACGCATGGGCAAAGGGCATGGCGGATCTTCTGGGTAAACACCACATCGGATGGAGTTGGTGGACTTACAAGAAAGTGAATCAGAATACGAATCCTTGTGCGATTCCTGAGCCTGCCAACTATAATCGGATATTGGATTACGTGAATGGGAAAGGCCCGAAGCCGACTCAGACGGAGGCTGACACAATTATGCTTGGACTTGCCGCGAATAGTGCGACGTCTAATTGCGCTTGGAACGACGGCCTTCTCCGGGCATTGTTTGGATTCCCCGTTCTTCAGCAAGACCAGGACGCGATCCGGAAGCAAGGTGGAAACCTAAGTCAGTGATAGGTACCTGCACGTGGTGTCGAGTGAGCCACCACTCGTCGGAGTCAATCTTGAGTGCGGGACCGCCTCACTCCGCCGCGCTGGCTCCGGTCAACCTAGATTGTTGAAGAAGATTGCTGAAGATTGCTGAAGATTGTTTCCCTCGCTTCGTGCGCGTATAATTCGGCGCGTTTTCGAAGACCGGAGTAATTACAAATTTTATGGTTCGTTCTGATTCACCGCCGATTTACGCGACATGCGTGGCCATACTTATCTTTGCCCTCTTGCCCGCTGCTCAGGGTCGCACGAAGCTACGGCCAGCGCCCATTACTAAATACGACCTCCCTGCTTCGATTTTCATGGGCTCTCTCGAATTGCAGCGCTGTCCACAGATGCCGGCATATTGTGGAACATTGTCCCGCCCACTCGATCCTGCCGGACAAGTTCCAGGCGTGATTAACATCAGCTTTGAGTTGTTCCCGCATCGCGACCACCTCTTGCCGCCTCTTGACCCTATCGTCGCTAACGAAGGTGGTCCCGGCTATCCCAGTTCGGGTACCGCATCCAGTTACGTCGGTCTATTTTATCCCCTGATGGACCGCCACGATTTGCTGCTCGTCGATCAGCGCGGTACGGGAAACTCGCAGGCCATTGACTGCGAACCTCTGCAGAATTCGGCGTACCTGTCTCTCCGCGGTGTTGGTCTGTGCGGGGAGCACCTCGGCAATACCTCTGACCTGTACGGCAGTGGCATTGCAGCCGACGACATGGCAGCGGTTCTGGACGCCCTGGGTTTCGGCCGAATTAACCTTTATGGAGATTCTTATGGCACCTACTTCGCTCAGACTTTTGCGGGCAGGCACCCCGGGCGCCTGCGAGCGCTAGTTCTGGACAGTGCGTATCCCGTGGTTGGATTGTCCCCCTGGTATCCGGAGGCGTCCCCGGCGATGAGGAACGCGTTTGACTCAATTTGCCGGCAATCGCTTTCTTGCCGCAACTTGCCAAGAGATTCGATCAGCCGCATAGAAGCGCTGCTGAACGAACTTCGCATTCACCCATTTCGCGGCACCGCCCACGACGGCAATGGCCAACCTCGGGAAGTAACTGCGAATCCCATGAGTCTCGCGCTACTGGCATTCGGGAACTCCACCGGACCGGTAGTCTATCGAGAAACGGACGCCGCGGCTCGCGCTTATCTTGACGACAAGAATTCTGCGCCTTTGCTGCGATTGCTTGCGGAAAATTCTGTTGTCTCGCAATCCGGAGCTCCTCCCTTCGACCCGATCGCGTACAGCGCCGGATTGTTTGTCGCCGTGAGCTGCAGCGATTACCCGCAGATCTACGACATGAAGGCGCCGCCCTGGATTCGTGTACTCCAACGCGATGTAGCATTCGCAGCAGAGCAGGAACGTCATCCAGAAGTGTATGCGCCCTTCACCATCAATGAATTCAATTCGATACCCCTCGATTTCAGTGTATTGGACACGTGCATTCCATGGCCCATTCCGTCTCCCGCACATCCACCGGGCCAGCCCGTACCGGCCGAAACGGTGTTTACTTCGGCGCCTGTGCTTGTGCTTTCCGGAACACTCGATTCCCTGACTCCAGCCAAACAGGGCGCAGAAGCAGCTAAGCTGTTCCAGAATGCTCAGCAAGTGCTGGTTGCGAACAGTTTTCATGTCACCGCGCTCGATGAGCAGGACGATTGTGCCTCTGTGCTGGTGCGACGTTTTGTGATCGACCTCGACCCCGGCGACACGTCCTGCGCGTCTCGGATCGCCGAGGTCCGAACGGTTCCGAGGTTTGCAACTATCGTTGGCGAGCTTCCTGCAGCAAGGCCCCTGGCGGGTAATCAGGGCACTGTGGCCGATCTGCAACTCGCAGCCGCGGCCGCATTGACTGCCGGAGACGCCATCGCACGTTGGTGGATGAACCAGACCGGATCCGGAGTGGGCCTGTACGGGGGCACGTTCCAATACGCTTACAGCAACGGTTTGTATCAATACACGCTCGTGGATTATCGCTGGGTGAAGGATGTCGCGGTGTCCGGATCCATGACCTGGACTTACTCCACACCGGGAGCAGTCATAGCCGATCTATCGGTCGTAACTCACGGCAGCGACAGCTCTAAGTTAGTCATCTCATGGAACGACCGTCAGCGGCACGCCATGGCCACAATTTCCGGAGTCATCGACGGGCGCAACATTGCAGCAACCATGTACGCGCCGTAAAAGTACGATCCGACGCTTGAAACCGGAGTACGAGCTCCGCACTGATGGAGGAAGGCAACGACTTGCCGCACCCTGTAAGCGGATATCTGTACGATACCGAGTTTATTAAGAAACAGGCGCCCCGAGGTAACGGGAGCTTTGCTCGCAGTCCTCTGCCAGTTTTAGTTCACCTGCAGGCCTACGGTGGTTGAGCCGGTGGCAGGGCTGGTGCCGCCCGTCGTGGCGTTGATGGTAAGCGTATAGCTGCCCCTGGCTGTTCCCGGATTCTTGGCTGTAGAGTTGTTGCCGCAAGCACTCAACCAGAGCGTTGAAAACCCAAGAACGACGATCAGCCCCAGCAGCCGCATGCCGCGAGTTGAAGGTTTGCGAGAGCCCGCAGTGAAAACAATCCCCAGCAGGCCAGGTAACAGGGCTGCGTAGAAAATCCGGCTGCCACGGTCCATAGGAAAACGTAGTTGTCCCGTCGCCCTCGTGGTGGTGACGTTCAACGTAACCTGCGTTTGATTGGTGGCAATGGCGGGGCTAATCGTGCATGTCGATTCCGGCGCCGGGTCGGTGCAAGTGTAGGTAAGTGGGGCAGCGAAGCCAGCCGCAGGGGTCATGGTAATCGTCGCACTCCCAGCCGCACCCTGGGTCACGCTGATGGTAGTAACGCTGGGCGAAAGGGAGAACGCCGGAGTCACGATCACTGCAGCAGCGGGCGAGGAAAGGGAGCTCGAATATGTCCCGTTGCCGGTATAGGCTGCGGTGATGCTGGCGGTTCCGACTGCCAGAGCAGTGGTCGAGAGTGTAGCCACCCCGCTGCTGTCCAGGTTGGCACTTCCGAGGAACGTTGTGCCGTCGTAAAAGTTGACGTAGGCCGGGTTGGCGCCAAGGGGAGTAACGTTAGCGGTCAATGTGATGTTTTGTGAGAAGAACGTCTGAGAGGACGGGGGCTGAAGCATTGTGTTGGTTTTAATCAGAGCGGCTGCCCAAGCCTTCGCTAGTACGAACGCACTGATCGATCCAAGACCCGTCACCTGGTCGTACCCGGCATTCGTGGAAAATCCATATTGGAACGGAGCGGCCGCCGGACAACCGGTGGTCCCCTGCGTGCAGGGAACAGTATTGTTACCACTCGTAATGTCGTTAAAAGCAGCGGGAACGAGAGTGCTGCCGGCGAGTTGGTAGAGCTTGGGATTCACGTTTCCCAACCCGCCCGGAGGGATGTTGCCCAGATACTGGTTGATAAGAGCCAGAGTTGCGGTGAACGCGGGAGCGCTGACGGACGTGCCGCCCACAAGGTCAAAAAATCCCTGGCTGTCTCGGAAGCCACTCGTGCAACCAGGATTCCCCGCGCTATCTGTTGATGAACAGATCAGATATCCGTCATGACTTGGCGAGGCACTGACAGCAACGTCCGGCACGTCACGCTTGCCGTCGGCGGGAACGCCGGTTCCGGTCTGCCAGGTAGGTTTCGCAAAGTAGATGCTGGCGCCACCGCCTGAAGCGGAAAGTGTTTTCGCCGCCACGGTATCGTTCCAGGCGACTTCGGGAATGTAAGAGAGCGCTGAACTAATGGTATCGGTGCCGCCGGTCGTGCCGCTCCAATAGGGAGTGGGAGCTGAGTCATTCCCAATCACAGTGCCGGGACCATCGCCGTTGAAGGTCGTTCCGCCAGCACCTGTCACCTCGGGGATGGAAGCCGGAATGTCTACCGCCAAGCCGTCCACGGCGACGGATGCGCCAAAATCGCAGTCGGCCGCACCGGTGTCGCCGGTGGCGGCCACGATGGTCTGGCCTTGCGCGTTCGCCTGCTGCGCCCAGCCTTGCATGGTCAAGGCATCGGCCTGAATAATCCCGATCGCAGAGTTCGTGTTCTCGCAGAGCCCATAACTGTCACTGATGAACGAGGCAATGTTCTGGTCTACGGAATACTGCAGGGCATCAAATGCGCCAAAAGTCCTTTTCGCGCAAGTGGTGCCAGTTCCCAGTCCGACGTAGACGAACGTGATGCTGGCATTCTTGGCGACGCCGCCGGTCCACTCCAGATCGAGATCGGATTCGCCTTCGTCTCCAGGACAATGCGTGGAAGTTCCCGAACCCGGTACCAGTATGATCGTAGGATCGTTAGCGGCAAGGCCTGCGGCATTGCGGAAGTTGTGAATATCCGTGAGCGAAATTGCGCTCTGCCCTATGACTGCGATACTTTGACCGGCGCCGTCGATTCCAGCTGAATACAACGCCTGAATATCGTAGATCGTGGCGAAGTCCGCGGGAGTGAGGAAGTGACTGCCGCTCACATGGGACGTGAGATGGGAATGGATTTCATTAAACATCGTCTTGCGAATTTTGATTCTCGGCCTGGGCTGAAAATTGTGCAGGTTGTGCAATCCGAGCGTCATTCCAGCCAGGGCTGCCGGGACGGCGGGCTCTTTGGCATTGGCGTAATGCAGTTCTCCATTCACCAGATAGTTGTGAATTTCGGTGCGGAAGGCTGATTCCACCTGCGCGACTGTACCTTCGAAGAAGATCTGGTTACGGCTGTTGGCGGCGCGCGTAACTGTGAGTCCCTGCGACTGCAGCCAGGCCGTGACCTTGGCGATATCGTTGCGGGTCATGCCAAAGCGGTCGGCAAACTGGGCGGGGGTCAGCCACTTGTGATACCTGGGCGACGATGGATTCTGCTGATCGGCCAGCAGCTTGTCGAGATCGCTCTGCTGGGCGGCCGAGGGCTTGAATACCAGCGAGACTCCGCTCATTCGCGCGGCGGCATCCACTCGGCCCTGATCAAATTGGGCTCGGGCCATGCCATGCACATTGCCCCGGAGCGGAGTAACCTGTCCGTCGGTCAGAGGGGCGGCGATGCGGTCGGGCTGAACGCCAAAACTCACGGCTGAGAAAAGAGTAATAAGGACAAGCAGCAACACTGAGGCCCTAAAGGGTCGCATACACGCTCCGAGGAGGATCGGTTATTTGAACTTAGCTGTGTTTGAGCTGACTTAGATTATACGGCTCAATCATCTCTGATCAACTGTGATGGCCCTGGGGTTGTATCGTGGGTAACACATCTCGCGCCAGTGGGACTCTTGAGTTCGCTCGAAGAGCCAGGATATAAGTCTTGCGTCACAGCAGCGAGGCCACTAATTGCCTCACTTCTCCGCTGGTCAGGCGCGCTAAGGTTATGCAACCAAATGGGCTTGGGGGATGTCGGAGCTGCGCACGTGGGCTACGGGCTTCTCGTGCAGCAGAAGTTCTGTAGCCTGCACGCGGCGATCGCTATGGAACCAGCGCTGCACCACGTTGTCGCACAGAAAATTCCCCAGGGCCAGCAAACTCATGCCCTGGTGATGGGCCATCCAGGCGCGAACTACCTGGCAGCGCGACCAGCGAAAACGACTGCGGAAGACGGTATAGTCGGCCGCTTCATAGAATCCGTAGGCCCCGAACCATCCCAGCGATTCCATGCGGCGCAGGTTAACTAGAACCCCCGAAACATCGACCGATATCGCCAGGAAGGTGGAGTAAGGCGAAATCACGAGCGGGTTCGAATCGCTCTTCATCATGGCCAATTGAGGCAGGCCGAAAGCGCGATACTGATAGTTTCCGGCCTCGTCGAGTTTGTAATACGCCGACTCCGAGATTCCCCACGGAATGCCTCTCGCGGCAGCATAAGCCTGCTGTGAACGAACCGAAGCTATGCGGCTGCGATCGAGCAGCGTGTTCGCGTAAGAGCGCATCCACAAAGCCGGCATCAGGTATTCGAACATGGTGCCCGTCCATGACAGCAGCACGGGGCGGCCATGATCGAGGGTATGAGCACGGCCAAGCAGGAACCAGCTTTCTTGCGGGATGTCTTCTTTTGCCACGGCCGCGAATACTGCGGTGCGGGACTCGGTAGCCAGCAGGTCGTAGCACGAAGCTTGGAGCTCCTTCGCCTGCACGTCAAACCCGACGGACATCAGCTTACGCCGGGGGTTGAGCAGGAATGCGAAATCCATATCGTCGGCCAGCCTGCCTGCCTGTGCCGCCATGTTTCGCAAGTCTTCGATCAGCCGGAGGGCGTTAGCGCGAACCTGAGGAAGCAAATGCAGTAAACGATCCGAAAGGTCGCCCGCGTGGGGAAGCGAGAGGCTAAGCTGTTCTTTCAGCGCATCCACAAACGCCGGCAAAAGCTGCGGCGAGATATGCTCCGCCATTTTGGCGCCGAACGCCGGGCTCTCCCGCAGCGGCGCGAACTCGGGCAGCCACCACGGGGCGTAAGAGCGGACCACATTCTGCAGGCTCTTCAGGCGCTGCAATGCTTCGCCGCGGAACCACTCTACATCGGCCAGGTGCTTCGACTTAGCCGGAGGCTGTACCTGGTGGAAAGTCGCTTCGGGCAATGCCAGCAGCGAGCTTAACCAGTCTGCGCCGCGAAAAACCGATTCGCACCTCACCAGTTCTTTACGCGTGAAGGCCCGCATCTCAGCCAGCGCCCGCATGTAATCGAGAAGTCCCTGAGCCAGCGATGGCTGAAGCAGAGGCTGCCGCAGACGATCGAGACATCCCTGTTGCAGGGTCCACAGCGAGGCCACCAGGTTGCCGCTATCCACGGACGAAACAAACCATGGCGAGAGTGGCTCCAGGGTGCGAGTGTCGTACCAATTCAATAGATGTCCGCGGTGTTTCGGAATCCGTGACACCGTATCGAGGGTGCGTTTCGTCAGTTCGGCGAGCTCGGGAAGGACGAGGTATCCCATCTCGCACGCAATCTGGCGGGCGTTGAGCAACAATCCCACGTTGGTCGGTGAGAACCGACCGGCCACGGCAGCAGGATCTTCTTGCACGTTGTCGGGAATCAGCCAGTTGTGTTCCTCGGTGCTGAACTCGGAAAAATATCGCCAGATATGAAGCGCGGAACTGTGCAGGAACTGAACTTCCTTGTCGGGGAATTCCTTACCCAGTGACGTGGGAGATTCATTGAGCCAGATTGAAACCAGCTTGCTGCACGCCCACAAACATAGGATCGGAACTGCGGCAGCCAGCGCACGGGGCCGAAGCAGCCAAATCAGAAACCCGACACCGAACGCGAGAACGGGCATCCAGTTGAGGTAGCGATCTACCGGAGTGCTGCGAGTGCCTTCCTCGGCCTCGGCCGCCGTTTCCCACTCCAGCAGGCGTTCGCGCGTGACCAAGCGGCGGACCAGCGCGCGAATCACGGCATCGAGCGACAGCAGCATCTGATGCGCCAGGAAAACAACCGTCAGCAGCAAGGTAAAATTGCCCGCGTAAAAATTGGTGACTGCCTCTTGTGCCACCGACAATCGCTTTTCGGCAATGGATTTCGCCAGGCCGAATATCAGCTGAAACCACACCGGGATGAAGAGTATGACGATGGCGGCGAGAGTCCAGCGAATAGAACGGCCGGTGGGTATCAGCCATCCAAATAGAAGGAGAATGAAAGTTGCCGGCTCGACCAGGCTGCGGCGCAAGTTGTCAAGGATCTTCCACCGGGACACCAACGAAATAGGATTAGGAACACGGGCTCCCGATTCGTCAGGCACGGTCGAGGTCAGCCACTGCACAATCTGCCAGTCGCCCCGCAGCCAGCGGTGCTTGCGCCGGTTGTAGGCGCTGTAATGCGAGGGATAGTCTTCGATCACTTCGATATCGCTGGCCAATCCCGAGCGCGCATAGGCTCCCTCAATCAAATCGTGACTCAGAAGCGCGTTACGCGGGAAACGCCGGTCGAGAACACGATGGACCGTATCCACCTCATAAATTCCCTTGCCGGTAAAGCTTCCTTCGCCGTAGAGGTCCTGATAGGCGTCGGAAACAGCTCGGGTGTAAATGTCAAACCCAGTCTCCCCCGCGTAAATCGCCGCCAGCCGCGAGCGGGCTGTACTTTGAACACTCACCCCCACGCGCGGCTGCAAAATGCCGTAACCGGCAACCACGATGTTCTTGTCCGGATCGACAATTGCCCGGTTGAGCGGATGAGCCAGCGTCCCTATCATGCGATGCGCGGCTCCACGGGGCAGCTCGGTGTCCGAATCGAGCGTAAGCACAAACTGGACCCGCGGGAGGACGGACAAGTCGCCGACCTTAACTGGGAAACTGTCGTACTCTCCGCGCAGCAGCCGGTTCAGATCCATGAGCTTCCCGCGCTTGCGCTCCCACCCCATCCATCCCTTTTCGCGTGGGTTATAAACCCGGTGGCGGTGCAGCAAAAGAAACGAGCCCTTGCCCTGGCCCCCATATCGCTCGTTCAGTTCGCGAATCAGGCTGGCGCATAGATCGATAAGCGGACTCTCCTCAGACGCGGGCCGGTCGGAGTCCGGCAGGTCCGAGACCAGAGCGAAATGAATATTGCGGTCGTGGTTGCCCAGAAACCGCACTTCTAGATCTTCGATCAGGCAGCGTACCTGCTTCTCATTCAGCAGGAGCGTGGGCACGGCCACGAGCGTGACGAACTCCTCCGGGATTTCCTCGGAGAAATCCAGCTTGGGAAGAATTTCTGCCGGGAAGATCGTGGTGACCAGGTAACTCATCAACTGCACCGCACTCTGCGAGCTGGGCAATACAAGAATCAGCATCGAGAGCAACACTAAGGTCGGTGCGGCATACGGAGGCGTTAGCCATAGCAAGACGCCCGTAATAACGGCGAAAGTAAGAACCGCAATGCCAGGCAGAAAGAATTCATCGGGATGCCTGCGCAGCAAGCCGCGCATGTCCTGGAAAAAATTCTGCTTACAACCAACTTTCTGGCAGAGCTGCGGCTTACCATCTCCTATAACGTAGTAGCCGATATGGGTCTCGCGTGCTGCTATGCGTGGATCGCGATGAACCTTAGATGCAGCCCGTCGAGTCAGTGCCAGCGCTTCGCGAGCTACCTCTATTTCGGAACAGTCGGAGCGCCTCGCAATTCTCGCCAGGTCGTCACGATAAAGATTCCGACTCTCGAAGTCCATGGCCGCGTAGGCGCCGGCCGGATCCTCGCGCAGTATCTGATCAAAGAGAATGAGCGGCTCCAAAACCTCTTTCCAGGGGGTCTGCGTAACATCGCGCAAGCTTCGGATACAGGTTCCGACACCCTGCGACTCGCTGCTGGGATCTTGCAGTGCGCGACGGCCCCGCGCAGCGATCTGCTCCAGCAGGGCCAGTTTGAGGCCTTGCACCAGCGCCCACAATTCGCGCAGGTTCAGAGGATTTTCTTCCTGAAATCCGTTGAAGAACGAGGCGAAGGCCTGGTCGCTGAACTGATATCCCGCCGATTCAAGAAAGACCTCGGGAAGCGCCACGGCACGGGGAACGATCTCACCGCTCAGGGTGCGGACGTGCGGCAGTTCGCGTAGTGGTTTAACCTCGGCTGGGAGGCTGATCATTTGGGCGTAAATCAGCGAGATGTTGTCGCGAAGCCACTGCAAATCGTCGGAAATGAGCGACTGCTTCTTTGCCTCGACGCCGGCAAACACGGGTCCTAGAGTGGCCCGCAACCGGACAGCTCGCTCGTAAAATATGCGTGACGAGGGCGCTCCCGGCACCCATCCCAGTTGGGAAGAAAATAAGGTGCCAGCGGTACGCAGAGCCTGCAGGTTTGAGGCCTCGCCATTGCCCTCGCGCCCATGGCCCTCTTCTGCCAGTACGCTTTCGATGTGGGTGTTCTGTGGCATCTAATTCTTCAACCTTTATCGGTAACTCGCGGCTTGCAATTCGAACATTTCTGCGTAACGGCCACCCAGATGAGTCAACTCATCGTGGTTACCGTCTTCTGCAACGCGGCCATTTTCCAATACCACAATCCGGTCAGCCATGCGCACGGTCGAGAAACGGTGAGAAATGAACAGCGCCATTTTGTCAGCAGTGAGTTCGGCGAAGCGCTGAAACACTTCGTACTCGCTCCGAGCATCCAGTGCGGCGGTGGGTTCATCGAGAATGAGCACTTGCGAATCACGCAGGTAGGCTCGCGCGAGCGCTATTTTCTGCCACTCGCCGCCGGAAAGATCGACGCCTCCGTCGAATCGTCGCCCGAGCATCTGCTCGTATTCCTTCTGCAGCCTGCCGATAACTTCGTCGGCCATGCTTTTTTGCGCCGCCATCTGAAGCAGTGGAAGATTATCCACTTCCTCGATGCGGCCGACGGCAATATTCTCGCGTGCAGTCATCTCATAACGCATGAAGTCCTGGAAGATCACGCCGATTTCGCGGTACAGATCCTCGATCTGATATTCACGCAGGTCGATACCGTCCAGCAGAATCTGGCCGCTAACAGGGTCGTACAAACGGGTCATGAGCTTCACGATCGTTGTTTTGCCCTGGCCGTTCTCTCCAATCAGGGCCACCCGTTCGCCGGGGTGGAGATGGAAATTCAATCCGTCCAGAATGAGGCGGGGGCTGCCCGGATACGAGAATGAGACATTGCGGAATTCAAATCCGCGCCGGATGGGCCGCGGCGCTGGAAGCGCATTGGGCTTGGAACGGATCTGCGGCTGCATTTCAAAGAAGGCGATCAGGTCGGTGAGGAACAAGGCTTGATCCGCGATGCCGGAGATGGAAGAAAAAATCTGCTGAATATTCGAGCTTGCCTGCRGAATGGCGCCCGACAGAAATGTGAGGCTGCCGATGGTGAGCCTTCCCGCCACGGTGCGCCAGATCACGAAGACATACGCGCCGTAATATCCCGCCGTTCCGATTACTGATAAGAATGATCCGGCAACCAGGCGCCGGCGAGCCAGGGACACATCATCGCGGTAAATCTGCTCGGAGAGCCGGGTGAAGCGGCCGACCAGAAACTCCGCTAGTCCGAAAAGCTTGAGCTCCTTGGCTGCTTCCTTGCTGCCTCCGAGCACGCGCAAGTAGTCGAGCTGCCGACGGATGGGGGTCTGACGAAAGTTCTTAGCGTATCCCAAAAAAGCAAAATGACTTTCTCCGAGGAACGCAGGAATCACGCCCGCAACCAGCAGCAACAGCAGCCAGGGAGAAAACAGCATGATCGAAACAGACAGCGAGATAGTTGTGATGATCTGCTGAACCAGCCGTCCGATGGCTTGGATCATGCCCAACCGGTCCGTGGCTTGCACTCGCGCCCGTTCCAGCCGGTCGTAAAAGACCGGATCTTCGTAAGCCAGCAGGTCGAGTTCAGCGGCGTGCTTCATGACCCGTATGCTCACGTGCCGTGTGTATTTGTCAGCCAGCAGGGCGTCCAGATAGTCGATGATGCGGCTCAAAATACTGCTGAACACGGCCAGCGCGAATTCCGCCGCCACCAGCCACCAGAGCTGCGCAGGGACGGGCTGATGCGTGGTAACCGCGCGGACAATGCTATCAATGATGAGCTTTGTGATCCAAAGAAGGCCAAGAGGAAGAACAGACGCGACCAGGCGAAAAATCAGGTTGAGGGTAACTACAGCCCGTCCAGATTCCCATACAATGCGCAAAACGGCGGGGACATTGCGGAGAGCCGAGAGCCGCTCCCGCCAAGCCTTGGCGAAGTTTTGCTGAACGGCCGTCATTGGATCCTTAACATCTCTCGCTTTCAAGCCAGAAGCGGATTGAGCCTCCGCCTTGAGGGCAGCCCTGATTGTTATGAGTTTAGATGAAGCAACAAAAATGTGCCCGCAAAGATATCGTCCCGCCTCACGACCACTGGTTGACCACAGTAACTGAATCCCTCAGCGCATTCGCCGAGAGCTCATCTTTGATGAAGTAAATTCCTTTTAGGTTGTGAAGAACCGTGACGAAACCGAAGCGAAGGGGCCGGAATGGCGCCCGGCTAGTATTTCTTAAATCCCGCGCGCTGCATGCCCCGCTGGGCTTCCGCGGTTTTCATGAACGTCTCCCAAACGAAGCCAGTGCGCAGGTTTTCCGCCATGAGCATGGTAATCCCCGTATCAATTCCGATTACGTCATGGTCGTACCAATTCTTGAGCGGATTAAAGGCATTGACAAAGCCGTATTTGGACCATGCCGAGCCATAGCGACTGCGAATGGTCTTTAGGACGCGGATAGTTGCCTGCGGTAGAAATGGCAGAGATCCACTGCTGGCGCTGGGTACGACCGTCCCGTCGATGGGACCAAAGGCAGGCGGTCCGCCCCAGATCACGTAGCCTTTATCCGAGTCGGAAGCGGTGATGCCCCAAAGGTCGTCGCTGTAATCGGAAAACTGACTGCCCAATTCCAGGCAAAAACGCCGATGGACTTCGGAGGCGACGATCGAATTCTGGAAATAATCCGCATACTTGTCGCGCTTGCCGCGAAAATCGAACCAGGCCTGGGAATACTGGTGCACGAATAACGGTGCGAAGGCGCCAATGTAGCGCTGTCCGTCGTACTCGAAGGTCAAACGCTTCCAGGCATTCCAGGTTTCTTCCTTGAGCGGATGCGCCGACGATCCCAGCCCCAGCAGGTACATCATCATCAGTTCGCTGTAATAGTCCCACCGGCTCGGCAGAAATCCAATTTCAGGCGTCCAACCGTGCGGCAGGAGGGACGTATCTTCGGAGAGCCAAGTCCAATCCACGCGGCTGAAAATCAGGTCGGCCAACTGCGCAACGTCGGGGTGCTTGAAGTGCTGCCGGCAGGTCAGAATGCCGCACAGCAAAATAGCAGTGTCGACCGAAGAGATTTCGGAATCCCAAACTCGCTCTCCGGTATTGATGTTAGCAAAGTGATAAAAAAATCCCCGATGATGAGGTACCTTTTTCCACAAGAACCGCAGGGCCGTAAAAACGCGCTCAAGAGCTGATGCCTTGGAAATAAAGCCGCGCTGCTCCCCGATGCAGAGCGCCGTCAACCCGAAACCGGTAGCAGCAATACTCGCCACGATCTCCTGATCATTGGTGCGTACGTTGCAGCGATCCTTCACCATGCCAGTTTTAGGGCTGGCTTGCTCCCAGAAAAACAAAAAATTGGCGCTTTCCAGATCGTTCAAAAACTGGTCATCTTCCGGGCTCAGAGAAAATGCCGGCAGTTCCGGCGGGGGAGTAAGATGCGGTGGCGGCGATTGCGCCAAAGCCGCCATCATTCCGGAGGCAGGGACGCAGAGTCCGGCAGCGAGCATACGCCGCATGAAGTCACGACGAGAAGCATGGTTGGCGGGGGCATCTTGCATTCGCTTTTTCTTTAACTGAAACCTATCCTAAACGAACTCACCGTCTGGAATATGCCAAACGTACATTGTGACCAACACAGTGACGCCTCCCGCCGCGGGCCAAATGGTCGATCCGGTAGGTTATTTTACCTAGGTGGTCAGCGAATTCTGACTTTGTCATAAGATGTAACCTGAGCCACGCATGACACGCGCGCGCAAAATTGAACTCTGGATCGTCGGGATTTTTTTCACCTTGCTGGCGGTAGCCGTGCTGTTCTTGGGCCGCTGGCATATCAGAAGACCAGTTTCGCTGCAGGGGGCGGTCATGGTGGAGGATGCTGATCCACGTAAGGAGCGCCCTGTCGCCGGCGTCGAAGTATCTGCCGAGGACGGATTTTCTACCGGTACCGCCCGGTCCGACGCCTCCGGATTTTTTCGTCTTACTCTGCCCCGAGACATAAGGCGCGGCCATCCCCTTACAT
>JRHI01001813.1_pt1 | contig 16569 bp, 15 predicted proteins | sample 215371 | NCBI WGS metagenome assembly JRHI01 (sample SAMN02929681, study PRJNA255918) | sediment metagenome | biome: cave system; feature: Ice Cave; material: Sediment; isolation source: sediment from deep within a dark volcanic ice cave with no known source of... ...
GTCGGAGCCGATTAAAGCCACCGAAGAGCAGCCCGCCGCGAGCAGGTCGTCGACGGCGCAGCGCAGGCGTTCCCCGAAGCCATTCCCACGTTGCGCGAGGAACGCGAACGACGCCCCGAAGAGCCCGCGCAATTCCGCAACGTCTGCTTGCGGTGTATAGACGGCTACGGGTATTGCGTTCGTCGCATGCGCCACCGCCGCCACGTTCGCTGCGGTGTCGGCAAGAAAACAACGGCTCAGTTCCGCCGCCTCGGCGAAAGTAAGGGGCGGAACGAGTCGCGTCTTGCAACTTTCGGCGCGTGGAATCTTCGCAACGATGGCGAGGCCGATGCGCCCCTTGGGCGCGCCGTTCGGTGAAAAGAACAACGACATAGAAGCGTTCCTCACGAGCGAAGCAAAAGCGAGCGGACACCGACCAGACGCAAACGAGCGATCGCAAACGCTGCGGCAAGTAGTGGAAGATATTCGAAGGCGCGCACGGAAAAGTCAAGCAACGAACCACCGGGATAGAGCTTCGGAGCCCCGTAGGCGAGCGGCACGGTCAGCGACCAACCCACAAGACCGAAACAGGCAAAACGCCAGGCAGCCGCACGTGCGGCATCGTTCTTTGCGGCAATCGGCATCCCCGCAGCCGGCAGCAGCGCCGGAAAAACCGTGACGTACCACGGGAGCACGTTCGGCGTTAGTAGCAAGTATGCGAATTCCGCAGCGACGATTGCGAGAACCGCGTCGCAGCCGCGCCGGCGCGCGTATGTCAGCGTGATAACGGTAGCGAGGAGAAGGAGAGCGGCGCCACGCGTCCCGACGAGCATAAAGACGCTTTCGTTGAATTGCTCCCCGTTCACATAGGTTCCAAGCGAACCCGCGATCGGAATGCCCGCGAACAAGAGCGGCGCGTACGCCAGCGCACATACGAGCGCCACGCTCGCCGCGGCTCCCGGCGTTCGCGCAAAATAGATAGGCACGAACGCGAGAGGATACAGCTTCGTGAGTACGGCTCCCGCAAGCGCGAGCGCAGCTACCGTGATATGGCGGAGTTCGAGCGCGACGAATGCTGCGAGCAGCGCCGCGATGGCCCAGCCTTCGAGATGCCCGTTTTGCGCGAACTCAAGCAAAACGAGCGGACTCCATGCATACAGCGTCGCGCGCCCGGGCGGCAGCCCGCGCGAAGCCAAGAGCGCGTAGAGCGCCGCGAGTGCCGCTAGATCTCCCGCGAGCATGACGAGTTTCTCGCCGTATACGCCCATGTGCAGCGACGCTCCAGCGACAAAGAGGGCGTAGGCAAACGGCGGATAGAGTGACGGAATGCTTCGGTAGTCGATGAATACATAGAGTGGCGTCGCCCGCAGCGCCGCCGCGGCTGGAGCGTTCGGCGCGATCGCGAGCGGATCGAGGTGGTGCAGGATGAGTTGCGCATCCCACTCATAGCGGTAGGCGTCGTGTGAAAAGAGCGGTGGACTCGCGAATAAGGCTGCGCGTGCGAGGAGTCCGCAACCGAGCGCGATCATCACCAGGCGGGGATCGCGCGAATTCCAGCAAATCGCGGCGCCGGCGGTTCCGGCGATGGCGAGCACGACGTAGGTCGCCGCGACCCACGCGAGGTCGGGCCGCCTCGCCTCGCATGCGAGCGCGAACGACGCGGCCACGACGACCCCACCGCACGCGCCGGCCAAATTCAGGGTGCGTCGGGGGACGTTGCGCGCGCCTTCGCGAGCGATGGCGCGCACGCCCACGTCAACTCACGCGTGCGACGACGCGATGGTATCCCGTCGCGCCTTGGGGTTCCGTAGAACGCACGCTCGCAGGCTGAACGATCCCGGCTTTATCGTAAGCGCGCACGGCAAGATGGTACGTTCCTGCGCGCGGAGCGTGCCACGAAAAGCGCCACAGCCGCCACGCGTACGGGGCGTCGTGCGATGCGAAGTCCGCGCGTTGCCACGTGCGTTCTCCATCCGTGCTCACCTCGACGTTCGAGACTCCGCGATCGCCGCAGAACGCGACGCCGCGCAGAGTGACGTTCGCGCCCATCGCGATAGGTTGCGCGAAATCCGGTGCATCGAAACGCGCGTGCGTAGGAACGCGAAAATCCGGACCCCAACCCTGTCGCTCGTAAAACCCTTTCACGGGCGCCGTAACGAGCTCGATTGCCGTTATCCACTTCACGTTCTTTTCGCCGAACCAGCCCGGAACGATGGCGCGCGCCGGGAAGCCGTGCTTCGAGGGGAGTGGTTCGCCGTTCATACGGTAGGCAACCAGCGTTCCCGGATCCATCGCTTTGTCGTAGGGAATCGTGTCGATGTAATTGTCGGCCGCGTGCAAGAGCACGCGTAGCACACCGTCATGCGGCCGCGAGGCTCCAATCAACGCGCGCAGCGGGACGCCGCGCCAAAGCGCGTTGCTCATCAGGCCGCCGTCGGGTTCGTTGTTGATGCACATCAACGTCGTCTCTTGCTCGACGTACGGCAGCGCGCCGATCGCAGCAAAATCGTAGACACGTGGTGCGTCGACAGCGCCCCGGACTGCAAGTCGCCACACGTTCGCATCGACAACGTGCGGATCGGCGAAATTCTTCGTAACGCTGTAGAAACGTTCGTTCGGCGTTATCGCCGCAACGTCGGAGCCTCTATACATCCGTCCGTCGTAGGAAAACGTCGCGAGCGAGACCAACCGTGCGCCGGCACCCGCTAGGACAGCAACTGCACCGAGTGCGATTCCGCCTGCGGCGAATTTTCCGCGCGAAGTATCGGTGTTGTGGTAGCCGATGATCGCTCGGGTCGATGTAAGAGGTGTGTCCGATACGAGAGCGACGAGATATCGGGTGGTCAATCCGTACAGCGCGTAGCCGAGGGCCAGCGCCAAGAGCGTGAACGGAACCGCGCTCGACGCCGGGTAACCGTGATAGCTGGTAACGAGGACGGGAAAGAACGCGAGCGCGCTGATCGCCCAAAGAGCTGCGACGTACGCCGTGAGGAAGACATCGGAACGCCGAGCACGGGTGGCATAGATCGCGCCCCCGATGGCGCCGACGACGAGTTGACCGAAGAGAACCGACGTAAAGCCGATAATTTTGAGCGGCGTGTAGCCGCGCGCGAGGCCGATCAATATGCCGAAGAGATGCACCGGAATGAACGGCGCGCTCAGATCTGCAAAGAGTTCCGACGGCGTCGGCCAACCGAGCGCCACCCGCAAGACGACGAACAGCGCCGACATCGCGAGCGCGCCGACGATGCCGGCGTAAGCGCCGCGCCGTAAGGTCATGCCGCTACCGCGTTCGCGCCCGATATTCGCACCCCACGACGATAACATTCGGCCAGCCCAATTGCTGTACGATCACTTACCTCATTTGCGAGCAACGGAAAATCTCAGTCGCGCGCAAGCGCCGCTTGCGAAATTTGCGGTACCTACGCTGGATCCGGAGAGCGCCCGTTCTCCGGGCATACCGGAGAAGGCAACCTGGGAGCTACGCCATGGACAGCGTTACGGCTCCCCCGTCGGCTTCGAACGGGGCGCCCTGCAGAAGGGGCCGAGGCGCCGGGAACGTAGTTAAATCGGTCGGTCGGGCTTTCGGGCCTCGCGTCCTGGGGGTGTAGCTCAGCTGGTAGAGCACTTGCTTCGCATGTAAGGGGTCTGCGGTTCGAATCCGCACATCTCCACCATTTCGGAAAGCCCGTAAACGCGGGCTTTTCTTCATTTTCTGGACTTCGTCTGCGCGGCCTTGCTCGAATCGTTGCACCACCGGTTACACCCTCGGGCGAGTTTCACCACCGAACGTGCCTCCCGCGACGACGGCAATGTCGACCTGCGCGGCCGGAAGGACACGAGCGTAGCGCACCGGCGCCATCCGAGGCGAGGAGTTGCCGAGGCGTTTTGCGAGGTCAAGATGCGACACGGAGCCGTTCGCAGGAAGCAGCGTGTTCGCCCGTGTCGGAGGCTGTGGACGTGACACGGGGCCGGGCCAGTTATCGTAACCAACTTCGCCGTAACCTTATCAAGTCCGCAGTGGAATCGAGGTCTTACCGTGTCGCGGAAGGACGGTTGGCACGAGTGGATGATCTCACCCTCGCCGACCTTCGCGACGCCTTTAAGTTTCTCGATTCCGTCACTTGAAGACTTATCGCAGAAAGCCAAGACATCTCGCGCTGGTATCGCAGCCGCGAAACCGGATGGAGCAAGATGTGCAAACGATGCGTCCCAGATCGCGTCGACCAGGAGTGCACTTGCTTCGAAGTCTGCTCCGTTCGTAGCGAGATACACGTCACCGAATTGATGCAAAGCGAGCTTAGGTAACATGCTGCCCGTGCTATACTCGCCAGAACACGACTGATGATGCCGATGACACGGCGACGTGGAGGCGGTCCGGTGTCGGTCGACGGCTGCTCGCAGACTAAGTCGCGATCTTGGGGTAGTTTAAAAGTGAATAGTCGAGAAACGGAGCGTCTCGCGGCCATAAAGGGAATAGCCGTTCAGCCCGAACCGATGCGGCGTGCCGAACACGGTGAATCGGGCGTGGTGTCGTTCCACGATGCTTCGCCGACCTCAGATGAAGCCGCGCACCACCTCGTCGACAACCTCTTCGCGCGCAACCACAGGCCCGTCCCAGGTCTCTCGTACGCCATCACCTACAAGCTCGCCGAGGGTCGCTCGGGCGGAGATATCGTTGACGTATACCACTTCGACAACGACTCCGTCGCCGTCTCGGTCGCCGACATCGCGGGAAAGGGTGCTCGCGCTGCGGTCCACGCGGCGCTAATCAAATTCAGCATGCGAGCGTATGCCTCACAAGGCTTGACGCCGGAGAAAGTGATGCGCGCGCTGGATCGGCTCTATCTTGAGAACAACGCTTTCGAAAACGCGGAGTCCTTTGCGAGCGTGTTCCTTGGCGTACTTGACCCCTCGCGCCGTTACCTGACGTACGCTTCGGCCGCGCACGAGCCGGTGTTCATCATCCACCCCGATGGCATGCTGGCCTTGCTCCCCGTCACGGCGCCGCTCATCGGCGTTTTCGATGATCAGCACCACCTCTTCAAGCAGGGGCTCGCGGAATTGCGCGAGGGCTCGTTGATCGTTGCGACGACCGATGGGGTGGTGGAAGCGCACGCCGAGGGAAGCGAACTATTCGGCATGGAGCGGCTCACGCAGGAGGTGATCGCCCACCGCATGGATTCTGAGGAGAATATCGCTCAGGCAGTGCTGGCGGCGGTGGAACGCTTCTGCGGCAGCGAGCGCCGCGACGACATCGCGATACTTGTTGCCCGCGTTCACTGATCTCATTCGACCGGAACGCGGTGCTCGCCTGAATCTTGTCCCACATGTCCTAAAGCCCATGCGCCGGCGCATAATTTTCTCCCTGATACCCTCGACGTTGACACCGGTCAGACTCCGTAGTACCATCCCCTTAGATGGTATTGGGATGTTAAGCGGATGGTGGAAAATAGAAACGGCGTAATCCGTGCCGCTTGACGATGAGCGCGTGCTGCGTCTGACTGACTCGGAGAAAATTACGATTAATCTTGGCTTCGTCGACCTCGGTCAAGTCGATTTGTTGGTGCGCGAGAGCTTTTTTTCCAACCGCACCGATTTCATCCGCACCGCGATTCGCAATCAACTCGAACGACACGCCGATGTCCTCAAGCGGTCGACGAGTCGCCAAAACCTCGATCTCGGCTTGCAACATTACAGCCGAGAACAGCTTGAATCTGTGCGAGCCGCTGGAGGCAGTATCGATATTCGCGTTCTCGGGCTCGCCCGAATTGCGTCCGACGTAACCCCCGAACTCGCTCGAGCCACGATTACGTCCGTCGTCGTACTCGGTGCTCTTCAGGCAACTCCGGCCGTTCGGGCCGCACTCGCCGACAGAATGGCCTAACCGCAGCCCGACGTTCCTAAATCCGGCCACAACCGCGCGGCCGTCTCTGCGACCGCCTTAGCGCGAGCGCCGACGGGCTGGCTTCATGTTGCGCCGACGCTTTCAGAAGGATTAGTAGATGAAGTACACATCACAACTCGACCTCCTAGCGGCGACGCGCCTGACTGGGCAAGGTAATCTCCTGGAAGCGACGGCCTTATTGCAGCGTTTCGTTCGCAGTCTTCCTTCAGCGAATGTGTCAACGGAAAGCAGATCCGAAACAAGGTCAGGCGCCGCATCCCAACTGCAGTCGCTCTCCGCACGGCCCATCCTGCCGATTCCGGCGTTAAAAACCTGCCGACGCCACACCGAACCCGGCACATTTCTCGCACACTCATACACGAGCGACGCGGGATGTCGCGAGTACAAGCTCTACGTTCCTTCCGGATATCGCGGCGAGCCAATTCCACTGATCGTTATGCTGCACGGTTGTACGCAATCGGTCGACGACTTCGCAGCCGGCACGCGCATGAACGCGGTTGCCGAAGAACATGGATGTCTCGTCGCATACCCCGTTCAACCGGCCTCGGCGAATCAATCGAAATGCTGGAACTGGTTCGATCCACGAGATCAGCAACGCGACCGAGGAGAGCCGTCGCTCGTCGTCGGGATCGTGCGTCAAATCGCTCGCGAGTATTCTGTGGACGACCGCATCTACGTTGCCGGGTTATCGGCGGGCGGCGCGGCGGCCGCGGTACTCGGGACGGAGTATCCCGATATTTTTGCCGCAATCGGCGTCCATTCCGGACTCGCTTGCGGCGTCGCACGCGACCTGCCCTCAGCGTTCGCTGCTATGCGCGGAACGCCGTCCGCCGGACAGAGTGCAACGGACGGCCGCTGGCCAGAAGGACAAAGCCGTACGCCGACGATCGTGTTTCACGGCGATCGTGACTCGACCGTGCATTCTTCTAACGGCGATCGCATCGTCGCGTCGACGTGCACCTCAGGCCTTTCTTCGACCATCGAAACCACCAGCGTTCCGGGCGGTCGTGCCTACACGCGCACGTCGTACGCGGATGACGCGGGCCAAAAAATGCTCGAACTGTGGATCGTTCATGGCGCGAGTCATGCGTGGTCGGGCGGGAGTGTGTCCGGCTCGTACACGGATCCGACAGGCCCTGACGCAAGCCGCGAGATGATGCGCTTCTTCCTCGCCCACCAACATAAGCCGGTACGCCGTGCGGGATGAGCGGTGCGAACGCCCGTCGGGCGAAACTATGCGAAGCGCGATTGCACGCACTGCCGTCGACTCGTCTGCCAAAATAACTTCGTATGAAGGCAAAATCGATGGCATCACCAAGCTACCGCGAGGCTCTCGACGCAGACACGACGAGCGTCACTCAGATCCGGACGTCGCCAATGTCAGCCGAACGATACGCTTCGATATTGCGCGCAATCCCTTCATGACACGGCAGAGGGCGCTGCAAACTCCGCTGCCGCAAGGCTCGCGTTAACCGCGTGGCGCGTCCGGAGGAGCGGCGTGTGTGGTGGTCGGGCGCCCGTTCGTGCTACAACGCCAACGGCGCCCCAAAGGCGGCTTTCAAATCGAAACGCGCCGCCGAAAAAGCGATCCCGAAAATCTCGCGCGGTCTCGCAGCATACCGCTGCCGGGAACACGGCTGGCACTTAGGGCACGGTTAGGATTTCCCGTTTTTCGTCGTGACGGCCGGACTCACGACGCGGTCGGCCGCAAGCCAGCGCTCCAGATGGGCGACGTATTCCGGACCGAATGTATCCGTCAAGCACCTCATGTACGCGGCGTAGACCTGCGCTTCGCCGCTCGTGATGTAATGCTCGAGCACCCGCCGATGGATCGCCATATAGCCTTCACGCAGACGCAGACCGCCGTGAATTAACTGCACGAGCATTTCGCTTGGCGAACGCTCCGAATACCGTTCGAGACGCTCGGTGAACCACTCGTCGAGTGCCCGCGGTAGACGCGTCGAGCGGGTGGGCCCCATCGAACCCGACCCTCGCACGCGTGCCACTACGGTGCGGACCTGCCGCCGTGCGTATGCTCTGCGGCATCGTCCGCGTGGCTATGCAGGCTCCCTTCGTGCTCGTGATGTTCGTGGTCGTGGTCGTGGTCTTGATGTTCGTGCCGGTGCGCATGCTGAATACCGTCCGCATGCTCGTGCACGTGCATATGCGTTTTTTCCTTATCGTCATCCAAGTTCACGATCGCCCTCCCGTCTCTCCCGCACGCACTCCGACGAAGTATCCGTCAATTCCCGGCTGGATGCCTCCGGCGACTCGGATACGGGAGCGGTCCCGAGCCAGAGCCGCCGAAATGGGGCCGGGACGGAGGGATAGTGCGCCAGTTTGGCAAGAGTGTCGGCATCGACGAACAACGACGCGAGTTTGATGCGTTGCTAAATACGGAAGCGTCACTGCGATCTGTTGCTGAATCGATTCCGCACCTTTTCTGGATGAGTCCGCCCGACGGCTCGATCGAGTACGTCAATCAACGCTGGCTGGACTATACCGGGCTCACGCGAGAGCAAGCGCTCGCAGGCTGGCGGGAAGCTATCCATCCCGACGATCGTAAGCTCGCGATCGACAAATGGAAGATCGCCTTAGCGACCGGCGACAACTATGAGGCTCAATTCCGCCTTCGCCGCGCAGAAGACGGCAACTTCCGGTGGCAGCTTGCGCGAGCCATCGCAAGCAAAACCGACGCCGGAAAAGTTCGCCGTTGGTTCGGAACGATCACGGATATCGACGAGCAGAAACGTGCCGAGGTGTCGCTGCGCTTTTTCGCTGAAGCGGGCGAAGCACTTGCGGAATCGCTCGACCTGCAAACGACGCTCGATCAGCTTCTGGGTCTCGTCGTCCCGGCGCTGGCAGATTGGGCGGCGATCGATCTCTTAGAAGACGACGATCGCTTGCGCACCGTCGCCGTCGTCCATGCCGATCCTCGAAAAGCGGCGCTGATCGAGCCGTTGCGCAACGCGTATACGCACGATCCGGATCACGAACGTGCCGTGAGCGCGGCGCTACGCGCGAGAAAATCGCGCATTATCGAGCGCATATCGGACGAGATGATTGCGCAAGCCGCGGCACCCGCGCTGCTCCCGGTGATACGCGCGCTTCAACCGCGCTCGACGGTCAGCATACCCTTGCGGTCGCACGGCAAGACGTTAGGTTCGCTCGTAGCGTATTGGGCGCAGACGCCGCGATCGTACGGAACGGAGGATCTTCCGCTTTTCGAGGAGTTGGCCAAACGTGCGGCAGTCGCTATCGAAAACGCCCAACTCTACGAGCGCGAACATCACGTTGCAAGTACGTTTCAACGCGCTGCGCTGCCGATTTCTTTACCCTCCGTGCCGGGACTCGTCTTCGACGGCGTCTATCAACCGGCTCGGAATGGCGATCGAGTCGGCGGCGATTGGTACGACGCCCTCCGCTTAGCAGACGGACGCATCGTCATCTCGATCGGAGACGTCGCCGGCAGCGGTCTCGGCGCGGCCGTGACGATGGCGGCGATGCGTCAGGCAATTCGCACGGTCGCTCAAATCTATCCCGACCCGGTCACGATTCTCGACGCTGCCGATAAGACGCTCAAAGCGGAAACACCTGACGGTATCGTTACCGCGTTCGTCGGCGTGTTCGATCCCATTACCCTCGCCCTCTCGTACGCTTCCGCCGGTCATCCTCCGCCGATTTTGCGCTCATCCGACGGAACTCTCACCGAGCTTACGGCGGCGTCGGGATTACCGCTTGGATTGCGACTGCGGCACGAATCGGCGCAGGCCAGCGTCATCGATGTCCGCGAAGGCGCGTTAGTCGTTTTTTATACCGACGGCTTAATTGAGGCCACGCGCGACATCATCGCCGGGTCAGCACGCCTACAACAGGTGTTGTCCAATGCCGACATCGTCCCGGATCGACACGTTGCCCGAAGTATTTTTCGCGGCGTACTCGGAGGCGACGACCACGACGACGTCGCGATTCTCACCTTGCAAGTCGAAGGGACGGACTATAGAGAATCAGGTGAGCACGATGCTGGCTTGCGTCGGTGGTCGTTCGATGCGAGCGACGCCGAAGCGGCTCGGGCGGCCCGCTCGGCATTCGTAGCGGCACTCGATGCAGGCGGCGTGTTGACGGAGGATCTTTTCACGGCGGAACTGGTCTTCGGCGAGCTCTTGAGTAACGTAGTGCGCTATGCGCCCGGACCGCTCGAGGTCATTTTCGATTGGAGCGGGCCCTTGCCGGTTCTGCACGTGCTCGATCGGGGAGCAGGCTTCCTACTCGTTCCTCGCCTTCCATCGGACCTCCTGAGCGAGCGCGGTCGCGGCCTCTTCATCGTTTGGTCGATCACCGAAGAGTGCAATGTCACCAGGCGTCCGAGCGGCGGCGCGCACGCTCGCGCCGTACTCTCCGTGGGCCAGATTCGATCGCGTCAGTCGCCTTTGCCGGTGCGTGCGGTCGCACGGTAAAGCCCGGCGTTACGCGAGGAACTGCACGATCCGCTTAACGGGACCGCTGCGCGGGAGTGCCGATATGCTCGTTCACGTTTAGCTTTGAGGGCCAGGGGTACGAATGAATGGCTATTACCATTCGAACGTGGCGGTTCGGGGAGAACTATGTATGGGCTTAATGGACGGCATAAAGAAAACGGTCGACAACGTTACAGATAAGCTGAGCGAAGCCGGACACAAGACGAATGCGGAAGCCGAGCATGCCTCGCGCGACGTTGCCGGCGATGCGATGACGCCCGGCGAAAAAATGGGCTCCGTCGTCAACGAGGGCAAGGAAGATTTGCTCGCCGGAGTCGATCACGCGAAAGTCGACGTTCGTAAGAATACCTAACCATTCGGTTCGTGAGGTGTAGCGTGAGCGGGACGGCTTCGGCCGCCCGCTTTTCGTTTCAGCCGCGGGCGTGACGGTTTCGGTCGCGCGCTTTTCGTTACAGCCGCGGGCGGGACGGTTTCGGTCGCGCGCTTTTCGTTACAGCCGTGGGCGGGACGGCTTCGGCCGCACGCTTTTCGCGGCTTCGGCCGCCCGCTTCTCGTTACAGCCGCGGGCGGGACGATTTCGGTGCCGCGCTTTTCGTTACAGCCGCTGTTAAAATAATCATAATAGCCGCGTCACAATAATCGTGCCGGAGCTATAGGTCCCTTGCCGTGCGGGTAAGGAATCGATGTAATGTGTTGGAGCTTGAACGCGAACGACGGAAGCGCGGCCCGGGCGGTCCGTAAAGCGGCGACCGCGATCCTACGCGAACACTCGTCTTCGGAAGAAACGCTCGGTGCAGCCGAACTCGTGATTGGCGAACTGCTCTCGAACGCTGCGCGCCATGCGGACGGGCAGGTGTGTCTGGAATTGGGCCTAGCAGAAGGTCACGCCCAGGTCTCCGTACATGACACATCGTCCAAGTTTGCGCTCGATTTCAAGCGGCCGCCCGATGACTACAGCGAAAGTGGGCGCGGATTATTCATCGTCTCTGAAATCGCTCGCAAGATCTCGGTCATTCCGCTAACCGGCATCGGAAAGCGGGTTACCGTCCTCCTCGATTTTCCCGTCGCAAGCTCCACGGCCTTCGTGCCGACGTGCCTTCGGCAATGGCTCCGGCATGAATCCGACGTATGCATGCATCCGCGCGTCACGATGTATCATCGTTCGGAGACCAAACGCTAAGCCAAGACTACCGCTAGTCGGAATGGATGTTGTCGATCCAACGCACGGTGCGCGGTTCCGCTTCGATACGAATGTCCAGATTCACAACGACCGGCTCTTGCCCGCTACGCACGAGCACGCACTCGAGAGGTTCCTCCGAGTTTGCGTTGATTTCCTGATGCGGAACGAACGGCGGTACGAAGATGAAATCGCCGGGCCCGGCTTCCGCCGTAAATTCGAGACGCTCGCCCCAGCGCATGCGCGCACGACCCCGCACCACGTAAATGACGCTTTCGAGCTCGCCGTGGTGGTGGGCGCCGGTTCTTGCATCGGGCTGGATCGTCACGACGCCGGCCCAGAGTTTTTCAGCGCCCGTCCGTGCGCGTGTGATCATTGCCGCACGCTGCATACCGGACGTTTGCGGCGTGTTCGCATCGTCACACCCGGCCGGCACGACGCGCACCCCGTCATGCTCCCAATTGCGCTCGCTCACCGCGGCGGCACTTCTGCAAACGTTCCCGCTGCAACCACGACCAGATCGCCGTCGCCAAGGTATTTGCCGATCGCCCGAGCAACGTCGCTTCGCGTCACGGCGGCGAGACGTTCGCGATACGTGTCGACTTCATCATCGTCGAGTCCATAGTAGGCTAGCCGCTCCAGCTGTGCTGCGATGCCCGCGTTCGTTGCGAGCGCTACGTGATGTTGCCCCGCCATCGAATTGCGTTGTTGCTCGAGTTCGCGTTCGCGCGGGCCCCCGGCGTAATCGCGCAACACATCGAGCGCGGATGCGATCGCACGGTCGACATTCGCCGGATTGACGCTCACGCCGATGCGCCACGGACCCGGAATCTTTCCCGCCGCAGCAAACGCACTGGTCACTCCGTACGTGAGGCCTTCACGGTCGCGTAAACGCAGCCCGAGACGCGAACTCAGGGTCGATTGCCCGAGTATGCCGTTCGCTATCATTGCCGCGAAGTAATCGTCGCTCGCGCGCACGAGCGACGCCGCCCGTCCGAGAACGATATCGATGTTCGCTTTTCGTTCCAGCACGACATCCTCGCGTAACGCCCGTGGGGTACGCGGCCGAACGATGATGGGCGGCACGCCAGCGCGCGAGACGAAAGGAACCGTACCGAGCGTCTCCCCTAAAAGCGCACCGAAAACGGCCTCGTCGAGCGCTCCGGCACCCGAAATGAGCGGCGGCGTAGCGCCCAGGGTCGTGCGCTCGTGAAAGGTCCGAACGTCGTCGAGATCGATCGAATCGATGTCGGCAAGCAAGGTATCGACGTCCGCTGCTGCGTATGGATCGCCCGCCTCGTACGTAAGCTCGAGGAAGCGCTGCATCGCCCGCCAGCCCGTCGCCGTACGTGCGAGCCGTAAGCATCCGACGAGTTCGGCTTTGACGAGCGCGAATTCGCTTGCCGCAAAGGCGGGCTCTCGCAATTCTTCCGCGATCGTCGCCAGCAAGAGCGGCAAATCGTCCGACCTGCACGCGCCGGCTATGCGGAATGCTAAGGGATTATAGCTGCTCGACGAGTCGTCGTCGACGTAATACGAACGGCGGATCCCCGCGCGTTCCAAACGTTCCTCGATCGCGTGACGCGGATGCGAGCGCGTGCCGCGCGCGAGCATCTCCGCGACGATCTGGGCGAGCATCGGATGCCCCGCCTCGAAAGCAGGACCGGCGTCGAGCAGGGCGCGCACGTGCACGGTAGAGCTCTCGCGGTTCGCAACGTATCGCCACGCGATGCCGTTCGGCAGCGTACCGCGCGCGATGCGAGCCGCAAAAGGTGAAGGGCGCTGCATCTGCGGCGCGGCGAGCGTCGCGGCTTCGACGGCGGCCGGTGCCGCATCGCGACGTTCGACCGGCTCGAAAGGCACGACATCGAACGTTTTCGCCGTGCCGGGCAACAGCAGCCCGAGGCTGCGGTTGTCTTCATGCAGATAAGCGCGCGCGACATCGCGTACGTTCTCGCGTGTGACCGCGCGCACGCGTTCCACGTAATCTTCATCGAGACGCCACGTACCGACCGCTTCGAATTCTGCCAGGCGTTGCGCGAGCGCAAACGTACCGTCCCGCGCGAAGGCGCGCTGCACCGCGATTTGATTCTGCGCGCGCTCCACTTCGGCGACATCGGGACCATGCTCGGCGATAGCGCGTAGCACCGCATCGAGTTCGCGTCGAACGTCGTCGATGGGTGCGCCCGGCCGCACCTTCACGGCGATCTGAAAGAGCCCGGGATCGCGCGATCCCCAGTTCCACGCCGCTGCTTCGAGGGCGAGACCCGCATCGACGAGCGAGCGCGCGAGCCGGCTCGTGCGGCCGCGTCCGAGGATGCGCCCGAGCACTTCGAGCGCGTAGCCGTCATTTTCAACCGGAAGCGCGTTGGCGCGTTCGGCGAGCGCTCCGCGCGAGAGCACGTTGCTTTGCCCGAGCGCGGCCGGGGTGTGATAGGCGAGCGCGACGATCGCCGTGTCGCCGGGCCGCTTGACGACGACGCTGCGTTCGCCCGCCTGCGGGGGTTCGTTGGTATACACGTCGGGGATGACGAGTGCCGCCCGTGGCAGGCCACCGAAGTGCTTTTCGATCGCGTCCCGCGTTCGCTCGAAATCGAAATCGCCGACGACGAAAGCGGTCGCGTTATCGGGATGATAGTAGGTATCGTACAACTCGCGTAAACGGTCCGTCGAAACGCCTTCGACATCCGCGCGCCAACCGATCGTCGGATGGTGGTACGGATGCTCGCGGAAGGCGGCGGCAATCAACGCCGCATTGAGCACGCGGTCGGCGCTATTATCGTTGCGCTCCAGCTCGTTACGAACGACCGTCATCTCGGAGCGACGATCGGCATCGGCGATAAAAGCGTTACGCATGCGGTCCGCTTCGAGTTCGATTGCGAGTTCGAGATAACCCGAAGGCACGGTCTCGAAGTAATTCGTACGGTCGATCCACGTCGTCGCGTTCTTGCTCGCGCCGATCTCGTTCATGATGTCCGCAAATGCACGTCCGTTGCTGCGATTGTTTGCAGGCGTGCCCTTAAAGAGCATGTGCTCCAGCAGATGCGATGACCCCGTGTAGCCCACGGCTTCGTTGCGCGCGCCGACCCGATAGACGAGCATGATCGTCGCGACCGGAGCCGCTGCGGCTGGAATGAAGACGACTTTGAGACCGTTCTCGAGGAAAAATTCGTGCGGCGAGGCGATCGCTGATGTGAGCATGTCGCTTCCTAGTTGGGAGCGTCCGGCAATATTCCCGCAGCGCGCGTGCGGCCCCGGGTGTTTTGCGCCAAAACGGGAACCTCTCGAGCGATGACACAGCTCTTCGCGGCGGCGGTCCCCGCCTTTCTCGCTTCGCTTGTCGAATTCGTTGAAGCACTGACGATCGTACTCGCGGTCGGCGTCACGCGCGGCTGGCGTTCCGCGCTGCTCGGTTCGGTTGCGGCAGCCGCTCTGCTCGGGATGCTCGTGCTCGCTTTCGGCCCGGCCCTCGCGCGCTTTCCGATCGCCGTCTTGCAACTCGTGATCGGAATTCTACTGCTGTTTTTTGGACTACGTTGGCTTCGCAAAGCCGTGCTGCGCTACGCCGGTGCGATTCCGTTGCATGACGAAGCGACCATCTACGCAAAGCAAATGCGTCTGCTGGAAGCAAGCGCAGGCCAGCGCGAGCGCATCGATTGGATCGGCTTTACGACCGCGTTCAAGGCAGTGATGCTCGAGGGCCTCGAAGTGGTTTTCATCGTCATCGCCGTCGGCGCTACAGCCGGTGCCCTTGCCCAGGCGAGCATCGGCGCGGCGCTCGCGGGCGTGCTCGTCATCGGCGGCGGATTCGCACTCAACCGTCCGCTCGCAACGGTACCCGAAAACACGTTGAAATTTTGCGTCGGCGTCATGCTTTCCGCGTTCGGTACATTTTGGACCGGTGAAGGATTGCACGTCGTGTGGCCGGGCGCCGATCTTATGTTGCTCGCGCTGATCGCCGGCTTTGCAACGGCCGCCGGCATCGCGTACCTCATAGCGCGCAACACCGTCCACGCGACGGGCGCGGCGCGCGCGTGAAAGCGCTGCGTACCGTCGCAACCGAACTCATCGGGCTCTTCATCGAGGATAAACTCTTCGCGCTTGCAATTGCGGGCTGGCTGCTCGTTGCGGGCGCGATGGCAACGTACGCAATCGGCTCGCCGGAGTTGCGCGGCCTCGCTCTTTTCCTCGGGCTTGCGATCGTCCTCATCGCCGGCGTTTCGCGCGGTGCGATAAAGCGCTAGTGGGACACTAGACAGCCTGTGTCCGTTAGACCGTCGGGTGCGAGGGAATACTTAGGGCGATGACCGAGCGAAAAGCGGACGACGGCGAGCCCCGGGTCGACAAGCCCAAGCGTGACGAAGGCATCGCCAAAGCGACGCAGGCCTACCTGTTGTACGTCGCGTTGCCGCTCTGGACGATTCCCGGCTTCTTCGATTGGGTCTGTCATCGCAAGTCCGCAATAGAGAAGACGAGCGGTACGCACGAGTCGCTTACACACGCCTTGATGATGAGCTCCGTCGGCGTCCCAGCCCTTATGGCGCTTCTGCTCGAAACCAACGCGTCGACGATCTTGGCGCTCGCGGCCGGATTTGCAGTCCATGAAGGCATAGTTATCTGGGACGTCGGTTACGCTTCCGGTCGCCGCAACGTCACGACGACGGAGCAGCACCTTCACAGTTTTCTCGAAGTGTTGCCGTTCATGTCGTTGTCGTTCATGATTTGCCTTCATTGGGATCAAGTTCTCGCGATGCTCGGCAAGGGGCCGTCGCGTGCGAGTTTTGCGCTCCGTCCTAAGGAATCGCCCATTCGAGCCGACTATCTCGTCGCGATCCTAAGCGCCATCACGGGATTGATAGGCGTGCCCTACGCCGAGGAGTTGTTGCGGTGCTATCGCACCGACCACACGTTCCTCCCGCACGCAAAACCGGAGCACCCGGAGTCTCTGCCGTAGACGCCGCGCGAGATCACAAGATGTTGCAGTCACTGGTGTCGCTGCCGTGAACCCGAACGAGCCGCGAATGCTG
>JRHI01001814.1_pt1 | contig 16567 bp, 16 predicted proteins | sample 215371 | NCBI WGS metagenome assembly JRHI01 (sample SAMN02929681, study PRJNA255918) | sediment metagenome | biome: cave system; feature: Ice Cave; material: Sediment; isolation source: sediment from deep within a dark volcanic ice cave with no known source of... ...
TCCCTGTACCTCACACCGGGCGTGCGGGTGGTCGCATTTCCGGACCACGTCGTCTCGGTCTTCGGCGCCGTGGGCGCCGGTTACGCCCGGTACTCGGAATCGAAGCTGCGGGTCGACGGAAGTCCGAATCCGGGCCAGCGCGATACCAATACCGACGCGATCCAGTTCGGGGGCGGCGTCGATATCGGGGCCTTCCGCCGGCTCGGATTTCGCGCCGAGGTGCGTGACGTCTACACCGGCGCGCGGAGCTTCTCCCTCGCGACACCTGGGGCGCGAGTCCACAACGTCGCCGGGTCGGGCGGGCTCGTCGTGCGATTCTGAGGCATGGCCAACATCGTGTGGACGCGCGTCGCCGTGATCGTCGTCGCCAGCGCCTTCATAGGCGTCGGCGTGGAGGCCGAGACGCGACCAATCGATGTCGAGCGCTCCACGCTGACGGTATCCGTGTACAAGTCGGGACTGTTCTCAGCGTTCGCTGACAATCACGTCATTCGAGCGCCTATTTCGAACGGGCACGTGACAGACGATCGCAAGCTCGGCGTCGAGGTCGCGGTCCACGCGTCCGACTTGATGGTGCTCGATCCATCACTGCCCGCGGACAAGCGCGCCGAAGTGGCGGTCCGGATGCACGGCAAAGAGGTACTCGACACCGCGACGTACCCCGAGATTGTTTTTGTCTCGACCGATCTCGTCGCGGACGGCGCCGACCGGTGGCAGATGACCGGAGTCTTGACGCTTCACGGCGTGTCGCGTTCAGTCACGGGCTTCGTCGTGCTTCACAACGGACACTATCGGGGGACGCTGTCGATTCGCCAGCGCGACTACGGGATTCACCCCATTAGCATCGCGGGCGGCACGGTGAAAGTCAAAGACGAGGTCCGCATCGATTTCGACATCGTGACGCGCAGATAATCGGCGCACTCATAGTCGCTCGCCCTTTTCGCATGTGGGAACTTTTTCGGCGCTCAGACTGTTTACGCTGTTGAACGTCAGGTCTGCCTGCGTGTCAGCCGACTGGGTGTCGCGGGCCGGGTAGATCGATCTCCACTCAAAAGGAGGATGTCTGATGAAACGCGCCGTCAGCAGCAGTGTACTCGCGGTCGTCGTCGCCGGTCTGTTGATGAGTGTCCACGTTCGGGGCCAAGCCGTCCAGCGATACATGGTCAGCGTCACCAACATGACACCGGGGCAAACCTTCACGCCGATTCTCCTGGCAACCCACACGCAGGCCGTCAGACTTTTCGCGGCAGGAACGGCCGCCACGCCTGAGCTGCGCGAGCTCGCCGAAGAAAGCAATACCGACCCGCTCATCACACTCTTGCGACACTCTTGCGCGGCTTCCGCGCCGACGTCCGGGATGCGGTATCGACGTCAGGATTGCTCATGCCCGGCGTGACGGTGGGTCTCGATGTCATGGGCGGCGGCCCCTTCGATCGGATCAGCATCGCCGCGATGCTGATCCCCACCAACGACGCCTTCTTCGGCGTGACTGGCGTGCCGCTGCCGACAGGGAATGAAACCGTGACCCTCGACGCTCCGGCCCACGACGCGGGCACCGATCGAAACGACGAACGCTGCGCGTCCATTCCGGGACCGAACTTTGCCGAGTGCGGCGGCCCTGGAGGTGGAGCTCGCGTGGGCGGTGGCGAAGGAGCGGTCACGATTCACAATGGGATCCGCGGCGTCGGCGATCTCAGGGCCAACGAGCGAGACTGGCGAACTCCGGTGGCCAGGGTTACGATTCGACGCGTGCAGTGAGCGACTGCACGAGATCGTGCCTGTTTCGAAACGGCGGGGATCCGACCAATGGCGCGTTCACCCGGAGCGGTGTGTCTTGCACTAGCGCTGTGGCAGGCGTCGCAGTCTGCCGAAACCCTCCAGCCGAAGCCAGGGACCACTCCCGCAATTGCTCGATTCATCGAGGCGACCTCGCCGGACGAGAAGATCGCCAGGGCCGCGCTCGACGAAATTGCCGGGAGCTGGAAAGACAGCTACGCGGCGATGTTCATCGATCTGGTTCGGCTGATGCGCGCGCCGCGGCGGCCCGGCCCGGAACCGACCGAGCCGGCACCGGCCTTCGACGACGACCGCAGCGCCACGAGCGTGGGCCGGCGGTCCGACGAGCTCTTGAACGTGCCAGATCCCGGTTCACCCATCCGGCGGCGTCTCCTCGCGTTCCTCGCTCGACGAACCGGCCGGCGGTTTGACGACGACCTGAACGCCTGGCGCGAGTGGATCTGGACCTTGCCCGAGGATCCGCATCCCGACTACGCCGTCCTCAAAGGCACAGTCTACGGACAAATCGATCCGAGGATGCGGGCGTTTTTTCCAGCCGGTGTGCGCTCGACGATTCGCCTCGACGAGATCGACTGGGGCGGCGTGGTCGTCAACGGCATCCCTCCTCTCCGCTATCCGGCGTTCGTGTCTGCCCCCGACGCCGGCTATCTCAAAGACGGCCACGTCGTGTTCGGCATCGTGGTCAACGGACAGGCGAAGGCGTACCCGAAACGCATTCTTGCATGGCACGAAATGGCGATCGATCGCATCGGCGGCGTCGAGATGACGATCGTCTACTGCACGCTGTGCGGCACGGTCATCCCGTTCGAAAGCACCGCCGGCGGACGCGCGTTTCGATTCGGCACGAGCGGTCTGCTGTATCGCTCGAACAAGCTGATGTTCGACGAGCAGACCAGCAGCCTGTGGTCGACCTTCGAAGGCGTGCCGGTCGTCGGGCCGCTGGTCGGATCCGAATTGACGCTCACCACGCATCCGGTCGTCACGACCACGTGGAAGGAGTGGCGGACCGATCACGCCGACACGTCCGTGCTCTCCATCGAAACCGGGTACACGCGCGATTACTCGGAGGGGGCGGCGTACCGGGATTACTTCGCGACGGATCGGCTGATGTTCCGCGTCTCGAAGACGGATGGCCGTCTGCCGAACAAGGCCGAGGTCGTGGTCTTGCGACTGCGCGGCGCCGAGTCTCCCGCCCGACTCGAACCGGTGGCGATCGACATCCAGCTGCTGCGGAAGCACCCGGTCTACAGCTTCACAGCGGCGTCCCGCCGGTTCGTCGTCGTCACGAGCGAGCGCGGCGCCAATCGAGTATTCGAAGGCGGGGCCGGATTCCCGGAACAGCGCGCGGATCGCACGATCCGCGACGTCGACGGCCGGTCGTGGAACGTAACCGAGGCCGGACTCGTTTTGGAAGCCGACCGCTCGCGACAACTGGCGCGCGTCAGCGCGCAGCGGGCGTTCTGGTTCGGCTGGCACGCGCAGTTCCCGGAGACGCGGCTGCTGAAATGAACCGCCAGCGGGTCCAGTGTGGCGTTGGCGCGATGCTGTGTTAACGATTCGGTAAAGTTTGGCGCGCTGACGGAATTTTGCGGGCTTCAACGGGTATCTTCGAGTTGCATGTCTACGCGAGCGTTTCGGCCGGGCACGACCCGCCGCGAATTGTTGAAGCTCAGCCCGCTGCTCCTCTTCGGCGCCTTTGCCGTGCCGTCACTGCAGGATCGCCTGCTTGGCGGCGGCGTGAGGCTGAGCGATGCCGCCTCGTCGCTGCTCTTCCGCAAGGCCCACGACGCGCCGACTTTCGCCGACACGGACATCGTGCCGTTCGACCACTTCCCCTACAACTACTTCGACGTGGTCGATCCGGAAGTCGACCTCGACGCGTGGACGCTGACCGTCGGCGGCGCGGTGAGCCGGCCCGGCCATTACCGCCTGGATCAGATTCGCGCGTTGCCGCGAGTCCGTCAGAACACGCGGCACATCTGCGTGGAAGGCTGGGATGTGATCGGCCGCTTCGGCGGCGCGCGCATCAGCGACTTCCTCGATCTGGCCGGCGCCGATCCCCACGCGGGATTCGTGACCGTCACCTGCGCGGACCAGTATTACGAGTCGCTGGATATGGCGACGGCGCGGCATCCGCAGTCGCTGCTCTGCCACGAAATGTACGACCGCCCGCTCGATCGCGGTCACGGCGCCCCGCTGCGTCTCCAGATCCCGACGACCCTCGGCTACAAACAGGCCAAGTACCTCATGGCGCTCGACGTGACGCACGTGCTGCCGGCGCGTCGCAGTTACTGGGGTGACAAAGGCTACAGCTGGTACGGGGGCGTCTAGGCACATGGCACCCGCTCCCCGCAGCGTCCAGCCGGTCTACGAGCATCCGTGGTTCGTGCGGTTCTTCCATTGGACCAACGCGGTGACGATCGTCGTGATGGCGTCGAGCGGCCTCCAGATCTTCAGCGCGTTTCCGAGCTTCGGGCCCAAGATTCCCCAACGCGATCTGATCGAGAACGTGCCCGATGCGATCACGCTGGGGGGATGGCTGGGGGGCGCGCTCCAATGGCACTTCACCTTCATGTGGATATTCGCCGCCGGCGGCCTCTTCTACGTCGCGTCGCAGGTGGCGAGCGGCCATCTTCGAACGGTGCTGTTCACCCGTCGTGACGTTGGGGGCGTCTGGCCGATGGCGCGTCACTATTTTTTCTTTGGACCCAGGCCGGCGGCGACGGCCCAGTACAACGCGCTCCAGAAGCTGGCATACACGACGGCGGTGCTGCTCGGCGTGCTGCTCGTGTGGACCGGCGCGGTGATGTACAAACCGGCTCAGCTCTCGATCCTCGGCGCACCGCTCGGCGGCTACCACTCGGCGCGGCTGCTGCACTTCTTGGCGATGTGCGGATTGCTCGCCTTCATACCCGGTCACCTCATCATGGTGGCGCTGCACGGCTGGGACAACTTTCGCTCGATATTGACCGGGTGGAAGCAGCACCCCGACTACACACCGGCGCGATCCGTGCAGGCGAGATCGACGCAATCTCTGGCCGGCGACCAGACCAATCTCTCGTGACTCTTTTTTGGAGGAATCGGACATGAAACGACTGATGACGGCGGTGTGTTGTGCGTGCGCGCTTGGCGTGGCGGGTCTTTCGGCTGCCCAGGCCGACAAGATGGACAAGAAGATGGACAAGATGGACAAGGGTATGAAGTCCATGTCGGCCACCGGCTGCGTCGCGGAGAAAGACGGGCATTACATGCTCAACAACGCCATGATGGCCGGCGACACGAAAGCGATGACGTACGACCTCATGGGCGGCGACCTCAAGGCGCACGTGGGCCATAAAGTCGAGGTCATGGGCTCGACCGAGTCCAAGATGATGGACAAGGGCAAGATGGACCACGACAAAATGGACCACGACAAAACGGACAAAGACAAGATGGACAAAGACAAGATGTCCAAGGACAAGATGATGGAGAAAGACAAGATGGCGATGTCGGACATGCACGGCACGCTGCACGTCAAGTCCGTCAAGATGATCTCCTCGACCTGCCCGTAGCCTGTCTCGGAGGCGGGAGGCGGACCGGCAGACGGCCCGCCTCCGCCATCACGCGGCGCGGCCTCGCGCTGCGGCTTTATCGAAACTTCATCGGCGCGCGCCTGTTCGGCCGGTATGATCGGCAAACAGTGCCGCCCTCTCCCCAGAAACCACCCATCCTGATCGTGGAGGACGACCGCAAAGTCTCCGCCTTGGTCGCGTTGTATCTGGAACGCGAAGGATTCCGGACGGTGGCGGCGTACGACGGCCGCGAAGCGCTTCAGCTCGCCGAGCAGCATTCCCCGTTGTTCGTCGTGCTCGATCTCATGCTGCCGAACGTCGATGGCTGGGAGGTGTGCCGGTCGCTCCGGCGGATCTCCGACGTGCCGATCCTGATCCTGACGGCACGCCAGGAGGAGATGGACCGCGTCGTGGGCCTGTCGCTCGGCGCGGATGATTACGTCATCAAGCCCTTCAGCCCGCGCGAGCTGGTGGCGCGGGTGAAGGCGATTCTTCGCCGCGCACGCCCTGCGGTGCCGGCCACCCGCCGCTTGACGCGCGACGGGCTCTGCCTCGACCTGGAGAAGCGAAAAGTCACGCTGAACGGCCAGATCGTGGCGCTGACGGCGTCCGAGTATGTCCTGCTCGAAGCGCTGATGAGCGCGCCAGGCCGCACCTTCGCCCGCCAGGAACTGCTCGACAAGCTGTATCAGAACGGCGAAGCCGTCATCGAACGCGTGATCGACGTGCACCTGGGCAAGGTCCGCCAGAAGATCGAAGCGGACCCGTCGCGGCCGCGCTTCATCCTGACCGCGCGCGGCATGGGCTATCGGTTCGCGGACACGGACGAAGCCTGACATGCCCGGACGTCTGCTCTGGAAGCTGCTCGGCATCCACGTCCTCGTGATCGGCCTCGTCATCCTGATTGTCTGGCTGACGATCGACTACCTCGCCGCGGACTATTTCATGGCGCTGATGAAGCAGTACAAAATCTCGCCGACCGACGTCCACCAGATGTTCCTGCACGCCGCGCACCGGTACCTGCTGTGGGCGAGCGTCGCGGCGTTGGTCTTCGCCGTCGTCCTCAGCCTGCTGCTGACGCGGCGCGTGCTCGATCCGCTTTCGCGACTGATCGAGATGACGAGCCGCATCTCCTCCGGCGATTACTCCGCACGAGTGCAGGTGCGCGCCGGCGGAGAGTTCGCGCAACTGGCGTCGGCGTTCAACCGGATGGCCGACAGCCTGCAAGCGATCGAACAGTTGCGGAAGAACATGGTCGTCGACGTCGCGCACGAGCTCCGCACGCCGCTCACCAATATTCGCGGGTACCTCGAAGCGCTCAGCGACGGCGTGATTCCGCACTCGACGCCCTTGTTCCAGTCGCTGCACGAGGAAACGCTCCGGCTGGTGAAGCTGGTCGAAGATCTCGCGCAACTGGCGCGGGCCGATGCGGCGCGGCTCAACCTTCGCCGCCAGCCGGTGTCGCCCCGGGCGCTCGTGGCGCGGGCGCTGGAGCTCGCGCGAGCGCAGTTCGATGCCAAGCAGATCGCCGTCCATTTGGGCGGGGTCGACGAGGGGCTCCAAGTGATGGCCGACCCGCAATGCGTGGCGCAGGCGGCGAGCAACCTGCTGCAGAACGCGTGGCAATACACCCCGCGCGACGGCACGGTGCGGATTGCCGCGTCGAGGCTGCCTGGCGAGATCGAACTGGCATTTACCAATAGCGGAGACGGAATCGCCGCTCGCGATCTCCCGTTCGTGTTCGAACGCTTCTTCCGAGGCGAAAAATCGCGATCGCGCGATCTAGGCGGCGCCGGGATCGGGCTCGCCATCGTGAAGGAATTGATCGAAGCCCACGGCGGCCGTGTGGGCGCCCGGAGCACGGAGTCCGAGACGACCGTCTGGTTCACCCTTCCGGTCTGACCGTTCTCCCCGACCTTCATCAAATCTTTACGGGCACCTTATCCGCCATTCACCCAGGTTCCATAGGCTGTCTCGGGAGTGTGAGGGTCACCATGCGTCAGCGCGCCAGAGTTATGCCCGCTCTTTCACTCGTCGCCACCGCGCTCTTGGCACTCGGCTGCGCTGGCCAGAATTCCGCGCCGTCACCCGCGGCACCGACGCCGGTCGCGCCGGCACTGCCGCAGACGGGGGCGCTGTCGGGCCAAATCATCAAAGACGTGAACGGCAACGGCCGGCTGGATCCCGGGGAGCTGTTTCTGGTGTCGGCCGACGTCTCCTGTGCGAACAGTGAGGCGGTGGCCGGCCTCGCTGTCGGGTGGACGGGCGCGGCAGCCGGGAACACGCCGGTCACCGGCTGCAATGCAACGGGTGGATTTTTCCGCGCCGAGAGTCTGATCGCCGGCAACTATACGGTCAGCGTGACCGTGCCGCAGGGATGGACCGGGATCAAGACGGTGGCGAGCCTGACCGTGAACGGCGGCGGCGTCATCGTCGAGTCGTTCTTTCTGCAACCTCCGGCCGCTGCGCCACCGCCACCCGCTCCGACTCCGGCACCGAGCCCCACGCCGACACCGGCGCCGCCGGCAAGCCCGGTGGTGGTGCGCACCGCCACGTTCCAAGGCGCCAACGGTTACTCCACCGCAGGAACGGCCGAGATCGTGCGGACAGGATCCACGTACAGCCTGGAACTGCGGAACGACTTCCGTACGAGCAATGGCGGAATTCTCGACGTCAGACTGTGTCACGAGACCGGTTGCACCGGCGGAGACCTCACGCTGGGCCGACTCGAGGTGCGCAGCGGCCCGGTCAGTTATGGCTTGGGCGGCAATGACACGAGCGCGTATCGTTACGTGGTGATCTACTGCACCGCGATCAATGCGCCCTTCGGCTACGGACTCTTGCGATGACACGCGCGGCGGCTGTCGCGGTTCTGCTGCTCTCGTCCGCCCGTGTCGGCGCGCAGCCGTGGCAGGCCGCGGCGGGCCACGGGTCGGCGGGGGCGACGTTCACGACGTTGCGTACGACGCAGTTGGCAACACCTGACGGGACCGACATCGTCATTCCGAGGTTCGCGCGGCAGGAGATCCTGGTCTCCGGGACGTACGGCGTGACCGATCGCATCACGCTCCTCGTGGGCGCGACGCTGCTGGCCCACACGTCGATTCAGGCGTTCGATTCGTCAGGCGGCTACGGCGATACGCGCGTCGGCGCGCAAGCGAGCCTCGGCCAGCACGGACCGTGGGCCACGGCGCTCCGCGGTGTCGTGCAGGCGCCGACGGGCGACGCTGGCCTCGGCGCGGGTCTTCTGCCCACGGGCACGGGCGCCTGGGAAGGGGACGCGGTCTTCTCGGTCGGCCGCCCGCTCGGGCCGCGCCTCTTTGCCTTCGGTGAAGCCGGGTATCACGCACGCGGCGCCGGACTGCGCGACTCGTTCGTCTTCAATTCGCAGCTTGGCTTCATCGCCGCGTCGCGTGTCACGCTGGGTTGGAATGTCCGCGGCGTGCAGCCGTTCAACACGGGTCCGATCGGCACGACGCTCGCGTCTGCGTCCGGCCTCGGCGACGGCGTCACGTTCGTCGCATACGGACCGTCGGCTGCGCTGCGGCTGAATGGCGGATGGTCGCTCCTCGGAGGCATCGACGGCGGCGTCCATACGAGGAACCTCGCCGCTGGCGCGGCGTACCACGTTGGCCTGGTCTACGCACGGTGATGCGCACACCTGTCGAACCAACACCGATCCCAGGTCGCCCTTCGATCGGCTCAGGGCGGGCGCTCAGGGTGGGCGTGTCGAACCATGCGTGTTCAGCGGCTTCCGCGTTCGGCGTCGCCGGTCTTCTGCTCGCGTCGGAGCTCGGGTACGCACTCCTCGCGCAGCTGCATCCCGCAAACGGCGTCGCGCCGGTCGCCGGCTTCCTCGCGATCATGGCCGCGCTGTTCGCGCTCTACTTCGTCGCCTGCGTTGCCGTCTCGGCCGCGCGAGATCGATCGCGTCTCCTGGTCGTGGTCGTCGCCGGCGCCATTCTGTTCCGGATGACGCTGCTGCCGGCCGGGTTCGGAGGGCAGGGAGACACGATCGCGGCGATTCGCGACGATCTTCGCGGTACGAGCGTAACCGCCGATCGGTTCCTGCTGTTCGACAACGACATCTGGCGGTACGTCTGGGAGGGACACGTGTGGGCACATGGATGGAGTCCGTTCGCCGTCGCTCCTGCGAGCCAGATGCTGGACGCTCTCACCGATCCCGCCGGCGGCCTGGACGACGGCCGCCCGATCTGGAAGGACGTTCGCGACAACGTCAGCCACCCTGATGTGCCGGCCGTGTATCCCCCGCTCGCGCAGGCCACGTTCCGCGCCGCCCATGCGCTGGCGCCCGGAAGCATCATGGCGATGAAGAGCGTCATCGTGTTCGTCGATCTCCTCGCCGTCGTCGTGCTGGCGTATGCGCTGACGTCGTATCAGCGATCGCCCGCGCTGGTGGTGCTCTACGCCTGGAACCCGCTCGCGATCAAGGCGTTCGCCGGCAGCGGCCATATCGATGCCGTGGTCGTGTTGCTGTTCTCGGCGCTGCTGCTGGCCATCGGCCGGGCGCGGTGGGCGGTCGCGATCAGCTTCGCCCTCGCGATGCTCGCCAAGCTCACGCCGATCGTGCTGCTGCCGCTGGTCGCCCGGCGGATCGGCTGGAGACCCACGGCGGTCGCGCTCGCGATCGTGGCCGCCGGATTCGCCCCGTTTGCGCTTGCAGGCGGCCATCTCTTCGACGGCCTGCGCACGTTCGCGACCGAGTGGCGCTTCAACGGCGGCCCGTTCGAGGCGATGCGTTGGCTCGTTGCCTCTGCCAACAGCGACGCGCTGGCGCGTGCCGTGTGCGGCGCCGCCGTGCTCGGCGTGGGCGCAGTGCAAGCCTGGCGCGACGATGGACGGCGGGAGACGTTCGCGGCGGCTGCCGCGATCACGCTGGGAACGCTGATCCTGCTGAGCCCGGCGGTGATGCCGTGGTACCTCACGCTCGTGCTGCCGTTGGCGCTCGTCTCGGGTCAGCACCTCTGGTTCGCCGCCTCGGCACTGGTCTGTCTCGCGTTTCTGGTGATGATCGACGGGGTGCAGCGCCCGATCGCGTTGTGGGTCGAATACGGATTGCTCACGCTCGTCGCGCTCCGGCTCCGTGCTCAGCGGAGGAAGATCGGGTTGCGGAGTGACCAGATCGAAACGGGGTACGGCCCCTTTTCGTCGGCGTTCCTCGGACGGGCCCTCGTGGCGGCAATAGCGATCGCCGTGCCACTGGTTCCCACGATTGCCCGCGCCCAGGGCAGCGGTTCGCTCGGCGCCGGCCCCGGTGCGTTCACCGTGACGCAGTCCTTCACGGGAACGGTGACGGATGTCACGTTGGAGCCGCGAACGGTCACGGTCCAGGACAAAAAGGGCAAGCGGCACCAGTTCAAGGTGAACGACGCCACGACCTTCACGAAAGAGGACAAGGCGAAGGGCAAAACCCGCGTGGCGTTCGCCGACGTGCGCACCGGACTGCCCGTGAAGGTCACCTATCGGACGAACGACGAGCTGGCAATCGACGTGCGCCTCCAGCAGCCGGAGTCATGAGGTCGCCGCGCGAATCAATCGTTCTCCTCTGCGCGACCACAGTGGCGGTCGCGCTCGCCATCGCCCCCTCGAGCGCAGCCCAGACGCCGCCGGCGTTCGATCACGGCTACGGCGCGTACCGCGACGTGCTGACGCGGTTCGTCAGGGACGCCAGGGTCGACTATCGCGCGCTCGTGGCGGACCGAGCGACGCTCGACCGGGCGATCGGCGAGATTGCCCGCGTCTCCCAGAGCGATGAGGCGCGGTGGGCGCGCGAGGACAGGCTGGCGTTCTGGATCAACGCGTACAACCTCTTCACGCTGCGATCGATCGTCGATCACTATCCCATCCACGGGTCGCTGTTCACCCTGTACCCGCGCAACAGCATCCGCCAGATCGACGGGGTCTGGGCGGCCCACCGATGGCCGGCCGCCGCACGGTCCGTGACGCTGGACGAGATCGAGCACGAGATCCTGCGGCCCATCTTCAGAGATCCGCGCGTGCACGTGGCCGTCAACTGCGCTTCGAAGAGCTGTCCGCCCCTCAGATTCGAACCGTACATCGGGAACGATATCGATCGTCAGCTCGACGATGCCGCGAGGCGCTTTCTGGCGAGCGACCAGGGCGTGAAGCTGTCGGCGGGACGTCTGATGGTGTCGAGCATCTTCAAGTGGTACGGCGACGACTTCATTCCCGCCTACGCCGCGGGCGGCACGTCGGACGCGGCGATCCGGGCGTTCATCGTGCGCTACGGTCCGCCTGCGGCCGCGGCGGCGGCGAAGACCTCCACGCCGCTGCGGTTTCTGTCCTATGACTGGTCGCTGAACGATGTGGGCCGTCAACCGTGAGCCGGTGAGGGACGACAGCGTTCCGGCACTCATCATGCCCGCGCTGAACGAGGAGCCGGCCATCGGCCGGGTGCTCGCGCGCGTCCCCTACCCGACGTCGTTCGTCACCGTCGTCGACAACGGATCGACCGATCGTACGGCAGAGATCGCGAGAGCGTGCGGTGCACGGGTCGTTGCGGAACCGAGGCGCGGCTACGGCCGTGCGTGCCTGGCGGGGCTCGCCGCCGCGGCGCCAGCCTCCATCGTCGTGTTCCTGGACGCCGATCTCAGCGAGGATCCGGACGATATTCGGCGGCTGGTCGAACCGATCGCGAACGGCGACGCCGACTTCGTTCTGTCCGATCGGTTCGGCCCAGGCCGCCCGTGGCACGCGCGGGCCGGGACGTGGCTCTGCGTCCGGGCAATCAACGCGCTCTGGCATTCCCGGTACCACGACCTCGGCCCGATGCGCGCGATACGCCGGGACGCGCTGGACCAGATGCGCATGGCCGACGCCACGTGGGGATGGACCATCGAGATGCAGGTCAAAGCGGTAGAAGCCAGGCTGCGGATCATCGAGCTCCCGATCGCGTGCCGCGAGCGCATCGGCCAGTCGAAGATCTCGGGCACGGTCCGCGGCACGCTGCGTGCGGGTGCCAGGATGCTGACGACAATCGCGCGGCTCCATTGGAGCCGGGATTACCGGGCCTCGGCGAACGATCCCGCGCCCAGGATCCGGCGACTCTGACGCTCCTGGACGAACACGACGATGCGGAGATTCTCCCGCTTCCAATCCGGCGCCAGGGTCGTCGATGCCGTCGTCGAGAACGTCCGGCTCTGCGGCAAGAGCTCGCCGACCGTGGTGAAACTGCGCACGACCGCGCTGTGCGTGAGCGTGCGGCCACCGTTCTCACCACGACGCACGTGGGTGACGAGATGATCTTCCGTGACGGCGAGCGTCACGTCGGCGGTCTTCTGCCTGACCAGGTCGGGTGGGACGTCAACCTGCACGTCGACGGACAGCCTGTCGCCGTCTCTGCGCGCCGCCAGCGTGAGCGCGGCTTTCGGAGACTGCGCCGCCTCGAGGACGGCTTTCCGGATTGCGTTGAAATCGCTCCCGTTCCCTTCGAATTGCCCGTCGATCACGATCTGCGGCGTATAGATGTTATCGGTGCGAAACACGCGTGCGCCGTACTGCGACTGGCGGCTCGTGAAGCTCGCCGACGAGAACGGATCGCGCCAGCCCAGACGATCCCAATAGTCCACGTGCTCGCCGAGCGCGACGATCTCGACGCCAGGCACGGGCTGGCTGCTCACGAGACGCGTGAGCACGTCATCGGCGGGCGGACAGCTCGAGCAGCCTTCCGACGTGAACAGTTCCGCGACGACCGTCACCGACCCTTTGGTCCCAGCCTCGCCGGCGGCGGCGCGCACGAGGACGCCCGGGCTCCACACGGTGCACGCCAGTAGGTTACATGCACACGCGACCCCGGCGACTGCAGACATCCGGTTCATGATCCACCTCTCCCCTCGGACCGCGTGATTACGCGCCCGCAAAAGAGACCACCTGAAAGCCCCCTCCACGTCATGATCACCCTCAGAATCTGAGTGTGTATTGCAGTTTAGCCGAGGCGCGGTCGAACAACGGCTCGAATCGGTCATCCGTGAGGCTCCGTTGCCATCCCCGGTTCAGGACGAGAAAGAGATCGTTGCCCGGTTGCAGAATCCACCGAAGGCGGCTCTGCAGACCGGCAACCCGTGACTCGTTGTCGTATTGGGCCAGGTTGGCGCAGGAGAGGTTGGGCGTGACGTTGTACTCCGCTCGGAGCGTCAGAATCTGGGCGACAAAACGCCCTTGCGGCAGCGCGACGTCGTTGCGCTCGACCCGCGCCGACACGGCAAGGTGCGTGTTCGCCTTCAGCGTCACACCGAGCTCGAGCTGCCGCAGCGTACCTTCGTAGAAGCCGCCCCATCCCCACGCGGCATTCACCACCCACGGGCGCTTGGTAGCCGTGTCCACGGCAGATCGCAGCCGCGTCCACCGATACCGGCCCGGCGGAATTACAACGCCGTCTGCAATCTCGAACGGGGCGTCGAGACGTTCGAATTGCGGGATCGAGTCCCACTCGAGGTGTTCACCTGATTCCGTCTGGACGTTGAATGGCGCCGTGAACAGGCTGGCGCTTTCCAGACGGTTCTGCAGGTTCGTGATGGCGATCGGATTCGCTTGAAAAAACAGCTGCCGGATGCCCCACCGCGCGGGGCGTGGCTGGAACGCGACCGACACATCGGTCTTGCGGATGCCGGCACGCGGGACGAATCCGAGCGCCGGATGAAAGTGCTCGCCGATTTGGCGCCAGTTCAATGCGAGATCCCAGCGGTCGTTCGGATCGTCCAGCCTCAGACCGCCCGCGCCGGCTCGCGTGCGACTGTTGCCCTCATCGGTGCCCATCAGAAACACTTCGAGCGCCAAATTCTTGTTGCCGTGAAAGGTTGACGTCGCAAGTCGTGCGTCGGCGCCCAACAGTGTGTTGGTGCCGGCGCCCGTCGGGTCGCCATGCGTGACGATGCCGCCGATCCACGACTGCTCCAAAATGTTGCGGCTGACACGCGTGGCGAAGAGATTCTGACGATCGACGGATCCACTGGACAATATCGGGCTGCGCAGTCCACCGGTTTCGACGTCGAGCACGCCGATGTTGTAGTCCGCCTGGCGGCCGGTGAGCTTTGCACCGACCCGAATCGGCACGGCGAGGGTCTCGAGCAGACCGATGCGCCGGCTGAACAGCGGCCGCAGGTCCGTTGTATTCGCGAGGCCGGCGACGTCGAAGACGCCCGCGCCCTCCAGGAAGAACGCGCGCTTCTCGGGAAAGAAGAGCGGGAAGCGCGTCAGGTTCACCTGCCGAAGGTCCGCCTCCGTCTCGGCGAAGTCGGTATGCACCGTGATCGCCGCGTTCAGATTCGGCGTGATGTTCTTGAAGGCATCAACGCCGCCGGTCGCCCCGCCGCCATCGCTGTCGGCGCCCCCCGACAGGTAGGGACGGAGATCGAGACCCTTTCCTTGAACAAGACCGTCGAGTGTTTCGAGGCGGCCCGCCGCGGCGAGGTTCGCGATCCAGATGTTCTGACGGCCCGCCATCCAGCGGTCGAGTTCCTGCCGGCGTTTGATCTGCCGTTCGATGTTGAAACCCCACACGGACTGGCCGGGTTTGAAGCGCAACGTTTTGAACGGAATCTCAATCTCAGCGACCCACCCTTCGTCCGTGACACGCGCGGCGGCGTTCCAGATGCCATCCCAATCGCGGCCGAGACGCTCGGCGTTGTTCGAGACCTGTCCGTCGGACCGCGCGCCCGAGGGATTTACCTGGAAGAAATACCCATTGCGGTGATCCAGAAATGTATCGAGCACGATCGTGATGCGATCGTCGACGTCGAGGTCCGCGTCGCGCGATAACTGTGTCGACACGATCTCTCGCGGCGAGCGATCATGGCACACGATACCGAAGTAGAGCGCGCGGCCGTTGTAGAGCACCTTGACGTCGGTCGCTTCCGACGGTTCGCCGCCTTCGAGCGGCTCGCGTTGCACGAGCCCTCCTATCGTCGATGCCGTCTGCCATACATCCTCGTCCAGGCGTCCGTCGATACGGATCGCTGTGGCGGTCCTCGTCGCCATCGCCCGACGGGGCGTCGCCTCAGGCGTCTGCCCTGCCCGGACCGCACGAAGGGGCGCAAGCGCGAGGACAAGCGCGCAGACGGTTGCTACTGGCCGACACGCCACGGCGAGAACTCGGGCCAGCCCCTCAGCGCTTCCGTGGCCCAGGCGGCGTTCTTATCGGTGTGGCAGGTCGTACACGGGTCGGGCATCTTGACCCGCTGTGCCGCGGCTGGCGCGATGAACTTGAACGTGTGGCTGCGTACCTTCACGTCGCCGAGCATGACGGCGATCTTCGGCATGTGGCACGCGACGCATTCGCCCCCGGCCGATCCCGGCTGGTGATGCGTGTGTCGTGCGATCGTCGGCGTGTGCGGCCCATTCGGCGAGCCCGGGCCGTGGCACGTCAAGCACACGAGGCGCGCGGATTTCACCAGGTCAGCGTTGTTCGGCGTCCCGTGCGGATCGTGACAACTTGCGCACGTGACGCCGCGGCGATACATCAGGCTCTGCACGAAATCGTTGCCCTGCATTCGATTTTCGCGGGCGTGGCCGTCGGGAAAGTACAGCGTTTCGGTCTGCCCCAGGACGTGCTCGTCGAGCCGCCAGAAGTCCGCGAGGCGCAGGCCGGGCTTGAAACCGACGGGCCAGTGAAAGTCCTTGCCGTCTATCGGCTTCGGCGGATGTCCTTCCGAATGACACTGGATGCACACATCCACAGCCGCCACCGGATCGAGCCGCGAGGGATTGACGATGTTTGCGCGCGAAGGGCGGACGATGTGGTCGCTCGCGGGACCGTGGCAGCGTTCGCAACCCACGTTCCATTCCGTCACCGTCTTCGCCGTGATGTCGTAGTTGACCGAGTGGCAGCCGTCGCAGAGCGGTCCGGTCGCACCGGTGACACCGTACGGCACCCATTTCCGGTTGGTGACATCCCACGTCGCCGGCAGCGGAAACAGGTCGTCGCCGCGCCTGGTGAAGTAGCGCTGCTTGTATTTGCTGCCGTACACGAAGGCGATCTGATCTTTGGTGAACGTCACGAGCGGGTCCGGCGTGGCGAAGTCCGAGATGACCGCCTCTGGATGCTCGCGCGGATCTTTCAACACGTTCGCCATCCGCGTCTGCTTGTACCGGTCGGCAATCGGCGCGTGACAACGCACGCACGCCGTGGAGCCCACGTACGTCGGCTGGGCGGCAGGCGGCGCCTGCGCCGTCAGGTAGGC
>JRHI01001815.1_pt1 | contig 16559 bp, 21 predicted proteins | sample 215371 | NCBI WGS metagenome assembly JRHI01 (sample SAMN02929681, study PRJNA255918) | sediment metagenome | biome: cave system; feature: Ice Cave; material: Sediment; isolation source: sediment from deep within a dark volcanic ice cave with no known source of... ...
GTCCCAGCCACAACGCTGCGAGAGCCCACACGCCTGTCATGATCGATACCGCCAAAGCCGGGGCGAACTGGGGTCACCGGAATGTGGCATGAACCACACCGGGCCGTCCGGACCGCAGCCTCCTGAACGGATACAGTACGAAGCGACGGACTCATGAAAAACCGCCTCCAGTCGATGGCGCATAATACTCTCCCACTCGCATTTCACTGCGCAGTAGGAGTCATCAGCCTCACCGGCGGTTTTGGGGGACCCCATCCCCATTTTGGTCGCTAATTCTAACCGCGAAACAAACGAACGCAAGGTTAAACTGTTCCGCAGAAAGCTAGTTTTTGTTACAACATCGTTCGGCTGGAGAAAGCCATGGCACGAAAAATTGAGATCGCTCGTCCCGACTCGCCATCGATCAAGTTGCCAAAAGTCGTACCGGACATTCACCTCAGCCACGGCCAGGCGATCTGGATTCTTTCGCAACTTGGTTTTCGAGGAAACGTGAGCGAAAGCACCTTTCACGAATACATCAAGTCGCTTCGCAAACTAGGAATTCCGTTCGCACCAGGCGAAATCGGCTTGGCGCGCCGCGGTCGGGCCAACTATTCGTTTGTACACTCGATGGAGCTTGCGCTCACGCTGACGCTGCGGGTCTATCGTGCGGTACCAGACTCGTTGCTCGCGGAAATAATCCGGAATCGTCAACTTCTCCATCGGCAGTTCCGGCGAGCATATATTCATCGCTTGAGCGATGAGGGAGCGCCGATCAGGCTTCATTTCTCCGGTCTGAGGCCGATTGAAACGAGCGGCCTGTTCCTTGATCTTCAGCTCGAATTCGCGGGCGGGAAATTAATTAGCTTCGGGCCCACAAGATTGCTCGCACCTGTCGATGCGATTGAAATGTTTCTAAAGCGCGATTACGCGGCCCGCGCCCTCGTTCCGTTTAATCTTTCCCGTCTTGCGGAGCGAGTCATTGAAGCGTCAATTCGTGCGCGGGATCGGCAACGTTGCCGATAGCTGAACAAAAAGATGCCACGGACTTCATTCACGTCGATCAAGTTGGAGCCGCTTGACCATCCCCATATAGAAGCACTTGCACTTTTTCCAGCGTGACAAGACCGCTGCTCATCATATCCTCGAGCTTTGGCAGGAACATGTTGATGTTCTCTTCGCTGTCGACAATTTCAATGATCAGCGGTAGGTCTTCAGACAACCGTAACATCTTGGCGGTGTGCAAACGACTGGACATACCAAACCCCATGGGCCCCCGAAGAACAGTCGCTCCGGCTAGGTGCATTTCCCGTGCTTTCAGCACAATCGCCTCGTGAAGCGGACCGTCGCCAAACCGGTCGTTCTCTCCAACGAAAATTCGCAAAAGCAACGCCTGCTTTGGTATTTGCATGTTCAGGTTCCTTTCAAGCGATTGATCCTGATGGCGAGCGTATGGCCAAGCCATACTGCTATCAGCCAGCCGATGACCGAGATGCTGACGTTCAAGAGGGCTGTTGGCGCGTGACCATTCCGCAGTAACTGAAACGTCTCAAGGCTAAACGCCGAGAATGTCGTATAGCCGCCGCAGATGCCCGTCATCACGAACTGGCGCTGGCGGGTGCTGGCAAAAACGCGGCCGTCCGGTCCGGTAACGGCGGCGTAAAAGCCGATCACGAAAGAGCCTGTGACATTTACGAAGAGCGTTGCCCAAGGAAACCCAGGGCCGAGTTCAATCTGTACTAACACAGCCGCAAGGTAACGAGCGCAACCGCCTATCACACTGCCGAGCGCCACAAATCCGTATAGGATGGCGCGGCTCCATGTCTTCTGCCAGAAGGATTCATTGTTCGTGGATGCCATGTCCGCACCGTCTGGAAGAAAAAACCGGCATTTTGCAACTCATGGTGGTTACGCGAATAGCTTGATGGCCATGAAAAAGCCCAGAGCAACCGCGGTAAGACAAAGGAAGAGCGACAACAAGACGTTGCTTACCGCACGTCTTGTTTCTCCATCGCGGGCGAGAGAAAGCGTCTGCAAGCTGAACGATGACACGGTCGTGTAGCATCCGAGAAAGCCGGTGACTGCGAATAGCCACGGGTTCGGAGTCGAGAAAATTCCGTGCCCCGTACTCGCCAAGCCTCCGAGCACGCCGATGGCGAGGGCTCCGCTGACGTTCACAGTCATTGTCCCCCAAGGGAAGGTCTCGCCAACCCGCCGGGCGACCGCTCCGGAAACAAAAAAGCGCGTCATGCCTCCGAATACGCTTCCGAAGGCCACCCAAAGCAACCCCTTGAGGACGTCCATACCTACCTCAATGCCTAATCCTGACAGGCAAACGCGTTCTCTTTCACTCACTGCTGTCCATATTTGGGCTGGCTTTTCCGAGCGGACGCTCCAGATCTATTCCCCGAAGCACCATGTGAATCCGTGCAATTCCGAGGCCAACCGCCTGCCAAATGGCGGCAACGAGGACCATGACAGCCAGAAGCAACAACGCATTCGTTCGCTCGGCAGCATCCACTCCCATTTGTTCGAGAAAAAAGTAGACTCCACCGAACAAAAGAAGGATGAAGAGCTGCCAAAGCAGTGTGAACTTGTCCGCCCAACTCTTGTGCAATTTCAAAATGCGTATCCGGTCGGGATCCATGACCCATCCTTCACACTATAGCCAACTGCGGTGCAAATTTCGCGACGGCGAGTGACTCAATCCAAGGAGCGAGAATTTGACCGCACTCGGCTTTCACGGACCTGAGCAGCGTCCTATTCTTCGCATTGCAGTAATATAAAAATCGGCATCGGGCAAACTGACGGCCGTCCATCACTGGCGCGCCCTACTTGGAGGTCTGCGGCGGCGCGCCCGACGGATTGTGCGCGTTAGTGCTGACATGAGGCGCGGAGGGTGTTCCGGAATTTGTCGTTTGACCGGCCGTGGCTTTCTCGTATAATTGAAAAACCAGAAGGGGATGGAGTCCCCCGACAACCGCCGCGAGGCTGATGACTCCTACCGGGCGCTCTTGCGTCGGTAGGAGTGTGTCAAAACTCCTCTACTGAAAGCTTCCGGTCGAACCGGCCTCCGGCACCTTGAAAGGGGGCGCCGCATGAAAAAGTTTGGTTTCGCATTGCGTGACCTGTTTGTCATGCTTGCGAGCAACACTTTTGCGATCTGCATGCTCGCCGCGGTTGCGGTCGCTGCGGTGTTGGCGTTCGGGTTTGGAGCGGAGGCTGAACTAATCGTGCTGGTTCTCGCGCTTGGGGTGGTGACGGCCCTGGTAGAGACGACCATACGAGCCAGGCAAAAATAGATCGGGACGTAGCGAGTGACTTGTCCAAGGACCGCCTATTCTCTGAAGATATTTCCGATGACTTTTGGGCGTCGAGACTCGGCACTTTCCGATATCAGCATAATAGCCGTGGACCGAAGTTTCTTACGTGCGGAAAGAGGCAATGAACACCGTTCCAATTATTGCTGGAGCCGACGATGGTTCGGATCGGAAACGCGCGGACGATCGCGGATATCGAGTTCGTCATCGATGCGCCAAGCCTGGGCAGCGACAAAACGTCTTGGCTCGCTCACGGGGTTGAGTGTTCGCGCGACCGGCACCGCTTCAGTGGTCAAAGCTATTCGTTCGCCTTTGAGGTTCTGCACCTGCGCCATAGCGGCTCCGCACGCAATCGCTGGCACGTCGTCATCATCAGTGAACTGTGGCGCTTCCACGAAGCCAAAGTGGAAGCGCGCGGGACCAAGTCCTTGAAGGTCATTAAAGGCAAGGCGACGGATGTTCTGACTTGGATGAGACGGCACAGAGACGCCAAATTGGAAAATGCCACCTTGCCAAATTCAACGGTATGAATCGACCCCGGCGCCTTGATATAGTCATCCGAACATTTAGAGGAAAACAATGCCCGCATACCGCTCCCGGACTACAACCCACGGCCGCAACATGGCCGGTGCCCGCGGCCTGTGGCGTGCCACAGGAATGAAAGACGAGGATTTCGGCAAACCTATCATCGCCGTCGTCAATTCGTTCACGCAATTTGTCCCCGGCCACGTGCACTTGAAAGATCTCGGACAGCTTGTTGCTCGGGAAATCGAAAAGGCCGGCGGGGTCGCCAAGGAGTTCAATACTATCGCTGTCGACGATGGCATCGCGATGGGCCATGACGGCATGCTCTATAGCCTGCTGTCGCGGGAACTGATCGCCGACAGCGTCGAGTACATGGTCAACGCGCATTGCGCCGACGCAATGGTGTGCATTTCCAACTGCGACAAAATCACGCCCGGCATGCTGATGGCTTCGCTTCGGGTCAACATCCCGACCGTATTCGTGTCGGGTGGACCGATGGAGTCCGGCAAAGTCAGCATCAACGGCAAGATCAAATCGCTGGATCTGGTGGACGCGATGGTGGCCGCCGCCGACGAGGCGGTCAGCGACGCAGACGTCGCAGTCATCGAGCGGTCTGCCTGTCCGACCTGCGGATCGTGCTCGGGCATGTTTACTGCCAACTCGATGAATTGCCTTACCGAGGCTCTGGGCCTCGCATTACCGGGCAATGGCTCGGTGCTGGCGACGCACGCTGATCGCAAGGCGCTATTCGTGGAGGCAGGTCATCTCATCGTCGATCTGGCCCGCCGACATTACGAGCAGGACGACGAGACTGCGCTCCCCCGCAATATCGCAAGCTTCAAGGCATTCGAGAACGCCATGACGCTCGATATCGCGATGGGCGGGTCCACCAATACCGTGCTGCATCTGCTTGCGGCGGCCTATGAAGGCGAGATCGCATTCACCATGCAGGATATCGATCGGCTGTCCCGTCGCGTGCCGGTGCTCTGCAAGGTCGCACCTTCCGTTCCTGATGTGCATCTGGAAGATGTCCATCGCGCCGGCGGTGTGATGGCAATCCTTGGCGAGCTCGACCGGGCCGGCCTGATCAACCGCGAATTGCCGACAGTGCATAGCGCCTCGATGGAAGAAGCCTTGAACCGCTGGGATCTTTGCAGAACGCAGAGCGAGAGCGTGAGGAACTTCTACAAGGCTGCGCCTGGCGGTGTGCCGACACAGGTCGCCTTCAGCCAGGAACGAAGATTTGAGGACGTTGATACGGATCGCGCAACCGGATGCATTCGCGACGTTGAGCATGCCTTTTCAGTCGATGGGGGTCTCGCGGTTCTGACCGGCAATCTTGCCGTCGACGGTTGCATCGTAAAGACAGCGGGCGTCGATGCGAGCATCTTGAGGTTCGAGGGTCCGGCGCGGATTTTTGAGAGCCAAGACGCCGCTGTCGAGGGCATTCTGACGAATAAGATCCGAGACGGCGATGTGGTCGTGATCCGATATGAGGGGCCTCGCGGCGGACCCGGCATGCAGGAGATGCTTTATCCGACGAGCTACCTGAAATCAAAGGGTCTTGGAAAAAGCTGCGCCCTCATCACAGACGGACGGTTCTCGGGCGGAACTTCGGGTCTGTCGATCGGGCATGTGTCTCCTGAAGCGGCAGAAGGCGGCCTAATCGGATTGGTCGAGGAAGGCGACCGCATCGAAATCGACATTCCGGCGCGTTCGATCCGCCTGCTGGTTGACGAAACCGTGGTGACCCAGCGCAGGGAGGCGATGCAAGCCCGAAAGGCCGAAGCTTGGAAGCCTGCAAAGCGAAGTCGTAAGGTTTCGATGGCCCTCAAGGCATACGCCGCGCTCACCAGCAGCGCGGCGCGGGGCGCGGTTCGCGTCGTGAGAGACTGATCGAATGGATGCCACAAGAGAGGGGCGCCTGCTCGTACTTGCTCGGCACGGACAAAGCCGAGGCAATCTCGAAAACATCTTCACGGGTTGGCGAGATCTGCCGCTGACAAAACAGGGCGAGAAGGAAGCCCGGTCGGCCGGCCTGCGGCTGGCCGAAATGGGAATTATCTTCGACGCAGCTTTTGCGTCGACGTTGTCCCGCGCGTCAGCAAGTTGCTCCCTTATGCTTGAGGCGATGAAACAGGAAGCAGTTCCCGTTGTTCAGGACGCCGCGCTGAACGAGCGGGACTACGGCGATCTGACGGGCCTCAATAAGGACGGCGCACGCGCCAGATGGAGCGAAGAACAGGTCCATGTCTGGCGTAGATCCTATGCCGTGGCGCCGCCAAACGGGGAAAGCCTCCGCGACACCGTTGCGCGCGTCCTACCTTACTATATTGGACACGTGCTTCCGGCGGTGATGCGAAGCAAGGCAGTTCTGGTGGTAGCTCACGGCAATTCCTTGCGCGCGCTAATCCTCGCCCTCGAAGCGATGACCCCCGAAACTATTCCCCTTGTTGAGTTGGCAACAGGCGAACTGCGTTTCTATTTTCTGAGCGCGGACACCGCCGTTGAATCCCATGAGGTGCTCGCGCCGTAACCGGCACTCCTCAACCTGACCCGGCAGCTACCATAGCGGCCGCATGAGTGGCGCGCGGCCAACCCTGGATTCTGGGATTTTGGTTACTGCCAGTCGAGTGTCAGTCAGAATGCGCCGTTCGTTCAGTTGACTTGTAACGGCAGTTACATTATCTGAGAACCATGGCGAACGCTTGGCTTCTTCTGACGTATAAGGTTCCGGTCGAACCGTCGAGAGGCCGGGTCGCCCTTTGGCGCCGCCTTAAAGGCATGGGCGCCGTCTATCTGCAAACCGGCGTCTGCCTTCTGCCGAAAACGGACGACCACCTGCGTCAGCTAAAAATGCTGGAGAACGATGTCGCCGAGATGCGCGGCGAGTCCGTGCTTCTTGAAACGGTCGCGCTGGATCGGCATCAGGAGGAGAAGGTCATCGGGCGTTTCAAAGCGGACCGCGACGAAGAATACCGGGAATTCCTGGACAAATGCGCCGACTTCGAAGGCGAGATCGCCAAGGAAACCGCGGCGCAGCATTTTACCTACGCCGAACTCGAAGAGAATGACGTCGATCTCAAAAAGCTCCAGGGCTGGCTGGAGAAGATCAAAAAACTTGATTTCTACGTGGCGAAGCTGAGAGCCGAGGCCGACGAGCGGCTTCAGGCGTGCGCCGTGCTTCTTGATGGCTACGCCCAGCGCGTTTTCGATGCGCACGACGAAAACAGATGAGAGCGATAGCATGAAATTGACCGTCCTGACCTATAACACGCTGTTTGCCGGACGTGACGGCGCAGACGACCGCCGCGCGTTGGCGCAGATCAAGCTCATCAACACGCTGAGGCCCGATGTCCTGCTGATGCAGGAAGCCAAGGGCTTTGACGCAAGCGGTGCCACGTTGGTCCATGCGTTCGAGGCCAAAATCGCCATGCGGGGTTTCCTCGCCGTAGCGCCGCGCACCGGCCAGAACGTCGCCATTTTCATCCGCGATCCGCTTATGCCGCTGTCGTTCGAGGCGGACGGCGCGAACTTCCATCACGCGATCGCTACGCTCAGGGTATCGCTGCCGGGCCATGATCGACCGCTGACCTTGATCAGCGCCCATCTTTGTCCGAATGGCGCTGTCGTCAGGCGGCGCGAGGCAGCCTATCTTGCGGTGCTGGCCGCGCCGGACTCTCTGTCGCTCCTGACCGGTGATTTCAATTCGGCATCGCCACACGATCCCGAACCCGAGGGCTTCCAAGCGTTGGCCGGCCACCATCGAGCCCGCTATCTCGCCGAAGATTTGCGCACGGCCGATCGCAGCGTGCTGGCGCACCTGGAGGCCGCCGGCTGGGTCGATATCGGTCATATGCTGGACAAGCCGCTCACACCCACCGTGCCGACAGCGGGTTTCGTCGGTACGGAATTCGCGGTGATGCGATGCGACTATGTGATGGCGACGCGCGATCTGGCGGCCCATGCGCGCAGCTATGAGGTCATTCGCACGCCGGCAACCGACATGGCCTCGGATCATTATCCGGTGCTCGCCACTTTCGAGATGCCGGCATGATCGCGCGGACGACCATCCGTTCGAGCCGGCCCCGACGCTGGCTCAATCGCACGGTCGCCGGGGCGGGCTTGACTAGTGCCCTTGGGGATTTTTGCTACGAGACGACAACCGTAATCCTGCCAGGCTTCCTGGCCGTTCTCGGTGTTCCGGCAGCCGCCCTGGGCATCATCGAAGGTACCGCGGACGCGGTTGCCAGTTTCACCAAGATGGTGGCCGGCTACATCGCGGATAGATTCGGGCACCGCAAGACGCTGGTTCTGATCGGCTATGGCTTGACGCCGGTGGGTCAGGCGCTCATCGCGCTTGCTTCTGGATGGCCGCTCATTCTTCTTGGACGCACTGTCTCGTGGTTCGGCAAGGGCCTGCGTGGCCCTCTGCGCGACGCCATTATCATGCAGGCCATTACCCCTGAAACGCGCGGCCGCGCCTTCGGCTTTCATCGCGCCATGGACAGCATCGGAGCCGTCGCCGGGCCGTTGCTCGGCGTGGCCTTGCTCGGCTGGGCGCAGGATCTCTCATGGGAGAATGCGTCCGGGCCTTTCCGCATGGTATTCTGGCTCACGCTGATCCCGGGCCTGCTCGGGGTGCTTGCATTCCTGGCACTGGTCAAAGACCCCGAACACTCGCCCAATCCGGCGCTCAAATTCTTCTCGACGCTGCGCGACTTGCCGCCGCGTTTCAAACGCTACCTGGCCGCGGTCGGCATTTTCGGGATCGGCGATTTCTCGCACAGCCTCTTGATCCTCGCGGCCACGCAATTGCTCACGCCTTCCATGGGCGTCCTTCGCGCCGCGCAGGTCGCGGGCCTGCTGTACGTCTGGCGCAACGTCGTTCAGGTCATCACGTCCTATCCCATCGGGGTGATGGCGGATCGCTTCGGCCAGCGCAGCGTCCTGATCTGCGGGTATGCTCTGGGCGTCACGACCGCGTTGCTCACGGCACTTGCCTTTGCGGCGGGGACGCAGAATGTCGGAATTCTCGCGGCTATTTTCTTCGTTGCCGGCCTCTATGTCGCTGTGCAGGAGGCGCTGGAGTCGACCGTGACCGCCGAAATGGTGAGCGCGGACACCCTCGCCATCAGTTATGGGGCTCTCGGCACCGTCAACGGCGCAGCCAAATTCGTTTCGAGCGCCGCCGTGGGGTTGCTGTGGACGGCCGTGTCTCCGGTGGTCAGCTTCGGCGTGGCTGCACTCGTGATGGCGACCGGAACCCTGGCTCTGGCGCGCTCGCGATGAGCCGAATTCAAAGCGATGGGGTGGCTGGATCGTTTGGAGCGAAATTGAAGACCTTCAGGACTGTCACAATCCGATATAATCCTGCAGGGTGATCAGAGGAGAGTCATGGTCCGAAAACCACCGATAGATCGAGTCAGCGAATCAGACATCGCCTTTGGCGTGCTCGTGATCGCCGCATTCCAGCCGAATGGAATTGCAAGCTTTCACCGGCTAAAGATAGAAATTCCAAATCATGTCCGCTTGTCGACCTTCGATGTGGCACAATCAATCATGCGGCCAAACGAGGAGATGTGGGTGCAGAAGATCCGGAATATCAAGGCCAACCGTGATGTCTCGGGCAACTTCATCCATGATGGATACTTGGTCCACATTCCTCGGGTAGGATTTCAGATAACTGCGTCTGGCCTTCGCCGCCGTATGCGAGGGCGGGCGAGCCACTGATCTCCAAGTACGCCGAACTCCGGTCGGGCGCTAAAATCAATCAAGGCTGGCACGGCCCCATCCCCGCAATGTCGGCCTTCAGGAGATTGATAGAGGCTATTGCCTTCGTGAGATGATCAATCTGAGGTGCTACAGTTGTTGTCTGCTCTTTACGAAGCTTCAAAGTACGTTCTATTACTCCTTTGGTAGCCGCAATTGCGCTATCCATCTGTTCCCGAAATTGAACTTCTGTCTTGAGGAAGGTGTCATCTAAGCCGCGGCGAAACGCCCATCGGAGATTTTCCGAATTTCGCAGCACGATCTCGTGCGTGTCCTCGATGACTCGGTTGCGCAGGTGACGGCGCCGGAGTGTTGCCGGGAGGAAATGCTGGATCCACCGGACCGGATCGGGAAGCAGCATCGGGTTTTCGGCTCGTGTCACCCAGTAAGGTTCGACTGCGAGACGAAAAGGCGGAGCGTCGTCGATCTCGGCAAACGGCAACTCAAAAATCTCGCTCGCTGTCCGGCGGACCATGTCGACAAGCGTGTCTATGCGGCCCTGTTGACTGGACAGAACTTTCGCCACGTCGTCGGAGACCGTCTTCTGAAACGCCTTCTGCGCCTGCAAGAAAGTCTCTTCCGTCAACTTCGCCAGTGCTTCCCGCGCGGTATTTCCCCAGTCCGGCGAATGGACAAGTTGCTCGTCTACAAGATCGACAAGCGTTTTCGAGACCTCCGTACGTAGATTCTCGATTCGTCTTTCTAATTTGTCCATCATCCGGCGCTTGTTGCCTGCAATAGTGCCGGGCATCAGTTCAAGCTGCTCATCAATCGAACATAAAGCGCGGGCGAATACGCCATTTTCTTTGACCAGTTCCTCAAGGGGCATTTGCAAAGCTTTCGTGCGCAACTCGAATTCCCCAATAGCCAACGTCAGAGCCGCGACCGTCTTGGCGGCGACTGCCGCCTCAAGCGTGCGGACTTTTTCCGTGGCGAGGTGGCCTGCTAGATATGCCTCAGCAGCAGCTATCCCACTCTCCTTCAATAATTGCAGATCACCCGCCGCCTTGGCCCGCAGCGCATCGCGAGCCGACAGACAAAAAATGAGAGCGTCATCGCGGAGCTGCGCCTTGTCCGACAGGGTCCGCCGCAGGAACTCCGTCACGTCGATCAGTTCCGCAGGATCAAGATAGTCTATTTTATTCACGACGAAGACGATCGTCGCGACCTGTGTTCCCAAGCGCTTGAGATAATCGATCTCGATTTCCGTGACCGGCGGATCGGCCGACACTACGAACAGCACGGCGTCGCATTCCGGAAGGATCTGGAAGGCGGTCTCGGTGTTGTGCAGGTTGGTGGACCCAACGCCCGGCGTGTCGATCAGGATCGTCCCATTTGCAAGAAGAGCAGAGGGAAAATTGAGGTCAATTCGCTCCACATCCAGGCGGTTTTTTGGATTGCTTTCTTCCGCAACAAATCGATGCAGGAATTCGCGGATCACCCCCGGGTCTCCGGAACTCAATTCCGCTGGAATACTGGAGCCCCTGAAAGTGATCCGGACAAGGGGCACTTGCCCCCACGCAATATATGTGGCGATTGCCGTTAGAGGAACGACTGCAGTGGGCAGTACGGCGGCGCCAAGGAGTGCATTGATGAAGCTGCTCTTGCCTCTTTTGAATTGGCCGAGCACCGCCAAATGCAGTTGCTGTCCAAGTAAACGGCCCTCCAGGCGATCCAAGCGTTGGGCTATTCGGCTACCGGCGTCGCAGGATCTGATGATGGTCGCGGCGATCCGAACCTTGTCGACCAAGAGATTTGGAAGCCTTGGGTGATCCATTCCGGTGGGAGACGCCGCCTTGGCCAGCGCCCCCAACAGCTCTGAGTGACTTGGGTAAGGTTTCGCAGCGGAAAAAACGTTGTGTTCATTCTCCGTCATTGCGGCACGGTCGATTTCTCCGGCGAGGGCGTGAAGATATGATTAAGGAGCGTTTCCGCCGGCAAAGCCGAGCCGACATATCGTTCTTTCGGCCCAAACTTCTCCAATGCGAGGTGGTCGCGAGACAATCTTATTCTGACGAAAACCATCGATCTAACGTGCTTTCCGCTGCCGTCGGTGTCTGTTCGCGAATTCTTCGAGATAGCGATCGATCTGCGGACGCTCAAGCCAGTGAGCACTTCCGCGCAATTCAGAGAGCCACGAAATGGCATAGGGATCGATCCGCCCTTTCCCCTACCAGAAGAGCAAGCCTGCACGCAAAAAAGGCGATTTGCAGGTCCTCGTCCCCCGTGAGCGCTCGCAGCGCCGGCAATTCCTTGCGGGAAATGCCGATGTCGATCAGCAGAGCTAGTATGCTGCGCCGCTTCCGTCGGCCGGATTCACTTTCGGAACCTTGAGCGGAACCCCGGGGAATTCGCGGCTTCAACCAAAAGCATCCGAGCAGCCGTTCCAATTTCTCTCAGAGCAGCTTCAGCCGTCATTCGCACGCCGTCTTCTGCCAGCGCTTCAATAAGAAACGAGATTGCTTCCTGCCGCTTGAAAGATGCCAACCCGGCGACAACACCGCTGAATACTCGGCCGTTCGCTAAATCCAAGAGCAGATCGAAAGCCCATTCTGCATGAGAGCGGGACATTCCCCATGCCGCCGAGTTGATGACGGCATCCTCGCCAAGCCGTTCAATTGGGTCGTCAATTTTCCTATCGAGCCGCAGAAATTCCGCCAGCACGTCGTAGGCTTTGAGCGCCGCCAGGGCATCGGCCGCTAGACAACGTGGCTGATGAAGCCCGCTGGGCTCTCTCCGTAACAGAAGTTTTCGGAGCAATGGGATAGTGCAGGGCCCAAGGCCGAGAACCTCGGCGAATCCTCGATCACCATCATAAAGTGATTTGAGACGTTCGATTGCCCTAGCCGCTTCGGGCGAAGCCGCAATATCCGAAGGGTTCAGAGTGCGGTTTTGTGCGAACACGGCTGCCTCCTGCTATCAAAGCAGGAGTCATTGGCCCGAAGGCGGTTAAAGGCGGACTCCACCGCCGTCACGGCATCAAGGATAGCGCATTGAAAGCGGCATTCAAGGAGTAAATCGCCGGTACTGAGCGGTCAGATTCGTCGTCTGTCCGTTACCCGACAAACAATGAAATGAAGGCTCAGCCCGGTACCAGCAAAAAACGCACTTGACGAAGGCTTTCCGGTCATAAGAAAATACCACAGGGAATGGGGTCTCCCTTTAAGCGCCAGCCGGCTGATGACTCCTACCGCTACGCCATTGCGGTAGGAATCTGTCTGATGCGAACTACAGGAATACATCCGTCGCTTGAACGAGCGACGCCGTGCTGAGAAGACTACTCCAGCGACTAATAAATATTGGTCGATTGACGGTGATCGAAGCCGACGGATCGGTTTTGATCTTTGGTGAGCGCGTGCCCGATCAGCCCGATGTGGTCGTAAAGCTAAGGAGCCGCCTGACCTCGCTCAAGCTGGCATTGTGGCCCGATCTGTACCTCGGCGAAGCCTACATGGCCGGGGATCTCACTATTGAGCGAGGCAGCATCTGGGATCTTCTCGACCTTTGCGGGAGAAATCTTCAAAGACAGCCCCGGCGGGTTTCGGGCCTGATGTCTCGTTTCGCCAAAGCGACTGCACGACAGCTCCAGCAATTCAATCCCGCCCGCATATCCCGCAAGAACGTGGCGCACCACTACGACTTGTCGCACGAACTTTATCGAACCTTCCTTGACTCCGATCTTCAATATTCCTGCGCGTACTTCCCCGTCAAAGGCGCTTCGCTGGAGGAAGCGCAGCGCGCGAAGAAGCGGCATATTGCGGCCAAGCTCCTCTTGCAACCCGGCCAGCGGGTGCTTGACATCGGATGCGGCTGGGGAGGGCTCGCGATGTCGCTTGCGCAAGCAGAAGATGTCTCCGTCCTGGGCATCACGCTTTCGCATGAACAGTTGGCGGTCGCTCGGAACCGCGCGAAGGAGGCTGGCCTCGAGCAGAGAGTAAGGTTCGAACTGGTCGACTACAGGTCCGTCGAAGGAAAATTCGACCGAATTGTTTCGGTAGGGATGTTCGAGCATGTCGGAACGCCACATTACGCGGCTTTTTTCGAAAAGGTCGCGCTTCTCCTGGACGGCGGCGGTATTGCCATGATCCATTCTATCGGACGAATGTCTGGCCCCGACGTGACCAGTGCTTGGATTCGCAAATACATTTTTCCCGGCGGATATGCTCCCGCGATTTCCCAAGTCTCGCCAGCGATTGAGCATGCCGGACTTTGGGTCACGGACTTGGAGATTTTGCGGCTGCACTACGCCGAGACTCTCCGCGCGTGGCGCGAGAGATTTCTCGCTCACGGCGAGCATATCGGCCAGATCTACGATGAGCGCTTCTGTCGAATGTGGGAATTTTACCTTGCCATAAGCGAGATGAGCTTTCGGTACGGAGACCTGATGGTCTTTCAGGCCCAGCTCGCGCCGCGCGTGGACATCGTGCCGATTACGCGTGATTATATTTTTCAACAGGAACACAGCCGCGATAGCCTGATAGCGGCGGAGTAAGACCGGCGGACCGCGGGCATCGATGATGCTACAAGGGGCCGACTTTCTGTCACAACATTCAAGGAACGCAATTTTGGTGTGGACGACAGCCGGCCCTGAGAGTGCCCGTCAATTTAACGGCGCCATAGGCGGTCACGATCATGCAACGGTTCCGCTCAAGCTGCGGATGAAATAGTTATCCGTCTGCTTGTCCGGGCTGAATGATCTCGACTACGGCGAGTGACAGTCTTTGACGTACGAGCAAGCCCGAACGCGAAATCCCCAGCTATTCGCCGCTTGGTTCGCGACGCCGCAGTGGGTCCGTTTTCCAAGAGGTGAATCTCTTCAGGACGTTGCACTACGAACCGCGGATGTGCTGCGGCACATTCTCTCGCGACATGCCGAACACGACCGCCTGCACCTCGGTCAAACCCTTTACCGCCTGATTCGGTTGCCGCATCAACCGATGATCGGCCGGCGTCGTGATCATCACAAATGGAAAGGCATCGTCGAGCGCTTTGAAGCGCCAGCTCACTACGCCGCGATCGAGCGTCACCAGAGAATAGCCGACCGGTCCTTCCTCGATTTGTCCGGTGGATCGGGTCGCCGCGAATATCGTGTACCCGTCATTCGCGAGCTCATTGTAGTGGGTATGGCCCATATCGACGAGTGCGACATCATGGGCGGCGATAAGTCCATTGAAGAATTCGGTCTCGCCATCGCCTTTCAAGTCGTCGGGGTAGCTGTGAACGAAGACAACGCTTGTCTCGCCGCGCTCGCTTGTTTCCTGCAATTCGCGCTCAAACCATGGCGCTTGTTCGTCTCCCAGACGAAAATCCGGTCCGCCGCTTGCCCGGGCCGTTGATGTCGAGAAACAGGCATCGAACGCCCTTTACCGTAAGCGCCTTGGGAAGCCGATCGGCACCCAGATTGCCATAGAACGCGTCCAGGCCGCCCTGTTCCATATCGTGATCGCCGGCAATGATATGGACGGACTTGCTCAGCATCTTCAGGGCGGTCGCGACCAGTACATATTGCGCGGGCAGTCCATTGTCGGCGTTGTCGCCGGGCAGCACCACGAAGTCTGCCGCGGTACCTGTTACCTTCTGTGTTGTCGATCGTCGCAACCTATCTGATGCTACGCTGGACTCAGCGGGCAGACCTCACGCAGAAGATTGAGTCGAAGATGCCGATCCCGAAACTGTCCGGCGGTGGCAAGACGGCAGCACTTGGCATCGTTGCGACGGCGATCGCCTTGCTGGTTTCGTCCGCCATAGATATCCAGCTTGGTCTTCCCACGGCGATTGCCGGAAGCCTGACTGCTGCCGTCGTCCTGATCGGACAACGGAAGTCGCCATGGAACGCGGTCAAGGATATCTCCTGGGGCGTGCTGCCGCTTGTCGCCGGTCTTTTCATTTTGGTGGAAGCGCTCGACAAGACCGGGCTGATACGAAGTATCGGCTTGCTGCTGCAAAGCGATGCAAATCGGGCAACAACATCGACCGCTTGGGGAGCCGGCGTCATCGTTGCCTTCGCCAGCAACCTGATGAACAACCTTCCCATCGGCCTGATCGCCGGCAGCGCGGTCCAGAGCGCCCACGTGTCGGATCAAATAACCAAGGCCATTCTGATCGGCGTCGACCTCGGGCCGAATCTGTCGGTCACCGGTTCGCTCGCAACGATCCTGTGGCTCAACGCGCTGCGACGGGAAGGCCTGGTCGTCGGTGCGGGCGCATTCCTCAAAATTGGCGTGATGGTGATGCCGTCCGCATTGTTGCTGGCGATAGGTGCGGCGCTGATGTTCGGTTGACTAACGATGCAGGAGGATAAACGATGCAAGCAATAAGCGCAGCGTGGCTTTACCCGATAATCTTTATCGCCGGAGCGTTGCAGGCATGGGGCCCGCCCATGAACGGCGCGCTTCGTAATTCGCTGACCAACCCCTGGCTCGCCAGTATTGTTTCGTTTTTGCCCGTTGTGGCCTTCTTGACATGTCTCGTTCTTTGCCAGCCGCGTCCGCTGCCGACGATTGAAGGCGTCACCAACATGCCTTGGTGGGCTCCATTGGGAGGGCTAATCGGTGCCGTCGCCGTCGTTGTCGGCCTGCTGTTCGTGAATAAGGTCGGCGCCGGCCCGCTCGCCGGGCTCACGATCACCGCAAACATCCTGATGTCGCTTGTGATCGACAAATTCGGATGGTTCGGAATGCAAGTCCACGAACTCAGGGCGGGACGGGTCGCCGGTGCAGTCCTGATGGTTGGCGGTATCGCGCTGATCTCAAAATTCTAGGTCGGCTGCATGCCGCTCGCGTCCACTGCGACGGTTCCGAGCTCCCGATTGTGGGCGGCTTTCGATCACGTTGCGTTTCGCAGGTTTCCGCGGCTGAGAACCGCCAGCGAAGCTTTCGAATTCGTGATGGTCGGGTGTGAGGCAGCTCACACCCGCAGTCTCCCACCAGGCCTAGCAGCCTGTCGGACTTAACGGGATAGGAA
>JRHI01001816.1_pt1 | contig 16554 bp, 22 predicted proteins | sample 215371 | NCBI WGS metagenome assembly JRHI01 (sample SAMN02929681, study PRJNA255918) | sediment metagenome | biome: cave system; feature: Ice Cave; material: Sediment; isolation source: sediment from deep within a dark volcanic ice cave with no known source of... ...
TCTGTGAGGGCCGGGGGGTGAAACTCCCCCCGGCTACTCGGCTTGATCCGGCGAGATCGGCGACCCTGCCAGGATGCTCGAACTACTCCGCATCTTCCTCCCCACACTGGCAAGGCTGTAGAGGGCCAAAGTCCATCCGTATTCGCGCCACGCCTCTCAGGTGAGATGAGGTGGGCAAAAGTCCGCCAGCCTGAGACGGATCAACATTTGCCCTCCTACGGGTGGCACCGGACAGTCTCCGACGGCACCGCGCGCCCTCGCCGATGACCGAGGGCCCGAGGCGGCTGGCTGGGGCCGCTGACGGGCCCGGCGGTGGGAACGGCGCGGGGATCGAGACTCACCGGTCGACGTCCCCCATCACCGCGTCGATCGTCCCGATGATCACGATCATGTCGGCGACCATCCCGCCCAGCGCCATGCGCTCGGTCGACTGGAGGTTGACGAAGCCGGCGCTCCGGAACTTGACCCGGCGGGGCTTGTGAGTGCCGTCGGAGACGACGTAGCAGCCGTTCTCCCCGTGACCGGACTCGGTCGCGGCATAGGAGTCGCCGACCGGCGGCGAGTAGCCCTCCGTGAACAGCTTGAAGTGGTGGATCACGGCCTCCATCGAGGTCTCCAATTCCTCCCGGGGCGGGGGCAGCATCTTGGGGTCGTAGACGTTGATGGGGCCGCCGGGGAGCGTGTCGAGCGCCTGGCGCAGGATCTTGACCGACTCGCGCAGCTCCCGCATCCGGACCCGGTAACGGGCATAGCAGTCGCCCGCGGTCTCGACCGGGACCTCGAACTGGTAGTTCTCGTAGCCGGAGTAGGGCATGCTGCGGCGCAGGTCCCAGTCCACGCCCGACCCGCGCAACATGGGCCCGGTCTGGCCCAGCTGCAGCGCGTCCTCGCGGGAGAGGTAGCCGATGCCCTGGGTGCGGAGCTTGAAGATCGGGTTCTCGCTGAGGAGGTCCTCGTACTCGTCGATGCTCGCCGGGTATTCGCGGATGAACTTGTCGAGCATCTCCAGGAAGCGGGGGGTGGTGTCGGCGAACACGCCGCCCGGCCGGATGTAGGAGGTGTGCATGCGAAAGCCCGAGATCTCCTCATTGAGGTCGAGCACCTTGTCGCGCTCGCGCAGGCAGTACCAGAGCATGGAGATGGCCCCCATCTCCATCCCGCTGGTGCCCAGCCAGATCATGTGGGAGGAGATCCGGCAGAGCTCGCACATGATCACCCGAAGGGCCTGGGCGCGGGGCGGCACCTCGACCCCCATCAGCTTCTCGACCGCCATCGCGTAGCTGAGGTTGTTGAATAGCGGGGACAGGTAGTCGTGGCGGTCGGTCACCGTCACCACCTGCTGGTAGCGCAGCGACTCGGCGGTCTTCTCGATCCCGGTGTGGAGATAGCCGATCACGGGCCGGATCTTGCGGACGACCTCCCCGTCGAGGTCCACGATCAGCCGGAGCACCCCATGGGTGGCGGGGTGGTGAGGGCCGAAGTTGACGGTGAGGATCTCCTCGCCTCCGCCCGTTCCACCCTCCCTGGAGAGTTGCAGACCGCCCGGCAGCGTGGTGCGATCGGCCGGTCCGGCCGGATCGGCCACATCCGCCGCCGTCGGGCCGGCGCCCGGCCCCAGCTTGTCCGTCAGGCCGGTCTGGGCGTGGTCTGCCACTCCTCATGGTCCTGCGAGAAGTCCACCTCGCTCCCGCCGACCGGGTAGTCGCGGCGCAGGGGGTGGCCCTCCCAGTCGTCCGGCATCAGGATCCGGACCAGGTCGGGGTGGCCGTTGAAGCGGATCCCGAACATGTCCCAGACCTCGCGCTCGTCCCAGTTGGCGGGGCCGTGTCGTGGACGGAGTCGATCGACTCCTCGCCGGCGGGCAGGAAGGCGCGGACGCGGAGCAGGCGCCGCCGTCCCAGGTCACGCAGTTGGTAGATGAGCTCGAAGCGCGGCTGGGGGCCCGCGCCGCCCGGGGCGAACGGGGGCGGGCCCTCGCTCCGGCCGAGGTGATCAACGCGGGTGATGAAGGAGTAGAAGGTGTAGCCCTCGGCCCCGGCGGCCTGCAGCGCCTCCCGGATCCGGGCTGGCGCGACGGTCACCCATTTCGTCACCCGCGACAACGCCCCGATCAATCGCGATCGTGGCCAGATCTTGGTCTTTGTGCGCGGGGGACTCACAGCTTGGGGACGACCCCCTGGGCCTTGATCTTGTCCTGGAGGATGGTGATGGCGTTGATCAGGTCCTCGGGCCGGGGCGGGCAGCCGGGGACGTAGACGTCGACGGGAACGATCTTGTCGACGCCCTGGAGAAGGGCGTAATTGTTGAATACCCCGCCGGTCGAAGCGCAGGCGCCCATCGAGATCACCCACTTGGGGTCGGGCATCTGGTCGTAGACCTGGCGCAGTACGGGGGCCATTTTCTGCGAGACGCGGCCGGACACGATCATCAGGTCGGACTGGCGAGGGCTGGCTCGGAACGCCTCGGAGCCGAACCGGGCGACGTCGTTTTGCGACCCGGCGATGTGCATCATCTCAATCGCACAGCAGGCGAGGCCGAACTGCGCTGGCCAGACCGAGTTGCCCCGCCCCCAGCCCACGACTCGTCCCAGCGTGGTCGTGATCACGCCGCTGCCGAGCTGCTCGACGAGGTCCTCTAGGCCCACGCCACTCGTTCCACTCGAGGCCCCCCTTCTTCCAGACGTGGGCGAGCCCGACCAGGAGGATGAGCCTGAAGACGAACATTTCCACGATCCCGTACCAGCGCAGCTGGTGAAGGATCACCGCCCACGGGTAGAAGAAAATCGCCTCGACTGTCGAGGGCGACTGCCATCTCGGAAGCGACCGCCGAGCGCTCACCGACGGCGCACTGGAAGACCGTCTTGTCCTTGAACTCGTGGTCGCGGGGATTGGCGATGATGGACGCCAGCACGACGTGGCGGGCGCCGGGGATGCGGCCCTTCTTCCACTCCCAGTCCTCGCAGACGTCGACGAGGTCGTAGCCCTCGTCCTCGATGAGGCGCTTGACCTCGTCGACCTTGGCCTCCTTGAAAGCATCTTCAGTCATCTCTTCTCTCTGTTTGATCTTGCCGTGCGGGGAGTTCTCACGAAGGCAACCCACACGAGGAAGGCTAGGAACAGCGTGTCGAGCGCCGCGCCCAGCGTGAAGTCGGCGACGTTGCGGCGGCTCGGGTTGGTCAGGACCGTGATGAGGTCACCGGCGAGGACGATCGTGCAGAGGATCATTCCCATGAGGGCGGGTACTCGGCCGCGGCCGCGCAGGAAGTGGAACCGCGCGGCGACGATGAGGATCGTCCAGAGCGCGGAGAAGATCATTCGTCCTCGTCAATCGGCCCGCCAGTCGCCGAGGCCCCCGGCGCCGACCTTCAGGACCTTCAGCGAGAGCAGGGCGCACTTGATGCGGGCGGGTGAGATCTCGATTCCGAGCTCCCCGAGGACATCCTCCTTCCCGATCTTGCGAGCGTCGTCCAGCGACATGCCCTTGATCCGCTCGGTGAGGAGGGAGCCGGAGGCCTGCGAGATCGCGCAGCCGCGGCCGTGGAACCTGACGTCGTCCACCTTGCCGTCCTTGACCATGAGGTCGATGCCGATGACGTCGCCGCAGAGGGGGTTGTCCTCCTCGTTGCTCAGGGTCGGTTTCTCGATGCGACCGAAGTTCCGGGGATTCTTTGTAGTGGTCGAGGATGTACTCGCGGTAGAACTGGTCGTCGACGTGGTTCCTGCTGTGGCTCTGTGTCACGCGAAGATCCTCTGTGCATCAAAAACCGCTTCCACCAGCCGATCGATTTCCTCGCGGACGGTGTACAGGTAGAACGAGGCGCGGGCCGTTGCCGCGGTGTCGAGGCGGGCCATGAGCGGTTGCGCGCAGTGGTGGCCGGCGCGCAGGCAGACGCCCTTGCGGTCGACGATCGTCGCCAGGTCGTGCGCGTGGATTCCCTTCAGGTCGAACGAGACGACTCCCGCGCGACCGGCAGGCGACGGGCCGTAGATGGTGACTCCCTCGATGCCCGACAGGGCTTCGAACGCGTACTCCATCATGTCCCGTTCGTGAGCGGCGATGTTCTCCATCCCCAGCGCTCTGACGTACTCGATGGCGGTGCCGAGGCCGATGACCTGGGCGATCGGCATCGTGCCTGCCTCGAACTTGAGGGGGACCTCCGCATAGGTCGTGCCTTCCATGCGGACCGACTTGATCATGTCACCGCCGGCCATGAAGGGCTCCATCTCATCGAGGATCTCGCGCTTGCCGTAGAGGATCCCGGCGCCGGTCGGGCCGCAGATCTTGTGCGAGCTGAACGCGTAGAAGTCGCAGTCGACATCCTGCACGTCGATGCCCTGGTGGGGGGCACCCTGGGCGCCGTCGATGAGGACAACGGCGCCGGCGCGGTGCGCGGCCGCGGTCATCTCTTTGACCGGGTTGATCGTGCCCAGCGCGTTGGAGACCTGGTTGAAGGCGACGAGCTCCGGCCTCTTCTCCAAAAGACGCAGGTACTGCTCCTGGTCGAGAACGCCCTTCTCGTCGATGTCCACCCATTCCAGGCGCGCGCCCTTCTCGGCGGCGAGGATCTGCCACGGAACAATGTTCGAGTGGTGCTCGAGGATCGTGATGACGATCAGGTCGCCGGCCTTGATGTTCTTCCGGCCCCAGGAGTAGGCGACGAGGTTGATGGACTCCGTCGTCCCACGCGTGTAGACGATCTCCTTGGTGGACCGCGCGTTCAGGAACCTCTTGACTATCCCGCGGGTAGCCTCGTACTTCTCCGTGGCGACCTCGGAGATGTGGTACGCGCCGCGATGGATGTTGGAGTTGAACTTGCGGTGGTAGTCGTCCATCGCCTGCAGCACCTGGACGGGGCGCTGGGACGTGTTGGCGGAGTCCAGGTAAGCGATCCCGGTCTCGAAGATCGGGAAGTCGCGCCGGACCTCGGCGGGGTCGAAGCGCCGCGTCTTCTCAGACGTCGACGTAAACGTCGCCACCTTCCACCGTCACTGGGTAGGTCGTGACCGGGATCACGGCGGGGAGGCCGGTCACCTTCCCGTTTCGGAGGTCGAAGCGCGACCCGTGCTGCGGGCATTCGACCTGCATGCCCCAAAACTCGCCCTCGCTGAGAGAGAAGTCCTCGTAGGGGCAGAAGTCCCCGATGCAGTAGAATTCGCCGTCCTCGGCATGCGCGAGGCAGAGGGTCGCGCCCCTGGCCTCGAACCTCTTCATTGAGTCCAGCGCCAGCTCATCGGTGGCGGCCACGCGATGCCTAGCCAAGCCGGGTCTCCAACTCCTCCAGGACGAGCTGCCGGGCCTGCTCGAACGGGATGCGGTCGATGACCTCGCCGAAGAAGCCCTGGACGTCGGGGTCGAGCTCGACCTTCCCGGGCTCCGAGCCACGCTGGCGGAGGACGCCGGCGGCGCGCTCCATGGGATCCGCTCGACGGCGCTCCATTCGCGTTCTCTAAGGCCTTGAACCCGTCTAGCTTCAGGCCCTTGAAGTCGACGCGGCGCCAATTCCTCGAGCTGCCGGGGCAGGTCGAGCTTCTCGAAGACGCCGAAAGCGCCTCGGCGCTTCCGGCGCAGCCATTCGGGCTCGCCGTGAAGGCTGGCGAGCTCCTTAACTGATTCGAGGGTAAAGGCCAACTAGCCGACGCTCCCTTCCATCTCGAGCTGGATGAGGCGGTTGAGCTCGACGGCGTACTCCAGCGGAAGCTCCTTGGTGAAGGGCTCGATGAACCCGTTGACGATCATCGTCTCGGCCTCGTTCAGGCTGATGCCGCGGGACATCAGGTAGAAAAGCATCTCGTCGCTCACCTTGCTGACGGTCGCCTCGTGGCCGAGGGTCACGTTCTCGGCATCGACGTCGTTGTAGGGATAGGTGTCGGAGCGGGACTCATCGTCGAGCAGCAGCGCGTCGCACTTCACGAACGACTTGCAGTTGTTGGCGCCCGGGTAGACCTTGATGTGCCCGCGGTAGGACGTGCGGCCGCCGGCCTTGGAGATCGACTTCGACGTGATCGTCGATGTCGTATTGGGCGCGACGTGGATCATCTTGCCGCCGGCATCCTGGTGCTGGCCCTTGCCCGCGAAGGCGACGCTGAGCACGTCGCCCTTGGCGCCCGGCTCCATCAGGTAGACCGACGGGTACTTCATGGTGATCTGGGAGCCGAGGTTTCCGTCGACCCATTCCATCGTCGCGTCGGCATAGACGACCGCCCGCTTGGTCACCAGGTTGTAGACGTTGGTCGACCAGTTCTGGATCGTCGTGTAGCGGCAGCGCGCGTCCTTCTTGACGATGATCTCGACCACCGCGCTGTGCAGCGAGTCGGTCGTGTAGATGGGCGCCGTGCAGCCCTCGATGTAGTGCACGAAGCTGCCCTCGTCGCAGATGATCAGCGTCCGCTCGAACTGGCCCATGTTCTCCGCGTTGATGCGGAAGTAGGCCTGGAGCGGGATGTCGACATGGACGCCCTTCGGCACGTAGATGAAGGACCCGCCCGACCACACCGCCGTGTTGAGCGCGGAGAACTTGTTGTCGCCCGGCGGGATGATGGTGCCGAAGTATTCCTTGAACAGGTCGGGGTGCTCGCGCAGGGCGGTGTCGGTGTCGGTGAAGATCACGCCCTGGTCGGTCAGCTTCTGGTGCAGCGAGTGGTAGACGACCTCTGACTCGTACTGGGCCGACACGCCGGCCAGGAACTTGCGCTCCGCCTCGGGGATGCCGAGCTTGTCGAACGTGCGCTTGATGTCCTCGGGAACCTCGTCCCAGGTGGTGCCCTGCTTCTCGGTCGACTTCAGGAAGTAGAAGATGTTGTCGAAGTCGATGACCGAGAGGTCGGCGCCCCAGGTCGGCAGCTTCTTGCGCTTGAAGATCTCGTAGGAGCGGATCCGAAGCTTCGTCATCCACTCCGGCTCCTGCTTCATCCAGGAGATCTCCTCGACGATCTCCTGGCTGAGGCCGCGCTTGGCCTTGAAGACGAACTTCTCGGGATCGAAGAAGCCGTACTTCTCCTTGTAATCGTCACCGACGTTGATCTTTTGCGCGACTGCCATGCCTAAAACACCTCCTGGGGTATTGCTGCGGCGGGCTCTGCGCCCCATTTCGCGAAACCGGACTTTTCGAGTTCGGCGGCGATCTCCGGGCCGCCGCTCTTGACGAAGTTGCCGTTGACGAGGACGTGGACGAAGTCGGGCTTGACGAACTCCAGGATCCGCGTGTAGTGGGTGATGATCAGGATCCCGAGGTTCGGCCCGCGGAGGCGGTTGATCGCCTCGCTGACGTACTTGATGGAGTCGATGTCGAGCTCGGAGTCGGTCTCGTCGAGGATGGCGATCTCGGGCCGGAGCACGGCCATCTGGAGGATCTCGATCCGCTTTTTCTCGCCGCCCGAGAAGCCCTCGTTGATGTAGCGCGAGAGGAATGAGCGGTCGATCTTGAGGATGTCGGGTCGGCCGCGGCGGCCCAGGTCGTCCGGCTCACCTCGGCGTCGAGCAGGCGGCCGTACATCGACTGCTCGTGCCGGCACGGGTGGCCGGTGGCGGCGGCAACGTCCGCGATCGGACCGTTGCAATGCCGGATCTCGAACGAGCCGTCCTCATTGTCGACGACTTCGGACATGTGTCCGCCGGCCGTTCTCAGCTCGGCCAGCCGGTGGACCTTGGCGCCGAGGTCGAGCCCGTCCAACTCGGCCGCCATCTGGGTCTCGCGGCGCGCCGCGCGCTCGGCGAAACAGCGCTCGACCTGGTCGGCGGCCATGAATTGGACGAGTTCGGCGGCCAGCTCGCGATGGGCATGGGGAAAGTGCTCGGCGGCGGTCGCGGTCAGGCGATAGAGATGCTCCGGGCGGCCCGGTCGAGCATGCGTCTCACTGGAGCGGACCACGGGGCCCGTCTCCTCCAGCGCCTCGAGGTGAAGGATGGCGCCCTGCTTGGACACCTCGAGGTGTTCCGCCACGCCGGCGAGCGTCGCCTGGCCGGAACCCTTCAGGAGTTGGAGGATCGCCTCCTTGCGCCTGTCCACAAAGAGAGTCTATCCAATTAACCAACACCGACGTTGATAAAAGAGTCGGCCTGGTTCAGGGGACGGTTTTCGCGAGCAGCTCCACCTGGTCGAGGGTGGAGGCGGTGGAGATGAAGTAGAGGTCGTCGACCCCGACGGCGGAAGGCCTCGGCACGCGCCTTGGCGTCTTCGGCACTGCGGGAGGCCTCGCGTTTGACCCATCTCGGTCGAAGCCCCACCGTCCGGGGTGCCCCCAACGCAGGTGCTATCTTTGTCGCTCCAGTGGCATATACGATCACGCAGCCGTGTATCGGAGTGAAGGATGCCTCGTGCGTCGAGGTTTGCCCGGTCGATTGCATCCACTCCGACGATGCATCCGACCAGTACTTCATCGATCCGGACGAATGCATCGACTGCGGAGCCTGCGTTGACCCCTGTCCGGTCGACGCCATCTACCCCGAGGACGAGGTTCCTGAAGAGTGGCGCAGCTTCATCCAGATCAACACTGACTACTTTAAGAAGTGAGGTAGCGCGCACGTGCGCTTCGGGTGACGTCTTGAAGGTCGGAGGCATAAGGGGGCGTGTGAAATGGCCGACACGGAAAGAGTTGGGATTACACCCAAGAGTTGGACGAGTGAGCTCCAGCGTGGGGTAATGCACCTCGGCAAGCGCTGGTATGTCGTGAGCGCGGAGATCGACGAAGCTGGCTTCGCGAAGGGTGTCCGTCTGGATGGTCCGTATCCCGACCACGAAACCGCCAAAGCTGAGGTTGACAAGCACCGGAGCGGCGCGTAGCACTACGGGATGGATTGGTGTGCCTTGCAGGAATTGTGCCAGCTGGCGGTCCGGAGTTCTAAGCAGACCCCCGTTCAGAATCGGTGATCCGAGTTCTTTGATTGCCGCTTAGATTAGTGCCGCCACTTATCACGGTTTTTTTGGATCCGGTTGCTGGTACGGTTTAGTGTGCGACGAGCGGTATCAGCTTATCGGTACGTATCGCTAACGGTGCTTCGCCCTCAGGCGGCTCAACCCCGTCGGATCGAGGGTTCCTCTTCGGACATGGACTGCAACTCGATGACGTGGGCGTCGAAGATGCGATGCGCGGCATCGAGTAGATCGTTGACCTGGGCATCACGCAGCCGGTAGTAAATGGCGTTCCTAACCTTACGAGGCGTCACCAGGTTCTTCATTCGGAGGATTGCGAGTTGTTGCGAGACTTTGGAGCCCTCGACACCCAATCCCAACTGCAACCCGGCGCAGGCTACGCTGGGCTGAGCAAGCATGCGCGTGGTCGTTGTCGGCGCGGGCGCAGTCGGTTCCGCGGTCGCCTTCGCGCTCGCAGACCGCGGCGCCGAGGTGATTCTGTTTGAGCGAGGCTCAGTTGCAGACGGAGCCTCTGGGGCTGCCGCAGGCATGCTGGCGCCGCTCTCCGAGGCACCCGATGGAGGTCCGCTCCTGCCTGCCGGTTTGGAGGCCCTGTCGGAATTCGCGGGCTGGCTGCAGGCCGTTGAGGAAGCGGCCGGGATCGAAGTCGAGGCTTCGCATGGTGGCACCTTGATTTTGGCCTTGGATGCAGAGAAAGCCGAGCGGCTCCGTGTCCGGCTCGACTGGCAACGCGAGCTGGATCCGAAGGTCCGCTGGATACAGCCCAAGGCCTTGGCGAGAGTCGCCCCGCACCTGCGCGAAGGACTGGCTGGTGCCCTGTTCTATCCCCGTGAGATGCAGGTCACCGCTCGTCGGTACACGACGGTGATGGCGCTTGCTGCGGTTGCTCGCGGCGCCAGCCTTCGTGAACAGACTCCGGTTCGGTCGCTGTTGACAGACGGCGCGACCATTATCGGCGTCGAGGTCGACGGTGATCGACTCTTGGCCGATGCCGTCGTGCTCGCGCCAGGCGCCGACGCGTCGCTGCCGGCGACGGTCGGATTGCAGCTTCCGCTCACGCCGATAAAGGGCGAACTGGTCCGGCTGCAACCTACTGAGCGCCTGCCCGCCCACCTGCTGTTCGCGCCGGGTGGTTACCTCGCGCCGACCGGAGATGGCACAGTCATCGTGGGGGCCACCGAGCTGACCGACGACAACACCCTAACTGTTGCCGCCAGCTCGCTATCGGGCTTGCTCCAGTTCGCCGCTGGTCTCGTACCGGCGCTCCGTGAGGCATCCTTCATCGGCGCCTGGGCGGGCCTGCGACCGACTCTACCCGACCGCCTACCGGCGATCGGCCCGGTGCCGGGACACCCGGGCCTCTGGCTCGCGATCGGCCACTACCGGAACGGCATCTTGCTCTCGGGCTGGACGGGCCGCCGACTGGCATCGGCCATCCTCGAAGACGGGGCTTTGCCGGCGGCCATGCTACCGGACCGTTTGTTGGCTCCCACCTAAGCTCAGCAGCTCGAGCCTCATCCAGTTGCGCGAACCATCCGCGACCAACTGACGGCTTGTGAAGCCGCCAGCAAAAGCCACTGGGTGGTCAGGAACGATCCATCTCATGTCATCGGTCGGAGACGGGCCCCAAGAACACCGGCAGCTCCGCACCGGAAGGGGCTCTGTCGATCCGCGTCTAACGACTGCGAGTAACAGGGATCAGGAGCTTACCCCGGAAGCGCTGCGGAAGGCCGATCGTCTGCCGCTTGGCGAGGTCGCGGAATTTGTCAACCCCTTTGAGACACCTCACGCTGGAAATTACTGAGCCGACATCAACTCCTCGAGGGGTCCGTTGATCCAGGCGTGTGCCGTTAACCCCACTCCGTCAATTCGATTCGCATGGGGTAGGAACGATGGTGAGGAGCTGCGCTTCGCGGTCGAGGGCGACCGCGGCCGGAAATGGATCGACCGTTGGGCCATCGGCGCCTATCGGACGTTGATCACCGGCAGCTGCTGGAACGACCGGATCGAGGTCTGGGCCGCGACCTTGCCGGCGATCTCCATGAAGGCCCTGGCACCGGCGGAGTCGGGTCGGGTCACCACCACCGGCGCCCCCAGGTCGGCGTCCTCGCGGATACCCTCCTCCAGTGGAACCGCCCCGAGGAAGGGGACACCCAGCTTCTGAGCGGTCCGCTCCCCGCTGCCGTGGCTGAAGATGTGCGCCTCGTGGCCGCAGTTCTGGCAGACGTAGAAGCTCATGTTCTCAACCAGCCCGAGGGGGGCCACGTTGAGAGTCCGGAACATCTGAAGCGCCTTGACGGCGATGTCGAGGGCGACATCCTGCGGCGTCGCGACGATGACCACGCCTGACAGCGCGATCGTTTGGGCGAGAGTCAGGCTCGAGTCGCCGGTCCCGGGCGGAAGGTCGACCACCAGGTAGTCGAGCTCGCCCCAGGTGACGTCACCCAGCATCTGCTGGATCGCCCGGCTCACCATCGGACCGCGCCAGACCATTGCCTTGTCCGCGCTCGCCAAGAAGCCGATCGACATCAGCTTGAGTCCGTGGGCCTCGATCGGGAGGAGCTTCTCGTTCTCCACCACCGGCTGCTTGTGGGTGCCCAGCATGGCGGGAATCGACGGACCGTAGATATCCGCGTCGAGAAGGCCGACGCGGGCCCCGCTGGCGGCCAGGCCGGCGGCCAGGTTGACGGCGACCGTCGACTTGCCGACGCCGCCCTTGCCGGAGGCGACGGCGATCGTCTGCTTCACGCCCGGGATGAGCTGGCTGTTGTCCCGCTGCATGAATGACGGCCGCACGTTGGCGGTCATCTTGACCCGGACGTCCGTGACCCCCGGCAGAGCGCCGGCGTACTGCCGGGCCAGGGTCTGGAACTGATCGCGGACCGGGCAGGCGGGCGTGGTCAGCTCGAACGTGAAGGCGACCACGCCGTCGTCGCCGATCCGGAGGTCCTTGATCATCCCCAGGCTAACGATGTCCCGGTGGAGGTCGGGGTCCTGGATCTGCGAAAGGGCCGTCAGGACCTCTGCTTCCGTGGGCATGGCCACGGCCGGAGTCTAGTTCTTTTATCAACGGCGCCGTTGGTTAAGTGGGTAAACTGCGTTCGTGGACAAGCGCAAGGAGACCGTCCTCCATTTCCTCAAGGCGACCGGGCAAGCGACTCTCGCGGACGTCGCAGCGCACCTGGAGGTCTCCAAGCAGGGCGCCATCCGGCACCTCGAGGCGCTCGAGGAGGCGGGCCTCGTTGTCCGCTCCAACGAGTCGCACGCGCGCCCGGGCCGTCCCGAGCACCTCTACCGCCTGACGGCCGCCGCCGCCGAGCACCTCCCCCACGCCCACCGCGAGCTCGCCACCGAGCTGGTCCAGTTCATGGCCGCCGAGCAGGTCGAGCGCTTCTTCGCCGAGCGGGCCGTCCGGGTCGAGGCCGAGATGGCCTCCGAGCTCGACGGCCTCGACCTCGCCGCCAAGGTTCACCGCCTTGCCGAGATGGCCACGGCAACCGGCTACATGTCGGAAGTCGTCGAGAATAAGGACGGCTCCTTCGAGATCAAGCACTGCAACTGTCCCATCGCCGATGTTGCCGCCGCCACGGGCCACCCGTGCAGGCACGAGCAGTCGATGTACGGTCGCCTGCTGGGAACCGAAGTAAACCGAACAAGCTGGGCCGCCGCGGCGGACCCAACCTGTACCTACGTGATCAAGAGCAAATAACCGAGAGAGGTACTTCCGGTGGCGCTACCGCAAGATCGTCCGCGCCTACGAGCTAAGCTCGAATTCGAAGACCTCTGGCAGCTTGCCGCCGACGCCGCGGCCGGCTACCTGGACGACTGGTGGTGCGACCGCGTCTATCGCACCAAGCTCGACCCGCTCAAGGACTTCGTGGACACTATCGACGCCCATTGGGATGTGCTGCGTTGGTTCCAAACCCGGATCACCAACGGCGTACTTGAGGCCATCAACAGCCTGGTGCAGGCGGCCAAGCGTCGGGCCCGCGGCTACCGGACTGACCGCCACTACATCGCCATGATCTACATGACCGCCGGCAAGCTCAGTTTCGGGTTACCCACTTGAAACAGCGAGGAGCCCGAAAAGATAAGGCCCCGCCGGAGCGGGGCCTTCAAATTTCCCTGACCTTCAAAGACGGGACACTGCTAGTGGCCGCAGCCGCAGCCCTTCGCCTGGCCGGCATCGTCGCCCGAGTCGAAGGAGGTCCCGCAGGAACAGGAGCTGACCGCGTTCGGGTTGTGGACCGTGAAGCCGGCGCCCATGAGGCTGTTGACGTAGTCGATCTCGGAGCCGCGGATGTGCTGCACGCTGAGCTCGTCGACGATGACCTTCACGCCGTCGGCCTCGATGACCTGGTCCTCGGCGCGAACGTTGTCATCGAACGCCATCCCGTACTGCATGCCCGAGCAACCACCGCCCGAAACGAAGACGCGCAGGCCCAAGTTGGGATTGTTCTCCGCCTCGAGCAGCGTCTTGAGCTGGGTCATGGCGTCGGTGGTGAGGGTGACGGTGGCCTGTTCGATCATCTAGGTCAAAGCCTCCAAGTGGATAAGTCCAAGACTGAGTCTACCAACGAACATCCGTCCGCAAACGGTTTTCAATGCCGAGCGCCCGGTCAGCGACCCTGTGGGGTGCACTTATTCGATGGCTGGCAGGAATATTCAGCCTCCCCTCCCAACCCTGGGGTGAGGCCAGGGGCCCGTCGCCTCCCCTCCCGTCCTGGGCGGTATTCGCGCGTACATGCGCGACCTCGAGATCAGTGAGCTGCGCTGGGACCGGACGCATCCGAGCGGACGACCGAGCGCGGTGCAACAATGGCTTCCGGTGATGAGTCTCTCGGTGGACCAGAGCCGGAGGTCGTTTCGACGATCGGACAAGTGCCCTCTCCAACAAGGGCCACACTCGACAAAGCGTCGGCGAACAGGGGACGCCTGTGCCATTGGCACGGTCCAAGGCGCTCCCCGCCGTGAGGTGCGAATTGACACCGGACCACCCTCTCGCCGCAGAGATCGTGGCGATCGCGCAGGGACGATCGGCCGACATAAGCGCGGTGGGTTGGAGGGCTGAATCATGCCCGACAACCTGACCACTCGCATCCTCCGCGAGCACTTGGTTTCTGGGACGCTCGAGCCGGGCAACGAGATTGAGTTCCGTGTCGACATGGCGCTCCTGCAGGACGCCACCGGCACCATGGCCTGCATGCAGTTCGAGCAGCTTGGCCTCGACCGAATCCGCATCCCTTTGGCGGTACAGTTTGTCGACCACAACATTCTCGCCATCGACTTCAAGAATCCGGACGACCATCGCTTCCTCCAGACCTTCTGCGCGCGCTACGGTATCCACTACTCCAGGCCTGGGAATGGCATCTCCCACTACATCATGCTGGAGCGCTTCGACCGGCCCGGAGCTGTGCTCATCGGAGCCGACTCCCACACCACTACCGCTGGCGCGATGAGCATGATCGCGGTGGGAGCCGGGGGCCTTGACGTGGCGGTGGCGATGGCCGGTTACCCCTTCAACATGGAGGCGCCGCGGGTGGTAGGAGTAGAGCTGCAGAACGGCCTGCCGGACTGGGTCGAGCCCAAAGACGTAATCCTGGAACTGCTGCGCCGACGCGGCGTGCGCGGCGGGCTGGGACGCTTCTTCGAGTTCTTCGGGCCTGGCGTGGCAACGCTGAGCACTACCGACCGCGCCACGATCGCGAACATGATCGCAGAGCTGGGAGCCACGGGCGCGGTTTTCCCTAGCGACGAACGCACCCTTGAGTGGCTCCGTTACCAGGCTCGCGAGCAGGATTACATCCCTTTGAGTGCCGAGCCGCACGCAACTTACGAGGAGTACGAGACCATCGACCTCGCCGAGCTTGAACCGCTGATCGCAAAGCCCCAGAGCCCAGGCAACGTGGTCCCCGTCCGCGAGCTCGAGGGCACCAAAGCCGCTCAGGTATGTGTCGGCAGCTCGGTCAACTCCTCCTACCGTGATCTGGCGACGGTGGCGGCGGTGCTCAAGGACAAGCTGGTTCATCCCGACCTCGTAATGACGGTGACTCCGGGCTCCCGCCAGATCCTCGACACCATCGTCCGCGCTGGCGTGTACCGCGATCTCGTGGCCGCCGGAGCGCGCATGTTGGAGCCGGCGTGCGGGCCCTGCGTTGGCATGGGTCAGGCGCCGCCTAGCGACGCTGTTTCGGTTCGGACCTTCAACCGCAACTTCCCCGGGCGCAGTGGCACAGAGAACGACAGAGTTTATCTGTGCAGCCCGGCTACCGCGGCAGCCACCGCGCTCAGAGGCGTCATAACCGACCCGCGGCGGTTGGGAAAGCCACCGGCGTTTGCGATACCAGAGGCGAATCCCGCCATCGACGACCGCCAGATCATCTCCCCGGCCCCACCGGAGAACGCAGCCGCGATCGAAATCATCCGCGGCCCTAATATCGTCGCACCACCGGAGCAGAGGCCGCTCGAAGAGGAACTTGCGGGTCGAGTCCTGATCGTCGTACCCGACGATGTCGCCACCGGCGAGATGGCCCCCGACGGGGCGATCGTAATGGCCTTCCGCTCCAATGTTCCAGCTATCGCGGAGTTCACTTTCCAGCACCGAGACCCCGGGTTCGTGCGGCGTGCCAAGGACTGGGGTGGCGGCCTGATCGTCGCCGGCCAAAACTACGGGCAGGGCTCCTCTCGTGAGCACGCCGCTCTGGCCCCGCTGCAGCTCGGGGTGCGGGCCGTGATCGCCAAGTCATTCGCGCGCATCCACCGCCGCAACCTGATCGGCCAGGGGATTGTCCCCCTAACCTTCCTGGACGATAAAGACTATGAGGAAGCTGAGCTCGGCCAAAGCTGGGAGATTCCGGCCATTCGACGGGCTCTCGCGGAGGGGCGTGACCTACTGCAAGTGAGCGTGAAAGAGGCGGACAGAAAGTTCACAGTAGGAGCAGCGTTCAGTCAGTCCGAGCGAGATGTGCTGCTTGCCGGAGGCGTTCTCCGCCACCTTCGGAAAGGAGGCATTCCGCTCGCCAACACCGACGTGGTGAGCGGCGCGGCGGAAGTTTAGCAGCCTGCCGAACGGTGTGCCGATGACGTTCGGGGAACTAGTGGGGCCTGAAGAAGAGCGGCACTGCAGAGCATTTTGAGGGCGGCGCTGCAGAGCATTTGCTGACGGGCGCGGGTGGCGGAAGAAAGGCGTGCGCTGGACGGAATCGGCCGGTTTGGGGCGGCAGAGTCCAGTCGGCTCGGTTCGGATCGGCTCTTTCAGTCCCAACAGCTGACTGACCCTGGCGGCCAGCAGGACCGTGGTGCGCTGGAGCAGTCACGGCCTTACACTCCGCCGAGACGGAGTAGCAGATGCACGTTCTCGCCATCGTCCTCGCCGGGGGCGAGGGGAGACGGCTGCTTTCGCTCACCGCCGACCGGACCAAGTCCGCGGTCCCATTCGGCGGACACTACCGGTTCGCCGATTTCGTGCTCTCCAATCTGGTCAACGCCGGCACCTGCGCATCATCATCATCCTTACGCAGTACAAGAGGCACAGTCTGAACCGTCACATCGCCGAGACCTACCGGCTCTCGGCCACGCTCGGCATTACGTCGCAACAGTTCCGGCCCGGGTGCGCCAAGGGCCGCACTGCTTCACCGGCTCTTCCGATGCCTGTGCTGTTAACCCCCGACGGATCGGGGTTAACA